>Ga0247718_1000488_pt1 | contig 11253 bp, 6 predicted proteins | sample 21E_DmetaG_FD_189045 | JGI IMG/M metagenome (GOLD analysis project Ga0247718, IMG submission 189045) | Soil microbial communities from hillslope of Landscape Evolution Observatory, University of Arizona, Oracle, AZ, United States - 2-1-E_D | ecosystem: Engineered > Artificial ecosystem > Mesocosm...
CCGCACAAGCAGCAATTTATCGGAGGAACAGCACAGATGACCGAGGAACAACTTTCCTTTTCGACCGCCGGCGGCGACACGACCGCGTATGTGGCCAGGCCGAACGGCGACGACGCGGCGCGGGCCGTCATTCTGATCCACGAATGGTGGGGGCTCAACGACCACGTCAAGGACATCGCGAACCGCTATGCGGCCGAAGGTTTCATCGCGATCGCGCCGGATCTTTATCGCGGCCATATTGCGACCAACCCGGAAGACGCCTCGCGGATGATGAAGGAGCTCGCGATCGAGGACGGCCTCGACACCATTCGAAGCTGCATCGACAGCGCCCGCGAGCGCTACGGACTCTCGCACTTCGGGATCACGGGCTACTGCATGGGTGGTACGTTTGCTCTTCGCGCGGCGTGCGAGGTCGAAGGGGTCAGCGCGGCGGCGCCTTTTTACGGCGACATTCCGGGCGATGATGTTTTGCAGAAATTGAAGGTGCCGACCGTCTTTATCTCGGGCACCCGCGACCAGTGGATCAACACCGAAAAGGTCGGCACGCTCGAGGACGCGGCCGAGCGGTTCGAACTGCCGCTGCAGTCGGTCAAGTACGACGCCGATCACGCCTTCTTCAACGACACGCGGCCGGAAGTGTATAACGAGTCCGCCGCCCGTGATGCATGGGCGCTGGTCGTCGGATTCTTTAAGGACAAGATTTGACCAATCGCTGGTTCGTCGCGGACGCCCGGGACCAGAGAGTCAAGAGTTGAGCATATCGCCTAGTTCAGCCGCGGTCGGCAGCGAAGTTCGGGCACCGACCGCGCGGCATTTGAGTGCGGCGACCGCATTCGCCATTCTCGCGGCGGCCTCGACTGATTCGCCGCGGACCAACCCGTACAGCAAACCGACACGAAATGAATCGCCCGCACCGGTCGTGTCCTGGCACCCTCCGGGAACTGCAAATCCTGGCGTCGAGACGAACTCTCCACCGCAATACAAAAGCGAGCCTCCCTCACCGAGCGTCACGCCCGTGACGCCGCACCCGTATCTTTGCTGCATCTCGAACAGGGCTGAGGAGACGTCGCTGATCCCGAGCAACTTCCGTGGAAACTCCGCCGACGTAATGAGTAGATGGACGAGCGGGAGTAGCTCCTCGATACCCGGGAAAATATTGTCCACGTCGATCGACACGATGGTAGCTGTCTGCTTTGCCTCGCGGGCCAACTCGATGCAGGCGGATGTGTCGTGCGGCGTCAGGTGCAATATCTGCGCTCTGCCCACAAGATCGATGGGAGCCTCTTCCGCGGTGAACGCGAGCCGAGCGTCGCGCTGCCAGATGACCGTTCGCTCGCCGCTTTGGACGTCGATCACGATGAATGCGATCTGCGTCCGGGCACCCGCAACCACTTGCGAGCGGCTCAGGTCAACTCCTTCTTCCTCGAGCGACTGGATTCCGAACCTGCCTGCCGCGTCGTCCCCGAATTTGCCCACGTAAGCCGTTCTCAGACCGAGCCTGCGAAGGCCCGCCGTCGTCGTCGCGACTTCTCCGCCGGCGGCCTGAATGTAGTCGACAAGCTCGACCTTCGAATTAAAATCGGGATACTGCGGCACCCGGATCAGAAAGTCAACGGCGTTCGTCCCGAACCCGACCACGTCGAATTCGCGCCCGTCCGCGAGTGAAAATGGAAATTGCATCGAGTGAGAAAGAGGCCGGCTCGGCTGTCAAACGATCGTGGGCGGCGAAAACGATTCGGCAACAATTCTTGCCAAACCGTTTATTTCCACGATAGATTGATTAGCATAGTTTCGAACTCGGCCGTCGGGTGATTTACCCGTCAAATTTATAGGATTTTCGGAGAAAAGAAAAAATGCCAACTGCGATTTGTCCGGAATGTTCTGAAGAGGTTTACGTCGGACCGGAAGCCGAACAGGGCGATGTGTTGAGCTGCGACGAGTGTGGATCGCGGGTCGTCCTGGTCGGCCTTGATCCACCAGAGGTCGACCTCCACGAGGACACCGGCGATGATCCCGCCGGGGATGAATTTGACGACTTCGACTACGAGGACGATCGCTACTGAACCGCCTTTCGCCGCACCTCTCGCCAAATTTTGGTGTTTGATGCATACCAGTCAAATTGAATGGTATGCATCAAATTGAAGCGATTCTGAACTGCTCACCTTACTCAGCTTTTCGAAAATCCTCGATAATTCAACATTTCCGCTTTGGCACGGTCGTTGTATCGCGAAAATCGGCGCCACCCGCGGCTCTTCGACTGGCCCGGTGCCGGACAGAGCCATTCATCGATACCGCGACGCACGATCGTGAACGAAACAGACTCACAAAACGGCTGGCCAGGAAAACTGGTGTGGCTGCTGATCTTTTCAGCGGCTTTTGTGGTATTTGGTTTTGCGATTTACGGCAGTATTTTCTTCACCCTGCCACAGGTCATCGCCGTCGCGGCGGCGTCCTTGACGGCTATTGTCGTATCGAGACACCAGCCGAGAATCACGGATACCGGAATCACCTTTACCACCAAGAACATTTTTGTCTTCTGGGCCGCCGTCTGGACTGGTGTGGCGGGAGCGGTATTGGTCGGGCTGTCGATTTCGATCGCTGAGGCGGTTCGCGCCCGCGATAAACGTCGAGCCCTGTTCTCGCTCGCGGCGGAGGGCGTCGCGACACTGCTTGCCGCGTCGGTCTATCATATTGCGGCGGGTTTCGTTATCGGGGGCCAGTCCGGCTCTACGAATTTCGGCAGCCGCGTGTTGGCTATTGTGCTGATGGCGTCAGCCCACTTTTTGCTGACATCCGCGTTCACTTACTTGTATCTCGCCCTAGAGACCGCGAGGAGCGTCCGAAGGATCCTCTCGGAGTCAATAGCGAATCCCGCCCCCTCCTATGCAGCGACTACCGTCACGGTCCTGGTGCTCGACTATGTTTTTGAGCAGTTTGGTATCAAATTTGGTCTGGTGCTGATCCCGATCGTGGTGCTCGGCTCGGTAGCGTACTCGGTTCATCTAGGAATGTTGTCGCGAAAAACGCGCGAGATATACGAGGCGAGCAGGATCCATCTCGCGACGGTCGAAGCTCTCGCGACCGCGATCGATGCCCGCGATCAGGTCGGTGTTGGCCACGTGCGCCGGACGCAGATCTATGCGATCGGCCTCGGCCAACTGCTCGGCCTGCCCGAAAAAGAGATCAACGCCCTGCGCACCGCCGCGTTGCTGCACGACATCGGCAAGCTCGCCGTTCCCGATCACATCCTAAACAAGTCTGAAAGATTGACGACTGCCGAAATGGAAAAGACAAAGATCCATTCATCGGTCGGCGCGTCCATCCTCGAAAAAGTAAATTTCGGCTATCCGGTCGTCCCGGCGGTCAGATACCACCACGAGAACTGGGATGGGAGCGGATATCCGGAAGGACTGCGCGGCGAGAACATCCCGCTCACAGCCAGGATTCTCGCGATCGCCGATGCCTACGACACGCTGCGCTGCGACCGCCCGTACCGGCCGGCCTACTCGCGTGATGAAGCTCGTCGGCAGGTGATGGCGGACGGCGGACGAAAGTTCGATCCGGTGCTGGTGAATCTGTTTTTCAGCAACCTGGGGACATTCGAGTCAGAGATCTCGGCGAACGGTCTGAATTACCGGACGGACGCGCTTGACCGAACACGATTCAGCGACAGCTTCGTCGAGCAGATCAAGCTTGCCAACCGAGAGGTCTTCACTCTTTACGAGTTGGCCCGTGAGTTCAGTGGGTCGCTCGATCTGTCGGATACTTATTCAATGTTCACCGACAAGATTCGTGACTTCGTGCCCTTCGACACCTGCGTGATCTACCTGATGGACGAGGTTGCCAGGACGGCCGATGCCGTGTACGCGGAGGGTGATCACAAATCACATTTTGTCGGCGACTCGGTGCGGCCGGGTGAGGGCCTTACCGGGCGGGCTCTCGAGGCACGCGAGTTATTCACGGCTTCGGTTCTGGAGTCCGACCGAGCGATTGACGATGATGATTGTTGCCAGCGTTTCGGCTATACCGCGGCCGTCTCTCTGCCGCTGGTCACCGACCAGAAAATCGTCGGGGCAGTTACTCTTTACTCTAGTGCCGTGAGCAAGTACGGCGAAGAGCATCTCAGGTTGCTTGAGACGGTCTCCAAAATAGCGTCGGACGCGATCGCCAAATCCAGAGAGCATGCCGAGGCCGAGCGCTCCGCGCTAACTGACCCGATGACCGGGTTGCCGAATGCACGCAGCCTCCGCCGGCAATTCGAAAAAGAAGCCGCGCGTTCGCGCCGTGCGGGGACCAGTTTTCAGGTGTTGATGCTGGACCTCGACGGCTTCAAGCAGGTAAACGACACGCTAGGACACAAGGCGGGCGACATGATGCTCGCCGAGATCTCGAAGGTCATCGCGGCGCAGCTGCGCGAATATGACTTCCTGGCGCGTTACGCGGGGGACGAATTCGTGGCGATCGTGCCGGGCACAACGTCGGCGGACGTTTTCGATCTTTGCCGCCGCATCGAAACGGCGGTGCGCGAATTCGTGCTCCGCGTCGACGACGCCGAAGCCCGTGTAGGCGTCAGTGTCGGGTCCGCGAGCTTTCCACATTCGGGCGAGAGCTTCGATCAATTGCTGATAGCCGCCGACAAGAAGATGTACACCACAAAGACCAGCCGCAAGAAGGCCAAAAAGACTCCCGCCGTCAGCAAGACCAAATACGCACCGGTCCCAAAGCCGGACGATCCGCTCCCCGCATCCGAGCAGGCGATAGCGGACGAGCACGTTTCGATCGTCGAAGATGACGAGACGCCTCCGACCGGCGACGCGCATATCGTCTCGTCGGCGGTCAATTGAATCTGCATTCACCCCGCGCGATCAGAACGCCTGCGAGAAACGGAAGTGCAATTGGCCCTGCGGCAGCCGGTAATTGGCGTTCGAGCCGTTCACCTGTGGGATAAGAAAACTCGGCGGATTGAGCAAAAAGCCATAATCGACACCGATCTCGCCGCCGATCGGTGTCCGCAGCCTCAACCCGAGACCGACCGTGTGGGTCCACAACGCCCGCAGATTTTGCCGAAAGACGTCGCCCGCCGGCACATCCGGCGGATTGAAGATGTCACCGACGCGCCTGAACACATTGCCGCCGTCGTAGAATGGGACGGCCCGCAGCCAGGTCGCGAGCGGCACGCGAGCTTCGAGATTTACTACCGCCAGGGCGTTCCCGCCGAACGGCACCGTGAATGGCTGAAGGGTGACCGGATCGCCATTGCGCCGACGAAAAATCCCTTGCGGAACGACAACGACACGCGGCCCGGCCTCTTCGAAATTGAATCCCCTCAGTGTGTTTGCGCCGCCCGCGAAGAATCTTTCGCTGATCGGCAGAATTCCCTGCAGGTCGGCGAGCCGCGGATCGGCAAAGCGATTGCCGCGAGAGAAGACGTTCGCCAATCCCAGAATCCCTCGTGCCGCCAGCGTCGTGTTCCTCAATTGCGGGAATGTGTAGTAGCGGTTGTAGGAAATCTGCAGCTTGTTGAAGCCGATGTTCGCCCCGAGTATCGGTGTCGAGACGTTATACTCGGCGGTCAAATAATCGCCCTGCGTCGGGTCACCGGCGTTGTAACGGCAGCGGTTGCCGGGCTCTCCTTTCGCGATCGTCTCGAGGATCGAGAATCTCACCTCGCAGCGCTCGCGCGTGTCCCGGACGAACGTTGCCCCGAACCCGGACGTACGGATCTGCTGATCGGGTCGCAAAAGATCTCTGATCAAAAGGCTCTCGATGTTGTGCAGCCGGACATCCTCGAAGCGGTAGCGGAAAAAGACCACACTACGATTTTCGAGATCTAGCGTTCGGTTGGTCTCGGCCGTCAGCGTGAGCCGGTGAAGAGTCGGGTCGCCTACATCCCTTCCGAACTCGTCGATCGCGTTGCCCTCCTCATCGACACGCTGCACGATCCCGAACGTGCCCCTGTCGAAGGCGGATCTGAAAAATCTCGTGACGGTCGAATCGCGCTGGTACTGGGCGGAGATCGTCAGCGGTGCAAAGCGGTTTCGGCTCGCATCGCGAATGAACCGCGGATTGACGAAATCGAGTTGAAAAAGCTGCTGCCGTTGACTTGCTCGGACTCGAGCACCACCCTGCCACAGCCGGCCGAAAAGATTCACGTGCCTGATATCGAAAAAGCCGTTCGCCCCGAGATCGGTCGAGAAGCCACCGCCGTACTGTATCAAACGCACTGCCTGCTCGGTCACGCCGATGAGAACGTCGACCTGGCGACTCCCGTCGGGTCGATCGCCGGCGGGCTCAGGTCTGATGTCGACCCGCTCGAAGGCGTCGGTCCCGTATAGACTTTGCTCGCTCGTATAAATGTCGGTCCGACGGAGCAGCTGGTTCGGCTTCAGCGTCACAGCACGAAGGATCGCTTCCGATTTTGTGCTTTCGTTGCCGGTTACGAGTACACGGTTGATGTATACCTTCCTGCCTTCATTCTCCACGTTGAAAACAACCTTGACGAGTTTCTCGCCGGTCGTCGCGTCCGCGTCGCGGCCGACCATCGACGATGTGATCCGAGCGTCGAAGTAGCCTCTTTCCGAATAGAACTCGGCTAATCTGCGTTCCGCATTTCGCGTTCGAGCACGTGAATAGTTTTTCCCAACAAGCGTGTTGACAAAGGGGAGCAGTTCGCTCGCGGGGACTTCCTTGTTGCCCGCGATCTCTACATCGTTGACCACGGTCGGCGGTCCTTCCTCGACCACGAACGTTACGATCAGATCGTCGCCCGTCGGCGCGACACCGCGGCTCACGGTTACGGTCGCGTCGCGGTAACCGAGCTCGCGCAGCAGGGATCGGATCGTCGCTGCGTCCTCTTCGAGAATCCGATCGCTGGTGAATCCGCGGCCATACCCGAAGATCGGGATGTAACCGAGGATGTTCGCTTCCTTCGATCGCAGCGTTGTCTGAATTTCCTCGATCGTGAACTGCGTCGTGCCGCGCAGGCGAATGTCGACGAGCTGGAATTTTCGGTTGAGGTTCGCCTTGTAAATGACCTCGACCTTCCTGTTCGCCAGATCGGCGCTGCTGAGGGCGGAGCAGAGGAATTCGGTGTTGTTGGTGATAGTGCTGGCTTCTCCCTCGGTGAAGGCCGGAGTGACGGAGCACATCGGCATCACTTCGGCAAAAAAGTACCCTTCTTCCTGGAAGTGGTTCTCGAGCCGACGCTCGCCCTCGACGATCGCGGCGTAGTTGAGCGTACCCTCGTTCTCGATCGGCAACAGCCTCCTCCGGGTTCCTTCGCCGACCGATTCGCCTTCGGCCTCGACCCTCACTTCGACGATGGGCCCGACCCTTCCTTCGACGGCGATGTTGATGACATTTCTTTCCGTGTCGAAGGTGACGCGCGGGTCCTCGATCTGCGCGGCGAGATAATTGGCTTCGCGCAAGACGGAACGCATCTTCTCAACATCGTCATTGAGCCGCTGGCGGGAGTACAGTTCGCCTGGTTTCAGTTTTATCTCGTCGAGAAGCTTTGCTCTGTCGAAGCCGTCGATGTTGATATTAATCGCCCCGACCCTCGCCTGGGCGTTCGGCAGCACGTTGAACGTGACAGCCACATCGGTGGGGCTTGTGAGCGGCTGGACGCGATAGGTGACTTCCGCGTTGAAGTAGCCCCGGTCACGAAGGTATTCGAGGATCAGATCCGCATTGTTTCTTAGCGTCTGCTCGGTGATCGGCGTCCCCGGCTCGAGCAGGTTGAGCCTGAACATAAGTTCCTGCTCGGTCACGTCGTCGCCCGCCGCGTCGCCGACGACGATGTTGACCTTTTCGGCCTCGTTCTTCCGCTTGATCACGTACCGGAGATCCACGCCACCATCGGCCCCGTCCGAAGCTTGCACGTTGACCGAGACGATCCTCCGGGTCCGATGAAGGGCCTCGATCGAATCCCTGATCTTGACGGTTGAGTACTTGTCTCCCACGGCTCCCGCGACGACGGTTCGAAATTGCTCCGTGGTTCCGTTGCCGTTAGCGGATTCTTCGAACGCGATATCGATCCGTCCGATGGGACGATCTTCGTATTTGTTCTGTGCGGGTGCCGCAAAAACGGCAAGGAGGAAAAATAGAAACGCAGCGAGCGCCGACGTGGCCGTGCTGCGGCCGCGCAACAGTCTGGTACTTTTAAGAATTCCCCTTGTCTGACCCGTCGTACTCATCAAAAGCGTCTGCGGAACCTGATCTCGATGCTGAAATTGTCGCGGTTGCGCGTCACATTGGTAAGCGATCGCTGCTCGTACTGCGCGACGACCGAGAACTTGTTCGACACGCGATATTCGAGTGCGAGTACCTGTTGCTGGTCGGCGGAAAGATTTGTCGAGTACGTCACGCGAAGATTGTTGTTGATCTGCCTGCCGACGGTCAGCCGCGCACCCGGATCGACCCGCTGGCCGGCGATGATCGGGTCGATCTCAAACACGTTCAGGCCAAACAGTCTCTCCGTCGCCCGGCGCGCCGGGTTGCTGATGATCGCGTCGGTCAGAACGTCGGCGGCCGTGTTGATGCCCGTTTGCGCGATGGTCGGGATTCCGCCTTCTGTGTTCGAGAGGCTCCCGGTCGTGATCAGCGAAACGACGTCGCTCTGCGGCAACGCCGGAGTCGAACGCAGCGATGCGTTCAGCTGCGCGGTGTCGGAGAGCGGCCCCGAAAGATTAACGAAGATCTGATATCCGCCGATCTCCGTCTCGGCCTGCAGATTGACGATCGGGTCGATCGCCGTGTCGGGCGGAAACTCCAGAACGCCGCGCTGTATCTGGTACCTGTTCCGGCGGAAGGTGATCACGCCGCCGTTGGTGGTGATCCGCCCGGTGATGATCGGGTTCTCCGCATCACCGGTTACGCGAAGCGCAAGAGACGCTGTGACGTCGGCGATGTTGTTTCGGACGACCAGTGCATCACGACCTTCGATCGCGATGTCGAACCTAACACCGCCGAGCCCGCCTCCTCCGCCGCCGGCCGAGAGGGCCTGCTCGCGTCTCGCTCCGACAACTGTCGAAAGATCGATATCCTGCGTGTAAAGGCTACGCTCGGCGTTGACGCGACCCGTCACCGATACGGCGAGTGGTTCCGCAGGCGACGTCCGGCGACCAGCGATCTCGAGCCTCGCGTCGCCCGTCGTGATAAAACCTTCCGGAATCGGTGCCGTCACACTGTTGCCGTCGAACGTAAACCTGAAAGCCTGTGGACTAAGTCCGCTGAGCAGCGCTCCGCCGCTCGCGACAAAACGCCCGCCGCCGAGATAACCCGTCGCCTCATCGATCTGCGCCTGGTTGGACGAGAAGATGATGCGGGTTTTGATTCTGTCGAAGGTCAGCCGTTCGTTGCCGACGAATGTCGACACGGACGCGTTATCCACTGTGGCCGTGCCCGAAACCCTCGCCGTCGGTTGCGGTCCGGCATACCGGATCGAGACATCGGCAAACCCGGCAAAAAGGCGTCCGTTTCCCGCATCGCGAGGTTGAGCAGATTCAGGTTGACGCGGCCGTTGATAGAAAGATCTTCGACGCCGTCTTGCGTGAGAGCCTTCGTCCCCGCGATCGTCATGTTTGAGCCGCCGCCGGCGAAACGCGCGCTCTCGAAAACGATCTCGCGCGTGTTGAAGCGGATCGATACCGGCTCGGTCGCGACGAGAGGCGAGTTTTGAATCTGGAGCGCGAGCTGCGAAAACCTGGCCGTGCCCGACAAACCGGCAGCCGTGATCCCGCGATTGCCGCTGGCGTCGAGCTGCGACAAATTGCCGCCGAATTCGACAACCCCGGTCGCCGTTCCCGTCACGCCGAGATCTCTCAGCGCCGGGACGAACGCGAAGAAGGGGGCCAACGGGCTGTTGTCGAGCCGCTGCTCGAGGCGGAACGGCAGATTCTCGTCGGCAAAATTCACGGTCGCGTTCAACGCCTGCGGTCGGCCTTCGAGATTCGTGGTCAGCTGGGCGTTCAGGATCTGGTTTACCGTGTTGCCGCTAAACGTGACGTCGCCGATCGCGCTGTTGTTGACCGCGAGATTGCGGCCCGTGCCGGAGAAGTTGATGTTGTAGCTCGCCGGTCGATCGTAAACGCCAGTCGCCGTCGCGGTGAAATCCGCGTTGCCGGTGACCGCCGGGATAGAAGTGTTCTCGGGCATCAGTGCCAAAGCGAGCGGCAGCGGAACGGCGGTCCCGCGCAGTTCGAAGTCGAAACCGGTTGTTGCTCTGTCGTATGTTCCACTGGCCGCGACCACGCCTCCTCCCGCCGCTCGGATCTCTCCGGTTTGCAGCTCGATCCGCGTGCCGGTGAAAACGGCCCTCGCGGTGAGGCTGTCGAAGGCCTGCCCAGCGATGGTGCCCTGCCGCGAAGAGATGTTGATCTCGCCGCTGGCATTGTTGGGCAGACCGGCAAGATCGACCTCGCCCGACGTCTGGCCAGTAAAATCGCGAAGCCGCGCCGGCAGATTGACCGGAAGTGCGGAAAGCAAGTCGCCGGCGTTGACGTTTGTCAGCGTGGCTCTGACGGTCGCGTTGTCGCGCCCGAAGCGCGGCACGTTCACGTTGAACGCGATCGTTCCGCCCTGGCGATCGCGAAGGTCGCCGTTTCTGAGTTCGATCGCCGTCGGCGAAACGAAGAGATCGGTTGCGATCGAGCCGACCGTCCGTCCGCGCAGGACCAGCGTGTCGAGCGACGCGCGGCCTTCGAGGATCGGATCGGTGAAGTTCCCGGTGATGCGGCCGTTGAATCTGAGATTGCCGGCAAACTCCGCCTGCATCGAGTTGAGCTGACCTTCGAGATCGGGCGAAAGGTTAAGCACGCGAACGATCCGGTTGACCTCGCTGGCATCGGTTGAGTTGAGCGCGAGATTCAGATCGGAATTCTGCCCCGCGAGATCGAATTGCCCGGTCGCGGCGAGCTCCGTGTTTGTCGAATTCAAACGGGCCTGCTCGACCGTGACGAGGCCATTCGCCGCGGTCAACTCGACGCGGCCCGTCAGCGGCACCCGGTTGTTGTCATCGGCCCCGGCGTTGCCGGTGATGTCGGCCCGCAGGGTGCCGGATGCCGTGCGGAAATTTCGGCCGCGGAATGTGATGTCGACGCTGCCGGTCGCTTCGCCCTGGATCGGAAGAACCCGGCTCGTCTGCAGTGCGAGAAGCTTCGACGCGTCGAGGCCGTTGAAATTCACATTGATGCGCGACTGCGCGCGATTGTTGAAGGCGATAGTCGCGTCGCCGGTCGCCGTGCCGTTCATCAC
>Ga0247718_1000489_pt1 | contig 11251 bp, 22 predicted proteins | sample 21E_DmetaG_FD_189045 | JGI IMG/M metagenome (GOLD analysis project Ga0247718, IMG submission 189045) | Soil microbial communities from hillslope of Landscape Evolution Observatory, University of Arizona, Oracle, AZ, United States - 2-1-E_D | ecosystem: Engineered > Artificial ecosystem >...
ACCCTATCCGCTCCGTAGGCCCCAACCATGATCAAATCATGATCCACTACTGATCAACAATTGAGGGAAAAGACGATCACCAAACGATCTTCAGTGATCAACATAAGATCAACACCAAGAGCGAAGTTCGATCATTAAAGATCAACTAATGATCAACAACAGGTGAAGTAGTCGATCTTCAATGATCATCATTAGGTGGTCTAGATGATCTCCTGTTGTGCCCGTAGTTGCACCGAGTACAGGCAGGGACCAGGCGACCAGGACTACCACTGCGGTCGTACCTATCACGTAGTGGTACAACATGGTCTACTGTCTTGGGCTTGTCTACTAAGGACACACCACAGTAGTAGCAGTGCGTTGCCTGTGCAGCGATCTCATCACGTGGCTTGCGATACTGTTGGTAGTAACCTGATCTGTACCGTAGATAGCATGGATAGCATCTACTTCTCTTGTTGCTACTGGGTATCAGTCTCTTGCAGTCCAGACATAGGCGTTTAGGCATAACACTCCACAGTGGATCGGTACGCAGGTTTGCCTAGCCAGCACGCCTTACGCCGTGGGCGATTACCCCATAAGCCCTTACCCCACAACAACAACGGGGGAACTGGCCCGCAACAGCAACGGGGGTTTAATGCTACCGGGGAGCATGGGCCTCACAAAGCAGGAGCACTGTTTTGTTGCCGGGGTACTCCCACGTTCCAACGCCGGGGCTATGAGTCCAGCACACATACGCCGTCACAGCAGGGTCGCCGCATGCCATGGCACGATCAGTGCCCGAATCAATGGGCCAACCACACGACGGGGTGTTTAGCCGCTCTTGCTCGTCTTCCTTGCGCGTCATAGACGATCACACCTACTTGGACTGGTCTGCAACGACCACAAGGGCAGGATCGCACCTGCCATTATAATGCATTATAATACGTCACTTGTTCTTTTTAATGCGGCCGTCTTTTTTGCCACCGGGCTTGGGCGCAGTACTGGTCCCCTTCTTTCCAGTCTTACCCTTCTTTCCGTAGCGTTCAGTCACTTCCAAGCCCCTTAATCACTTTTCCCTCGGCATCACCCATCTTCGAGCGCGTATGGTCTAGAAGACGTTGGTCCCTAGCCTCAATCAGCGCGAGATAGTCTTGCCTGAGCAAGTAGGCTTTCTTCCACTGCTCCGGAGTTTCTGCCGTATCAATGGCATCGTCCATTGCGGTCTTCGTTCGAAGAATAGCGGCATCGAGATCACTGCTGAGCTTTGGGATATATGCCATGTCAGCTCCCTTCCTTCGGTGCCGTAAGAATATGAAGGACAAACCAGCCAGCAACGCCAGCGAGCAGAGTAGCCAGGGGGTATCGTCGGCGAGCACGCGTTCCCACCCCAATCCATCTACGGAGTATTGGGCTGAATTGGGAATGCTTCAGCTCAACAACAGCGATCAGCGTCAACAGAGAGATCCACACAAGTTCTTCGTGCGGCCTACTGTCCTGGCGGCCAAAACGGGGGTGGAGGAACGACATCAGGCACTCTCCCCATAAGAAATGCTTAGCAGAAGCGCGGGGGCTCTCACCAGGCCCACCACAAGCCGGGAGCCGCGCACTTACACCAGGAATCTTCCGAAGCAGGGAAAAGAAAGATTCGATACTGGTTTTGGATACACTTCTGCTAAGCAGATCTAACATACCATATTCCCTGAATATGTCAAGGGACTAGACCCAATTAGTGATGCAATTCACGCACTTAGTCCCAGTTGCCGGGCAAGATCCGATAGTTGGTTCGGTGGCCATACATCATCACAAGCCAAGCACGTACATCCAATGTGGACATCCAATGTCAAAGCCGGGACGAGAATCCACTCTCCCAGCTCGTCTTGCTTTCGTATCATTTTGGTATGGCAAGAGGGACAGGGAGCAGGAAGATGGAAACGGCGAGGAGGATCAAGAAGATCACGAATATCCTTAACAGCCTTACGTACACGCTCCACCACTCTACTCAACTGGTCCACATCAGACCATCCGCTCACCCACTCCGGAATGAACCTGAACGTCTCCTCAAGTGATCGCTTCTTATTGGTCCCACACCAATCACGATGTAGCTTTTGATAGAGATCTATCGCGCCGACAGACAGGGGGATCTTCGAGCCATACGATGTGCCGTACGACTTGCCGCGCTCGACTCCCACGCCAATAGCTTCGTTCAACTGGTCCAAAAGCGATGGACACTCAGCCGAAGTTGTTGTCCTGTCTTCGTGAATCTGTGTCACGACAGCAGGGTCACACAGCTCCTTGACGAGTTCTCTCAATTCATCATGTAGTCGGCGCAACCTCCTCGCCTCAATAGAAGTCGTCATTTAGTCCACTTGTTATCCATGAAGCTTGGCAGGTTCGTACGCTTGCCAGCTCCTAGCGCAACGAGCGAGCCCCAGATGGCGACGGTTGCGAGAGTAGCCGCAGCCGAGATCCACAGTGGGGACAGCACCCACAACCAAGACCAGTCAACCGAATCGGTGAGCTTCAGAATGACAAACACAATCGTCAGCAACAGCACGGGTCCAACCTTCATTCTCGCCTCTTCCTAATCGATTCGACCCATGCCACGCACACGGCGGCAGTCTGGATCAACTCAGCTTCGAGCCTGTCCAATTCAGACTCGGCGAATGACTCGCATACCTCTTCGTCCAGCACATCGGACCATGTCAGGGTTCCGCTTTGTGCACTCGCATCACAGTGCTCACGAGCGGCCTGAGCCATCGCCTTATCCAGCGGAGAACCCGTTCCGTCCGGCAGAGAAGACTGATCTCCCCACTTCTCTACCTGACGATCACGCTCGTGGTCCACATCGCTGAGGACTGAGCATCGCAAGCACTCTAGATCCGCTGATACGTGATCACACGAACTCAAGCCATCGCTCCACAGTCAAAACGGGCATTTTCAACACATGAGCTACGTGCACTTCGAAGGTAGCCCCTTTGCTTTCCTGCCATCCACTAAGGACAGCCACACCTGTCGCACACTGGAGCATCAGCAGAAGATCTTCGCGCATGTAGTACTCCCACGGCTGGCCCATCACGGTGTTGATGCTCACCGGGTTTGCCACCCTAAATCCCTTGTCACGCAACAGCTTCTCAGCCTCATGGAACGCGGGAAAGTTGTGCTCCGGATAACTCGACATCGGACCAGCGATATACAGCGTGTGATCGCTCAACGGCCGCAACAACGACATCTCTCTTCTTCCCATTGTACCGGCTCCTCAATATGAAGTATCAACGCTTCGTTATTGCCGCTGACGTCTTCAATGTCGGAGTACTTTGAGAAACTATCGTGATCGATCCAAACCGGGATACTATCCGACTCATCCCTAAGGATTCTCTTCAACTCGCCGACCGTCATGCCTCTTCTTCTTTCAAGGGAATTAATTCCCAATGGTGATGTCCGTCCGTATCTTCAGGCGCATCATCCCATCGCACGATGTACCGGCATTCGCCCATTTCAACGGCTGCACTCACGTTGACTTGTTCAATCGTTCCAGGATTCGGATACCACTCGCTCTGATTTTTCTCGATGACAACTCGTGTGCCCACCGGATACAGGCTCATGATTCCAACCGGCCGTTCTTCAAGTCGACCTCATAGCCGCAACCCGCATACCCCGCTGTGTCTCGCCAGTTATCCGCCTTAGGTTGTGCCTTCATCCGGACTAGCTTCATTCCGATCATCATCGACGCGACCTCGCCCGGATCAAGATCCTCGGTCAGCTTGTGTCCAATGAGCACGGACCAAATAGCCGCGATATCGTTGAAGTTGTCCGTAGGCTCGCCATAGCTTTTGTTTCGATCGCCGGTAATCAGCGAGCCTGCCTCTTCAAGGATTCGCACGCGCGGCGGTACTTCGTCATCTACTAGCGTTGGCACATCATCCACCATTTGCAGACGAACCTGTCGTGGTTTAGCCATGATCTCTTTCTGAAACTCAACTCTGCATGGTTTGCAGACACACAGCGGCTCATGCTCTTTCTTCGAGTTCAGCCACCTGTCGAGAAAGCTCAGCAATTACGTACTCAGCTCTGGATAGTTGTACACGGAGCCCCGTGACGGTGTCACAATTCTCGTGATTCCGGCCGCAGCAATCAGTTTCGTGCATGCGTAGCAAGGATCTCTCGTAATGTACAAAGTGGAACCCGGAAGGTCGCTGCGATCGCAGAAGATCAGCGCGTTCGCTTCGGCATGGACTGCGACACAGTTATCGTAGTTGGTCCCGGGTTTCGCATCTGACGTTCTTCGTGGGCAGCTTTCACAGCCCGGTTGACCAGCAGGCGCATCGTTGTATCCGGTCGATCTAATTCGCCGATCCTTGACAACAACCGCTCCAACCTTGTCTCGCACGCAGCTAGAACGGGTCGAAGCCGTGCGAGCCATGTCCAAAAAGTACTCATCGAACGTTGGACGCATCGTATCGCTTGATCATGGATCTCATGGCACTGTTATGTGCCAACGCGCCGCCGACATAGAGGGAGGCACCCGCCACGGCGGCCAGAGGGGGATATAGCGATTCTGGGTACACGGCAGTTAAAACGACTGCTGCCACAAGCAAGACCGATCCATAGATTACCGATTTGATCCCCCGACGAGAGCGACGGGTCTCCTTGTCATCAAACCTCATTGCCACTCTTCCTGATCTTCGCACCACTCTTCATAGCAGTAATCGTCGTGTACCGGACCCTCATCGGTCATGCGAATGTCGTCACCTTGCCAGATGTCACCGAGGCAGAACGCGCACTCGTCATCGTAGGAAGCTCGAATTACGCGGCTAGCCATCATACAACTCCCAGCACTGATCGCAGCCACATGTCTTGTTGTTGTTGTGCGTTGTCCACTGTGTACCGGGTTGCTGAACAATCGTGATCAATTCGGATCGTCCGGTGAGTGACGAATCCCAAGACGGAATGATCTCCGGTGGTCCGTACTGCGGATGGCACTTACAGAAGCCGTAGCTGCAATTAGGGACACCCGCGATCGGACTGTGAAAGGTGTCAGGATGCGAGCACTTTAGGCATCGGTGAATGATGATCACGGTACTTCATCCGATCGAGAACGGGTGGTCGACATCAGACGGCAGCTCATCTAGTTCTTCGTAGTCGTTGAACATCAAGCCTTGGAACTCATCGCGATCCCCAACCAGTTCGTCAAAGAATCCATCCGGATCTTCCTCAATCTCCTCCGCGCAGTCTTCAGCACGATCATGGAGAACGAGATAGTCGGTCACCTCATCAAGATCCATCGGCACGTATGTGAACCGGTAATACCTAGGCATCCTCTGCTCCCTGCCCTTCATCGTTCTCCCGCATTCGATCTGACCACTTTGTACAGATCGTTGAATGAGTGTGGTTCAGACTTTCGATCAGTCCACCGCTTGGCTTAGGGGGAACCGTTCCACCCTGCCTGTTCTTCCAATCATGCCAGTTTGACTGGCAGAGGAACGAACAAAAGAACTCCGTGATCGCTTCCCTCTCGCAACCTGGCCCCCAGCACTTGCCCTCTTCCGGGGGCTCACCTTTATAGGCGAGGATTGCTGAAGGTGGCGGCATGTTCTCTTGTCGTATGAACCAGTACATGACTACTCAATCCACGAGCACGAACGAAGGCGTCGCACTCCACTTTGGTCCCGTCGAACAGGATGGCGAAGTTGTCACCCCAGACCACAAAATCAGCCGGATCATCACTGTACGGATCACGGGACACGCGACAATGACGGATCATTCGCTCGCCTCTTCGATCAACTGCTGAAGAGTCTCGACTAGCTCGCCTTCGTCCTTCAGTTCCTCAGCCAAAGCAAGGAATAGCGATCTGGTGAAGTCGAGATCCGCACGCTCCGCGTCGAGATTCAAAACGAACTCGACCAAATCATCATTGTCGATCCCGCCCTCATGGACAATCCGATCAGCCAGATCATCCAGGTCAATTTCAACCGACACGTTCGCCGTTACCATCGTCATTGCTCCATTCGCTTACTCGTCTGCCCAAGCGCTCGACAGCCGTTCGTTCCAAGTAGATGATTGCCTGCATCAACACCCCGGTCTCTTCCTTGAAGTAGGCGATGGCCGAGTTGCAGTAGCCACACAGCGCACCCCTGATGCACAGGCCACACGTACGCTCGCCGGGGCAGCACTGGTGATCGTGGTCTATCTGTAGGTCACCCTGGTCCCAACCGCAGATCTCGCACGCCTGAATGGCCTTGAGAGCGTCGAACTCCTCAGCCGAAAGCCCATACACCCGTGCTCGCCGACAGCGCTTGCAGACTGTGTCTAGGCCATCGCCACGGGTCTTGTCTCTATGGAAGTCCTCGGCGTCTTTCGACAGTCCACAGTGGTTGCAGGTCTTCAAGCAGCATCCTTTGTCTCCAATGCTGCGCGGGCTGGTGGGTCAAGCAAGTACTTATATCCACGCAGGAACGCCATCGCATCGTCTCGAACCAGGCCGACAAAGGTGTTGCAACTAGAACACAGCAACCCTCTTACCTCGCCTGTCTTATGATCGTGGTCCACCGATAGCTTCTTGGTCTTTCCTTTGCGACCGGTCGTGGGACCACAGATGGCGCACAGTCCTTCTTGGTAGTCGTAGATTTTCTGATACTCACCCGGCCCTAGGCCGTAGACCCTCTGTACTCGCTGATCGTGCTGCCTCGCCTTGCGCTCCTTCATGACCTGCTGATGATGCGAGTAGCACCGGGGACCAGGATGGGGAGCAGGACGCTTGGTTTTCGGTCCGCAATCAATACACCGCTTCACGCATCACCCTTTCAGAAAGGAGCAGCCGCTATTGATTTCTGATCGTATTCTACCCTGCCCGCAAGGATATCCACAATGGACCAAACCGCGCGCTCGTGTTCGGGATCTTCCTCTTCCTGCTCGGACCGGAAAGACGCACGCTCTAGCGCGGCGTTGGCCTTTTGCAGATGAGACAAGTCAATATCCTCGGTCGTTGTATTCGAGTCGCACACATGGGTAGCGAACACAGGCGGGCGACCATACTTGTCATCGAGCTGCATCCTCGAATGATTCCGGTGACACACACGAGTCCCGTGTAGACTGAACGTTTGACGCTTCTGAAGCCGTGCTTTCAACTCACCGCGTACATTCAGCGGGACAGGATCGACGCGATACGGTACACCCTCATCAATGCCACAGAGCATCGGTCGCTCGCATCTGGGGCAGGGGGAACATCGGGGGCTTCGCGAGATGAGATGGACTGCACCCATTTTGCTATGCGATTCCGCGTGCCATGTCGAGCAACGTTTCTTTACCGGCTTCGGTTAACGAGTATCGAACCCCATCTTCTTCTAACAGTTTTTCGTTGAGTAACTCCTTTACCGCAAGGTGGACTCTCAACGCATCTATTGTTCTATGCCGTTTAGGCTCAAGACCGAATAGGTCAATAATAATTTCGGCCAAGGACGCGCGTTCTTTGTTGAACCATAAATGGACCAACACCTGCTCGCGCGCTGCCCGCATCTTGTTGTGTACGATGTTATGTCTTGGACGCTCACTCTTAATGGCATTCTCTTCGGCCACTGTCACTGAGTCTCGTGTCTGATATCCCCGCTCTAGCGTCACATGAAACTCGTCGGGCAACCATGGCTTTGTCTCTATGTGCTCTTCTAGTCGACGCTCCGGATCGTTCGTCTGGCCTACATAGAGCAAATTTCCGCTCGCATCGGAGATTCGGTAGATCGTGTAGTTCACTACTAGTTTCCTTGGCTTGATGACACTAGTGACACTAGTGACGCATTTACTAGTCGGGTCTCTATAAGAGAGTACTGCCTATATGATCTTCACTCTCCTAATGGGGCTCTCATTGTAAATAATGCGTCACTAGTGTCACTAACCCCTACTTTTCCCAGGTCAGACCTATGACGCATCACCTCCGAGATGTGTCACTAATGCGTCACAAATGCGTCACCTCGGTCAACATGGACCTTGATCCCGTAGAAGAACCTGTCGCGACTGGTCCGGCCTGATCGAAGGTTGTATCGCGCCTTAAGCGTTCGGCTAAAAGAGTTGGCCGTTAGAGGCTTCAGTCCGTTCTGAGCACAGTAACTTTCGTACTCAAGACGTAGCACCGAAGTTGGCGTGTTGATAGTCGTTGTATCTTCTATGACGCAACAGTCTTCGATGAATCGACCGATTGAGTCTTCGTCATGCTCGTAGTTCTCGGTGCGCTCCTGGATGGACTCTGGGATCTGCAACCCTTCCTTAAAGTATTCCACTGCTCCGGCTACAATCCATGCCATAACTATTCTTCCGCAGTCGCGCACCAACTTTCCTTGCAGATCATCAATCATGTCTTTCTCATCCACGGTATTCCCAAACTCAATCAGTTTTACTCTTCGCCAAAAAGAGGTGCCTCCTGAATCTACCGCTGGTTGATGATTTCCCATTAGCCACAGTTTATGCGACGGAGTGAAATCAAAGTAATCTTGATTCATATATCTCGCGGTAAGCGTGTCGCCACCCGTCAACTGTTTGACCCGTGCCTCATCAAACCGGTCGGACTGGTTGACCTCCGAGCAGATCACCATGCGCATGCCAAACAAGCGAGCGATCTCAGTTTCATGCTTTGCGTAGGTTTGTGCCATCAGGAAGCCGTTCGGAGCCGTACCCGCGTAGTCCCCTAGTACACGCTGTATCGTCTCCAGGAAGACACCCTTCCCGTTCCCTCCGGTGCCGTAGCAAAACGGCAAGATGTGCTTACCGATCATGCCCGTAGCCGAATAGCCGGACATTCGTCGCATGAACCCGATCACGTCATCCCTAGATCCCGCGAAGGTTTGTGCCAAGAACTCTGTCCAAAGGTTCTTCTTGGCTAGCCCTGCAAAGTCCGGACCACACTCAGTGATCTTGGTATGAAGATGCGATGGATCGTGTTCCGCTACCTGACCAGTGGTGAGATCAATGATCCCGTCCGGCGTGTTCAGTTCCAGCGGCTGATTGTCCAAGTCGGACAGCTTGACTCCGATACCCGAGACCGTCTTGGCGACGTCCAAGCAGGCAGCGATCCCTCTTGCCGATAGCGAGTACTTCTTGTGTTGCTGGTCCGCCTTGTCCTCTTCGGGATAGCCCCGCGCGATGATCTTAATGAACCGTCGTACCGTGCTTGCCTCTTTCTCCCATCGCCAGACTTGCCCTGTCCAGATCAACCATCGTCCGCGCTCTTCGCAGTAACGAATCTCATGACCGTGCGCTTTGATCAACTCTTCGGCATTTCCATCGTCCGACCGGCGCATGGTTTCTTGTTCGATCCGTGCGACTTCTTCGGAGATCGCCTCCTCAAGTTGCTCAGCGGACCGATTGGTGAGCAAAGCCCAATCGTTCGCGTCCGAAGTAGACATCTTGGGTTCTCGCAGGGGTGTCCCATAACCCAGACCGCCCAGCTCGCGTGCGGCAGCGGTGAAGTCACCACCGTGGTTGAGGAACGTGTACACGCGCCACTTGGACATAGACTGCTCGGACGGCAGCGCGGTAGACGTGGACCAGCAGTAGAAGAAGTCCCCTTCATTGCCACCACACACGGCCGAGATCCCGTGTCGCTTGCCCGGCCTGCACCAATAGGAGCGAACCGCGTCCTGGCGTACCAACGTCCAGCCATGGGGTTCCAAGATCTCAGTCCAGGTGGCCCGCTGGTTGAAGTCCTCTCCCGGTGCAAGGTCGCCCTCTTGCCATCCATCCGGCCGCGTGTAGGTATCGGCCACAAAGGACGCCTGAGGGATCTCATCGAACGCGGATGCAGCAATGTGCAGAGCATCCCGTTCCTCGGCGGTTATCTCAGCAATGGTATCGACCGATCCGTTGAGAACCGTCCACGGCTTGCCGCTCTCATGCACGGAGCCATGCGAGGGAGCCATGACCAGGTATCCATGCTCGCCGCGTGTTTCGATCAGTACTCGCCGAGCACGCTTACCCGTTGTCTCAAGTAGATCGGTCTCTTGTTCCGTTAGCTCTTCGTTGTATGCCTCCCGTTGTGCAAGCTTTTTGTTTCCTTCGACAGCACCGTCTTTGATGCGGTACAGTAGATGCAGGCCACCAGAAGGCGACTGCTGGATGTAGCCGTTAAGAATACGATCAAGCAAACCAGGATGATCTTTATCGACCAGTTCTCTGAAGTCTTCGACTAAACCGGTTGCTCGGCCTTCAAACTCCAGTAGTTCCAGGTTCCCTGATACAGCCCCGCAAACAACGCCTATGCCGGGATGATTGTCATCGAACCATGCGCAGATCTGTTCTTCGCTAGCGATCTCTTCTTGATACGGACCCCACTTGTATCCGGTGTTCGGTCCAACATGAGGAGCTTTACGGCCGTCTGTCGTGATAGGAATTACACTGAGATTAGCGTTGCGCATCGCGATAGCTGTTGAGAGCATATCGTCGTACATGCGCATTCCTCCCCTCCCCAGTGCGCAGGCAATACACACTGGTATAGGAAAGCCGAAGAAACCCCCGGCTACAGGTGCGTAAAATTACGCAGCTCGGGGGTTTCTTCAGCGTTCTTCGGTTATCAGCTACTCAGGCCAAGCTTGGCCAACAGCTCCTTGGTGGCAGGGTCGGCAAGAATCTCCTCAGTGGACTTATCGCCCAGCATGCCCGGCCGCTTGCTCGGATCTTCCTGTGCGGCAGCCGGAATGCCAGCCTGTGAGGCGATAGTCTCCGAGGGAGCCGAGGGATCACCGTTCAGCAGCACGCTGTTTGCCTTGGCCGCAGGGGCCTTGTACTCAGCGACATACAGCTTCTTCGGCTGGCCACCCTTGAGCTTGCTAGGCGTGGTTCCGCTGTGCTGTACGGCAACCTGAGCGCCTTCCACGATCTCATTGGCCCCGGATGCCCGCACGGCTTTTGCGAGCGCACGCTGCAACTCGGAGCCTGCCTGCACCCACAGGTTGACGACTCCGTTCGCACCGTTGTCCATGTCGTCGGTCTGTAGCTCGATGTTGAACTGCATCACCGGATCACCGGACGGCCAGACCTTTGGGTTGTCATCCATGTCCCGCGCCTGCCGGGGCTCGCCGATCTTCCGGATGGTTCCTCGGACGGTGTCTCCGATCTCGCCGAACTTCGCAGACGGCAGGCCGGAGCCAAGTAGGATGTCATTGGCGGTTTGAGTCACGCCAGAAACCTCACAATCAATAGAGCGCACGGGGGCGCAATCGGATTTGGTGTAAGACCCATCAGCCTATCACAAATGCGTCCGGATCTCCACTATTTACAGGTTTTCCTTGATGAG
>Ga0247718_1000490_pt1 | contig 11244 bp, 8 predicted proteins | sample 21E_DmetaG_FD_189045 | JGI IMG/M metagenome (GOLD analysis project Ga0247718, IMG submission 189045) | Soil microbial communities from hillslope of Landscape Evolution Observatory, University of Arizona, Oracle, AZ, United States - 2-1-E_D | ecosystem: Engineered > Artificial ecosystem > Mesocosm...
GTACTTGCGCTGCTCCTCGGTGAGGGTGTCGATCTTCAGACCCATGCCGGCGAGCTTGAGGGCGGCGACCCGGCGGTCGAGGTCCTCGGGCATCGAGTACACCTCGGGCTTGAGCTGCTTGTGGTTCTCGAGCATCCACTTCGCGCCAAGGGCCTGGTTCGCGAAGCTCATGTCCATGACCTCCGCGGGGTGGCCTTCGGCGGCGGCGAGGTTCACGAGGCGGCCTTCGCCCACCACGAACACGGTGCGGCCGTCGCTGAGCTTGTACTCCTCGACGTTGGGGCGGGGCTGCTTGACTTCTTTCGCGGCGGCGCGGAGGCTCTTGAGGTCGATCTCGATGTCGAAGTGGCCGGAGTTCGCGAGGGTGGCGCCGTCCTTCAGCTTCGCGATGACGTTCTTGTCGATCACGTGCTTGTTGCCGGTGACGGTGACGATGACGTCGGACTGCGCGGCAGCCTCCGCCATGGGCATCACGCGGAACCCGTCCATGGCGGCCTCGATGGCGTGGATGGGGTCGATCTCGGTCACGATCACGTTCGCGCCCATGCCGCGGGCCCGCATCGCGAGGCCCTTGCCCACCCAGCCGTACCCGGCCACGGTGAAGGTCTTGCCCGCCACGAGCATCGCAGTTGCGCGGAGGAGGCCGTCAATCGTGGACTGGCCCGTGCCGTACCGGTTGTCGAAGAGGTGCTTCGTCTTCGCGTCGTTGATGGCGAGGATGGGGTACTTCAGGACGCCGTCCTTGGCCATGGCGCGGAAGCGGGTCACGCCGGTGGTGGTCTCCTCGTTGCCGCCGAGGACCTTCCCGAGGTGCTCCTTCTTCACGGTGTGGAGGCGCGTGACGAGGTCGGCGCCGTCGTCCATCGTGATGTCGGGCTGCTGGTCGAGGGCGTAGTCCACGCACTCGTAGTACTCCTTCTCGTTCACGCCGCGCCAGGCGTACACGTGGATGCCCTTCGCAGCGAGGGCGGCCGCGATGTCGTCCTGGGTGCTGAGGGGGTTGCTGCCGCAGAGCACGACCTTCGCGCCGCCCGCCTGCAGGACCTCCATGAGCACGGCCGTCTCCTTGGTGACGTGGAGACAAGCGGCGAGGGTCTTGCCCTGGAAGGGCTTGCTCTTCGAGAACTCCTCCTTGAGGAGGGCGAGCACGGGCATGCTGTGGGCGGCCCAGCGGATGCGCTTCTCGCCTTCGGCGGCGAGGCTCATGTCCTTGACCTTGTAGGGCGGCGGGGTGGCCATGGGAGTGACTCCGACGTGGGGGCGAAAGCCCACCCCATAGAAGTAGCTTACCAGCGCCCGCCTGGCTGTGCAGGCCCTACTTCCCGCGCTTCGGGGGCTTCTTGTGCGCCGACCTTCAGAAAGGTCGATCATCAGCCATGGGTCCTGCGGACCCAATCTTCCGGGTACGCGAGGGGCCGCACACCGCTCCAGCGGCTCACTTTCCGCGCTTGGGCGGCTTCTTGTGCGCCGTCTTCTCGTGCATCTCCGGCGGCAGGAGGTTGGGGATGCCCTCCTCGATGGGGTACCGGAAGTCGCACGCCTCGCAGTGGAGGTCGCCGCTCACGACCTCCTGCCCCTCCTCGTGCTCCACCGTGAGCTTGAGGTCCGTCTTGTGGACGGGGCAGCAGAGGATGTCCATGAGGTCCCGCTTCATGGGCCGCCCATCGCGCGGGGGGTAGAAGAGGCTTTGCGTCGGTCCCCACCGGTTCCGCCGGGAGCCCGGACCTCGCCCACGAGGAGCTCCACCGGTGCCGCCGCGTAGGCCTGCCGCAGCTTCTCGAGGCTGTCGAAGCGGGGCGCGGACAGGCGGCGGCACGGCACCCGGAAGGGGATGCTCGGCACCGCGAAGGGCCACGGGTCCACGGTGACGTGGCCGTCCCCGCCCTCCACCACGAAGGTGTCGTGCCCCTCGAGGTCCACCTCCCAAGGGCTCTCCCACGCGTCGCAGATGAAGAGGCTGAGGCCGTCGAGGAACCGCAGCCACTCGAACTGAAGGTGGATAGGCTCGGGCAGGTCGTAACCGGTGCCCTCGTACCCCAGCTCTTGGAGGAGCCGGGTCTGCCGCTCGCGCTCACTCTCGTAGAACTGCTTGTCCTCCGGGTCCGCCTTGCGTCCAAAGAACTGCATGCCGTGGAGGCTCACGAGAAGACCCACGTGCGGGTCCATGGCGACGGCGCGGTCGATGCCGCGCCGCCAGAGGTCACGGTAGTGCCAACCGGGCATGTGGCGGAAGCTGTAGGGGATGCCTGTGGCGGGGTCGAGAAGAGGGTCCGCGTCGGACTCGATCCAGCCGTTGTCGTGGAGGCGCGCCGCCGCGATGAAGGCGCTCGGAGGCGCCGGAGGATCGCGCAGGCTTGCCGCGAACTCGCCGGTGAGGCGGGCATGGTCGGCCTGGCGGAACAGGAGGAGGCCCCCGGGGGTGGACTGGACGATCACGGGGGTTCCTGGGTGGCGGGGAGACAAAGCAGTTCCGCCTCCACCTCCCGGAGGGATCCCTCTCCTATCCTGGTGATGGGCAGGAGGCCGCCTGCGCGAGCCGGCCCCCGCCTGCTGCAGCGTGGGGGTTGCGGCAGCGCGCCCGCTGCCGCACGAAGGCGGCTGCCCGGATCCGCCCCCCGCAACGAAAAGGTGATATGTTCGTCACCAATCAATGCAGGAGCCTTCCGGGCCGAGGCGCCCGGTTCTCTTGGAAACAAGCGGATCGAAGCCTTAGCGGAGGCTCTAAAACTAGGTGAGAACCCAATGAAAACTACCACCCTACTCCTGAACGCCGCCCTTGGGCTCCTCCTCACGGTCGGCTTCATGTTCCCGACCGCCACGGCAAAAGACCCCGCCACCGTCAACCTGCCAGGGGTCTACCTCGGGGAGTGCATCGTGAACGTCGGCTCCTGCGCCGGCGACTGCGAAGTGAACGTCGGCCTCGGCGCGACCTGCCGCTCCGATGCCAACTGCTTCATCAACGCCGCCACCTGCGCGGGCGGGGGCAACTGCATGGTGAACGGCGGCTACTGCGGCTACGGCGGCACGTGCGACGTGAACCTTGGCTGGTGCTACGGCGACTGCGAGATCAACATCGGTTACTGCGGCCCCACCGGCAACTGCACGGTGAACGTGGGCGACTGCTGGGGCACCGACTGCGGCTCCACCGCCGACATCGCGATCCAGCTCGGCGACGGCACCACCCTCAACCCCTGCAACCTGGAGGACGTGGCCATCGGGCACGAAATCAATATCAGCCGCCTGCTTTCCCGTCAGGCGACCGTGGACGTCCTCGCCTGAGCCTCAGCCCACGCTGAAGTACTCCGCCTCCGGGTGATGGAACACGACGGCGCTGACGCTCGCCTCGGGATCCATCATGTAGCCCTCGGTGAGCTGGATGCCGAGGCGTTCCGGCCGGAGGAGTCGGAAGAGCTTCGCCTGGTCCGAAAGGTCAGGGCAGGCGGGGTAGCCGAAGCTGAAGCGGCGGCCGCGGTAGCTTCCCTTGAACAGGTCCCTTAACGTGAGCGATGGATCGTCGGGGAAGCCCCAGGCCGTCCGCAGCCGCTGGTGAAGCCGCTCCGCGAACGCCTCCGCTGTCTCGAGGGCGAGGGCCTGGAGGGCGATGCTTTTCAGGTACTCGCCCTCGGCCTTGAGGCGCTCCGCGTGCTCGCGGACGCCCACGCCCGCCGTCACGGTGAACATCGCGAGGGTGTCCACGTCCCCGCTTCCGACCGGGGCGAGGTAGTCGCTGAGGCAGCGCCGGGGGCTCGTCCGCTGGCGGGGGAAGCGGAAGCGCTCGATGACCTTCTCGCCGGGCGCTTCCGGATCGTACACCAGCACGTCGTCCCCGTCGCTGTGGGCGGGGAAGAAGCGGTAAATCCCGTGCGCCGTGAGCCACTTCTTGCGGGCGGCTTCCTCCATGAGGGCCTCCACCTGTTCGTGGAGGCGGCGGGCTTTCTCGTCGCCCTCGGCGAGGAGCTTCCGCACGTCGCCTTTCAGGCCCAGGTGCTTGCTGTAGAGCATCAGGGGGTTCACGTAGGGGTAGAGGGTGCGGGGATCGACGTCGCGGAGCAGGTGCTCCTGGAAGTCCGGAGCCTTTGGGAGGGGCGCCACGCGCGCGAGGGGAACGATGGCGTCGAGCGCACCGCCGCTGCCGCCCTCCGTGGGTGAGATGGAGGCGCTGAAGCCTGCGTACTCGGCTTCCACGCGCTTCAGGAGGCCGGTGCGGTCCCCCGCGAGGAGTTCGTTCGCAAGGGCGAGCCCGTCCATGGCGTCCTTGGCGTAGAGCGTGGGTCCCGCGTGCTGGGGCGCGATGCGGGTGGCGGTGAACTTCTTGGTGAGGGCTGCACCCCCCACGAGGAGGGGCACCTGGATTCCGGCCGCTCGGAACTCTTCGGCCGTGCTCACCATCTGCTGCGCGCTCTTCACGAGGAGACCGGAGAGGCCGATGGCGTCCGGCCGGTGCTCCCGGCAGGCCTGGATGAGCGTTTCCGGTGCCACCTTGATGCCGAGGTTCACGACTCGGAACCCGTTGTTGGTGAGGATGATGTCCACCAGGTTCTTCCCGATGTCGTGGACGTCCCCCTTCACGGTGGCGAGGAGGACTTTCCCTTTGGTGGCCGCCTCCGACCGCTCCATGTGGGGCTCAAGATGGGCGACCGCGGCCTTCATGGCCTCGGCGCTCTGGAGAACCTCCGCGACGATGAGATCGTTCGCGTTGAAGAGCCGGCCCACCTCGTCCATGCCGGCCATGAGGGGCCCGTTGATGATCTCGAGGGGCTTGCGCGTCTGGAGGGCAAGGTCGAGGTCCTCCGTGAGCCCCTCCTTCGTGCCCTCGATGATGCAGCGCGCAAGGCGCTCGTCCAGGGGCAGGCTTGCCCGGTTGGATTTGATTGCGGCGGCCTTCCGGTCCCGGAAGTGTGCGGTGAAGCGGCCCACCGGGTCGTCCCCTCGGTCGAAGAGCACGTCCTCGGCAAGGCGCCGCTCCTCCTCGGGGATGCTCGGGTAGCGGGTGAGGGCTTCCGTGTTCACGATGGCGTAAGTCAGCCCCGCTTGCACGCAGTGGTGCAGGAACACGGAGTTCAGGACCTCGCGGCCCGCGGGCGGGAGCCCGAAGCTCACGTTGCTCACGCCGAGGATGGTGGCGCATTGGGGGAATTCCCGGGTGATGCGGCGGACGCCCTCGATGGTTTCCGCAGCGCTCCCCCGGTACGTCTGGTCGCCGGTGCCCGCGGGGAACACGAGGGGGTCAAAAATGATGTCTTGGGGCGGGATGCCGTACTTGCGCGTGAGGAGATCGAAGGAGCGGCGGGCAACCTCGATCTTGCGGTCGGCCGTGACCGCCATGCCCTGCTCGGGGTCCTCGTCGATGCAGCCCACGACCACGGCGGCGCCGTAGGCTCGCAGGAGGGGGCACACGCGCTCGAAGCGCTCTTCGCCGTCCTCGAGGTTGATGCTGTTCACGATGGCTTTCCCCTGCACGGAGCGGAGGAACAGCTCGATCACGTCGGGGTCGGTGGAGTCCACCATGAGGGGCGCGCGCACCTTCCGCGTGAGGTGGGGGAGGAAGGCCTGCATGTCCTCGACCTCGTTCCGATCCGGATCCGCGAGGCAAACGTCCACCACTTGGGCCCCGTTCCGCACTTGGGCGCGGCCGACCTCGCTCGCCTCCTCCCACGCTCCCTCGGCGATGAGGCGCTTGAACTTGCGGCTGCCGATGACGTTCGTTCGCTCGCCCACGAGGATGGGGCGGTTCGCAGGATCGACCTCGAGGAACTCCACGCCGGACAGGATCTGCCGCGGCGTGGCGGGGGGCGCGCGCGGCGCGAGGTCCGCGACGGCGGCGGCGAGGGCGCGGATGTGCGCGGGTGTGGTGCCGCAGCATCCGCCCACCAGGTTCACCCACCCGTTCTCCGCGAACCGTCGCAGCTTCCGGGCAAGACTCTCCGGGGTCTCGTCGTAGTGGCCGTTCTCGTCCGGGAGGCCCGCGTTGGGGTAGACGCTCACGGGGCACGTGGCGAGGGCGGCGAGGCTCCGCACGTGGTCCGCCATGAAGTCGGGGCCCGTGGCGCAGTTGAGGCCCACCGCAAGGGGATGCAGGTGCTCGAAGCTCGCGTAGAACGCTTCCACGCTCTGGCCCGCGAGCATGGTTCCCATCGGTTCGATGGTGCACGAGAGGAGGACGGGGATATCTCGGCCCAGTTCCGTCTGGGCATGCTGGATGCCGACGCCAGCCGCTTTCACGTTGAGGGCATCCTGGCTTGTTTCCACGAGGAGCGCGTCCGCGCCGCCCTCCATGAGGCCGAGCGCTTGCTCCCGGTAGGAGGCGACAAGCTCGTCGAAGGTGGTGCCGCCCGTGAGCGAGAGCGTCTTCGTGGTGGGGCCGATGGAGCCCGCGACGAAGCGGGGCTTCTCGGGGGTGGACCAGCGGTCGCAGGCCTCGCGAGCAAGCCGCGCTGCGACCCGGTTGATTTCGCGCGCCTTCCCGGAGAGCCCGTACTCCGCGAGCACGAGTGCCGTGGCGCCAAAGGTGTTGGTCTCCACGATGTCGGCTCCTGCTTCCAGGTAGGCCTCGTGGATGCCGCGCACCACGTCGGGGCGCGTGAGGACGAGGTGCTCGTTGCAGCCCTCGTACTGGGGCCCGCCGAAGTCCGCGGCCGTCAGGTTGGCCTGCTGGAGCATCGTGCCCATGGCGCCGTCGAGCACGAGGATGCGCTCCCGGAGGAGGGCGGCGAGGCGGGTCATGCGCGCAGCTCCTTCACGATGCGCGTCACGACCTCGTCGCCGAGGCGCGTCTCGTTCATGGGCATCACGTGGAGGCCCACCTTGGTCTTCAGGCCGCGGTCGCGTGCGCCGTCCCGGAGCGCGAGGCCCGTCTCCACGCATACTTGGACGCTTTCCTCGGCCACGTTGCGGGCGCCGCGGAGGCGCGCCTCCACGTTCGGGGGAACCTTCACGTTGGGGATGTTGTGCTTGAGGAAGTCGAGGGTGCGGGTGGACTTGAAGGGGCTCGTGCCCACAAGGATGGGCACCTCTCCAGTGAGGAGGCCCCGTGCTTCGGCGGCGGCAATGAAGTCGAGGGAGGTCTCGGCTTCCCACGTGATCTGCGTCTGGAAGAAGTCCGCGCCCGCCTCGAGCTTCGCGCGCATGTAGGACTCCTCCTGGTTGCGCCACGGGATGAGGACGCCTCCCGTGAAGAAGTGGAGGGGGTCGATGGATTGGGGGGGCTTCGGGGGCGCGAAGCGGTTCATGTAGCGGCGGGCGGTCGCGCCTGTCACGTCGGGAATCAGGAGCCCCTTTGCGAGGAATTGCTTGATGCCGGCGATGAGCTCGATGGCGTTCACGCTGTCCACCCGCTTCTCCTCAGGGTAGTCGCCCTCCTTGGGGTGGTCGCCGGTCATGACCACCACGTTGCGGATGCCGAGGACGTGCGCTCCGAAGAGCCACCGCTGGATGCCGGGGAGGGTGTCGTCGCGGCACGTCACATGGGGGAGGACGTCCACGCCGAGGTCGAGGATGAGGTGGCCCACGGCGGCGGGGTCCACGCGGACGCGAGCCGAGGGGTTGTTGGGTGTGTTGATGGCCGCGAGGTGGGGGAGGCATTCGAGCCGGGCAATCTCCTCGAGGCGGGGCCCCACGTTCGCGCCCTTGGGGAGGAGCGCCTCGAAGGTGATGGGGAAGGCATCGCGGCGGACGCGCTCGCGGAAGCGGCGCTCCTCAGGCAGCGCGCCGGGATGCTTGAGGGGAGTGAAATCGGGCATTATGATGCGTCCTGTGCATTTCGGGGGCGATGGGAAACCGGGTCGGGAGCAGGATGAAAGGAAAAGGGGGCGTCGCCGCCCCGGGTGCGCGGGCTCAGAGGCCGCCGAGGCGGCGGAGGGTGTCGGCCTTGTCCGTGGCCTCCCAGGGGAGGTCGAGGTCGGCGCGGCCGAAATGACCGTAGGCGGCCACCTGGCGGTACAGGGGGCGGCGGAGGTTCAGCTCGCGGATGAGGCCCGCGGGGCTGAAGTCGAAGGTCTTCTTCACGAAGCCCTGGATGTCGTCGTCCGTGAGCTTCCCTTGGGCCGTGCCGAAGGTTTCCACGTTGATGGAGACGGGCTGGTGGTGGCCGATGGAGTAGGCGAGCTGGATCTGGCACTTCTTGGCGAGGCCGGCTGCGACCACGTTCTTCGCGGCGTAGCGCGCGCCGTAGGCCGCGGAGCGGTCCACCTTCGTGGGGTCCTTGCCGGAGAAGGCGCCGCCGCCGTGGGGGGCCGCGCCGCCGTAGGTGTCCACGATGATCTTGCGCCCGGTGAGGCCGGTGTCGCCGAAGGGGCCGCCGCGCACAAACTTGCCGGTGTGGTTGATGAAGTACTCCGTGCTCGGCGTGAGGAAGCCCTCGGGGAGGTAGCCCTTCTGGATGTACTCGTCGATGACGGGCTCGATCACGTAGGCGATGATGCGCTTGCGGAGATCTTCGGTGCTGATGTCGGGGTCGTGCTGGGCCGCGACGACGATGGCCTTCGCGTGCTTGGGCTTCCCGTTCTCGAACTCCACGGTCACCTGGGTCTTGCCGTCGGGGCGGAGGTGGGGCACGATGTGGTGCTTGCGCACTTCGGCGAGGCGGCGGGCCAGGCGGTGGGCGAGCTGGATGGGGATGGGCATGAGCTCGGGCGTCTCGTCGGTGGCGTAGCCGAACATGAGGCCCTGGTCGCCCGCGCCGATGTCGCTCGCGTTGAGGGAGACGCCCTGGGCGATGTCGGGGGACTGCTCGTTGATGGCGGTCATGATGCCGCACGTCTCGGCCTCGAGACCGTAGGCGGCGCGGGTGTAGCCGATGTCGGCGATGATCTGGCGGGCGAGGCGGGGAATGTCCACGTAGCAGTTGGTCGTGATCTCGCCCGCCACGAACACGGTGCCGGTGCAGGTGAGCACCTCGCAGGCCACGCGGCCCTCGGGGTCCTTGGCGAGGATGGCGTCGAGGACGCCGTCACTGATCTGGTCCGCCAGCTTGTCCGGGTGGCCTTCTGTGACGGACTCGGACGTGAAGAGGAAACGGTTCTTGCCCATGCGACACCTGCCTTAGTTGGGCCAGTCACACCCGTGACCGTATTAATAACTTGGTACCCAGGTAATTCGTGGGAGTAATGTTCCCCCAAGCTATTTGGGCGCTTGCCGGATTACCAGCGCACATGGAACGGCTCGTGGACCTGCACGCGCACTCGACGGCAAGCGACGGCAGCCTCACGCCCCGCGACCTCGTGCGCCTCGCAAAGCACCAGGGCCTCAGCGCCCTCGCCCTCACCGACCACGACACCCTCGACGGCCTCGAAGCGGCGCAGGACGCAGCCGCCGCGGAAGGCCTCGAGCTCGTCCCCGGCGTGGAGCTCGCGGTCGACAGCCCCGCGGGCGAGGTCCACCTGCTCGGCTACCTCATCGACCCCCAGGACGCGGCCTTCCAGCGCATGCTCGCTCGCGTCCGGGACTTCCGCGCGAACCGGAACCCCCAGATTATTGCGAAGCTGCGCGCCCTCGGCCTGGACATCACGCTGGAGGAGTGCGCGATGGAGGCTGGCGCCGGCACCCCCATCGGGCGGCCCCACATGGCCTCCGTCCTTCTCCGCAAGGGGTACGTCTCCTCCATCCAGGAGGCCTTCGAGCGCTTCCTGGCAGACGGCGCCCCCGCCCACGTCCCCAAGGAGAAGCTCCCGAGCGCCGTCGCCATCCGCGCCATCCATGACGCGGGCGGCGTCGCCGTCCTCGCCCACCCCATTACCATCCCGGAGACGCAGCGTTGGCAGGTGCTCGAAGCCATGGCGCGCGAGGGCCTCGACGGCGTCGAGGTCGTCTACCCGAAGCACGACCCGGCCTTCCGACTGGAGCTCGGCCGCCGTGCCCTCGCCCTCGGCCTCGTCGCGACCGGTGGCTCCGACTTCCACGGCTCCCGCAAGCCCGACACGGCCCTCGGCACGGGCATCGACAACAACGTCTCCGTCCCCTACACCGTCCTGCAGTCCCTCAAGGACCGGAGGGCCACGCGATGAGCCTCGCGTGGAAGTTCTGTCCCGTCTGCGCGGCGCCCCTCGGTCGCAAGGAGATGGGCGGCCTCCCCCGCGCCCACTGTCCCCAGTGCGGCGCGCTCTATTTCGAGAACAGCAAGCCCTGCGTGGGGGCGCTCATCGAGCGCGACGGGAAGCTCCTCCTCGGCGAGCGCAACCGCGACCCCTTCAAGGGATGGTGGGACATTATCGGTGGCTTCTTGGAGAACGGCGAGGACCCCGAGGTGGGCGTCCTCCGCGAAGCCAGGGAAGAGACGGGGCTCGACGTGGAGCCCGTGGGCCTTCTGGGGGCGTGGGTGGATGCCTACGGCGACACCGGCATCTATGGACTGAACCTCTACTACCGCTGCCGCGTGATCGGTGGCGCGGAGGCGGCGGCGGACGACGTGAGCCGCCTCAAGTGGTGGCCCATCGACGCGCTCCCGCCCATTGCCTTCCCCCACACGGTGCATGTGGTGGAGGCGCTGCGGAAGGCGCCGCGGCTTCTATAGTGCCCATCCCGGCCGGAACCGCGGCGAGGCGGCGGGTCATGGAGAATTATTTCGGCCCTCCGCGAACCTCCGCCTCACCGCACCACCGCGGTTTCGGCCGAGCGCGGAAAGAACGGCAGGCAAACTGCTGTGGGGTCGGCGGAAAAATTGAGGATTTCTCGCAAGCCTCTGCGAACCTCTGATCCACTGACCCTCTGCGGTTCCGGCCGAGAACCGGCCCCCGCGGAAGGCCTCACGCGATCGGCAGCAGCTTCGGCGGCAGGAGCTTCCGGTCCTCGAGGGCGCTGAGGATCTTCTGGAGGCTCTGCTGCTCGGTCTCGTTGTCCGTGTCGCAGATGACTTCGCACGCGAGGGGCTCCTCGTAGGGCTGGTGGACGCCCACGAGGTCGTTCACTTCGCCGCGCTCGGCCTTCGCGTAGAGGCCCTTGGGGTCGCGGGCCTTCACTGTTTCCAGGGAGGCCTTCACGTACACTTCGACGAAGCGGGGGTTCATGGCGCGGGCGCGGTCGCGGTGGGCGCGGCGGGGGGAGACGGCGGCCACGATGGCGACAACCCCGTTCCTGCTGAGGAGCTGCGCGAGCCAGGCGAGGCGGCGCGTGTTCTCGTCGCGGGCGGCCTCCGTGTACCCCAGGTTGGGGCTGAGGGCCTTTCGGACTTCGTCGCCGTCCAGGTTCTCCACCTGGAGGCCGCGGGCCTTCAGCTCCTTTTCGAGGGCGGTGGCGAGGGTGGTTTTTCCG
>Ga0247718_1000491_pt1 | contig 11234 bp, 11 predicted proteins | sample 21E_DmetaG_FD_189045 | JGI IMG/M metagenome (GOLD analysis project Ga0247718, IMG submission 189045) | Soil microbial communities from hillslope of Landscape Evolution Observatory, University of Arizona, Oracle, AZ, United States - 2-1-E_D | ecosystem: Engineered > Artificial ecosystem >...
TTCTAAAAACGCTCGACCGCCCGCTCGAATTTCTCCACGCCGACGAACTCAAGAACAAATACGGCATCACCGGTCAAAAACTCCCCGCCATCTTCACCCTCACGGACGGCGACAAACTCGCGCCGCTCATCGACGACGAATCGATAAACCGCTGCGAGTCTCTCGAACAGCTGAAAAAATTGATCGAGGAATCGTTGAGATAGGTGCCAGCCAGGATAATACGGCGTGGACGATGAGCCGTAGAAGGAGAAACTTTACACACCGTTTTCTATTACTGAAAATAGTGTCGTATGCGTAAACCTCTCGCCGCGGCGACACTGCTTCTCGTCTTTTTTGTTGTGACCGACTTCGGGCAGCAACCGTCGAAAGAACCTTCAAAAACTAATGCCCGCCCGGTGGAGCCGAAAGCCGCAGCAGCCAAGAGCGAGCCGTTCGATGGAGCGGACGTGAAGAAGATGGCCTCGCAGTGCGTAACCCTGGATACCGAGGCCGGGCAGATCGCACTGGAAATGTATCCTGAGCACGCCCCGGAGTCCGCGCGAAATTTCCTGAATCTCGCCGCGACCGGACTGCTCGACACCACCACGTTCAGCCGTGTGGTGCCGGGCTTTGTGATCCAGGGTGGCGACCTTAACACGCGTGAAGGCAAGATAACCTACGAGATCGCGATGCGGGCGAGAAAAATCGTACCCGATGAGCCGAACAAGATCATGCACCAGCGGGGCGTAATCTCGATGGCCCGCGGAGATGAGCCGAATTCGGCGACGACGCATTTCTTCATTCTGGTTTCTGACGCTCCGACGCTCGACGGCAAATTCGCCGCATTCGGCCGCGTGACAAAAGGAATGGAAACGGTCGATGCGATCAACAAGGCGAGCGTAGCGAACGAAAAACCTGACAAGCCCGTAAGAATCAAGAAAGCCACGGTTGCAGCATGTGCCGCGCTTTGAGTCCCGCCTTTAGGCGGCCTTGCCTCGGCGATTAAGCCGGCCAAAGCCGGGACTCAAAGCGCCGGTTTCAGACTCGTTCGCCGTAATCCAGATCCAAAGTCATCCTGTAATCGCTAGCCATCGACGGGTGGCCGTGAGCCATCGAGACTTCTATGCCTTTGCGGTAGGTCTCGATGGCTTTTTCGCGCTGGCCGGTGCGATCATAGGCCTGCGCGAGTGTGCCGTAGGCGTTGCCTTCGTCGTCTGCTTTCGAGAGATAGGTTTCGAGCGTGGAGATAACTTTGTCGTACTGGCCGAGCTTCTCGTACTCCTTCGCGAGGCCGAACATCACCATCGTATTTTCGGGATCGGCCGCGAGCATTTGTTCGAAGACTTCGATGCGGTTCTGCATACCCGAAAGAGTACCAAGTGCGTCAGCGCGGGGCCAAGAGTTCTTGCCGCGGATAAACGCAGATGGCGCGGATAAGAATTTTTTGATCTCTTTTGATGATCCACGTGATCGGCGTTAATCCGCGGCAAAAATTTCAGAAGAGTGATTGCTGAACCGGTTCGGGCGAAGGCGGCGGCGCCTGGTCGATCTCGACCACGTCATTTTGGTTGAAGCCGAGACGGCGGGTGTGAAATTCGAAAAGCTTCCGCGTCACTTCCCACTGCTCGGTGCGGCCGCGGTCGCGCTCTTTGAATGAACCGTGCTGGATCTTGCCGCCCCGCTCGCGTTTGATGGTGTTGAGAATTTTGCTGACGCGGGTCGCGGGCAGACGCTCGTGCATCTTCTGAACGAAATACTCTTCGATCGAATCGGAGTCGATGTGCAGCATCGACATAAAAGCACGCGTCGCTCCGCATTCTTTCGCTCGCTCGAGCAGTCGGGGAATGTCCGACTCGTTGTAGCCGGGAATCACGGGCGCGACAGCGATGCCGACCGCAATACCGGCGTCCGACAACGTCTTCATCGCGCGGAATCGAGCCTCGGGCACCGGCGTGTACGGCTCGAACGGGTTCGACTTTTCCTTAGTCAGAAACGGCAGCGAGAAAAAGACCGACACTTTCGAAAGTCGCTGCAGCACATCGATGTCGCGCGTGACGAGCGGGCTCTTCGTGATGACCGCTACGGGAACGCGAAACTCGGCGCAGACCTCGAGGCATCTGCGCGTCAGCTCGTAGCTCGCCTCCATCGGGATGTACGGATCTGTCGCGAAGGAAAAGTCTAGATGCGGGATCTTGTCATGTGTCTTCTTAAGCTCTTGCCTGAGTATGTGCGGGGCGTTCGGCTTGACGACGATCTTGGTCTCGAAATCCGTGCCCGCGCCGTAGCCGAGGAACTCGTGGTATCGGCGCGCAAAGCAATACGTGCAGCCGTGCACGCAGCCGCGGTAGCAGTTGACCGTGAAGCGCCAGCCGCCTTCCCAGTCGGAGGCGAAGGCTTTGGTTATTACTTTTTTGGTGGCTGTTTCCTCGAAGATCTCGAGCTTGGTCGGCGGCGGCTCGCCAATGAACTCGGCCGAGTATTTTTCAAATGGATTCGGCGGATTCTTAACGTATCGCACGGATGAAACAATAGCCCATTCTTGGACTGGAATCAAGATTTCTTCTTCAGAGATAGCAAACACTAACGATCCGTTAAGCGAGCGGTCTTTGACCGCTCGCTTCGCATTTAACCCCCGAACGCCGCGGTCGGAGACCGCTCACTTAACGACTCTTTACAGCGCGTTCGGAGACCGCTGGCTTAACGATTCGTTATTGCTCTGAATTCTTCTTCACTCCAGAAAGCTTGTTTGTCCGGTTCGATGGGGACCGCGTCGGAGGGGTCGTGAGATAGGTACGCAAGATAGCTGGACCATTTCCATTTGGCGGGATGGTCGCACAATCCGGCACGAACGGGATTCATGTGGACATAGCTTATTTTTTGAAGGATGAACTTCTGACTGTTCAGATCCACCGACTTCACTCTCTTTTGCCAAACGGAGTATGTGTGATTTCGTTTACCGGGAATTTGCCGCCTGAGTTTATTGAGTGAGACCGAGTGCCCCTCATCTTTTAACCAATCGATAGTTTTCTTGGCGGAGCGTTCTTTGAGTTCTTTTCCGACGATTTGGATGTCGCATTCGAGCGGGTTGACGATGAGGTGGACGTGATCTGGCATGATGACGTACGCAATCAGCTTGAAGGGATGTTTATCGCGGGTTTCTTTCAATGCGTCGATGAAGAACTGGCAGATGTGATCACTTCTGAAGATCGGCACCCGGCGAAAGGTCACGAACGTGAGGTAGTGGAGGACATTTTCTTCGGTCGAATTGAATATGGTCATCGGAGTCCACGTTCAGTCACTGGCAGTCACTGGATATCCCGTTTAGCAAGCGGTCTTTGACCGCGGCGGTGATTTTTTCTAAACGGATGGCGGTCGGAGACCGCCGGCTTAACGGTGGGAGTTTATTTTATTTCTCTTTGCATCAAAAGATCCGTCTGCGCGTCGGAGCCTAGTTGAAAGACGTGCTGGCCGACGACGCGGAAACCGTTTTTCTCGTAAAACCGCTGCGCCCGCGGGTTGTATTCCCACACACCGAGCCACATCGCGTCGCAGCCCGCCTCGCGCGCCCGGGCGAAACATTCATCCATTAAACGTTGGCCGACGCCTTCGCCCAGGAAACGCTGGTGCGAATAGAGGCGATTGAGCTCGACGGGTTTCTCGGCGGTGATGCCAGGCTCGATGTAGTCGAATGTGAGCTTGGCGTAGCCGGCCGGTTCGCCTTCGATCTCGGCGATGAGGAAGAGGTTTTTGGGGTCGGCAAGCTCGGCCGTGATCTGTTCAAGATTGAACGCCTGCCGCATGTAGTGGGCAAGATCGTCGGGAGCGTTTTTCGGATGATGGGCGAAGGCGTCCCAGAAGGTTTTGTAGGCGAGATCGGTGAGGAGTTTGGCGTCGTCCGGGCCGCCTTCGCGGATGAGAATGTCAGACATATCAATCGTCGACATTCTTCTTCAATACGGAGATTGAGCCGTCGTGCTCCATTTGGAAGTATGTACCATTACCCCAAGTGATATCTAGATGAACACTGTTGTATTTTTCTTTGAATTCTTGCCTGAACTCCCACTGAAGAAAGCAAGCCCGATGCATGCCTGAATCGGAGTAACGCCACAACGGGTCGTTCGTATCTACTATGAACGCTGATGTGGCAACTATATCGTCCTTATCCGTCAATACCTGACCACAAATAGAACACGTAGTTGAATTCGTCAAGATAAGTGCCATTTGCAATTGTGAGCCGTATGGCGCGCAAATACATCAGTTGCCGAAGTCCTACTTCATAATCAACTTCGCGATCGTCTGGAGCTGCATGTTGGACGTGCCCTCGTAGATAGCGCCGATCTTGGAGTCGCGCCAGAATTTTTCGACCGGGTAGTCTTTGACATAGCCGTAGCCGCCGAAGAGTTCGATCGCTTTGGACGAGACGTGCTCGGCGCAGCGGGAGGAGTAGAGCTTGGCGATCGCGGCTTCTTTGACGAAGGGCTTGCCGGCGTCTTTCAGGCGGGCGGCGTTGTAGACGAGCAGGCGCGTGGCCTCGATCTCGACGGCCATCTCGGCGAGCTGGAACTGGATCGCCTGGAACGAGTTGATCGGCTTGCCAAATTGCTCGCGCTCGGCGGTGTATCGGAGAGCTGCTTCGTATGCGCCTTGGGCGATGCCGAGCATCTGGGCGCCGATGCCGATGCGGCCTTCGTTGAGGGTCTCGATCGAGACCTTGTAGCCTTTGCCGAGCTCGCCGAGGATGTTTTCTTTGGGCACGCGGCAATTGTCGAGGATCAGCTCGGTCGTCGATGAGGCGCGGATGCCGAGCTTGTCTTCCTTTTTGCCGACCGAAAAACCTTCGAAGCCTTTCTCGACGATGAAAGCGGTGATGCCTTTGTAACCGGCTTCCGGATCGACCGTCGCGAAGAGGATAAAGATCTCGGCCTCATTCCCGTTGGTGATCCAGAGCTTTTGGCCGGTGATCTCGTAGTGGTCGCCCTTATCGACCGCACGGGTCTTCAGAGCAAAAGCGTCCGAGCCGGAAGCGGCTTCCGAGAGGGCGTAGGCGCCCACCTTGCCGCTCGCGAGTTGCGGGAGATATTTTCGCTTTTGCTCGTCGCTGGCCCAGCGCATAAAGGCGTTGGTAACGAGCGTGTTGTGGACGTCGACGAAAACCGAAACGCTCGCATCCACCCGGGCGAGTTCCTCGATCGCAAGGATCGCGTTGAACATCGTCGAGCCGGCGCCGCCGTATTCTTCGGGCGACTCGACGGCCATCAGGCCAAGATCGAAGCACTGTCTGATGATTTCCGCGTCGAGTTTGCCGGCGTGCTCCATCGCTTCGACGCGCGGGGCTATCTCGCCCTCGGCAAACTCGCGGACCGAGCTTCTAAATAACTCTTCGTCTTCGGATAAAGCGGTCAATCCGCTGGTCAGGGGTGCCATTCCGGCTGCTGTGCTCATAGTGTTTTCCTATAGAAGTTTTGTTAACAGGTATTCGATGAACTACCATTTTAGTTCAGCCTCGAAAGCAAAGGCAAAGTAGTGAACCGCGAGCAAGAATTACAAAATCCGCCCATCGAGCCGCCCCGCCTCACCGCCCAGCAGACCACCAGATTGAAGATCCTGGCGACGGTCATGACGATCGGCGGGCTCACACTTTTCGGGTATTTTGTGCACTCGGTCGGGGTCGAAGACTTGTTAAATTTCGTCTCGCGGTTCGGCTTCGTCGGGTTCGTGGTGATCCTGGGTCTTTACTTTCTTCGGATGACGGCGCGGGCGACCGCGTGGAAGATGTCGGTCTTCGAGCCGTACCGCCTCGGCCTCCGGGACGCACTTCAGGCCGTGATCATCGGCGAAGCCCTGAGCAGCCTGATCCCGCTCGGGATTCTGATCAGCGGCACGTCAAAGGCGGTCGCCGTGCGCAAGCGTTTGCCGCTCGTGGTCGGGCTCTCGTCCGTCGCGACCGAGAATCTTTTTTACAGCATCGTCACGAGTATTTTTCTGGTTCTCGGCTCGTTCACTTTTGTCCGCAGCTTCGATCTGGACCAGGGCTGGGTGATCACGATCGACGCGCTGATAGTGGTGATCCTGGCGATCGTGACCTTTCTCATCGTGATGATCGTCAGGCAGTGGCACTTCGCGAGCGAGACGTGCGAGTGGATCTACCGGCGCGGCCGCCTGACAGGCATCCTCGAGCACGGGCGGATGCAGGTGCGGCTGTTTGAGAATTTTATCTACGGCTTTTACCGGCAATACCCGAAGCGCTTTCTGCCGATCTTCCTGCTCGAGGTCTCGTATCACATCCTTGGCGTGGTCGAGGTGTTCTTCATCCTCAGCCGGATCGGCGAGTCGATGCCGACACTCATTTCGGCCTTTTTGCTCGAGTCGGTCAGCCGTCTGATCACGATCGTTTTCAAACTGGTGCCGTTCCTCATCGGTGTGGATGAGGCGGGTGCCCGCTTTGTTGCGGAGACTCTCGCGGTCGGCGCCGGGATCGGCGTTTCGCTGGCGATCATTCGGAAGGGCCGGATTTTGTTTTGGACCACGGTCGGCCTGATTCTGATCTTGTCGCGGGGATTGTCCCTCCGGCAGTTGATGGAGCAGCGGGAAAACAGTCAGGTGCCGAACCGAGGATAACGTCAGGGCTCAAACGGCCAGAACACCGGCACCAGCGTTATCGAGACCACAAAAACGATGATCGTCAAGATCGTCCCGATCTTCACGAAATCCATAAACCGATATCGCCCCGGCGTGTAGACGAGCACGCACGCGGGCTCGAGCGGCGTGATGAACGAGAAGGACGCCGCGTACGTGACGGCGACGATGAACGTGCGCGGGTTGAGCCCGAGCGTGACGGCCGTTTTGACGGCGACCGGCAACACGACGAGTGCCGCGGCCTGATTGGACATCGGCTGCGTGAGGCCGACCGTCAGCAAAAAGAAACCAGCGAGCACCGCGTGCGGGCCATATTCGCCGAAGTGGCGCGTGATCAGGTCGGCGAGAAAGACGTCGGTCCCGGTCTTTTCCATCGCGACGCCGAAGCTCATCATGCACGCGATCAGCACCAGCAGCCGAAAGTCGATCAGGTCGTACATCTCCGTGTAACGGATCGTCTTCGTCGCCAGCAGCAGCAGCACGCCGGCCAGAACGGCGATCGTGAGCGGGATGTCCGGCCCGCCCACGACCTTCATCAGCGACAGTGCGAGAAACAGCCCGAAGGCGGTAAGCGCCCAGCGACGCTTTTCGATGCGGGCGGTGCTGCCGGTCACGTCTTCGAGCAGCATCAGCTCGTTGTCGGCGACCAGCGGCATCACCTTGTCGCGCGAGCCCTGAACGAGCAGCACGTCGCCGAAGCGGAGAACGACGTTGCTCAGTTTGTTCACGATCGTCTCGCCGTGGCGGTTGACGGCGAGGACGGTGAGACCGTATGTCTGGCGAAAGCGGATCGTCTTGAGCGTCTGCCCTACCAGGCGCGAATACCGCAGCACCATCACCTCGAAGAGCTCGATCTTCTCGCTCTCGAGCGTCCTGTCATTGAGCATGAAATCGGGCTTGATCTCGAGGCCGACTTCCTCCTTGACGCGCAGGATGTCGGTGATCTTGCCCTCGACGATCAGGCGGTCGCGGCGGCGGATGTGTTCGCGGGCGCTCGGCGCGATGATCCGCTCTTCGTCGCGGATGATGCCGAGGACGGTGAGTTCGAGGTCGGTGCCGATGTTGGTCTCGCCGAGGGTCTTGCCTTCGAGCGGCGAGCCGGGCAGCACGAGCAGCTCCGAGATGTAATCGCGAATATGGTACTGCTCGGTGAGCGATTCTTCACCGCCGCGGCGCGGCAGTAGTCGGCGGCCGACGAGCAGCATGTAAAGCAGCCCGGCGAGAAAGGTGATCACCCCGACGCTCGTCAACTCGAACATCGAAAACCCCGGCTGCCCGTAACGCTGGATCGCGCCGCTGACCGCCAGGTTGGTCGACGTCCCGATCAGCGTGCAGCTCCCGCCGAGGATCGCCCCGAAGGCGAGCGGCATCAGGAGCTTCGACGGGGCAACTTTCGCTTTGGCGGCCAAGCCGATCACGACCGGCAGGAACATCGCGGTCGTTGTCGTGTTCTTTAGCACTGACGCCGACACCGCCGCCGATAACATGATCAGCATTGTCAGGATGAGTTCGCTGTCACCCGCTATCGCGTGCAGCCGCCGCCCGATCAAGTCCACCGTCCCCGTCTTTACGAGCCCGCCGACGAGGATAAAAAGCCCGCCGATCGTAATGATCACGTCATTGCCAAATCCCGCCACCGCCTCGCCCATCGTTAGCACTTGGGTGGCGACCAGAGCGATCACGAGCAGGATGCCGACAATGTCGACCGGTATCTTTTCCGTGCCAAACAGAATGATGGCCAGAACAAGAAGGAGCAGCGTGACGACAATCGGGGAAAGCATGTGAGCGCAAGAATATCGAAACCGTAAGAGTTTTGGAAGAATTCGCGGCGGCCGTCGCTCTGAAACCCGCCAGAGGGCCTTTCCGCTGCTCCGCCGCTGTTGGGCTATGTTCCTGACAACCGATCGAAAGTGCGATTTTTTTTATTGCAGAGCGCCGATAACTACATCAACTCACAGATCGAACTCACGACGCTTTTTAGCTCGGGCCATGTTGGACGGCGTTCCCGGTTTGCATTTGCGAAGCACAACGTAGAAGCTTCTGTCGGTATCGATGGTTAGGTGTGGGATTTTGAGGTCGTCAGTTGAACGTCTGTCTGCATCTAACTCGTTGCAGTTTCTTCAGCAAATTTCACATTAAATAACATCGGCCCCTGAGACCCGAACTGTTCAACATCATGAAAAGAGCTATCAGTTTGTTTGCACTTGTCTTCGTTCTCCATCTATTCGTCCCTGCTCAGCAATCAGCGCTGGCGGCAGCACTAGATGAGAAGCTGAAGGAAATCAACGCCTACGCACAGCGAGTGATGACCGACTGGAAGGGGCCAGGGATGGCGATCGCCATCGTCAAGGATGACAAGGTCGTTTTTCAAAGAGGTTACGGGGTCAGGTGGTTGGGTTGCAGCGACCAGATGATAAACCGCGAACCGAATGCGTCCCCGGACGAGGCTTACCGTAAGTTGTATTTTGCGGTGAAAAGTAGAGACACGATAGGAATTCAAGCCCTAGTATCTCGAAGAACGTGCGTGCTCGCCGAGGCCCAGGGAGCCCGACAGAATGTTCCGCATTTCGTTGTCTTAAAGAATGGGTTCACCGCTACGACTTTTTCTGACACCTTGCCTGAAGTACGTGACATTCGGATAAGAGATACGTTTGCGGCAGTTGAGGTGTACAACGAGAAAGACAGCAGATGGGAAGACTTGCCATTTATCCTTGAGGACGGAGGCTGGAGGCTGGCAATTGCAGAGATATTTGACGGAACATACCAGTCACCGGGCAAATCTCAGTCTCAACGAGAGCTTGAAGCTAACAAATCTTACATAACTCCCACCCCTATCAAGCCTGATACAAAATCGAGACAATCCAACTCGTCGGCAACGGCGCGCAGAACTGGCCAGAGAAACGTAATCGCTGAATCGCATCTTCAAACGAGCGAGGAAAAGGTGAGTCCGGCTCTTGTGGACGAGAACACCGTCTTCGCCGTAGCCTCCAACTCAAAAGCATTCGCGACCGCCGCCCTCGCCATCCTCGTCGATGAAAACAAACTAGCCTGGGACGACAAGGTTTCGAAGTATCTGCCTGACTTTCAGATGTACGACCCGTGGGTGACGAGCGAGTTGACGATCCGCGATCTCGTGACGCATCGGGTCGGGCTCGACACATTTAGCGGCGACTTGTTGTGGTACGAGACGACTTATTCGGACGATGAAATCCTAAAGCGAGTTCGGCATCTGAAACCGGTCTCGAGCTTTCGCTCGCGGTACGGCTATCAGAATCTGATGTTCATCGCGGCGGGCAAAGTGATCGAGCGGGTTTCCGGCAAATCCTGGTGTGAGTTCGTGACGGAGAGGATCTTTCAGCCGCTCGCGATGAACCGCACAACGTGCAGCGTCAAAAATCTGCCCGACAATGCCGCCTGGCCGCACAACGAGTCGGGAGGTAACGGTTTGCGCGTTCTGCATCGCGGCAACGTCGACGGCGCGACCGCCGCCGCGGGGCTCAATTCGTCGGTGGCCGATCTTTCGAAATGGGTCCGGACGCAGCTCGGCCGAGGCAAATTCGAGGGCAAGCAGATTTTCAGCGAGGCACAGAGCTGGCAGATGCATCAGCCCTTCCTCGCGCGGCAGATCTCAGAGTCGGCGTGGAAAAATGATCCGACGCGTCACTTCACCGGCGTGGCTTCGGGGTGGTTTGTTTACGACTATCACGGCCGCAAGATCATCAACCACAGCGGCGGGCTCGACGGGATGCTGTCGTACACAGTTTTGATTCCGGAGGAGAATGCGGGCTTTGTCGTGCTGACAAATAATGAATCGCCGTCCTTCCTGATCATGATGAACAAGATCCGCGACGTGCTGGTCGCCGCCGCCCCGGCCCGCGACTGGAACGAAGAGGCGAAAAAGCAGGTCGCCGCGAACAAGTCGTCGCAAGCCGAAGAGATGAAAAAGGTCGACGCCGCTCGCATCGCCAACACAAAACCAACTCTTTCGCTATCGTCTTACGCCGGCACTTACTCGGACAAAATGTACGGCGACATCACGGTCGCTGAGGAGAATGGCCGACTTGTGATGCGCTTTGGCCCGGCGCCGAACTTCGTCGCCGATCTCGAGCACTGGCACTACGACACGTTCCGGATCAAGTGGCGCCCATCGGTCGCGTACAACTTTCCGCGCGGGTTTGTGACCTTCACGATCGACAAGAACGGCAAGACGGACGAGCTGAAGATCGATCAGCCGAACAACGATTTCTGGTTCTACGAACTGGCTCCGAAACGAGTCAAATAGCCGTAAAACTCGACAAGGTTGGGAACTCTGTGTCAGAATTCCAACATTCAAACAGGTTGTTTTGATAAAAGTTTTCAGGAGATTTTTTGTTTAGATGTCAGAAGAAGCAGTAAGAGCGGCGGAAGCGCCTGAAGCAACGCAAGAGCAGGGCGAGAACGCCGAGGACGTCCACTACCAGGCCGTCGAAAAGGACGGCAGCGTCACCGCGATCTGGGAGATGCAGGGCCAGAAGCACATCCGCACGATTGATCCGCGTTCGGCCGAAGGCAAACAGATCCTTCAGCTTTTCGAGACCGCCGGTTAGCGGGAATCTCACCCCGCAGGTTTTCACGAATGT
>Ga0247718_1000492_pt1 | contig 11234 bp, 14 predicted proteins | sample 21E_DmetaG_FD_189045 | JGI IMG/M metagenome (GOLD analysis project Ga0247718, IMG submission 189045) | Soil microbial communities from hillslope of Landscape Evolution Observatory, University of Arizona, Oracle, AZ, United States - 2-1-E_D | ecosystem: Engineered > Artificial ecosystem >...
CCCTTATGGGTATCGGTATTGCCGATGGCGACAACCGTGCCAAGGAAGCCGCTGCACAGGCAGTCAACTCGCCGCTGCTTGATGTTTCCATCACCGGCGCCAAGGGCATCCTCTTTGTGGTTGCAGGCTCGGACGACCTAGGCATCCTTGAAGTCCAGGAAGCGGCCAAGGTCATCAGCGAGTCTGTCGACAAGGACGCGCGCATCATCTTCGGTATCATGCGCGACGAGAAGCTTAAGAAGGGTCAGATCCGCATCATTGTGATTGCGACCGGTTTCCCTGAAGGGTTCACAGCCGATGCTCCAGAGCTTGAGCGCTCACTCTTTGCCATGCCTGCAAAGGAGCAGCAGGACACTCGCGGCATGATCTTCAATGAGGTTATGAAGCGCGAGGAAGAGGAGGTTCCTCCTCCTGCGCCCGCTCCAGTGATTGAAGACGCACCGCTTATCCGTCGCGAGCGCGAGGAGCCTATTGTTACCGCAATGCCAAAGCCGCGCGAAGAGGCGCGTCCTGCAGCCCCTGCTGCTGAAGAAGAGGACGAGGCATGGGGTGCAATTCCTAGCTTCCTGCGACGCCACAAGAAGTAATCGAGCTCTAGAAAGGCCTGCCGCGCGCAGGCCTTTCTTATACCCATAGATGGAATAGAAGGGACACGGTACACTGGTGATCTATGCACGATCTCATCATCATTGGCGGCGGGCCTGCAGGCGTTGCCGCAGGCGTCTACGCCGCACGCAAACACTTGAAATCAGTCCTGATCGCCGAAGAGATCGGCGGGCAGAGCACGGTCTCTGATGGTATTGAAAACTGGATCGGCACAGTGAAGATCTCAGGCGCGGATCTCGCGCGTACGCTTAAGGAGCACCTGGACGCGTATAAAGCGGACATGCTGGAGACCGTTGTCGGCGACCGCGTCACGAAGCTCTCACGCGCCGAGAACGGCTTTAACGTCCTTACCCGCGATGGAAAGTCGTTCACCGCAAAGGCAGTCCTCATCGCTTCAGGAGCAGCCCGCAAAAAACTCATGGTGCCTGGTGCGGATACCTTTGAAAACAAGGGAGTTACGTACTGCGCGTCCTGTGATGGACCACTCTTCTCTGATATGGATGTTGCGGTGGTGGGCGGCGGAAACGCAGGCTTTGAGACGGCAGCGCAGCTTCTTGCGTATGCTAAGTCAGTTACGCTCATCCACCGCCATAAGGATTTCAAGGCAGATGCTATTACCGTTGAGCGCGTGCTTGCGCACCCAAACATGCGCGCTATTACAAATGCAGAGCCTGTAGAGGTTCATGGCGAAGTATTTGTTACCGGACTCACGGTTAAGGACCGCGATACCGGGGAGACCACTACCCTACCGGTGACCGGTGTTTTTGCAGAGATTGGCGTACTTCCTAACACCGATTACGCGCGTGACCTGGTTAGCGTTGACGAAGTCGGCCGGATCATCACGAATCCTAAGAACCAGCATACGAGCGTTGAGGGCATATGGGCTGCCGGGGACTGCACCGATGAGCTCTACCACCAGAACAATATTGCAGCAGGCGACGCGGTGAAGGCGCTTGAAGATATCTACGTCTGGATTAAGACCCGCGCATAAAGAAAAGGACGGCCCCTGGGGACCGCCTTTCTTTACTGTGCCGCCCTACACGCGAGCAGCGTCATAGTAAAGCAGATTGTACTTTTCGTGGACCGTAACCCGCTCCCCGCCGTTGTGGTACGGATCGACGCAGAAGAACGCGTCGCAGTACTGGGCCAGCTTCAGGCTGATGTTGGCCTCAAGCGGCTGCGGCGCAAACACGATGAGACGAAGCGGCTTCTTGTCGAGCGCGGCCTCCGTCCTACTCACCAGCACCTCCGAATGTTCGAGGGCGCCGGCGACCAGAATGATGGTGTGCCGATTGCCGGCGTACCGCACCAGTTCTCCTGGCCGCACGATGGTGAAGGGCTTGAGGTCGCTGCGCTTCCAGAGGTCGCGCCGCTTTTCTTCGTCCCACTTGAGCAGGTAGTTGGTGAAAAGGCCCGCGAGCGCCGATTCAGAGATCGTCACCGCACCCCGTGAGATGTGGTCGACGAGCCGTGCAATCGTTGATTCGTACGGTTCTATGGTCACTGGTTCCCCCTCGTGGATTTGCAGCACATGCTGCCCGGATCCACCATACGATTTTTTAGAACTTACGCAAGTTTAAGGTTCGAGCCCCTCCCCTGCTATTTCGGTATGCAGGCGCTCCTCACGTTCTTCAGGGGTCTCTGTATCGCGCGTATGGTGGCGGCGAAGCTCCTCAATGGTTACTTCGTGCTCATACATAAGGAAGTCATGCGCCATCTTGCGCACAATAATGCTGAGCGTGTCGATCGCGCCTATTCTCATCACGAGCACTGTAAAAGTATTTTGCTGTAGATAGGATGAACTAGCGGCTCTCGGTCACCATATCCCAGATATCGCCGGCAACGTTGCGTGGCGTTCCTTCAAACGGGAGGTGGTGGTTATCAAAAAACGGCATGGAGTTGCACTCAAGTACGCCGCAGCGGTCCTGTTCCTTCCAAGACGTGGCCATATCGCCAATGATGAAATCAATGCCTACGATAGGCGCCTTTAGGACTCTCGCCACTTCCTCAAAAAGAATGACGTTATCGGGATGTACCTCGTCCGAGACGTCTGCCGTCGTGCCGCCAAGGCTCCAGTTTACTTTCTGATTAAGAAGCACCCTCGTCCCTGCTTCCGGTATGGAATCCTTGGTATAGCCCTGCCACGTAAGCTCCTCTTCTGCATCGGTATCAAGGATGATCTTTGAGAAGTAGGGACCCCCGCGCTGTGGGTTCTTGTTCGCCTCGGCGACAAGCTCCTCAATAGTGTGCTCGCCGTCGGCAATCACATGTGGCGGATCGCGGCGCAACGTTGCTGAGAGCGTTCCGTTTACTACCGTTGCGCGGTACACCGGACCTACGAGCTCCTCTTCGATAACGGCAAATGGAGCCACCTGGGTTGCGACTTTGAAGGCCCTTATGAGCTCGGTTTCGTTATCAATATGAAGCACGGTGTGGCGGGAAGCGGAACCTGCATACGGCTTTATGATGACGGGCGGCACGAGCTTGCGGTATATGGCGCGCGCGCCAGCTTCGGTGAACGTAGAGCCGCCTGAGGCAATCGGCAGACCCAGCTTTGAGAAGTGCTGCTTAAGGAGTGCCTTGTTGTCCATCCACCACGCGCGATGCACGCCGTGCCTAGGCTCAGGAATGCCTTCAAAGGAAATGCGCTTGCCGTTAGGGTATGTTGCGACGAAGAGGTTGCGCGGCAGATTAAAGAGACGGAACTCCCACATGTCTATGCCGCGCGCCTTTGCCTCGTTCCAGATCATGAGCGCAAGGAGCATCGTATGCTCATCCGGTTCAGTGACTTTCTTAGCAAGACCGATTGCAACGAGGAATGAAAAGATTGAAGGGGTGACCAAGCGCTCGACGCTAAACGAGATACGGTTCAGGAAGCGGAGCAAGGGTCCGGGCGCAATGACCGGCCGAACAAGCTCGTCGATGAGGAGGTTGAAATACGTAATCTGGTGCGGGATGGCAGAGCCACCACAATCCTTACATTCTTTTGCTAGAGCCATAGAACGGCAGTATACCGTGTTATATGAAAGCGGAGGAGGTGGGATTCGAACCCACGTGGGAGTTTCCCCCCGACCGCATTTCGAGTGCGGCGCGTTATGACCACTTCGCTACTCCTCCAAAGGTCTTACTGTATCGTAATCTTCGCTGAATGTTTAGGGTTGTTGAAACCGACTTCTCTGGCATAGCGTATGACATCAGACTTTCTTCGAAGCCGTACATTTCGGCCCCATATCGTTGCATTATACCCAGCCTCCAATAAATACTCCTTAACAAAAGTAACGAGTTCGCGAGACGCGCTCGTAAAGGCTATGCAGGTAGATCCATATTCTCTTCCCCGTATCAAGTGCTTATCGGTATAAACCGTCCCATCAGTGTCAATAAGGCCACGCACAAAGGCAGTTCTATATGTATCATTTCTTCGAATCCAGGGAGGAATTCGCATGCCTGCATGTATCTTATTTCCTTTGGGCATACCGAGACTCTCAAAGTAATCGCAGACATTTTTAGAGGAAACAAGAACGACACAAGCTTTCTTGTCCTTTCGGATCCTCAGCGTAACCGGCACATCAAACAGACTAGCAAGCAGACCTTGCGTATGCATGGCGTGTGCAAAGTCAGTTTCTGAAGAAGTAACAACTGACAACTGATACTCACCCACATGTCCATCTCCCATCACTATGCCAAGTGCTTCTGCTAATTTCTTTGAGGGACGAGGTCGCTTGATTGGACGAAGAGTTTTAAAACCAGTCTTCAACGCTTTGTTAGCTAATACTGATTTCATCCCACCCAGTTTTCTTCCGCTCTCTGTACCTGGGTTACCGTAAAGCCGGATGCGGCTCCTGCCGCCGAGCGCTGCTATTCTTTTGAAATGCTCTTTTCCTGGGGCAGTCATTTCGAGTACATATATATTAACAGGTCTACCAATATAATTATTGCTTGCTATCTGAAAACATAGTACGATTCGCGCATTAGACGGCCCCATCGTCTAACGGTTAGGACGCGGCCCTTTCACGGCTGAAATCGGGGTTCGATTCCCCGTGGGGTCACAAGAGCGAACCACCTTTGGGCGGCTTTCGCTTCTTTAGAAGAAGTTCTGGCCTCTCGCTAGCAGACTTTCAACATAGGACTGGCTGCAAACTATAGAGTCAGTCCTATGAAATTTCCAGATCCGTGGGAAAGCTGCTCCACCTCAAGGTTCAACTTAAATGTCGCGCATAAGGTGATGGTCTTAAAGCAAAAGCCGCCCTACAGATGGGCGGCTTTTGCTTTAAATACTACTGTTTAATCATCGTCTTCCTCATCATCGTCTTCGTCCTCATCCTCTGCTTCATCATCGTCTTCGTCTTCGTCATCTTCCTCGTCTTCCTCATCATCGTCCTCTTGCTCTTCCTCGTCGTCCTCATCCTTACATACATTTCCCTTTCCGCTTGAATCACACTTAACCTCGATCTTAACTTCTTCCTTTCCGTCTACGATCTTGATTTCAACCTTTACTCGAGTGCTCAAGAGGTCTGCAGGGAGCTCTCCGGTAACACCAGAAAGGATCTCGTTGATGCGTGCAAGGGTCTGTGGACCCACAGACCCTACCTGCTCAATCTTGAGCTTTGCCTGGAATCGCTTTACAGCTGTTTCTGTAAGCGGGCCAAAGAATCCGGTGATTAGACCCTCAGGGTAGATCGTGGGGTCGGTGGAGAGTAGTCTTTGAAGTGTCTTAACCTCCTCTCCCTGTGTACCAAGGTGCATTTTTGACTCAAGTCGAAGCTTGTTCACTTCTGACTCTAGAGCTGCATTAGTTCCTTTCAAGGTCTTGAGTTGTGCCTGCAGTAACGCTACCTGTTTCATCAGATCAGCGATCTGCGTCTCGACTGCAGCATTGGCTGTGGTCTCTACAGTTTGAGCGTGAATATTAGGCGCTCCAACCGATGCCACAAAAAGCAATGCGAGCAACGATATATAAAGTTTTTGCATAATTATTAATTACTGTTAACTCAGCTTACTCCTAAACTATAGCAAGCAAGAGGACGCTGTGCGCGACAATTCACTTATATGAGAAGCGCGCGCAGTGCGTAAAGATCAGGATTATTGATGAAAGAGGGGGGTCCGAGCGCAGCGCAACCTATACTTAACGCATTGGGGCTTCTATGATTAAAAGTTCTACTTTCGTATCTGTAGCAAATGAAATAGTAGTCACGCCTTCTATAGTAATCGCATCTCTTTGAGTAAGTTTGTTCTCTGCCACAGCTGCCTCTCCCTCAACCACCATGACGTATATGCCATTACCCTTTTCTTTTACCTCGTAAGTAGCGTGGTGCTCAGCATCAATGGTGGCAAGGGTGATATAGGCCCGCTGGTGAATGTGGAGACCCTCCGCAACACCAAAAGGCGAGACCACGAGCGTCTGGCCGATAGCAGGGAATGCGAATGCGCGCTGGTCGTACCGCGGTGCATGATTCTGCTCGTCCGTATGAATCCAGAGCTGGAAGAGAGTTAGCTCCTCGTCGTGATCGTTGTATTCAGAATGCGCGACGCCGGTTCCTGCCGACATGACCTGCACTTCACCCTTACGCACCGTGCCGGTATTGCCCATGCTGTCCTTATGCGTAAGCGTGCCGCTGCGCACGATGGTAATGATCTCCATATCCTTATGGGTGTGCATACCAAAGCCGCTTTGCCCCGCGATCCGGTCGTCATTGATAACGCGCAGTGCGCCAAAGCCCATGCGCTCTGGGTTATGCCAATCTGCGAAGCTGAAACTGTAGCGGGTTTGAAGCCAGCCATACTCCCCTCTCCCGCGATCTTTTGCCCTGTGTATCGTTGTTCTCATAGCTTCTCTATACCGCATGGTTGGTGAACGGTGTGTGGGGATAGTGATTTACACGCCTGATTGACAATATTTTCTCAATATAGTATATTTATCGCATCAAGCAGCGCTGAGTGAGTGAAGCACGGATCGAAGTTTCGATACCAGCCTCCTGTCTTTGATGACTTACTCGCGTTCAAATCTCTTATTGCTATGCAGGAAGGAATTATTGCCGGCATCACGGACAAGGGCTTCGGCTTCATCCGTCGTGACGGTGCGGAAAAGGACCTCTTTTTCCACTCAAAGGAGCTCGTCGACGTTATGTTTGACGATCTTCGCCAGGGTGACAAGGTCTCGTTTGAAATGGCTGACGGTCCCAAGGGTCCGTACGCTACAAACGTACGCCGCATTTAAGCAGGCAAGCGCCCCTTAGGGGGCGCTTCTGCGTTTTATACCTATGGAACTTATACGACACACTATTGCGATCGAATCTCCTGTCTGGGAGGTGTATGAGATCGTGTCTACGCTCGGCGGCTTGCGCAGCTGGCTTTCCCGCGACGTACAAGGCAACCCTCGCAAGGATGGCGAGCTTAGCCTTGGTTTTGGACCTGAGCGCTCAGTCACATTCCATGTTCTTGAAACCAAGAGCAACAAGCGCGTTAGCTGGAAACTAACTGCGTCTACATTTGACCGAAGCGATGCTGGAATCGGTACTGAAGTCCGCTTCAACATGAAAGAAGCTGGCAGTAAGTCTACGGAGATAGAGCTTACCCACACCGGCTGGTCTGAGGTGGATGAGTACTTCCGCGTCTGCGGATACCAGTGGCAGAAGTCCCTCCAGAGTCTTAAAAAGGTGTGCGAGACGGGTCTTGGCGAGCCGTTAACCCCTTCTATGCTCGTAAGCAAGAAAGCGACCGGCTGGTTCCCGGTGACTTAGCGCGATTTGACATATTCTCGATAAGGGTAAGAATGCGCTCATAGCTGCGGTAACGTCGTTCTGACTGATCCTAGTGCCCTTTTGGCAGCAGCTAATGACGAGGTCTTCTCATGTTCAAGAAGCGTTCCTTCACACGCGCCGGCCTGTGCGCTGGCGCCCTTCTGCTCGGCGCCTGCACCAGCATGGGTTCCATGGGGTCCAGCATGACCCTGTCGGACGAACGGCTCGAGGCCAAGGTCGCCGCCGAATACAACGCGGATCCGAGCGAGGTCATCATCTCGAATCGGCGCGTCGTCGACGGCAAGACCTATTTCGACGCCTCCGTGCGGGGCAGGTCCCTGTACTGCAGCGTGGCGCTCGGCGGCGTCCTGTACGCCGGCATCACCACCGACCCGGAGTGCCGCGACCAAGACTGACCATCAATGCCGGCAAGAACAGAGCCCCGGGGATAGCTTCCCTGGGGCTCGCTCTTTACAAACTTACAATGGCTTTGAATCCGCCGTAACTCATCTTTTTCATATTGGCGATCGGCGGCTCCTGCATCATCTTGTCCATGCGTGGATCCTTGAACATCTTTTTCATAACCTGATCACGGTGCGCGCGGCTCTTGAAGTCAACTACAGCCGCAATGACCACCTCGCCTTCCTTAGGCTTTGCAGCTTTCTCAAAAGAGACCGTACCCTCCGGATGTAGATCATCGGCGACGAACTCGCGATAGCTAAGCGCGCCGTGCTCGCGTGCGAGCTTTCCAAAGCGCGTTGCGAGCTTCTTGTATGCGTCCAGCTTGTCAGCAGGAAGCGGTAAGAGGTAGAGGTCTGCGTATTTCATGAAAATGTGTTTGTTATTCGCTTGCTATTGTGAACTATGTTCGCCCGGTGAGGCAAGCTCTGCTGTGGGTCTATACTAGTAAGAACGAACTAGTACTGAGCATTCCCATGAATTACGCCGACACCCTCGTGCCCCTTATCAGAGAAATACGTCCCATGGTATTGCCGTACTGGGGCAATGTGTCATCAACAGCCAAAAGTGCATCACCTGCTGATCTTGTCACGGCGCTCGACACCGGCGTTGAGACCTTTATCGCTGGCCGGCTTCGTGAGCTCTATCCTCATATTCCGTTTGTCGGCGAAGAGTTTGGCGGCATCCGTGATGGCCAGAAGCATTGGCTTATGGATCCGATCGATGGCACAGCACACTTCGTGCGCGGCCTTCCCTTCTGCACTTCAATGCTTGCGCTTGTAGAAGATGATCAGGTCCTTTTTTCTCTTATCTATGACTTCATACACGATCACGTGTACTGGGCCCAGAAGGGACAAGGCGCATTTAAGGACGGCGTGCCACTTCAGGTTTCTAACCGTCCGCTTACCGACGCCTATTACAGCTATGAGATGAAGCTCGCAAAGCCGGAGAATGTGGCGCTATTCTCACGGCTCGTCGGAAACGGCATCATGATGAAGACGGTATCGGCAGGATGGGAGTTCATTATGATTGCCGAAGGAAAGCTTGAGGCGCGCGTTACCGTTGATCCTCACGGCAAAGATTATGATTTTGCGCCAGGCGCGTTGCTTGTCGCTGAGGCGGGCGGCGTGGTGCGCAATATCGGGTCACACACCTATGACTACCGGAATCTCAATTTCATTGCAGCAACGCCTGCAGCGTATGAAGATCTGAGAAGGATTGTCGAGGGCTAAAGTCCAAGCGCCTCACGGGTAAGCGCGCCCTCTCGCAGCACATGGATATCCTCGCCCTGCACAAGGAGCACGGTCGAGGGGAGTTTAGCGTCGCGAGGACCGGCATCAATTACCAAATCAATATGCGCGATGCGCGGTCCAAACTGTGCGAGTATCTCACGAACTTCAGACTGCGTGGGAATTCCTGAAATATTTGCTGAGGTTGCGGTATAGGGACGACCGAATGCTTGAGCGAGCGCAAGCGGAAACGGGTCGTCTGGGATGCGTATGCCGAGCATGCCGTTGTGGAGAATATCTCCCGGCACTGCGTCCGTTGCAGGCAGGACAAGCGTAAGCGGACCAGGCAGGTGCGCCGCTATAAGGGAACGAGCACGGTCGTTTGGACGAGTATAGCGTTCGACAGCATCGTGGTGCGGCACCACGACCGAAACAGGCTTCTTGGTTTCTCTGGCCTTCAACTGCTTAAGGCGCATAATCGCGTCTTTGTTCAAGGCATCAACCGCAAGGCCGTAGAGCGTATCGGTCGGATAGAGTACTACCCCGCCCCGGGCAAGGACCTGGGCCGCCTTAGCGGCCGCCTCGTGGAGCGGGTGTGTTTCGAGTCGTATGATTTCCATGCGTGGTTGAATACTACGCTCAATCGCGGTATTGTCGATACGTCAGACGCGCGGTTAGCTCAGTTGGTAGAGCATTCCCTTGACGTGGGAAGGGTCACAGGTTCGAGTCCTGTATCGCGCACCCAATTCTTTGGTGCTTATGCACTGAATGCGCTAGAGTATCTTTCATGTCTCTAGCAATGAAAACCTTTCTAGTTCCAACGCTCGCGTCGATTTTAGTACTTATCGCTATCTTCGTATGGGGCGGCTGGGCTGCGTTTACGCTTGCCGTATTGCTCACCATCCTTGAGGTTACGCTCTCGTTTGACAATGCCGTTATTAATGCGCGCATTCTTCAGCAGATGGACGAGAAGTGGCAGCGTCGTTTCCTTACATGGGGCATCCTTGTCGCTGTCTTTGGTACGCGTCTCGTGCTCCCTATCATTATCGTCGCCGCATCAGTTGCGATGAGTCCGTGGGCGGTAGCGCAGCTTGCAGCATTTAATCCTGAGGAGTACGGCCATCTCCTAGAAGGGGCGCATACTGCAATCGCCGCATTCGGTGGCAGCTTCCTTCTTATGGTTGCGCTCAAGTACTTCTTTGACGACGCAAAGAGCGTGCACTGGATCCGTACCGTGGAGCGGCACCTTGCTCGTTGGGGCCGCATTGAAGCGATTGAGATTGGCCTTGCGCTTTCTTTGCTTGGCATCATCTCATTCTTTGCAGGAAATGCAGGCACTATCCTTAGCGCGGGCATCATCGGCATTGTGCTTTTCATTGCAATGCAAGGCATCGCAAACTCATTTTCTGTTGAGGCAGAGAACGCGGTTGCAGTTGGCAGTGCTGCACTCTTCCTCTACCTAAACGTGCTTGATGCTGCGTTTTCCTTGGACGGTGTTATCGGTGCATTTGCGATTACGAGCTCTATTCCTATTATCGTTGCCGGTCTTGGCATTGGTGCCTACTATGTGCGCTCCCTCACTATCTACTTCGTACGTCAAAAGACGCTCGATACACTCGTCTTCCTTGAACACGGTGCCCATTGGGCGATTCTCGGACTTGCAGGCGCAATGCTCATGTCGCTCTTCTTCCACGTGCCTGAGGTTATCACTGGCCTTGTAGGTCTCATCTTTGTCGGCACGGCTGCCTACTCATCCGTACAAGCAATACGCAAAAGCGCTGCCTAGCGCGTGCCAAAGGGCCCCGGGTGCGCTATAACGGGTATATGGAACGAACCGTTATCTACTACCACGGCGGCTGCCCAGACGGGTTTGGCGGTGCCTACGCGGCCTGGAAGAAGTTCGGCGACACGGCCGAGTACATTCCCCTCCATAGAGGGGAGGAGGTGCCTGATGTTACGGGCGTAAACGCGTACTTCATCGACTTTGTATACGATGGAGAGACTATGCAGGCACTTGAGAAGCAGGCGGCCCGGCTTGTTGCGCTTGATCACCATGCTGGCGTGCGCGAGATAACTGAATCAGTGGCCGAGCATGTTTTCGATAACGACCGCTCAGGCGCAACCATTGCGTGGACGTATTTCCATCCGGATGAGGAAGTGCCTGAACTGCTGCGCTATATAGAGGATGATGATCTCTTCCGTT
>Ga0247718_1000493_pt1 | contig 11224 bp, 9 predicted proteins | sample 21E_DmetaG_FD_189045 | JGI IMG/M metagenome (GOLD analysis project Ga0247718, IMG submission 189045) | Soil microbial communities from hillslope of Landscape Evolution Observatory, University of Arizona, Oracle, AZ, United States - 2-1-E_D | ecosystem: Engineered > Artificial ecosystem > Mesocosm...
AAGTACAGCTCGCCGTTCTTATCGACCGCGGACGAGAACACCGCGAACTGCCGATCCAGGCCGATTTCGTCGGCAAGGTTGTGCCGACCAAGAGCGCCGAGATCATCAAGGTGATGCTGCAGGAATTTGACGAGCTCGAAGCGGTCGGCATTTTCGAGCGGCCGAACGGTCTGTAGTCGAAAGCAAGGCAAGCGGCCTTGCTTTTTTTATATCGTCGGTACGACGCAAACACTTTTCGGAGAATGGAAAAACCCTACCGTCGAAGAGATCTGCTCGGCATCCGCGACCTAACCGCGGCGGAAATCACCGGCATCCTCGATACGGCCGAAAATTTCAGCGAGATCAACGCCCGAGAGATCAAAAAGGTACCGACACTCCGCGGCAAGACGGTCATCAATCTTTTCTTCGAAAACTCCACCCGTACCCGCACATCTTTCGAACTTGCCGCCAAGCGGCTTTCCGCCGACGCCGTCAACATCAGCGTTTCAACATCGAGCGTCGCGAAGGGCGAAACGCTAATCGACACCGCGCTCAATCTCGACGCGATGGCACCGGACGCAATCGTCGTGCGTCACGGATCGGCCGGCGTACCGCACCAGCTCGCGAAGGTCAGCAAGGCCGCAATCATCAACGCCGGCGACGGGGCGAACGAGCACCCGACACAGGCGCTCCTCGACGCGATGACGATCCGCGAGCACAAAGGCAAGATCGATGGCCTCGAGGTCGCGATAGTCGGCGACATCCTTCACAGCCGCGTCGCGCGTTCAAACATTCATCTTTTGACAAAGCTCGGTGCCAAGGTCCGCGTCGCCGGCCCGCGCACGCTTGTTCCACCGGATTTTGCTTATCTCGTCGATGCCGAATCCGCGCTCGACGAGACAAATCCAAAATCCAAAATCCAAAATCCAAAATTGATCGTCGCCCCGACCGTCGAAGAGGCCATCCGCGGCGCTGACGTCGTGATGATCCTCCGCATCCAGCGCGAGCGGCAGGACTCGGCCTACTTCCCCACGCTCCGCGAATACTCGATCCATTACGGCCTCACAAACGAACGTCTGAATCTCGCTAAAGAAGACGCCATCGTTCTCCACCCCGGCCCGATGAACCGCGGCATCGAGATCGCATCCGAGGTCGCAGATAGCTCGCGTTCGCTGATATTGGATCAGGTTAAATATGGCGTGGCGGTGCGAATGGCCGTTCTCTATCTCTCGACGGGAGGCGGTGAATAACGGTGCGTCTAGAAGACCTTCCGTTTCGCTGGAAGCAAAATTTGGACCGGTATCTCAGCCGCCCCGAGGCTGAGTACCCACAAATATCACTTGCCGACTTCGCCAACAATTTGCGCCTCAGCTTCGAGGATGGCTCTTCTGCTACATTCAAGGGTGCATTTTACCTTTTGGACCACACTTTTAAGGAAGTGGCTGTATTCACGGAGCACTGCGGTTACCACATCTTTCCCTTTTGCGTTGAAAGGATTGAAACCATCGACCTCAACGGAAACGTGATTACGTCAGATAAAGCAGTTATTGATTAATGAGACTACTCATCAAAAACGGCCATCTCATCGATCCCGCCGCATCCGAAAACACCGGAATGAACGTCCTCGTTGAAAACGGACGCGTCGCCGCGTGGATCAAACCCAACGAGCCGCAGCCCGAAGCCGACGACGTTTTCGACGCGAGCGGCCTGCTCGTAGCGCCTGGTTTCATCGATATGCACGTGCACCTGCGCGAGCCCGGTCAGGAACACAAGGAAACGATCGCCACCGGCTGCGCCGCTGCGGTCGCCGGCGGGTGGACGAGCGTTTGCCCGATGCCGAATACAAACCCGGTCAACGACAACGCCGCGATCACCCGCTACATGATCGAGCAGGCCGAACACGCGGCTCTCGCAAATGTCTTCCCCATCGGCGCGATCACAAAATCCTCCGACGGCACCGAGCTCGCCGAAATGGGCGAGATGAAAGCCGCGGGCGCCGTCGCCGTGTCGGACGATGGCCGCCCCGTGCCGAACGCCGGCATCATGCGCCGCGCGATGCAGTACGCCCGCGACTTCGATCTCCCCATCGTCGACCACTGCGAAGACAAATCGCTCTCCTCCGGCGGCGTTATGCACGAAGGCCGCGTTTCCCTTCTCCTCGGCCTCCGCGGAATGCCCACCCTCGCCGAAGAGATCGACGCCGTCCGCGACATCATCCTCGCCCGCGAGACCGGGGCCCACATTCACATCGCGCACGTCTCGACAAAAGGCGCCATCGAAGCCGTCCGCCGCGCCAAAAACGAAAACATCAACGTCACCTGCGAAGTCACCCCGCACCACTTCACCCTAACCGACCGCGCCGTCGCCGGCCTCGAAGTGCAGAAGCCCGCGCGCCAGCAAGGGCTTAACGCTCACGATGACTCCCAAGCCCTCGCTCACGCGCGGGCCTCCGCATACGACACCAACACCAAAATGTCGCCGCCGCTCCGCTCCGAAGAGCATCTCGAAGCGGTCCTCGAGGCATTAAAGGACGGCACCATTGACGCCATAGCCACCGACCACGCCCCGCACCACGCCGACGAAAAGGCGCTCGAATACGACCGTGCCCCCTTCGGCATCACCGGCCTCGAAACCGCCATCGGCCTCGCCCTCACCGAGCTCGTCCACCGCGGCGTCATCGACCTCGCCCGCCTCGTCGAGCTCTGCTCCACCAACCCCGCGAGAATCTTCCGCCTCAAAGACCGCGGCACCCTCAAACCCGGCTCCATCGCCGACGTCACGATCCTAGACCCCGAGCTCCCCTGGACCTACAACGCCGCCGACTCCCGCTCCAAATCCCGCAACACCCCCTTCCACGGCCGCCAATTCACCGGCGCGCCCGTCGCCACTATTGTCGCTGGCCAGGTCGCTTACCGGCACGAGCGATCATAGATCCCGCATATAGAGAGAGGAGCACCAACATGACCACACAGGCTTATACCCTGGCGATGTATCGAGTAAAGGCGGACCAGGTCGAATCCTTCATCTCCGTCTGGAACGAATTGGCCGACACCTTCTCGTCGCTCCCCGAGCCGCCGCTCCGGGGCACACTGATCAGACACCAGACCGACCGCACGCTCTTTTACTCATTCGGTCCGTGGCGAAGCGCGGAACACGTTAAAGCCATGCGCGAAAACCCCGCCGCCCAAAACGTATTCGCCCGACTCCGCCAATTGTGCGATGAGTTAATCCCCGGGGACTTCGAGGTCGTCACCCACGTCGATGTCTGAAGCGGTGGGATTAGGCCCAATTTTTGTCTTCATCGATACAGAACTCTTCCAGAGTAACTGTCTCGCGTCTTAGATTCAGGTCGCCGGGCGGGATCCTTGTAACGGTTTCTCCAGCCCACGTTCTCCCCATTCAAAGCCACAAAATCTGCTGTTGATAGTACGTTGAGTCGTGTATTATCGACGGCGACCGATGTAATGTTCAGTAGTACCGCAATCTCGATCCTGCCCTTACTTTTATGCGCTTCAATCTCCGCTTGTTCGTTGTCTTGCTATTGGCCGGATTGACCGGAGTAGTGTCTCTTTGGTTAATAGACTTGAACGGCCTGTTGTCGGTCCTCCCTACCCCGCCCGAAGCGGAGATACCGACGGTTACCCCCGCATTGAAGATCTTAAGCATGATTCAACCGTCATTCCTTCTTGCGGCGGCGGTATTCGTCGGCGTTGCGCTTGCTCATCGCGTGGGGTTGTCATCACCCGTAGCCGAAGCCGTCGCAAACGGGGGCGATGTATTGTCCGCTTTGAGGCCGCAGATCCTGCCGGGCATCGTCGGTGGTGTTGTAGGCGGGATCGCTATTGTTCTTATCGCTTCGGCTTGGAAGCCTTTCTTGCCGCTCGAAGTGAGCCGATTGATCAGTGATTTTGGCAACTTCATCCCGCTCCCAGTGCGCCTTCTCTACGGCGGCATCACCGAGGAACTGCTGCTTCGTTGGGGACTGATGACGCTGCTGGTATGGCTCGGATGGCGGCTGTTGCAAAAAGGGCAAGCTGTCCCGAGTTCTGCCGTGTTTGTTGGCGCAATCGTAGTCTCGTCGGTCGTTTTCGCTATTGGTCACCTGCCGATCGCCTTTTTTCTTTTTCCGGACGCCTCGCTCGCATTGATCCTATTCGTCATTGTCGGCAACTCGTCGTTTGGGCTGGTCGCCGGCTATCTTTACTTGAAAAAGGGCCTCGAATCCGCAATGCTCGCCCACGCTTTGGCCCACGTCGTGATGTTAACCGCGAGCCGATTCGGCGCATACTTTTAGCCTTGCGGATCTCGGTCATGACACGATGGAAAAATCGGGCCAACCCCAACCCTATCAGCATCGTTATCGCGGGCTAATAAGTCAGTACGATCTGCGGCAGAGGATCGGACTCATAAGAATTCCCGTCGGTTATACACGGAACTGGTGTATTATCGGCGGCATAGAAGTGTGCAGACAATTTCGCGTCAGAGGGTTAAGGTGACAATGAAAAGGTTGCTGTTTATTGCATTGTTGATTTGCGTCCATTCACCCGAACAGGTACGCACCTTTCCTCCGGCATTGTCATGTGTTGGCAGGCATCAGGGACCACCTTGCGAGGAATTTTGGCGTGCCGATGCGGTCTTCATAGGCACCGCCAAGAAGGTCGTCACTGTGCCGTTCGCGAGTGGAAGTTGGGTTCCCCATTGGCAGGAATATCAAAAGCTCACTGCGACGCTAACAGTCGAAGAGACATTCCGTGGAAATGTCGGATCCGAGATCACTTTCGAGAGGGCCGACTGCTACTATCCGTTCAAGCAAGGCGAGACTTACCTTGTGTATGCCTTCAAAGGGGAGGGCGGCAAGCTTGATTTGGCCACAAGCGTAACTCGGACGCGCCCCATATCAGAGGCAGGCGAGGACCTGGCGTACATCCGAGGCCTGCCGCACGCGCCGGAAGGCGGCAGGATCTTTGGGAAAGTTTGGAACCACATCTCCAGCTTCGCCTTGCGTGTAAACAACGAACCGCTTTATCCGAGTGCCCCATTTTCAGAAGTGAAGATAGTCGCAAGCGGGTCGGGTCAGAACTACGAAACGACAACTGATGCCGAGGGAAATTTTGAGTTCCTTGGGCTGCCCCAAGGAGACTACAGCTTGAGCGTTGTGCTCCCGAATTACCTGAGCGGCAGAGAGGAGAAGGTCAGGTTGGTAGACCGCGCTTGTGCTCCGGTCCGCTTCTCAATCCAGGCTACAGGCATCATCGCTGGCAGAGTTCTGGACGCGAAAGGTCAACCACTGCCCAGCGTCCCTGTTAGCATCTTTTCCGCCGATGGAGTGACCGGCGAGATGATTGATAGAGTGAAGCGCGGTTACGTAACAAGTACTACGACGAACGAACATGGACAATTTAGATTTGAAAGAGTACCCTCCGGACGCTACGTCATCGCGGTCAACCTCGTGAAAGAAGTGACCAACGTGGACGAAAGGATCAGCAACTTTCCCCGTACGTTCTACCCGGGCGTTACGAATTTTCTCAATGCTGGCACGGTCACGCTCGGCAACGGTCAGGAGAAGCGAGATATAGAGCTTAAGGTACACACGGGCGCAAGCCGGCCGGAAAGTAACGGCCGCCCATTAGCGCCGAATACCGAGAAACCCGAACATTCGCCTTCCCCACGATTATCGTTATAATTACCAAAACCTTTTTGGGAGAAAACATACTGGATGGATTGGTTTGCCGACCCTAATGCGTGGATCGCACTTGCGACGCTCACGGTACTGGAACTCGTTCTCGGAATAGACAACATCATTTTCATCTCGATCCTGTCGGGCAAGCTGCCGGCCGAGCAGCAGCCTCGGGCGCGGTTTATCGGGCTGGCCGGGGCGCTCGTGATGCGGGTGATTTTGCTGTTTTCGCTCTCGTGGGTGATGACGCTGACCGAGCCGCTCTTCGCGGTGTTTGGGCATTCGGTCTCGGGGCGTGATCTGATCCTGCTGCTCGGCGGGCTCTTCCTGATCGGTAAATCGACGCACGAGATCCACGGCTCGCTCGAGGGCGAGGAAGGGCACAAGGTCGGAAAGGTTTACGCCTCGTTCACGAGCGTCATCATCCAGATCATGCTGCTCGACATCGTCTTCTCGCTCGACTCGGTGATCACGGCCATCGGCATGGCGGAACACGTCAGCATCATGATCATCGCCGTCGTGATCTCGATCGTCGCAATGATGCTCTTTGCTGGCTCGATCGGCGCGTTCGTGCAGCGCCACCCGACGATCAAGATGCTCGCGCTCTCGTTCCTGCTTCTGATCGGCGTCACACTCATCGCCGAGGGTCTGCACCGCCACATTCCGAAAGGCTACATCTACTTCGCGATGGCCTTCTCGGTGCTCGTCGAACTTCTCAACATGAGACTGCGCCGCCGGAACGATCCCGTAACCCTGCACAACCCATACACCGAAGACCCGATGCCGGAGGCCAAGGCGTTATGAAGTACTTGCTGATCGGATTCCTGTCGCTCGCCCTCGCACCCGCTTTGACGTTTGCGCAAGCGGGCGACATCCGGTCGGTCGACTTCAAAAACTTCACCTACGGCGCACACTGCGCTTCCGACAAGCCGGAACGCATTACCGTAAAGAACGGCGAGTACTCGCACGAAAAACAGGAAGACGGCTACGTCGACCGGATGCATTTCAGCGTCTTCTCGGTCCAGTACGGCGACGTCACCGCCGACGGCCGCGACGAAGCGATCATCCTGACAGTCTGCAACACCGGCGGAACCGGAAACTTTTCCGAAGGCTTCGTCTACACGATGAAAGCCGGAAGGCCGACACTCCTCGCACGCATCCCCGGCGGCGACCGCGCGTACGGCGGCCTGCGCGACGCGGGCGTCCAGGACGGGTTCGTCGTGGTCGAGTCAAACGACGTCGGCCAGCAGGGCGGAGCATGCTGCCCCGAATTCATCATCACGACGCGCTACCGCGTACATGCCGGAAAACTGAGTCAAACCGGAAAGACCGAAAAGCGGCCGATTTATCCATCGCAGCGAGTCACCTTCGCACGCGGAGCAACCGGCACGACGATGAAGGTAATGATCCCCGCGAACGAGGGCAAACAGTTCATAATCGGGGCACGCGCCGGCCAGATGCTGAGCGTTTCGTCCGATTCAGACAAGGTTGATCTGCGGCTGGTCGAGGACGCCGAGATCACACAGGATGTCGGCGGGTTTTCGGCTAAACTGCCAAAAGGCGGCGACTACACAGTTCGGATCGCCAATTACGAAAACGATCCGGTCGAGATCACGTTAAATATCAGGATCAGATAGGCTGTAATCTTCACCTCAACAACGATATGTCCAGACTAATCAGTTCGCTCTTGCTGTTCGTACTACTGGCCCACGTGCCCGCGTCTTCGGCGGCGGTCTCCGTGGCTCCGTACGACCTCGTCATCACCAACGCCCGCATAATCGACGGCACCGGCAACCCATGGTTCCGCGGCTCGATCGCGGTGAATGAAGGCCGCATCGTGAAGGTCGGCTTCTTCGACACGTCGGGAGCTAAACAGATCATCGACGCGAAGAATCAGATCGTCGCACCCGGCTTCATCGACGTCCACGCGCACACCGAGGACATTTACGGAAATCCGACCGCCGAAAACTTTGTGCGAATGGGCGTCACATCTTTGATCACCGGCAACTGCGGAAGTTCGGTCACCGACGTGAAAGAGTTTCTCGGTCGAATGAAGGACAAGCCGCTCGCAGTAAATCTCGCGACGCTGATCGCCCACGGCTCGGTGCGCTCAAAAGTGATGGGCCTCGACAACCGCGCTCCGACGCCCGAGGAGCAGCAGCGAATGAATTCCCTTGTCGAGCAGGCGATGAAGAACGGAGCGGTCGGCCTCTCGACCGGACTGATCTACGTCCCCGGCACATTCGCCAGGACCGAAGAGGTCGTCGAGCTCGCCAAAGTCGCTTCGCGTTACGGCGGCACCTACGCCAGCCACATCCGGAACGAAGGCAACGAGGTCGTCGAGGCCATCAAGGAAGCGATCAACATCGGCGAGCAAGCCAACATGCCCGTCGAGATCTCACACTTCAAGATTTCGTCCAAAGCTCTCTGGGGCCAAACGCCGACCACGCTCGGCCTGGTCAAGGCCGCCCGCGATCGCGGATTGACGGTAACGGTCGACCAATACGCCTACACCGCTTCGTCCACGTCGCTCGATGCCCGGATGCCCAACTGGGCCATCGCCGGCGGCCGCGAAGAGGGCAAGAAGCGCCTTGCCGACCCCGCGACGCGAGCAAAGATTATCAAGGAGATGAAAGATGGCCTGAAGAAGTCGAAATTCAAAGACTACGAATTTGCCTACGTGGCAAGCTATCGAGCCAACCCTGAATTCAACGGCAAGAACATCGCCGAGATCACTCAACTCGAACGCAAGAGCAAAAAGCTCGACGATCAGATCGAGCAGATCTTCGACATGTACAACAACGGCGGCGCGCAGATGGTTTACCGCGTGATGGATGAGATGGACATTCAGCGAATAATGCGCGAGCCCTTCACGATGATCGCGTCGGACAGCGGCGTGCGTAAATTCGGCGAAGGCGTCCCGCATCCCCGCGGTTACGGCAATAACGCCCGTGTCCTTGGCCGCTATGTCCGCGAACTCGGGATCGTTACCCTGGAAGATGCGATCCGCAAGATGACCTCACTTCCCGCGCAAACATTCGGTCTGCGCGACCGCGGTCAAATTCGGGAAGGCTTTGCGGCTGATCTCGTTATCTTCGATCCGGCGACCGTGACAGATAAGGCGACATTCGAACAGCCGCATCAGTATGCGGAGGGATTTTCGTTCGTCATTGTCAACGGGAACGTGGTGTTTGACAACCAAAAGCTAACCGGCGCGATGCCAGGTCAGCCGTTGTTCGGAAATGGTTATGGGAAATAGTTAGATAGAACTGGCGGAACGATCGAGGGCAGCCGAGGTCACTCGACGCTGCCCTTTTTATTTGGCACAAAGCGCTTCAGAGATCGAATAAAGGCCAGAAAAGATGAAAACGGTCGCGGCGACGTATCTGATCCAGCGCTCGGGCAATTTCTGGCCAATGACTTTCCCCGCCGCTATCGCGATCGCATCGGCCGCGACCATGCCGATGCTGCTTCCGAGCCATACGGCAATAAAGCTTTGCTGCTCACTGGCGATCGTGACCGTCATCAGCATCGTCTTGTCGCCAAGTTCCGCAAGAAAGAATGCCGTCGTCACAGTGAGCAGAGGTCCAAAGCGGCTGACTTCCAAACTACCGTCGTCGTGAAGCTCGTCGCCTTTTAACGTCCACAAACCAAATCCCACAAATGCCAAACCGGCGAGCAGCTTGACCCAGAAGATCGGAAGGGCAAGTCCGGCCGCCTCACCAAGGAAAACCGAGAACAGGTGTACCGCGAGCGTCGCAATAAAAACTCCCGACAGCACGATCCACGCTTTGAATCTTGTGGCGAACGCGAGGGCCACAAGCTGGGTCTTGTCGCCCATTTCGGCCACGAGAACGTAGATGAGTGAAATCCAGAACGCTGTCATTTGGCCAGTTCGTCGATCATGAGATCCAGTCGATAGGAATTAAAAAAGCCAGACCCGCGGCACCGATCCGGCAATTCTTACGGATCGGTGCCGCGGGTCTGGCTCTCAGAACTCTTTCTGCTCGCGAAGCGGGCGACGGCTGGCCGCCAGTTTGTCGACATTCGCGAGGCCGCTTGTGCGTGTGCGGCTAAGCTACTCCCCCGCAGGGACTGTTAAATGATTTCAAAGCACAGTGGTGATGTCAATCGCACCAAAAGAAAAGGTCCGCGACTCAAGAGCCTCGGACCTGTTCATCTTTATCGTTACCCCGTATCGAGCCAAGAGCATCGCGCCGACATGACCCTCAAGAGTGTCCCCATCAGACGGTTTTCCCAACACTACTTTCCGAGCCGGATTTCGTTATCGGGCGACTGGTGGACCGGAAACTTGTAATTAACGTTTCCTTTGGGTGCTGAACGTGTTCAGTAACCAAATGTTAGCGAATGACCGCCCCGAGTGTCAACGGTTTTTTGAACGCCGGCGAAAAAAAGATGTGACGCGCGATCATCCTCATATCCTAGCCGCCGCTCGCCTTTCGCCATCGGTACGAACTCCGCGAAACGGGGCGGCTCTTTCTCCGCTCTTCATCGCGACGGCGGCGGCATATGTAGCAAACGGTGATAAGGTTGTTTTCCTTGTGTTCGCCGCCTTCTTTTATCGGCTTCAGATGATAGATCTGGATTGAATCGCGTGTACGGCCAGGTTTCCCGATATGACCGCAGTCACGGCAGGTATATTTGTCGCGTTCATAAACGGCCGTCCGCAAACGGTGCGGGACACGGCTGTCTATCAACCCATTCGGTTTGATTACACTGGGGGCGATGCGTCGCATAAGAGTGGGGGCGCGGCGAATTCCGGGCTGAGGGCCAGCCGGAAATTGCTCAATCGAATCTGAAAAACGGGGAGTAGACCGAGCTTTTGATTCGCGCGACGGCCCGCGGGTTGATTTCTTATTTCTTCGAAAAGGAGAAATTTATCCGCCAGATCGCCGGCAAGCGTTCCTTCAATTTAATGCTACCCGCTTTTGAACCCCTCGTCGTTAGTGTTATCTAGTCAGAAGAATTCCCGGCGATCTGACACTCGAATAAAGATGAAATAGACCGCGGTTTTCAGGAGTTAAACACAAAATTAGAGGTTTTGCCGAAAGTGAATTTAGGTGAGGCGGCCAGACCACCGAGACAGCGTTATTCAATTTAATGTAACCGCTTTGAACTCCCCTCGTTTAGATTTCTCCAAATCCGGAGAATTAACCCGGTGATCTGACGATTCGTCTTATACCACAGTTCACGCGATACGAAAAGAGCGGCATTATTACGGCCCGGCCTCGAAATCGGGTGGAACAGGAGCTTCAACGACGAGTTTGTGTCGCGTTATCGGGTGTGGAAATGACAGCGTCCACGAGTGCAGACAGAGTCGCGGGTGAATGCTCCCGCCTCGCTGGACGTCGCCCACGATCGGGTGTCCTATCGCGGCGCAATGGATGCGGAGTTGATTGGTCCTGCCTGTGAACGGGTCCAGTTCCAGAAGTGACTTGTCGCTCCGAGAGCCAATTACCCGATACCGTGTTTCGCTCGGTTTACCGTCTTGCTGCACTCCCCAAAGCTTGAGCTCGGCGAACCTTCCGATCGGCTCACATATTACTC
>Ga0247718_1000494_pt1 | contig 11220 bp, 11 predicted proteins | sample 21E_DmetaG_FD_189045 | JGI IMG/M metagenome (GOLD analysis project Ga0247718, IMG submission 189045) | Soil microbial communities from hillslope of Landscape Evolution Observatory, University of Arizona, Oracle, AZ, United States - 2-1-E_D | ecosystem: Engineered > Artificial ecosystem >...
GTGCCGGAATTTACTCGCCACCACTCGGCCGAAGATCCGGGGCGGAAAACGGAGATGTCAGTTTTGCCGTCGGCGTCGAAATCGAACGGAACTCGCGAACTAATGCTTGTTGGCGTGGCTCCGCCCGCCCATACGCCCGAAGTAAGTGAAAAGGTGCCGCCCGTCGATGTGGTGCCGGCTAATGGTTGTCCGATCGTCGAGATGATCGTAAATGTTCCGCCGGAACTGCTTCCGCCTCCCGCAGCCACTACCGACCTGGTGATCGCGAAATTACCGCCAGACTGAGCGAGAGGCGGCGATGCGGCTGCGGCCAACATTACAAACAGCCAAAATGCCCGATAGATGCTTCGCATATTAATAGCTCCCTTACTTGCGGGGTGTGCACACCTATAATTCCGGTTGTGTTTAGCTCGATTAGGAACGAATCGATCGTGTAAAGCTTGAAAGTTGCCTAATCATAACACGAAGATCAACTACCTTTTTCCGCAAATTTTCGCTCCGGAACCTCATTCGTCCAACGAGGAGCGTTCGTGGTCTTCCAATCAACGCCAAGTGGGCCGTCGGATGTGATCGATTTTCTGATTAAGTCGGGCGAAAATCACGAATTAAGGCGCACGTTCCGCGCACGAGCTCCTTCGCCCCTAATTTTCTCTTAAATTTCAACTTCAGAGGCTCCCGCGGCGGCACCGGAGATCAGGATCGTGGGTTCGATCGAGGTGGCGGAATGATATTCAGTGGTTATTGTTGATTTGAATGTGTCGAGACTTTCGACTTTGACAAGATTGACGGTTGACCCGCCGAAGCCGCCGCCGGTCATCCTCGCACCCAGCACGCCGTTGATCCCGGAAGCGATCCTGACCATCGTATCCAGCTCCGGTGAGCTGACTTCGTAGTCATCTCTAAGGCTGTCGTGCGACGCGTACATAAGCCCGCCTAGTTCTGACATACGGCCAAGTTTCAGCGCGGCGGCAGCGCCAAGCGTTCGGGCATTTTCGGTAACGATGTGCCGGGCGCGCCGTCTAATCGGTTCGGGCAAAGAATCACCGTACCTTTCAAAATCATCAACACTAACATCTCTAAGCTGCTCCACCCCGGGCATGAACCGGCGTAGCAGACTCACCGCTTCTTCGCACTCCTGCCGGCGCGTGTTGTATGCCGAGGTCGCGAGATCGTGCTTCACGTTGGTATCGCATATCACGATGGAAATCCCGGATGTGTCGAGAGGGACGTTTTCGAATTCGAGACTGCGGCAGTCAAGCAGCAGTGCGTGGCCTTCGGTCGCATGGGCCGATACGAACTGATCCATGATCCCGACCTTCGCGCCGACGAATTCATGTTCGGTTCTCTGACCGATTTTCGCGAGTGTTACGCGATCCACGCCTATGCCCGAGGACTCACTAACCGCAAGCCCGATCGCCACCTCCAAAGCAGCCGATGACGAAAGACCTGCGCCGCTGGGCACATCGGACCAAATGACGATATCGGCGCCCTTTACACTCGCCCTCTCTGCGTCCAAAAGCCGCACAACGCCCTCGATATAGTTGAGCCAGAAGCCGCGACGACCCGCGAACGGCCGATCAAGATCAAACTCGGCAGTCTCGTCAAAATTGGCGGTGAAGACCCTGAACTTCCGGTCATTCCGCGCGCTTATCGCAACGGCGGCTTCCCTTTCGATCGCCATCGGAAGCACGAATCCGCCGTTATAATCAGTGTGCTCGCCGATCAGATTGACCCTGCCGGGGGCCCGAAAGATGCGGGGCCCAGCCGCATAGGCCGAAATGAACTTTTCCTTTAATTCCTGATAATTGATCATTCTTCCGCCCAGGTTACAGATTCGATGTGTGAGCGCAATTCAGCCGCTTTGTCCTCGGCCAGCGTGTCGTTGATAAACATCCCGGCGCCGCTTTCACTTCCGGCCAGGTACTTGAGTTTGGTTGCCGTGCGCATCGGAGGGTAAAACTCGATGTGAAAATGGTAAAAGCTATAATCCTCCCCATCCGTCGGTGCCTGATGAAGCACCATCATATAGGGGAACGAGACATTGAACAGCCTGTCGAAGGCAGTCAACACCTGCTTCAGGATCTCGGAAAGATCACGATGCTCGGACCGGCTCATCTGCGCGAGATCGGTGAGATGGCGCTTCGACGTGATGTGCAGCTCGTAAGGGTAGCGCGCGAAGAATGGGATGTACGCTGCAAAGCTACCGTTCTCGACCACGACTCGCCGTCCGAATTCCAGCTCTTTATCAACGATGTCGCAAATCAGGCACCGCCCGGTCTCCTCCTTATGTCGCCTCGACTGCTCCAATTCTCTCACGACGCGGGGCGGAATGAACGGATACGCGTATATCTGCCCGTGCGGATGATGCAGCGTTACGCCGATGGCTTCGCCCTTATTTTCAAAAATGAAAACATACTTTATGAAATCGAGCGCCGAAAGCTCGCGGAACCGATCAGTCCAGACCTGGACCAGTTTATAGATCTGCTCGACCGGCTCGTCAGCAAGCGTCGAGCCGTGATTGGGCGAGTAGACCACGACCTCGCACTGGCCAACGGCGGGTCGGACGGGGTAAAAATCGTCGCCAGCAATTGATGGCTCCGGCGGCTTCGGCGCCAGCGATGGAAACCGATTTTCAAAAACTACAATGTCGTAGGCTGGCTCGTTAATTTCCGTCGGAAACCCGCCCGGTTTGGTCGGGCAGAGCGGGCAAAAATCTGCTGGCGGCAGGAACGTTCGGTTTTGGCGGTGCGTCGCCGTCGCGACCCATTCACCGAGTAAAGGATTCCAGCGAAGTTCAGACACGATCTTGCTGTTCCTCCTCGCGTTCGTCTGATTTCTGAATATCGTCGGCCGTCCCGAACGTGTAGTAGATGATATAGCGGCGCCCATCCTCCATAATTTCGCGCCGCTTGCGCATCTCTTCGACCCTTGTTCCTCTCTGTTCGTCTGCCATATGTTGACCGACGCGGTCCGGCCGAGCAATATTTATGACTTTCCCAATGATAAACTATCGGAAACGACTGAAAGCAAGAGACTATTTGCTGATCCGCGTGCACGATTTTGGAGCCCTGCCGCTATGGAGCCTCTGGCAAACCGTATACGACCGCAAAACCTTGACGAATTCGTCGGCCAGAAGCATCTGGTCGGTGAAGGCAAGCCTCTGAGGCTGGCGATCGAAAACGGTCACATCTTCTCTTTCATTCTGTGGGGGCCGCCTGGCACCGGGAAAACTACCCTCGCCCGAATATACGCCAACGCGATCAATGCCGACTTTCACGAACTGTCGGCGGTGTCAGCCGGAAAGGAAGATATCCGCAAGATCATCAACGCGAAGCGCGAGGATGACAGGCCGCGAGTCCTATTTCTCGATGAGATCCATCGTTTCAACAAAGCACAGCAGGACTTTCTGCTGCCATATGTCGAGAACGGCGAATTGGTCCTCGTTGGGGCGACGACCGAAAACCCGAGCTTCGAAGTAATCTCGGCCCTGCTCTCACGAATGCGTGTGTTCGTGCTTGAAGAATTAAAGCCGGAGGAAATGTCAGAGATCATCGATCGCACGGGCTACGAACTCGATCCCGAGGCGAGGCAATGGCTCATTGAGATGGCAAACGGCGACGCTCGACAGACCGCGACAATGATCGAGAATACTGCCCGGCTCTACGACGCCATTACGGTCGACACTCTAAAGGAAACGCTGCAGTCCAAATTTCTTCGATACGACAAAAAGGGTGAAGAGCATTACAACGTCATCAGTGCATTCATCAAATCGATGCGGGCAAGCCAGCCGGACGCCGCGATCTACTATCTCGCCAGAATGATCGAATCCGGCGAAGATCCGAAGTTCATCGCTCGCCGCATGGTCATCTTCGCCTCCGAAGACGTCGGCCTCGCACAGCCGACAGCTCTGGTCGTCGCTAACGCCGTCTTCCGCGCCGTCGAGACGATCGGCCTGCCCGAAGCTGCGATCAATCTCGTCCACGGTGTCGCTTACCTTTCGAATTGCCCAAAGGATAAAAGTGCCTATGACGCCCTCGGCGAGGCGATGGAGGATGTGCGCAAATACGGAAATCTTCCGGTCCCGCTGCAGATCCGAAATGCGCCGACAAAGCTCATGAAAGATCTCGGCTACGGAAAGGATTATGAGCGCTACCCGAAGAATGATCTAATGCCGGATAAACTCAAAGGCCGAAAGTATCTCAAACCAAAAACCGAAACCTAGAACCAATATGAAAACAATCTTCGCTTCGCTCGTCCTCGTCGCCGCCTCGCTGACCGCGGCAAATTCACAAACGACGCAGGATGTAGTCACCACGCGCGAGATGGACCGGATCAACTGGATGGAGTTCAGAGATGCGATCCCGTCAAAGATCAACACCGTGCTGCTCCCGACCGGCACTCTCGAACCGCACGGAGTGATAAACAACGGTGCCGATAACACCGCACCAACCGCCATGGCCAGAACGATCGCCCGGCGCGTCAATGCGATGATCGCTCCTACCTTGCCGTACGGAATCACCGGTTCGATGGAAGCCTATCCCGGCGCATTCCAGATTACCGAGTCCGCGTACCGGCCATTCGTAAAACAGATAATCGAAGGTCTGGCCAAGAATGGCTTTAAGAACATTATCGTGCTCAACGGCCACGGCGGAGGGCAGACAGCCGTTCTACAGTCCGTGGCGGCCGAGGTCGCGGCCGAGAAGCGCGTGAGGACGCTGGTGGTCAATTGGTGGTCGTTCGCGTCAGACGAGACGAAAGAAGTCTTTGGCGAGGACGGCGGCCACGCGGGTTGGAATGAAACGGCGTTCATCCAGGCGGTCGATCCGACGCTCGTTCACCCCGGACGATACAGCGACGACCTCGCTACCGCCTATCCGGCCCCGGGCACGTGGTCGGCAGTGCCGTTTCCTTCGTCGATCGGGCTTTACCAGAAAGGGCAAGGCTATCCAAAATTTGATCAGGCTAAGGCTGATCTATACTACCGAAAGGTGACCGACAAAGTCGCGACTCTGATCGCCGAAACGGTCCGGAAATGGAATATGGCCGGGTTGTAACGGTTCACGAATTTTTTTGAAACTTCCTCTCTACTTTACTCGTCAAAGGTTTATGACTATAATTCGATTTTAGTCAGCAGTCAGAAAATGAAAGATTCGGTTCATCAGCAAAACATCCGCGACGCGATACTCGACGCGACGGACAAACTTCTGTCCCGCTACGGGTATAGAAAGATGACTATCGATGACCTCGCACTCGAGGTTGGGATCGGCAAGGGGACGGTGTACCTGCACTTTCCCAGCAAAGAGGAGATCGCGCTTTCGCACATCGATCGGATCATCGACAGGCTAAAAGCCAGGCTTTGGGCCATCGCGAATGACGACGGCTCCGCAGAGGAAAAGATACGCCAGATGCTGGTCGAAAGGGTGCTGTATCGCTTCGATAGTGTTCAGCATTACACGCAGAGCATCAGCGAGCTACTGGCCCAACTTCGTCCGAGCTTGCTGGAGCGTCGCAAGCGGTACTTCGACGAGGAAGCCAGGATCTTTTCCGGGGTAGTGCAGGAGGGCGTCGATAAAGGCGTCTTTAAGGCCGCCGATTCGCTCGAGACCGCCTGCACCTTGCTTTACGCTACGAACTCACTTTTGCCATACAGCTTGAGCACTCAGGAGTTAGGCGAAAGAAGGGAGATCGAGAGCAAGGTCAGGATGATCGCCGAAATCTGTCTGAACGGGCTAATCAGTCGAAACGAAAAGTCCAAATAATTTTAGAGAGGTCAAACCCAATGCGATTTTCGATGAACGCCTTTGCAGGCTTGCTTATTTTGTTTCTCTGCTCATTAGGCCAAGCGGTACGCGGCCAGGGGCCGACGAACCTTCCCGACGCTGCCATCGATCCGGCCACGCGCACGGCCGTGATCGCGAACCTGATTAAGGAACTTAATGACGGATATGTCTTCCCGGAGACAGCAAAGAAGATGGAGGCCGATCTTCGCAGCCGCATAAGCGCGAAGGAATATGACTCGATCACCTCCGCTCGCCAGTTCGCTCAGAAACTGACCGCCGATCTCCAATCGGTCAGCAAGGACAAGCATTTAAAAGTCGGATTCTCGTCGAACCCAATCCCGGCACGAGTCGATAAGCGGGAGCCGAGCGAGGCCGAGAAGGAAAAGATGCGCTGGTCGGGCAAGCGGATCAATTATGGCTTCGAGCGTGTCGAGCGACTCAATGGCAATATCGGCTACATCGACCTTCGCGGATTCAACGACGCCGGAGCCGGTGCCGAAACTGTCGCCGCTGCGATGAATTTTCTCGCCAACACCGAAGCGATAATCTTCGATCTTCGACAAAATGGCGGCGGCAGCCCGGCTATGGTCGCGCTGATCTCGTCGTACCTGTTTGGCGACAAACCCGTGCATCTGAATAGCCTTTACTGGAGACGTGACGATCGGACTCAGGAGTTTTGGACGAAGCCCGAGGCCGCGGCAAAGAAGTTCCCAGACAAGGACATTTACATTCTTACCAGTAATTACACGTTCTCGGCCGCCGAAGAATTTACGTACAATCTCAAGAACCTGAAGCGCGCCACCATTATCGGCGAAACGACCGGCGGCGGAGCGCACCCGGGCGGTATGGTTCGGCTGGCCGACCATTTTGGAGCATTCATCCCGACGGGACGAGCCATCAACCCTATCAGCAAAACGAACTGGGAAGGAACCGGTGTAGAGCCGGATATCAAGGTACCGAAAGATCAGGCCCTTAAAACCGCTCACCTGATGGCTCTCCAGAAATCGGTGGGCAACATCAAGGACGAGGGCACTCGAACCGCTGTCAAGGAACTTATCGATCGCACGCAGAAAGAGATCGATGAAATGAAGAAAGGGGGTAAAGGAAACTGATCCGCCAAAATAATCCAATACTAAAAAGCCGCGGTTTGCCCGCGGCTTTTTTCGTCGGCACGCATCAGAAAGGTTAGCGTTTCCAATAGTTCCGGATCTTCAGGTCGAGCATCGGAAACGCGCAGTACTCAACACTGCGGCCCGATTCACGGAGCTTCTGCACCATGGGAATCGCCGCGTCTGCGTTGCGGGTGTGGACGATTATTGTAGCGGCGCGCTGAAGTTCGGGCCTCGAGTGGAGCCACTCGGCGATCGCGTAGCCTGTATTTGCAAAATCATCATGGTCGTTCGACTCGTAATGGTGAGGCAGCAGGTCATGATCGAGAAAGATCGCGTCGAAGCTGCCGGTCTCGAGAAGCTTTTTCGCGTCCTCTACGGTCTCGGCGATAGCCAGCTCATCGCCGTCAAACCGCTTCTCGAACCACCGATGGCGTCGGTGATCATCGTCCAGAAGAAAGACCGATATCGGCGTGCGTTCAGCCTTAAAGTCGGCCAGGCCAAATTTGATCAAAAGGCTTCGAAAAAAGCTCATAAGAAGCGAAAAAATATGATGACGGACAAAATTCTAGCATACGGCCGCCGCCGATTTGTGTTACCGCCGAACACCGCGAGCCGGTCCACCGAATGCCTTCATCCGTCGTGATGTCTCACTTTGTCCGACCATACCGCAGTGCTATAATCCGCTCGACCATCATTTCTGCGATGCCTGACAAAATCCAGCGCAAGAACATTCTAAAGATCATCGACGGCGGCGAACCGCAATTTGAGTCGGACACTGCGATCTGTCCAATCTGTTTCGGGACAGGGATGGAAATTGTTGAGGGCAAGGGCGCGCGGGCGTGTGTTTGCCGGAAACGCGATTCGCAGACAAGTTCGCTCAATCGTGCCCGCTTGCCCCGCCGGTATGAGGGCTGTCACTTTCACAATTACAAGCCGAAGAACCCGTCGCAAGTTCGAGCGTTGAAGATGGCGATGCAGATCGCGATGGAGTTCCCTGCCGTTGAAGAGGGCTTGCTCTTTTCCGGATCGGTCGGCGTGGGCAAAACGCATCTTGCCGTGTCGATCCTTAAGGGCCTCACTGAACGCGGCTTCTCATGTTTGTTCTACGAGTTCGGCTCGCTCCTGAAAGAGATCCAGGACTCGTACAATCCCAGCACGAAGACTTCCGAGCTTGCAGTACTCGGCCCGGTGCTGAGTGCCGACGTGCTGGTCCTCGACGAACTTGGCGCCTCGAAACCTACAGACTGGGTCCGCGACACGATGGCCCATATCATCAACACCCGATACAACGATCGGCGCCTTACGATCTTTACGACTAATTACCCGGATGAGCGTGCAAATGAACGAGAAGAAACGCTGGAGGATCGTATAGGCGTGCGTCTAAGGTCGAGACTTTACGAGATGTGCAAGACGGTTCAGGTGATCGGCGAGGACCACCGGCGGACTTTCGACAGAGCGGTCAAGTAGCTTCCGGTAGAAGGATTTCAACCAGCCTGCTTCGGAACCGCGTGCTTCACGGCCGCGGTTTTTCGTTTGGCGAGAATCCTGTAGATCAAAAGCAGAAACAATACGAGCGCAAAAAGCGCGGGGTACAGGATATCCGACTTCACGATCATCCAATAATGGATCACGCCGCCGATAGCTATCGGATAGATCAGCTTATGCAGACGTTGCCAGCGCTTGCCGCCCAGTCGCTTGATCATGCCGTTGGTCGACGTAACGGCTAAAGGTACCATCGCGAGAAACGAAGCAAATCCGATTGCTATAAATGGCCGTTGCACGACATCCCCTACCGTTCCGCCAAAATCCAGGTCGCGATCAAAGATGATGTACGTCGAGAAGTGGAGACAACCGTAAAAAAATGCGTAAAGACCAAGCATCCGCCGGAGCTTTATCAGATCATTCCAACCCGTGAGTTTTCTCAGCGGCGTGACCGCCAGGGTCACCAACAACATCAAGAGGGTCAAAACTCCTGTCGCTCGCAGAAAATATTCCAGCGGATTTGCGCCCAAATTTCCCGTCGCCCCATCGTACGCGAGCAGACCGAGCGGCAACAGAGCATTTACAGTAACAACTATTTTGTTGAATCTGACGTCGCTCATCCCATGGTCTCCGGCATCAGAAATACTTCCTAAGGTCCATCCCGCCGTACAACGAAGCGACCTCATCGGCATATCCATTGAAGGGCAGAGTTTTGCGCAATCCTGTTTCCCCGATGCGCCGCTCCTGCGACTGCGACCAGCGAGGGTGCGGCACGTCCGGGTTTACATTCGAATAAAAGCCGTACTCGGTCGGCGCTGCCTTGCCCCACGTAGTATCTGGCTGCCGATCCGTCAGCATGATTCGGACGACCGACTTGATGCTTTTGAATCCGTACTTCCACGGCACGATGAGCCGAACCGGAGCACCGTTTTGTTTCGGCATCTGCTTCCCATAAAGACCGGTTGCCAGAATAGTTAACGGATGCAGAGCCTCATCTAGTCGCAGGCCTTCGACATACGGAAAGTCTATCCCCGCTCTGAACGATGACTGCATAACCTTGGGATCATACAACGACTGAAACGCCACATACTGCGCGGAACCAAATGGCTCAACCTGATCAATTAGCTTCTTCAAAGGAAACCCGATCCAGGGGATAACCATCGACCATGCCTCAACACACCGAAAGCGATAGATTCGCTCCTCCTGTTCGAAGCCAAAGATCTCATCGATATCGAAGGTTCGCGGCTTATGAACCAAACCGCCGACCTCTACCGTCCAGGGACGTGTGATGAGAGCTTGGGATTCTTTCGCAACCGCCGTTTTGCTCGTCGAAAATTCGTAGAAGTTGTTGTAGGTAGTTATCTCTTTAAGGCTGTTAGGAGATTCCTCAGTCGAATACGATTTCGCGAAAGAGGAGTTTACGTGGTTCAACTCCTCGGTCGGAGCGTCCGGTGGCAACGATTCCGGATCGAAGCTGCGATATAGAAGCCCTGTCGCCACTGACGACCCCGCCAACAACCCAGCTCGCAAGAAGTTTCGTCGATTGAGGAAAAGCCGCTCATCGGTTACCTCATCTGGATGAACGCCGGAAGGTCTGCTCATAGATGTATTTTCGAAGGCCGTGAGCTCATAGTTTCACAATGCACAGGTTTACGACGTTGATTGTGGGCATTTGGTTGACACCATGCACTTCAACTACTGCCTATATGTCGATTGTTAAAGATTTTTCAACAATGGTATTCCATTTTAAATCGAAAGATGTATAATGATGTCTCGGGCGTCCCATGCCTCAGCCCGACCAACCTTTTATGCTCACCTCAAATCAGCTCCTTCAAAAAGGAAGATACCGCATTCTTGATTGCCTCTCCTCTGAACCAAATTTCGGTGTTTATGTGGCATACGACACAGTAAGCGAAGCCAAGGTCGTCGTCAGGGAAACATCCGGAATAACGTCCGCAGCGGCTGCCGGTGGCTCGTCCGTGAGCAGCGTAGAGAATCTCACGGAGATCAGTCATGACGCTCTTCTGGGAGTCCGTGACCATTTTTTCGAGACGGATCGCCAGTATCTGGTCACCGAACCGTTCGACGGACGAAGCCTGGCAACGCTGCTCGGCAACGGCAAGCGCCCAGCACTGGGGGATGTCCTGGCCTGGACCAATGATTTGCTGCGAGCGCTTGAGTATATGCACTCGCTTGCTAAACCGCTCGTTCACGGCGACATACGTCCCGAAACGATCTGTCTTGCTTCAAATAACAAGGTTAAGTTACTAGCCGCGACCATGTCGGAAGCAGACCCCGTTGCGAGGGACGAAAAAGCCGGCGGGTGCTATCAACCGCTCGAGAAGGTATGGAGCAGTCTCGATCCTACCTCTCAGAAAGTTGTAGCCAAAAGCCTCGGCGACGACTATGAACCTCGGCTGCGGCAGCCAATCGACCAGCGTTGCGACCTTTACTCCCTTGCAGCAACGATTTATCACGTCGTCTCCGGGGACGCCCCAAAAGGAGCCCTCGAACGCTCAATCGAGGTCCTCGATGATAATCCCGATCCGCTGCGACCGCTAGCCGAAGTCGAGCCGTCCGTCCCGCGAGAAGTTTCTGATGTGATCATGAAAGCGCTCTCGATGAAACGCGAGGATCGCTACTCATCCGCGACCGAGATGCGCCGAGCGCTCCACCAAGCGACTGGAACAGAATCCACGAATGCCGTGTTGGGGTCGCAGGAAGTCGCAGCTGATAATTCACAACGGTTGGCTCCTGAAGAAGTCTCGCTTCTCGAGCTCGAACCAGAAATCCCGACCGCAAAGGCAAATGCGTCTGAGTCAACAAAGAAAATTTCGGCCAGTAAC
>Ga0247718_1000496_pt1 | contig 11210 bp, 8 predicted proteins | sample 21E_DmetaG_FD_189045 | JGI IMG/M metagenome (GOLD analysis project Ga0247718, IMG submission 189045) | Soil microbial communities from hillslope of Landscape Evolution Observatory, University of Arizona, Oracle, AZ, United States - 2-1-E_D | ecosystem: Engineered > Artificial ecosystem > Mesocosm...
GAGTGGAGGTCCGGGTGGGGGAACGTAGCGGCGGAGGTGGCTCGGGAGGCGCGGTTCAACTTCCTCTTTCAGAACCGCGCCGTCTGGGACCCGGACATGGTGCCGCCCGGCTGGTCGGAGGCGACGGTGGACGCGAGCAACGTGATCGTCCGGCTCACGTTCTCTCCGCGGCCGTAGGGCCCAGCGGCGGCCCCCCGCGCCCGGACCACCCGGGGAGCGCGGCGCGCAGCCGCAGCCGCACCTCGTCGCGCTCCGCTCCTTCCAGGACCAGGAACCACGCGGCGGCGGTGAAGGCTGCCAGGAGCGTCACCAGCGCTGCGCCCTTCAGCACCACTCCCTCCAGCAGCGCTGCCAGCGCGAACACCGGGAGCGCGGCCCCGATGGTCAGGGCCGAGCGCCGCAGCGAGGCCGCCGTGGTCACCTCCAGCCTCAGGGCCATCACGAAGAGGATGAGAGTGTCTGCGGTGACCCGGGCCACCCACGCCATGGCCGCGCCCTCGATCCCGAAGCGCCCCAGCAGGAGCCAGAGCGCCACCAGATAGAAGGGGAGCTCCACGAGGTTCAGCTTCCCCGTCAGGTCCGGCCGCCCGGCCCCCTGGATCCCCGAGGCGGGGACCATCCCCATGGTGTTGATGAACACCCCCACCGCGATCCACTGCAGCACCGCCGTCCCGTTCCGCGCGAACTCCTCCCCCAGCCACAGGTACAGCCCCTCGTAGGCCAGTCCCACCAGCACGAGCGTCATGGGGAAGAGGACCAGGAAGATGGCGCGAACCGTCCAGTCGAAGATGGCGGCGGTGCGGGCGCGGTCGTGCGCGAAGCTCGCCGCCAGCGCTGGAAAGACCGCCGCCAGGAGCGCCCCCGGGAGCATCCCGATCCGGGAGACCATCTCGTAGGGCGTGACGTAGTAGGTGACGGCCGCCATCGAGATCACCGCCCCGATCACGAAGCGGTCCAGATACACCATGAAGGTGCTCGCCACGTTGCTGGCGGTCATCCACCCGCCGAAGCGGAGGAGGGGCCTCAGGAGCGCACGGTCGAGCGCCAGCCCGGTGCGCAGCTCCGGAACCGCGCGAAGGCAGCACCAGAGGTGCACCGCCCAGGCGATCGTACGCCCCACCACCATCACCGCTACCACCGGCACCAGCGAGGTGGAGAAGGGGAGCACGGCCAGCGGCCCCAGAAAGGTGAGGAGCCCCATGGGGACGCGGATGGCGTTGACGACCCCGAAGCGCTGGTACGCCTCCAGGAGCCCCCGCAGCCCCGCGGTGCTCGTCACCGCCGGGAGCGAGACGGCCAGGAGGTAGAAGGTGATCGCCGCCTCCCTGCGGAGCGGGCCCGGGATCTTCAGCACCTCGCCGGTGAGCCACGGAGTCATCCCCGCGACCGCCAGGGCAGCCACGGCTCCCAGGAGGAGGGTCAGCGCGATCGCGGTCCAGGTCAGCGCCGGGACGTCGTCCACCCGGCCGGCCCCGACTTTCTCCGCCACCAGCTGGGTGAGCGCCCTCCCCAGCCCCAGGTCGAAGATGCTGAAGTAGCCGATCAGCGCCCAGGCCATGGTGAGCACGCCGAAGCGCTCCTCGCCAAGGCCGCGGATCAGCAGGGGAGTCGCGACGATCGCCACCACCATGGGCGCGCCCAGCCCCACCAGGTTGAGGAGGGTGTTCCAGGCCAGGAGCCGCCGCCCGGCGGCGGGGGGAGTCGTCTTGGACAAGCGCGGGTCCACGATCTGAGAAAGGAGCGGAGCCCTTGGGGGCTCCGCTCCGTGATTTGCCTGCTCCGTTCAGGGCGCCGGGACGGTCCAGCTCCCCAGCCAGCGGTACTCGTCGGTGTCGAAGGTGGGGAGCCGCACCCCCGCGATGGTGTGCTGCCGGTACGGCGCGGGCGGGAAGACCACCAGGTCCGCGATCACCTCGCCGGAGCGCAGCGGCTCCACCAGTGCCATCGGAAAGTTGAAGTTCCCGTGGGGGTCGGTCCGCACGCGGTAGGTCTCTGGGCGCACCATGAGGCCACCCACCCTGCGGAACTCCACCTCCACTCCCGCGGCCGGCTTCCCGGTGTCCTGGTAGCTCAGGTTCGCGATGTACGAGAGAGAGGGCCCGATTCCCCGGCGCTCCTCGCGAACCTCGTCGGGTTGCTCCGTCGTCGCGAGGCGGATCCCCCGGATGCTGGCGGTGTCCCCCGACGCCATCCGCACCAGGAGGTCGCCCACCAGCTCCCCCGATTCCAGGGGCGCCGGGGTCAGCCAGAACTTCCCCTCCGCGCTGGCGCGAACGCGAATGGTGTCCGTGTCCACCCGTACCCCGCCCGTGCGCCGGAACTCCACATCCGCCCCCGCGAGCGCTGCGTTGTTCCCCCGGGAATAAAGCTCGAACAGGTACGAGAGGTACCTCGGCGCCTCCACCCGCCAGCTCCCCAGGGGACGCATCTCGTCTCCCTCGAAGGCGGAGAGGCGCACCGAGCGGACCACGGTCTGCCGGTAAGGCGGCGGCGGGCGCACCACGATCTCCCCGGTCACCTCCCCACCCTGGTAGGGGTTGAAGAGCGCCAGAGGGAAGGTGAAGTTCCCGTGCGCATCCGTCCTGGACCGCACCGTGTCGCTGAAGAGGGGAGCGCCGCCGGTTCGGCGGAACTCCACCTCCACCCCGGCGGCCGGCCTCCCCGGGAATCCCGTTCCCCCGTAGGTCAGGTTCCCCGCGTAGGAGAGGCTGTAGCCGAACCCCTGCCGGACCACGCGGACCTCGTCGTGGCGGTACGTGGTGCTGAAGCGCACGTCCCGGTAGATGTAGGTGCTCCCGTTGAGGAGCCACACCACCATGTCTCCGAGGACCTCGCCCGGCTCCAGCGGCTCCGCCTGGAACCAGAGCTTCCCGTGGACGTCGGCCACCGCCTTGACGGTATCCTTCGCCAGCTTGATTCCGCCGGTCCGGCGGAACTCGATCTGCGCCCCCGCGGCGGGCGCGTTGATCGACCGGACGTACAGGTCGTAGAAGTAGTTCACGTACGGCGGGTCCGCGTACCAGCGGCGCAGGAACCGCACGTTGCCTCCCCGCGTCGGAACGAGCCGCACCCCACGCACCGAGAAGGAGTCCATCGGGAACGGCGGCCGCACCAGGAAGTCGGCGACCACCTCCCCGCTCTCCAGCGCGCCGGTGGCGATCTCGAACTCGCCCCGGGCATTGGTGGTGACGGTGAAGCTGTCCTGCTCCAGGTCCGCCCCTCCCTTCCGGACGAAGGTCACCCGGGCACCGGCCACCGGGTCTCCCGTCTTCCGGTTGACGATCTCCCCCTGGTAGCTCAGGTCGGTCCCGCCCACGCACGCCGAGGTCCCGAAGCAGGGATCGCAGGCGCTGGTGCCGAGGAGGGCGGCTCCCGCCAGGAGCAGCTTGCCCAGTATTCTCACGACTCGCATTTCGGCCTTCGTCCTTCCGGTGGCGCGATGATACTTCCCGCGGCCTCAGGCCGAGCGGATCCCCTGCCAGACGGCGTGCGCGCGGGCGGTGTCTCCGCGCGAGAGGTACGCCGCCGCGCGAACGATCCGGCTGGGATAGAAAAAGAGCGCGAAGCGAAGGCGGTCTCCCGCCCCGTAGCGCCGCCGGGCCAGCCGCAGCCGGTTCCGGACCACGTGCCGGATCTGGAAGGGCGAGGGCGCCCCCGCCTCCAGCGGCACCCGGTGGTAGATCCGCGCGGCCGGCTGGTAGAGGAGGCGGTAGCCCCGCTCGCGCAGCCGGAGCGACAGCTCCACGTCCTCCACGTACGCGAAGAAGTCCTCCTCGAACCCCCCCACCTCGCGCACCACGGCCGCCGGGATCAGGAGGCAGCACCCGGTGAGGAAGCTGACCTCCTCCACGGGACCGCCCGCCGGGTCGGGGTCCCGCTCCCCCTCCAGGCGGTGGCACCCCACCGCCCGGGTCCGCGAGAAGTCCCCTCCGCCGAACCAGATCCGGTCCGGCGCCTCCGCGAAGAGGATCTTGGGCCCCACGGCGCCCACGGCCGTCTCGGCGAGCGCCGTCTCGACCAGCCGCGACACGGCGTCCGGCTCCACCTCGGTGTCGTTGTTGAGCACCAGGACGAAGTCGGCCCCCTGCGCGAGCGCCCTCTGCATCCCCACGTTGTTCCCACCCGTGTACCCCAGGTTCCTCTCCGTCTGGAGGTAGGGGACCTCGGGGAAGGCGGCGTGAAGCGCGGGACCCGAGCCGTCCGGCGAGGCGTTGTCCACCAGCAGGATGTCGAGCGCCGGGTAGTCGCTCCGCTGCAGGGACCGGAGGCACGCGGAGGTATCCTCCACTCCGCACCAGTTGAGCACGATCACCGTAACGCGCGGCGCCGGGCGACCCACCCCGTCCGCCCGCACCTCTCCTCCTCTACTCTGCACGCGCGGACCTCAGAAGCGGCGCTCGGTCTGCCCGACCCGCTTCGCGCGGTAGTCGCGGTACCCGGTGGCGATGGCGCGCAGGTGCGGGGTAGAGCCGCGCGCGGCGGTCTTCACGATCCACTTGGCGAGCTTGAAGTGGAGCCGGGCGCTCACCGCCCGCTGCTTCTCCCGTCCGACCCACTCGTCCACGAAGTAGAGGTTGTTGCGCACCTGGTAGTACGTCTTCATAGGGGCGTGCTGCCCCACCGTGGACGACTCGTAGTGCAGGATGCTCGCCTCCGGCGTCACCACGGTGCGCCACCCGGCCCTGCGGAACCGTAGCGACCAGTCCACGTCCTCGAAGTACATGAAGTAGTGGTCGGGGATGAGACCCACCTCCTCCAGGGCCGCCCGACGCACCAGCACGGCGGTCCCGGGGACGAACTCCACGTCCAGGAGGGTGGAGTACTGGCCGCAGTCCTCCTCGCCGTGGCCGATCTGCCGGGGCTCGGCGGTGGGCCAGTGGATCTCCCCCCCCACCGCGCCGATCCGGTCGCAGGTGGCGTCGTCCACCTTCGGGCCCACCTGCCCGATGCGGCCGTCCGACTCCATCACCGCCACCAGCGTTCCGATGGAGTCGGCGGGGACTTCCGTGTCGTTGTTGATGACGTACACGTATTCCATCCCCTGCTCCAGCGCCCACCGGATCCCCAGGTTGTTCCCGCCGCCGTACCCCAGGTTGACGGGCGACCGGATCATCCGGACATCCGGGAACTCGTCCCGGAGCCGCTCGTAGGAGCCGTCGGCGGAGGCGTTGTCCACCACGACGGGAACGGTCCCCGCGTACTCGCTCTCCAGCACCGTGCGCAGGCAGCGCTCGGTGTCGCGGTACCCGTTCCAGTTGAGAATGACGACCCCGACCCGCTTGTCCATGGGCTCAGGCGATCTGATTCAGGAGCGTGTGCATGGCGCGGGCGGTCCGCTCCCAGGAGAAGCGCTTCAGGTGCCCCGGGGTGCGCCGCGCGAGTTCCGAACGCACCTCGCTGTCGCAGATCAGCGTCCGGAGCGAGTGCGCGATGGCCTCCACGTCGAGCGGGTCCACGGTGAGGACCGCGTCCCCCCCCACCTCGGGGAGGGAGGAGACGTTCGACACCAGCATGGGGGTCCCGCACCCCAGCGACTCCAGCACGGGGAGCCCGAATCCCTCGTAGAGCGAGACCAGCGCTCCCGCGACGGCACCCGTGTAGAGCGGCGGAAGGTCGTCGTGCGGCACGTACCCCAGGAAGCGGACGTGCTCCTTCAGCCCCAGCTCCCCCACCAGGCGCGACGCCTGCTCGAAGAGCCAGCCGTCGGTCCCGCACACCACCAGGTCCACGTCGGTTCCCCCGTCGCGCAGGAGCTTGAGCGCGCGGATCAGCGACACGTGGTTCTTCCGGCTCTGCAGCGTCCCCACCGCCATGACGTACGGGCGGTGCAGCCCGTAGCGCGCCCGCACCTCCGCGACGCTCGCGTCCGGGCTGGGGCGGAAGTGTGCCGCATCATACCCGTGGTGCACCACCGTGATCCTCTCCTCCGGCACTCCCATGACGCGGACCAGGTCGTCGCGGGTGGCGGCGGAGACGGCCACCAGGTGGTCCGCCCGCGGCACCGAGTGCCGCGTGAGCCACTTCCACCTGCGCCGGGCCTGCGCCGGGAAGTGGTCGGGGAAGAGCTCGAAGGCCAGGTCGTGGATGGTCACCACGTTCCGTGCGGGGCTGTACACCGGCAGCGCGTGCGCCGGGTAGAGCATCACCCGGGGAGCCCCGTGCAGCGCGAAGTGGAGCGGGAGGCGGAACGAGGTCCAGGCGCGCGTCCGCGGGACCACCACCGTCTCGAAGGGGAGGGCGTATTCCGGGGGCGTGTGCAGGTAGAGGGCCACGGACTCGTCCGGCGCCACCCGCCCCAGCGCGTCGACCAGGTTCGCCACGTAGGTGGTGATCCCGGTCCGCAGCTCGGCGAGGCCGTGCACGTCGATCCCGATCCGTGCCGCCTCTCCCGGTCTCCGCGCGGGTGCCGCCGGGACCGCGCGGGGAGCGGCGGGCTCGGCGCGGCGCGTCTGCTGCGCGTGTTTCACCGAGGGCGTCATGCAGCCACCACCAGCGCGGGCCGCCCCGGGACGGGCGACGCGGCATCCGCGGGCTCCGTCTTCTCCCCGGTCTCCGCCAGCCCCGGCACGGAGGCGTTGTCCGAGAGGAGGAGCGAGACCAGGAACCAGAAGATCACCCCCACCGGGATGTAGAGGATCGCGCCGTCGCCCACCGCCATGAAGAGCCAGGTCATCAGTCCCGCCGCGATGCTCCGCTTGTAGGGGGTCGACGATTGCGGGACCGCGCGCGCCAGGAAGAGCACCAGCGGAGTGACCATCCCCACCAGGAACGCCGCCAGGCCGAACAGCCCGAACCTGCGGAGCACGGAAAGGTAAACCATCTCCGAGATGGTGTCGAACGGCATCGCCGGGAAGAGCGAGGTCTCGTCCAGGTTCGCCCACTCTCCCCTCCGTCCGCCGAGCCCCCGGTCGAAGAGGAAGGCCATGGGGTCCAGCCCGATGAACTGGACCGTGTAGAGGACCCCTCCCACCACCAGGAGCACCGAGGGGACGAGGATCGCCACGGTGCGGACCGAGACCCGCTTCACGTAGAGCTGGGTCAGGAGCTCGGCCATCAGGAGCCCGGCCCACACCGTCCGCGAGAGCGTCAGCAGCAGGGAGAGCTTCACCACCGTCTTCTTCGCCGTGCTCTTCTCCAGCCAGCAGTAGAGCGGGAGGAACATGGCGATGGAGATCCCGTAGATGTTCCCGTTGTTGTAGGTCGAGATCAGCTTGAAGACCCCGCCGCGGTCGATGTACTTCTTCTTCTCCAGTGCCCCCGCGTCGTCGGCGTTCACCGTCAGGAACGGGATCTCGAGGAATTTGCCGGTGAGCAGCTTGTAGAAGAAGAGGAAGATCCCGTACGCCGCCACGAAGAGGAGCGCGAACCGCACCAGGCGGAGGAGGAAGTCCAGGTCGATCCGGTCCAGGTAGACGCCGAGCACCCCCACCATCATCAACGGGATGAAGAAGAACGTCACCAGGAGGGAGATGGTGAAGCCCATCCCCGTGGCGCTCACCCCGTTCGTCAGCAGCCCGAACGAGGCGACGAGCTGGAACGGGAGGAGCGCGCCCAGCACCAGGAGCCGCTGGGCGCGGATGCGCTCCTCCTTCCCCACCAGGAGCAGCACCGAGAGCACCACGAAGAGCGGAGCCAGCCCCAGGTAACCCCAGGTGAGGGGGACCCCGGCCAGCTTGATCCCCCCTTTGGGGAACATCAGGAGGAAGGTCACCAGAAAGAGGATCACCGCCTTCTGCCCCCGGGTCACCGGCCCGGCGGGGGGACGCACGGAAGCGCCCGCCCGGCCGGGCCGGGCGGGCGCGCTTCCGGAAGAGGCGGCGCGGGAGAAGAGGAGCGGCATGGCGCGGGGGAGCATCCGCTCAGGGACGCGGAGCGCGGCGCCGGTCGGGGGTCAGGACCACCCCCGCCACCTCCATCCCCATCCGGCGGAAGTACGCCGCCGCGCTCGCCAGCGCCTCGCGGCCGACGCTCCCCGCCCGGGCCACCAGCACCACCGAGCGCTCCTCCGCCAGCAGCGCCACCGTCGCGGGGGCTTCCACCCCCGGGAGGACGGCCACCACCAGGTCGAACTGCGCCTCCAGCTCGCGCAGGGCGTCGCGGACCCGGAGCGGAGCCGCGGCCTCCCCGGCCACGCGGCAGACGGTGTACCCGTCCACTTCGTCCTCCGTCTGCACCGGCGCGAGCGCCGTTCCGCCGGCACCGGCACCCGCCAGCACCAGCGCGCCGCGGCGTGCTCCGACTGCCTCCCCGGTCCCGTTCCCCGCCACGTCCGCCAGCGCCACCCGCCGCCCCTGGAGGACGGCGGTGGCCGCGAGCCGCGCCGCCACCTCGTGCGCCGCCGCCCCGTCCCCGACCGGAGTCACCAGCACCGCACCCGACGCACCCCCTCCGCCCAGGAGGAGCGGAGCGTGCGGGGCGAGGAGCGAGGCCGGCGCCCCGGCCGCCACCTCCGCCTCCCACGGAAGGCGGACGCGCCGCCGCACCAGCGCGGTGGCCAGCGTGAGCGCGACGCCGAAGAAGAGCCCGCCGAGGGCGCCGCCCGCCACGTTCAGAAGCGGCCGCGGGTAGTACGGGTGCTTGGGCGTCGGCGCGGTGTCGATGCTGCGCACCTCTCCGCCCTCGCCCATGGCCGCCAGGCGCGCCTGGACCATCTGGGTCTGCAGCGCCAGGTGGGTCTCGGAGAGGCGCTTCATGTCGCGCTGCGCCCGGTAGTGCTCCTGCGACTGCGCCGGAATGGCGGCCAGGACCGACCGGTAGCGCCCGATCTCCGTCTGCACCTCGCCCTGCTGCTTGCGCAGCCCGCTCAGGTACGCGCGGGAGAGGCCGACCAGCTCCCCTTCGAACTGCCGGATCTGGCGGTTCACCGCGATCACCTCCTCGTCCTGCTCGGTGCGGCGCTCCAGCAGCTCGGCGCGGCGCACTTCGAGCTTGAGCAGCTCGTCCAGAATGCTGTTGATCGCCGAATTCCGGAGCATCGAGGGGTAGGCCGCCAGCTCACGGGGGGAGAGCCGCCGCTCCGAGAGCATGCTCTCCAGCGCGCCGGACTCCACCTCCAGGTCCGCGAGCGTCCCCTGCAGCCGCACCGCCTCGGCGAACCCCTTGTCACCCACCTGCGCGGGATCGATGACCCCGGTGGCCTCCTGCGTGGTGCGGAGTCGCTGCTCCGCGGCCGCGAGCGCCTTGCCGATGCTGTCGGCGTGCGCCTGCAGGAACTCGTAGCGGTGCTGGTTCACCCCGCGGTCGATGGTGCGCCGGCGTCCCAGGTAGTGCGCGATCATCCCGTTCGGGACCGCCGCAGCCGTCACGGGGGAGTACGCCGAGAAGGAGAGCCTCGCCACCTCACCCCCGGCCTTCTGCGCACCGAGGTCCTCGTACACCGCGTCGATGGCGGCGTCCCGGTCCAGCAGCTCCACCTGGAACGAGTCCGGGAGCTTCCCGGTCCGCAGCGTGACCTCCCCCCCGCGTACGGCGAAGGGCACCCCCGGCGTGGCGTGTCCGTCCACACCGGGTCCGGACACCCGGAACCGGCCCCCGTCGCGCGTGAAGGTGTAAGGCCCGGGCTCCAGATCTGCGCCGGAGCGGATGGACGAGAAGAGCTCCTGCGGCGCCGTGGTCCGCGGCTCGATCACCTGCGCCTGGAGGGCGAGCGAGTCCACCACGGCACCGACCACCGTGCGGCTGGTCAGGATCTGCATCTCGGTGTCGAAAACGCTGCTGGAGAGCGCCCCTGCGGCGCCGCCCAGAGCCCCTCCCAGGGAGAGCGACGGCATCCCCGCCCCGGACTCGCCCCGGAGCAGGATGGTGGCCGTTCCCTCGTAGCGGGGCCGGGCCACCGCGGTCAGCGCCGCGGCGATCAGCGCCCCCAGCAGCACCCCGCCGGCAATCCACCGGACACCGTGCCGGAGCGCCGCGGCGATCTCGCGGATCTCCACGGTGTCGGGGTTCGCGCGTGTCATCATGGCTGATCGTCCTTCAGAAGCTGCACCACACCGATGAAGAGGCTCACCAGCGTGGCGCCCGTGCCGACGACGGCCCCGTAGTTCCGGGAGAGCCAGCTCCGCCGGCCCACGACGATCTGGTCTCCGGAGTGGAGCGACATGGTCGAGAGCTGGGCGCCGGTCTGCTGGTCTAGCTGGATGCGCTGGTCACCACGGACGATCGAGATCCGGTTCGGGTCACCCTCCTGGGTGATCCCGCCCGCTTTCGCGATCACGTCCCGCAGCGTCATGGTGAGGTCCACCATGTACAGGTCGGGACGGGCCACTTCCCCGTGCACGCCGATCCGCCGGAGCACCGCCACCTCCACCGTGGGGTTCCGGAGGTAGGCGGAGTAGAGTCCCCGCAGCGTGTCCTGGAGCGAGCCCGCCGTGTGCTCGGCCACCCGAAACGGCCCCAGCCTCGGGAGCACGACCTCCCCACCGGCGGAGACGCCGAAGGTGCCGCTCAACCCCGGCTCACGGTAAATGCGGACGGAAACGGAGTCCCCCGGCTGGATACGGGCGCTCGCCGCCGTCGCTCCGGGAAGCTGCGCCCGGGCGGGCGAAGCGGCCGCGGCGGCCAGAGCGCACAGGAGCAGCAGGAGGAGGCGCGACATGACTCCGGAGGATCCAGAAGGAGGCGTCCGTGGTCCCGGCGGCATGCCGGTCCGGGAAATCCGCAAGACCAAAAATTTAGCTTCTCCCCCGCCTCCGGTCAACTCAAGAGGCGGTGAGAGAAGCAATTACGAGCTTTCGGGGCGCTCGATCGGGAGCGTTACCTCCCCTGTCCGCACCCCCCCGGCTCCTTCCGTTTCCGGCTATGTGGCAGGCCCCGCGGAAGCTACCCCCCAGAGCACGTCCGCCGTCCGGGCCGCTGTCTCTTCCCAGGTGAAGCGGGCAGCCCGCTCCCTCCCTCGCCGGACCCGCTCCTCGCGGAGTGCCGGGTCCCGCAGGAGGCGGCGCACCTCGACCGCCATCGCGTCGGCGTCGGTGGGGTCCACGAGGGCTCCGGCATCGCCGACCACCTCGGGAATGGAGCTGCGGTCGGAAGCGACCACCGGGGCACCCATCGCCATCGCCTCCAGCACCGGGAGCCCGAACCCCTCGTAGAGCGAGGGAAAGAGGAGGCACTCCGCCCCTTCGTACAGCGCCCGCAGCTCGGGGTCGGACACCGCTCCCAGCTCCAGCACCGCCTCCTCCACCCCCAGGGCCCGCGCCCGCTCGCCCACCGCG
>Ga0247718_1000497_pt1 | contig 11210 bp, 13 predicted proteins | sample 21E_DmetaG_FD_189045 | JGI IMG/M metagenome (GOLD analysis project Ga0247718, IMG submission 189045) | Soil microbial communities from hillslope of Landscape Evolution Observatory, University of Arizona, Oracle, AZ, United States - 2-1-E_D | ecosystem: Engineered > Artificial ecosystem >...
GTCGGCCGTCTGCCCGGACATTGCGAAGCCGCACCTATCAACCACGCGTTGAAATTCTTCCGTGGTCAGTTCGACGTTGTAGCCCGGGATCGATTCGAGTTTGTCGAGCGTGCCGCCGGTGTGTCCGAGCCCCCGTCCGGAGATCATCGGCACCGCGACCCCACACGCTGCAACGAGCGGAGCAATGATCAGGGACGTCTTATCGCCAACACCGCCAGTCGAGTGCTTGTCGGCCTTAGGGCGATTGATCTCGGAAAAATCGAGCACCTCGCCCGAATAAAGCATTGCCCGCGTCAGCGCGCTCTGCTCGCCGCGATCAAGCCCTCGCATGAACATCGCCATCAGGAGCGCCGCGATCTGGTAATCGGCCCAGCTCCCGTCGCAAACGCCGTCGATGAACGCCTGTATCTGACCTTCGGACAGAACTCCGCCGTCTCGCTTGACCGCAATGATCTCCTGGGGACGCATCGTGAATAAAAAAGAAAAGCTGTCCAAGTTTCACACAGGGACAGCCGTCGAGTCTATCGGTCGACGTTTCGCCGCGTCGGACTGCTTACTAAAACTTCCTGCTCAACAAAACAACGGCCTCCGCTCTGATCGCGTCGCCCGTCCCGACCGCATCGAGGCCTTCGCCGGTCTTTGCTTTGATGCTTACGCGGTCCGGTTCGACCTCAAGCGCGATCGCCAAGCCCTCACGAATTTGGTCGACGTAATCGCGCAGCTTCGGGCGTTCGAGATCAACGGTCGAGTCGATGTTCTCCACCGCGAAGCCGCGGTCTCTCGCGAGCCCAAGCGCATAGCGAAGAAACACAAAGCTCTCGGCGTTTCGCCAACGCTCGTCCGTGCTCGGAAAGTGCGAACCAATATCACCGAGCGCGAGCGCGCCGAGAATCGCGTCCGTGATCGCATGCGTCAGGACGTCCGCGTCGGAGTGACCCTCGCCACCAAACTCCGACTCGATCGCGACGCCGCCGATGACGAGCGGTCGGCCCGCTACAAGGCGGTGAACATCGTTGCCAAAGCCGATGCGAAACACTTTACTGAAAGCCTCCATTAAGAAAAACCTCGGCGATCGAGAGATCTTCGGGATGCGTGATCTTTATGTTTAGCGGACTTCCCTCCACGGCGACAACCTCCTGACCTTTCTTCTCGACAAGATAGCAGTCGTCAGTCACGGTTTCGCCAAGAGTGACACCGTCAAATGCAGCGCGAATAACATCGATCCGGAACGCCTGCGGAGTCAACGCGCGTCGTAAATCGCTTCGGTCGATTGTCCGAGTGATCTGCCCGCCTCTCACCTCTTTCACCGTGTCGGTGACCGGAGTGACGAGGCAAGCCGCGCCGCTCTTTGCCGCCGCTTCGATTGTTCGGCGGATTTCGTCCGGCGAAACGAGCGGCCTCGCGCCGTCGTGTATGGCGACGACTTTCGCGCCGTCGCCTATCGAAGCCAATCCGTTGCGAACCGATTCCGCCCTTGTCTCGCCGCCGGCCACCGTCCGCCGGAGTTTAGTCAGACCGGAACCGCGCGCCAACTCTTCGAATCGATCTATATACTCTGCGGGCAAAACAAGAATCACCTCATCGATCATGGTACATATTTCAAACCGCTCCAGCGTGTGCACGATGAGCGGTTTGCCAAGAATGGGAACGAATTGTTTTGGTATCTCGGATCCAAACCTGCTGCCACGGCCCGCGGCCACGATGATGGCTGTGTTCATATCTTGTTATTATTACTATCAGTTACCGACTGTTACTGAGTGCATTTCGTGACTATTGGTTGCGCTCAGTAACACCCCAAAACACCCCGTAGCAGATACATTATCAGATAGAGGCTAACCGCAGCGATTCAGCCCGCCGTTGCCGGTTCTGGCTATCTTGTCAAACATCGCCCAAGCCGCGCATGCGCAGCCCGAATCATTCTTATTCTGAATTAGATCGTTCGCACTCAAACTTAAACGCGAACCGATTAAACGCTCTACGCAACCTCGATCAGATCGCCTATTCCGGCCACGGCGTCACCACCGAATTCCCGAAGAAACCGCTGTGGTACGGCCTGAAAGATATGCATCTGGAATGTGCCCGCGAGGTAGCAGCAAGCGAATTGGAGGCGGCGTAAAAGCAAAGGGCTTACCATAGAGCGACTATGGTAAGCCCCGCCTGTTTTACCCAACACCCCGATCAGGAGAAAGGAGAGTCGGCGTGAAAGATATTAACACAGCAATGAAAACCGATCGGTTTCAGACATACGAGATTGATAACCTTGGCCACCCGGTCATTAAAGGGCTCACCTTTATGACCGTTGACACCGTTAAAGAGCCGATCAAGGATGACTTTGTTCTGTTTCGCGACGTGACGGTCGGCTACTTCGATCCCGAGAAGCACTCGCCCCGGCAGATCCACGGAATCATCGTCTCCGGCGTAAAAGTGATCGACCTGCACCTTTATGATCCGAAGGCAGCAACGATCGGACGCGAACTCAGAAATAAGAGGCTCTTAAGAGCCTCTTATTTCTGTTTCGGCGCTATTACGCGCAGCAGCCGACCGTGCCAGCGGCGAGTTCTTTAGTGATGCCCGCCGCTACTCTGATGGTTTGCCGCCGGCGTGCCCGCTTACTCCGGATGCTTCGACAGCTGTCCGCGGATCGCCCCCGCCGGGTACACGGCGTTGTGAACGTTGACGTAGTAGTTCTCCGGGTTCTTCCGGATTGCTTTGATCAGTTCCGGGCTGACCGCAAGGCACGCACTTGACGCCCCGGAGGTCGGAGGCACCAGCCCGACCACCACCGGGCCGGCCTCGCTTTCGGTCCCGCGGTGGATGTGCGCCGCTCGGGCCGGGTCGATCCCCGTCACCGCGAGGGTATAACAGATCTCCCCCTGACCTTGGTTGAGCGTAACGACAAAAACCCCCGCCCCGTCCGGGTCGCCGGGTCCCGGTACTTCCGCAGCTCCTGTGAGCGTCGCGTAAAGCGGTCGCCCGCCCGTTTGGGCTAGAGCCAATCCGATGAGAGCACACATGAGCAGCGCAACCGTGCACGCGTTAAAGCCTATCTTCTTCATAAGAGATCTCCTTTCAATGATGTTCGGTCGGTGTGGGCGACGTGTGCACCGGACGGCCGGTGGAATCGACCTCCACCCCGGCATGCCCGGGCACTCGAAACTTTCGCTTAGGAGTAGCCTCAACTATAACGCATGGGAAGGTAGCAGTGTGGTGGAATTTAAAACTTCAGCGGCCGGGCCTGTGCGAACCGGTTACCTTGTTTGATCGAAGGCTTAAAGCGGCACAAAGTACTGAGGGAGAGTTTGAAGAAAAGCGATTAACGAGAGGCCCTTCGGGGCCTTTTTGATTCCCTGTGTACCCAGCCCGACATAGCAATAAAAGCAATCTGCTAGCCTGAAACATGCGGCGCGAGCCTCGGGTAGAACCCGGCTTCCATGGTTAAGCTTGCGAGTCAGGGAAAACGTCCCGACTCGCGCCGCTCAATTGTCCTGCCGAGGGCCACCTTCTCCGGGCTCTGTAGGGCCAACCACTCGCCCCGACTAAACTTCCGCTCCGTCGTGCGAACGCTTTTCGCTGCCCGCCAGCGACCTCAAAATCACCTCGGGGAGTAGCAACCGCCGGTTGGACTTGGTCAGCTAAAAGCTTATTGATATACATGTGATCTTTGCTTAATTGCCACATATCTTTGCGCCGGATAAAAGAATACTCTCTAGTTACTCGATTTTTATGAGATTGTCCAAATTCATTACCGCAAACATGGAAGAGATCCTTACCGAGTGGGAGGCTTTCGCCCGGACTATACGTCCCGCGGCTGAAACAATGGATTCTTTAACATTGCGCGATCATGCCAGATTGATTCTGGAAGCTGCCGCGAAGGACATCGAAACCTATCAAACGGAGCAGGACCGATCCGATAAATCAAAGGGATTAGCTCCCGTTTTGGCGGGCAGGGAAACAGCAGCCGCAACTCACGGCGCTTTAAGGCAGATGGCCGGTTTTGATCTGGAGCAATTAGGTAGCGAATATCGTGCGTTAAGAGCGAGCGTTATCAGACTGTGGAGGGGGCAACTGACGCAATTTGATAAGTTAGAGTATGACGACATAGTGCGCTTTAATGAGGCTATCGATCAAGCACTTGCGGAGTCGATTTCCAGCTATTCAAGGGCGGTGGATCAATCACGGCAGACATTTCTAGCCATACTCGGACATGATCTGAGAGGCCCGTTGTCGGCTATCAAAATGGCTTCGCATATTTTGATAAATTCAGAAGCACTCGGTGCCCAGCAAATAGAGGTCGCGGCGCGCATTAAAAGCAGTGTTCTGACGATGAACAGAATGGTCCAAGATCTGCTCGAATACGCCGGCGGACAGATCGGAAAGAAAATTCCGGTCAAGCCGGAGGCGGCAGACATGTCAGAAGTCTGCCGAACCGCGATCAATGAAGTTCAACTGGCTTATCCAAGAACTCCTTTTGATTTTGAAGCGATGGGCGATCTTGAAGGCTTTTTTGACCCAATACGGTTCCAACAGGTTCTCTCGAATCTTCTAATAAACGCGGCAAAGTACAGTGAACAGGGAAAGCCCGTTACGCTGTCGGCACACGGGGATCCGGAAACAATTACCGTCGAGGTAAAAAACTTTGGTCGTGCCATTCCGACCGAATCATTACAGGTGATTTTTAACCCTCTAGTTCAGTTGTCTACCAAGGGAACGCACTTAAACCCATCGACCGGTCTTGGACTCGGTTTGTTTATCGCACGTGAGATCGTCGAGGGTCACAATGGAGCGATTGAAGTTAATTCATCCGAAATGGACGGAACGATTTTTAGAGTTCGATTGCCACAATACCTCTGAAAATAGAAGACCGCCCCGCCGACCATATCAAGTCGTCAATACCCGAGGTAGAAGTAAAGCCCCGCCGAGAAGGGACGCGTTGTCCAAGCGGGCCGCTACTTCGGTTATAAGCTATATGGCCGTCTGCACCGAGGTCATGTACTCGTTAGCTTAGTATTGAGTAAATAGTAGAAAGTAGGCCGGGGTACTCACGGCAATTAAAGCTTTCGCGTGCCTCACGTAAGTAACCCCTCGTCCAATATCGAATCGTCGGGCGGTCTTTGCTCATCCCCGTTTTTCAGAATACTGACGATCTGCTCGAGAGTTTCCAGTTCGAGCCTCGCGACCGAAGCGTCGACCTCCGCTGCCGACAGCTCGTCGAGATTCCATCTTTCCGCTGCCGACCGCAACGTCGCAGTGTGAGCCTCTTCGTCGTTCTCGAAGATGTTGGCGGACGACCAGATGTGTATCTTCACCTCCGGCTCATCCTCAGTGCGGACGATTTCGGCCCAACTGGCCGTGCAAATGTAGAACCCCTTAGTCATTCGAATCGAATATCGCCGACGTTGCCGAGTAGGAAACGGAGGCAGCACCGGCCTGTCGGCGAAGTTCCTGCTCGCGGCGCACCCGGGCATAACCGCGCCGGCTCCTGTCGCGCCGGCGGCGGCAAGCTGTGCACAGCGTGATCATGTTGTCGACCGAATGGTCCCCGCCGCTCCTCACCGCGACGAGATGGAATGCTTGGATGTCGCCGGCTCGCGTGCCCGGCGTCCCGACCCGCCCGCAATCCCGGCACGTATAATGGTCGCGCTCGTAGACGGCGCGCCGGACCGGGCGGGGTGCCTTATCCTCGACGATGCCATTGGACCGTATGACAAGCGGCGATACTAGTTTCATTTGTGTGTCTTGTATTGTGTCGCCCGGAAGCGGCGATGTGGCGTATGCTGGGGTACGCCGGGCAATCTGGATCGGAGAGAAAAAAAGGCCCGCACGACCCACTTGAAGTTCCTCACGCCACGAGTAACAAGGATCGTTCTTTTTGTTTCTCGGATCTGCCTTGAGGTACAACCTGCGCGAATAAGCGGATTCCACGGAACTAATTCGACTTCCCCTCGCGAAAATTCTTTCTTCCGTTATGTTCGCTAGGACACATAACTGGTGAGAAGTTGCCCGTATATTACCGACAAACAGGATAAGAAGGAGCTGTCTGACGACTCGGAGGTGCGCAACCCGATCGTAAGAGGACATTGGTTGTCGCTCGCGCTTTTGGTGCTTGAGGTGTTGCTTGAACGAGTTATCAGGCGGCCATTGTTTTTGGCGACCGACCCTTATAGCCGGCATGGTGTCCGCGCAAAACGACATGAACCGAAGCCGCTCGGGCGATATGGACAGGATAAAGCCCGGGATGATGATGATGACAGCAGGCAAAGCGATAGACAATAAGTTCATGATGGACGCGATGATCGGCAACAGCGCCGAGATCGCGATGGGACAGATGGCGATGAAAAAGGTCGCGAGTCAGGAGGTAAAGGAATCTGCCAAGATGATGATCAACGATCACACCGCCGCCCAGACCCCAAGGAACCCGCGAGAACGATTAAAGACGGCGGCCGTCGGAGCAATGAGAGCCGCCAAGACGCAAACGGTCGGCGAGGCTGGCGAATGACCCGCGATCGGCTAGATTTTTTGGAGCGGCGAACTTTCTGGCTTTGAATCTTATGTATGAGATCGTAAGCGGGAGGCTCACAGCAGAACAGCCGCAGGAAGTTTATTCGGAATAGACCGCGGCTTTCGTGATGAATCGTCCCGCACCTCTCGCGGAAGCCTTCCAATTTTCCCCGCCGACGGGAGAAACTCCGTACAACGATGAGGCCATTATAGGTTCCGATATGGCCGGTCAGACGGTGGAAAAGGTCAAGGACTTTTTCAGCGGCGGAGAAAGATAATTCTATAGTTGCCTCTACCGGGCAGAACCACGGCTGCCTGAGGTTTTTCGGGAATTTATGCGACCGAGCCGATGGTCGCCGGCTCATGCCTGATTGAGTAAACGAAATGCTAACTGCTTCCTCATCCCGCGAAAATCACGAGATGTCCTGGGCGGCGTACGCTCTCGACGGGCGGGAGCACGACCACTACTTCCGGAGCCGCCCTTATCTGGAAAGTTTCCCGCCCGGGTCGTTCGTGATCGACGTTGGCTGCGGCAGTGGCTGGACGCTTGAGGAGCATATCGGGCGCGGCGGGCGGGGCGTTGGCACTGAGGTCGATGAAAGGTGCCTCGCCGAAGCGCGGGCAAAGGGACTGGATGTTGTCCGGGCCCCCGCGGAGTCCCTTCCGTTCGACACGGCTAGCGCGGACGGCGTAATCTTCGGTGGCGTCCTGCCTTTCACGATCGAGGACCGAGCGTTCGCGGAGATTGCAAGGGTGCTGCGGCCGGGCGGCCGCCTCGAAGCGTATTATCTCGGATGGGGGTTCGCGCTTCGTGACTTGCTCGTCAATCACGACCTGCGCAAGCGGTATTACGGTCTGCGCTCCCTCGCGAATTCGGTGATGATGAGCATGGCCGGCCGGAAGCTCCCGGGCAAGTACGGCGACACCGTGTACACGACGCACGGCCGGATTGCGGAAATGTACGATCGACACGGGCTCACCCTGCGCGTGCACACGCCGTCGCCGACGTTCCTGGGTCAGCCGGTTTTCATTTATCACTCGGCCGAGCGTACGACCCGCGCATGAGAAGGCCTATAGGTCATGCTAAAACACCCGCCCTGGACGAGAGGTGCGAGTTGGTGACTTAAAACAAGCGTGCCGCCTGACCGACGCGATCCATAATACACTTCTAATCGCCCGGCAGTTGCCGCTTGGAGCGCTAGGTTCTGTTGATTTCCGAACAGTCCCCGAAGGGAGACAGACAATATAGAGTAAGGTTGAACGAGCGAAAGCGAGTGAAACCCTACGCTATTGTGTTTGTCCCCTTCAGGGACTTCAGCGAAAATGTCAACAGACCCTAGCACCAGTCTCCTTACTCTTCATCCGCACAGCCCAGCATGGCTCCGCTTAAGTAAACTATCTTTTCTTTGGAACGTTCAGCCATCTTTGATATACCGCTGTCATAGAGCAGAGTTCCGTTTACCCGCCGGCTGCTTTGTTTACGATTAGAGTTTTATCGATCACCGCCTCGGAGAACCGCTCCATCTCTTCCAACTGCGGGCTGCACTGCAAGAGCAGCAGATCCACGCCGGCTCGCTCGAATTCGCCGACGCGCTCGGCCACCTTGTCCGGCGTACCGGTCAAACCGGAGCGAAGCCCACGGTTGGAAACGGAGTAGTCCTGGAGCGAGACCTGCTGTTCCAGTTTCGTGTTCGCGAGCCAATCCTGGTAATTGCCGTACCCGGCCGCCGACTGCCTCACGTCGGTGATGCGTTCGAGTTCCTTTTTCACTTCCTCCTCGGTGTTCCTCACGATCGTGTAACCGGCCACCCCGTACCTCATCGGCGGCAACCCCAGGCGCTCGCGCCGGCGCTCCATGTCGTCGATCTTCTCCTTGACCTTGGCTGGTTCGTCGCCGTGCATGACGTACGCGTCGCACAAACGCGCGATGGTGTCTTTGGCCTTTTCCGATTCGCCGCCGGCGTAGATCATCGGTTTTCGGATCGGCTTCGGCTGCATCACGGCGTCCTCGACTTTGTAGTAATCGCCGGAGTACGAGAAGTGATCTTCCTCCCACATCCGCTTGACTATCTCCAGCCATTCGGACGTGCGGGCGTAGCGGTCGTCGTGTTCGTCGAACTGCACCCCGTATTTGCGAGCCTCGCCCGCCCACCACGAGGAGACGACGTTGAGCGACAGGCGGCCGCCCCCGCCGATGCGGTCGATGTTCGCCGCCTGTTTGGCAAGCAAAGCGGGGCCGTGGAAGGTCGGGCGCACGGCGACCATCAATTCCAGGGTGTTCGTGACCGCCGTCAGCGCCGCGGCGGTCGACCACGCGTCGAGCGAGGGCGCGTCGACGCCTTTTATGTCATTCAGATTCAGTTCCGCGACCAGAGACAGATCAAAACCGATCTCTTCGGAACGCTGCGCGAGCCGTTTGACATAATCCCAGCTCGCCTCCATACCTTCGTCCTCGACGTTCCTCAGCCAGCCGCCGAAGACCGGCATCCAGTATCCGTAGCGCATTTTTCGATCTCCTTTTCCAAAAAGTCCGCAAGGTTGTCGTGCGGGTCGAAACCGATCAAGTTCACCGCGTCCGCGACGAAGTTCGACAGTGCGTTGATGTCGTAAAAAAGCCGCTCGCCTGTGCGATCGTCGATCAGATATTCGACGCCGCCGACATCGATCTTCGCTTCTTTAACTATCCGTTCGACCGTTTCTATGATCTCGGCGGGCGGTTCGAACTTCTCAATTCTCAGGCCCGTTTTCGGCGCGTCCGTCAGACACATTTCGCCCACGGCCGAGATTCCGCTTTGCGGCTGATCTTCGATCTGACAGACTTCCGCGGGACAAAGGTTGAAGTTTTCGCCTTGCGGGTAGATCTTCAGCCCGTACAGGAACTTCCCGCCCAACGTTTCGATCCGCTGGATCGAGCCGTCGCGCTTTGGAACAAATTCCTGAATCAGCGCTGTCGAGTCGATCCCAAGATCGATCAAATTCTGCTCGACGGCCGTTTTCAGATCTTCCGGCGAATCGAATTTCGTTATCCCCGCACCGCGCCCGCCGATGTTGGGTTTGACGACGACCGGGAAGGTCAATTCTGACGCCGCGGCGACTATTTGGCAGGGCGAATTGACCACGCGCGTTCTCGGGTATCCCACCCCGTGCGATCGGAAAAGGGCGACCTGCAGCGCTTTGGAAATCTCGATCTGAAAAGCGTCATAACCGTTTACGACCCGAACGCCCGATTTTTCCAGGCTCGCCAGGAGCCCGCGGGTATAGAAAATTGTGTTTCCGTGGCCGCGCAGATAAGCCGACGCACTCATCCGGTTGAAGAACAGCGAAAACCTGTTACCGAAGTTCTCGCCCGGATCGTAGGCGTGGCGGGCCGCGTCGATCTTCTCGAAGGGCAACCCGCGCCGCTCCAGCGCCGCCAACAGGGGACGAAACCATTCGGGATGTTCGTAATAAACCGCGATTGCTTTTTCGCTCATTTCGCTCCTACAAAATCAAAGACCGCCCGAATTCGGGCGGTCTCCGTTAATAAAATTCCGTTACAGATTGTTACTTCATAAGGACAGACCGCCTACCCTCTGAAAACCGACAACACATCATCCAACAACAATTGGCGGCAAACTCTTCCCCAATTGCGAAGAGATGAAAGTTCTGATGCGTCGATTTGCGGTACTGGTGCATTTGTTTCCAATGTATTGAATGCCTTACGTGATCGTCAAGTCGAATGGCTGGCTTTGGGTCACCGTGTAGGCTGTGTTCATAGGGATGGAGGAAATAGCGGACTAGTTCGGGTCTTCGACAATAGTCGCCTGGCGAAGATCGCGTGTCGCTTTTCTGAATCCGACTGAACGCGAATCGTGGATTGCCGACGCGATCTCATTAGAGTCTTCTTTTTCCTCCCAGAGTCGACCAAAGATCATCTTGCCGGCCGTCGTCTGCAGAACGCTCGTGACGGCGATGTCGGCCGTTTTGCCGATCAGACGTCGGGCATTGTCGACAACCACCATTGTCCCGTCATCGAGATAAGCGACGCCCTGGTTGTACTCTTTTCCCTCTTTGAGGATGAAGACGCGCATCGCTTCACCCGGAAGAACGACCGGCTTGAGAGCGTTGGCAAGTTCGTTGATGTTCAGCACAGCAACGCCGCGAAGCTGCGAGACCTTGTTTAGATTGAAATCATTCGTCACGATCACGGCGTCGAGCTGCTTGCCGAGTTCGATCAGCTTGAGATCAACCTCGCGGATCGCCGGAAAGTCGGTCTCGACGATCTGCACGTCGAGCTTGGTGTTGTTGCGCAGCCTCTGAAGCATATCGAGACCGCGTCGTCCGCGTTGACGCTTGGATGAGTCGGGTGAGTCGGCGACCTGCTGCAATTCGGCAAGGATGAAATTCGGAATGATCAGCGTACCGCTCAGAAAGCCCGTTTCAGCCACGTCCGCGATGCGGCCATCAATGATCACAGACGTGTCGAGGATCTTGTAATCCTGCTTGATCGTCTTGTCGCTGAACAGCCCGCCGAGTGCCGAGAGATCAATATAGTCGCCCTTCGCCGCGCCGACCATCAGACCGATGTATCCCATGAAGAACGCAAGAGCGATCGTCAGAAACGCCTTCATCTCGCCGGGCACCGTATTGATGTCCTGCGCGCTGATCAGCATCCCGATAAGGTAGGCTCCGGCAATTCCAAGTATTGAACCGATCGCGGCACCGATCAGGGT
>Ga0247718_1000498_pt1 | contig 11204 bp, 6 predicted proteins | sample 21E_DmetaG_FD_189045 | JGI IMG/M metagenome (GOLD analysis project Ga0247718, IMG submission 189045) | Soil microbial communities from hillslope of Landscape Evolution Observatory, University of Arizona, Oracle, AZ, United States - 2-1-E_D | ecosystem: Engineered > Artificial ecosystem > Mesocosm...
GTGCCCCGCCGTGGCTCGGCTGTTTATTGAGAAACCTCAGATCGCCGGTCTTCTGATCGATCGCGAACGAACTGACCGCGCCGCTGTTTTGTCCCTCATATTGCGTCGTTTCGTTGACGGCATAGAGATACTTCCTGTTTCTATCGATCGCGAGAAAGGAAGGCTCTTCGACGTTCTTGACGACACGGTGCGGGCTCAGTTTTCCGGACGCCATGTCCAACCTGTAGATGTAGATCCCCTCGCTCTTACTGCCGCCCGAAGTGTAGGTGCCGACATAAAGAAGCATCTCTCGATTTCTGTTTCGCGCGGTGGAGGAGGTCTGAGCGCTCGTCGATAGCGCTCCGAACGAAAGCGCCAGTCCCGAACCAGCAATCGATGTTAAAAACTCGCGTCGATCAATTTTGTTTTTCTTAGACTGCATACATCAGATGTGAGCCGGAGTAGGCCTTCCGGGCGATCGCCACGGCTCCGTGGAGCCCGCTCTCCGCGCCCAGTTCAGCACGGCGAATCCTTATCTTTTCGGGCGGAATCATGGAGACGCACCGAGGAACCAAACGACGAAGCGGTTCCATGAGCAGTTCGCCGGCCATCGATATTCCGCCGCCCACGATCACGATCTCCGGCGCGAGAAGTGTCACAGCATTACCAATTCCGATCGCCAGATAGCGACACGTTTCGTCCCAAATCTCGGTAGCGAGACGGTCATTCTGTCTTACGGCCTCGACGACCGTCTCGGCGGTGACGTCTTCGATATCGGAAAGCATGTCACGAATTACGCTCGATTCACCGGCAGCGAGGCGTTCTTTCGTCCGGCGCGCGATGTGAACGCCGGCGCATATGGACTCGAGACATCCGCGGAGTCCGCAGTTACACAGAATGCCGTCGTCCGGCCGAACGACCGTGTGGCCGATCTCCCCCGCGCCCGTCGAGACGCCGTGATAGATCTCGCCGTTTATGATGATCCCGCCGCCGATGCCGGTGGAAACCGTGACGTACAAAACGTCGCGGCAGCCGCGTCCGGCGCCGAACATAAACTCTCCAAGTGCCGCGGCGTTCGCGTCGTTGTCCAGCACTACGGGAACGTCGAAGCGCTCATTGAGCAGATCAACAATTGGAAAGCGATCCCAGTCCTGAAGGTTAGACGGTGAAAGTATCAATCCCTTTTCGACGTCGATCGGCGCCGGGCTCCCGACTCCGATCGCGGCGAGTTTATCCGCGTCATCGCCGAGCATCTCGACTACTGCTCGGCACATATTCTCGAAAACGGCTTCGGGCCCGAGGTGAGTCTGAGTCGGCAGGAAACGCTTATCGAGCAGCTCACCGTCCGGCGTCGCCGTCGCGATCGCGATCTTGGTTCCCCCGATGTCGATGCCCGCTAGAATATTCTTCATCTGTTTCGTTCGGTGCCGTGTCTGGAACTCAATTGGCGTTTCTACTAGTGCGCTGTCACCTAAGCTTTTGAAATATTTTCGAGTTCTTCTTTTTCGTGTCGATTCATGTGTTTAGTGGCCGCGCTTTTTACCGCAAGAAAGAGCAATCACGAAACACACGAATCGACACTAAAAAAATCAAAAAAGCGTTTCAATAATTTAAGTTGCGATGCACTAGTGAAGTAGAAAAATCGACGGCGTCAAATTTATCGGATCGCGCCGTTGCTCGCGGCCGTGCTGCTGCCGCCCGCGGCCGCTTCGACCAATTTTCTGACGCGGGGCACGATGACGATCTCGAGTGCGGCCTTCGGTTTGGCGATCTCGTCGAGAGTCTTCAGTCTTGCGTCGCGCCATTCGGCATTTTGCCGAGTTCCTTTTTCGAGAGAATCGAGGGCCTCGAGAATGATCTGATTCGTGCGACGAAAGTCGTCCGAAAGCTGTCTGGCTTCGGCTAACGCCGGCGAGTTATCCATCGTCTGCTGCAGGCCGGCTTCGGCGGCCCGCCAATCGTTCAGCATCGTGCGGATCGTCGTCGCGTTCGCGGCCGCGTTTACGCCGGCCAGCATCTGGTCGACCGCTTTGTTGAACGCTCTTGCCCCGGGAGCATCGGGCTGTGCCGCGTCGATCAGCCCGGTCAAGGGAGAAAGCATCGTCTGCGGCCGCAGTTGATATCGGCGATATTCCTTCACCGGCTCGATAATCGAAACGAGGACCTGCAAAGCGGCGATGTCCTGCTTCGCCGCCAGACGCCGAAGCAGCATCGGCTGATTTTTGCGGTGCGTCAGGCCGTGCTCCTCGAGTTGCCAGTCGATGCTAGCCAACCGGCGGTACATGTCGTCGACGTCGTTGACCTCTCGCGGCGACCACAAACGTTCGGCGATCGCGGCCGTGCGCGGCCAGATACGGGAGTCGATCGTTTCCGGCGAAACCCATTCGCCCCACATCGTCGCCTCGCCCCCGAGCACGCGCTTTTGCTCTTCCGGCGAAAGAGCCGTATCGGCGGGCAGCGGATCGACCGCGTAGTGCTGCGAGGCGGGGTAGACGAGATCGATGTAGTAGCCGTTCGACAGGACGCCCTGGTAACCCTGCTTAGCCGCCTCGGCGAGCGCCTTCTGGCCGCGCCACGAGTGGATCACGACATCCTTCGGCAGATCGGGTTGAAAGATCTCGTCCCAGCCCATCATTATCTTGCCGTTCTTCTGAAGGAATTTGAGGATCCGCTTGTTGAAATAAGTTTGCAGTTCGTGGTTGTCCTTGATCCCCTTTTCCTTCATGAAGGCCTGGATCTTCGGGTTCGCGTTCCACTGCTTGCCTTCGTTCTCGTCGCCGCCGATGTGCATGTACGCGTCGGGGAACAGGGCCGACATTTCCGCGAAGAAAACTTCGAGAAGTTTGTAAGTCTTCTCGTTCGTCGGGTCCATCGTCGGGTCGAAGATCCCGGGCCGACGCTCGATCTTGTAAGGGCCGGGAGCACTTGCTATCTCCGGGTGGCTGACCAGCCACGCGGTCGCGTGGCCGGGCATATCGAATTCGGGCATCACCCGGATCCCGCGCTCGGCCGCATAGTTGATGATCTCGCGGATCTCGTTCTGCGTGTAAAAAAGTCCGTCCGAGCCCATCTCGTGAAGCTCCGGGAGTTTTTTGCTCTCGACGCGAAAGCCCTGGTCTTCGGTCAGATGCCAGTGCATCACGTTGAGCTTGACGGCCGCCATCCCGTCGAGAGTTCGCTTCAAGACCTCCATCGGCTGGTAATGGCGTGCCGAGTCGATCAGCAACCCGCGCCACGGGAAGCGCGGCCGGTCCGAGATCGAGACCGCGGGAAAGTAAAATCCGTTTCGGTCGCCCTCGAGCAGTTGAAGTAAAGTTTCGAGCCCGCGCATCGCACCGACCGTAGTCGGAGCCGTCAATCGGGCCTGGCTGTCTGAAATCTCCAAACTATAGGACTCGTCGTCGCCGAGCTTGGGAATCGCAGTGCCGGTCGACCTGGTTTCAATGACAAGCGTCGCGCTGCCTGCGCCGGCGGGCAATTCGCGGGGAAACTCCATGACGGTGCGGCCCTCGAGGCGCCGCATCGCGCGGAACGCGTATCTTCGAAGACGTTCGTCCGTCTGACCGGCGAAGCCAACTGTGAAGTTCTTCGTGACCGGCAATCTTCCCGATTTCCAATTCACACTCGCCGGAACCGGCATCAGATTACGCCGATTCGCCTGCATATCCGCGGGCGTGGCCGTCTGGGCCGGCACGACGCCGGACGCGGCTGCCGCGATCAACGCGAACGCAAAGATGGTTAGGACGTTTAGCTTGCTCATACGAAAAACTTTTATCGACTCGCCGGGACGGCCGACTGCTTTGACGATCGGAAAGAATCGATCGCCCTTCGCATACAATCGGCAATTTTGGTCGTTCCCTTCTCGAACATATTGAAACCGCCGTCCCACTCCCACCATGCGTTCGGGATGTTGAGTTTTCCGAGGGCGGAGTAGACCGCCTCCGCGTGCCGGCACCGATCCTCGAGCGTCGGGAGTTTCCCGAACGAACCGAACTCGCCGAGAAAGATCGGCACATTATTCTTCAACGACCAGTCCTTCGCGGCCTTCAAATCGGCGAACATTTTCTCCGGCTTCGAATCTGTTTGGTAAGACTTAATCTGCGCTTCGACCCACGTTCCTTTTGCCGTATCGGGCACCTTGATTTCTTCACCGCGTGCAGGGAACGGGACGTTCGTCAGCTCCGGCAGACCCTTCGCCGACCAGGTTGCGCCCTGATGCGTAAAAACGAACGGATCGTAATAGTGAAAGGTGTAGATGATGTTCGGATCGGCGAATGGTCTGGAGTCGATCATTGCCTGACGCGAATTCCAGTCGTGAAAGCCGACGATCAATGTGTGATTGGGAGCGATCGCTCGCACGGCCTTGATGATCTCTTCGGCCTGCCTGCGCCAATCTTCCGCTTTGATGTCGTGCGGCTCGTTGCGAAGTTCGAAAAATACCTTTTCGGGATTTGTATTCTTGTACCGCCTCGCGATTTCCGACCACAGCCAGACAACACGCTCGGTCGTCGCGGCCCCGTCGATTGAGCCGTCGAACTCGACGTGGTGCAGGTCGACAATCGCGTTCAGATTATTCGTGAGCGCCCATTTGACGAACTGATCGGCGGTGTTTAGAGCCTGCGGATTTTCCCATCTGAAGGGAGCCTTAATACTCGCCCACGCTCCGAAGTTAATCGGGATCCGCACTGTCTTGAAGCCCGCAGCCGCGATGTCGGCGAACATCTTTTCGCGTTTCGCCGCTTCCTCCGCCTTGACGAAATCCGCGAAGCGTTTCTCCCGGGTGCCGAGCCACCAGTTATCCAGATAAGAAAGATTCATTCCCAGCCCCATCCGCTCGGCCCTGCGGTGTGCGACCGACTGCTGCGCGGGCGCCGCGCCGCCGGAAACCAGAAAGACGATCAAGACAAAAAATAAGAATAGTTTGTTCATCGTGAGGCCGGATGAAAGGAAATGCGGTTTCGGATCGGTGATCGGCGCGGCGTTCAGTGTCGAACGCCGCGCCTTAGGATCCTCATCGCAGAGTAAATTTATCGGTCAGACCGCCGATCAGAACCGTGAAATCTCCCGGTTCGACTACCGGTCGGTTGTTCTGGCCGATGAAGGAAAAGTCGTCGCGGTTGAGAGTGAACGAGAGCGTTTTGCTCTGGCCCGGTTCGAGGTAAATCTTTGCGAACCGCTTGACGCGCTTTCCTGAAGGCGTAAGAGTCGCGACCTCGTCTCTCACGTAGAGGATCGCCGTCTCCTTCCCCGCACGCTGGCCGGTGTTGGTGACCTTGACCGAAACGTTAACCGTGCCGGTCATCGGACCCGACTTCGGAGTGACAACCAGATCGCTGTACCGGAAAGTGGTGTAGCTCAAACCGGTGCCGAACTCGAACTGCGGCCGCGTCGCGACGTTGCCGAAGTTGGTGTCTTCGGTCTCGAACAGCTTGTGGTCGTAGGTCATGTAATTGTTCGGCGACCGCGGATAGGTAAACGGCAATTTTCCGTTCGGGTTGTAATCGCCAAAGAGCACATCGGCCACAGCCTGCCCGCCCATATCGCTCGGATTGTACGCCATCAAGATCGCCGACACTCTGTCCGCGATCCTGCTGATAAGCCGCGGGCGTCCCTCGACCAGAACCAGAATCACCGGCTTGCCGGTCGCGATTATCTGCTCGGCAAATCTGAGCTGTATTTCCGGCAGTGTCAGGTCGGTAATATTGCCCGGCGTCTCGGTGTAAGACCCTTCGCCAAGGCACAAAATCACGACGTCCGAGTCTCTCGCTTCCTCGACTGCCTCGCGGACGTCGACCTCCTGATCGAGCATCGTCGGGGTCGTGTTGGCCGGACTTCCGGGCGGACGGGTGAGCCGTGTGCCCTGCCTGAACTCAAAATTGCGCTCGCCGATTTTAGCCTTGATCGCCTGCTGGATCGTCATCTTATCGGTCGGATAAAGCGAAGGCTCGGAGCCCTGCCAAACCCACGTCCAACCATTGTTGAGCGCGATCAGGGAATCGGCCGTCGGGCCGGTGACGAGGACCTTTCTATTCTTGGCGAGCGGAAGGACGTTGCCGTCATTCTTGAGCAGGGTGAGCGTTTCGCGAGCCGCCTGCAGGCTCGCCTGGGCGTATTCGGCTTTGCCGAAGTTGTTTCTCACCGACGCGTTCGGCATCGGATTGTCGAAGAGTCCTAATTCGTACTTCACTCGCAGGATGCGGCGGACTGCGTCGTCAATCCGCGTCATCGGTACCTTTCGCTCTTTAACAAGAGCGACCAAATGATCGCTGAAGCTTAAGCTGTTGGGCACCATGCTCATATCGATGCCGGCCATAATGGACATTCGTGTGGCTTCTTTTTCGTCGGCCGCTACCTTCCACTGGGTGACGAGTTTCTTGATGTCCTCCCAGTCCGAAACGATGAAGCCGTCGAACTTCAATTCGTTCTTCAGCACGTCGGTCAGCAGATACTTGTTGACGTGGCCCGGCACGCCGTTGATCTCCGCCGAGTTGACCATCACGGTTCGGGCACCGGATTTAACGGCGGCTTCAAACGTCGGCATAAAGTATTCACGAAGATAATTTTCCGGGATCCACGCCGGTGTGCGGTCGCGGCCGTTCAACGGAAAGCTGTAGCCGACGTAGTGCTTCAAGCTAGAAGCGACGCTTCTTTCATCGGCGACGTTGTTGCCCTCAAGCCCGCGTACGAAAGCAACGCCCATCACTTTTGCCAGATACGGATCTTCTCCAAAAGTCTCCCAGAAACGCGGCCAAAGCGGCTGGCGACCGATATCGAGCACCGGCGAAAAACTCCACGGGATCGCGGCGGCTCGCGTCTCCATCGCGGTGATCTCGGCCGCACGCTGCATCAGCGCGGGGTTCCACGACGCGGCCATGCCGATTTCCTGCGGGAAGAGCGTCGCACCGCGAACGTAGTTTGCGCCATGGATCGAGTCGATCCCGTAAATGACGGGGATCTTCAAACGTGTCTTTTGCGCCGCGGACTGGATCGCACCGATGATCTGGTGCCACTTGTCGACCGGGAGTGCGTGCCCGTTGACGTTGAGGATCGAGCCGACTCCATACTTCACGATCGCTTTCTCGAGCTTCGCCGGATCAATGTTTATGTTCGAGTCGCCGCCGGAAGTTATCTGACCGATCTCGAGCTGGGTCATCTGTCCGACCTTTTCTTCGACCGTCATCCTCCGAAGCAAAGCCTCGACCTGCGCGGAATAATCGCGAAGGCGAGGCCTTTGTATCGTTCGGCGGAAATAAGCGTCGCTGTCCATGATATCAACCGGAACCGGGTCGGAGGGCCCTTGGGCAAAACTTTGTTGCAGGGGCACGCAAAAGGTCTGAACGCAAATCGCAGCTAATAAAAGTAGAGCTGTCTTTCTCATTGGGTTTGGCTTCCTGTTTTTCGGAAAAGAATTGTAAAGATGTTGGAGTATTCTATTTAATCCCGCCTGATTGTTCAAGGACTATTTCACAGCTTCAACCAGCTACTCCAAGCTGGATAGTGGTGGAGCAAACAGGTCTGTCATTTCTTGTGCTTTTCCGCTTCGCTTTTCAGCGCCACGGTCAAACTGATCAATCTCTTCAGGTCGGATTGTGCTTTCGCGTTATCGGCGGCGTTCACGACCTGCGGATTGGTGAACATAGCGTTGCTTACAAATGAGGCGAGGGCGTTGTCCTGCTCGACTATCAGCGACTTTAGATCCTGAGGCAGCGGCTTTTCGGTCTCCCTTTGTTGTTCCTTCGCCTTTTTCTCGTTCTTCTGATTTTCGATTGGAGGAAAAAGGTTGGTCTCTAGCCGTGCGGCGCTCTTGTTCATCTGCTCGGCAAACTGGGAAATCTTTTCGTAATCGATTTCTTTGCTCATCGAGTAAGCGGCAACTATTTCGTTCTGCACGAGCTGGATCTTTTCGAAATCTTCCTTGATCTCCTGAAACTTTGTCGCCGAGACCGGCGACGGCGTTTGGCCGCCCGTATCCACCTTTTTGGCGTCACGCTTGACGCGTTCAAGCTCGATCGATCTGGTCTTAATATCCCTGTTCTCGAGAGGTTTATCGCCTGCTCCCGGTGGCGGGTCCACCTGGGCCGAGACGGCCAAACCTGCTGCCAAGATAAGAAATGCGCTAACTGAAAAGCATAACCATCTCATCGACTTTATCTCCTTGGGTCATCGCGAGAAGCTTCTTCACTGCTTCCGGTAGTCTTCCTTTTTGGTAATGCCCGCTCCCCTCTGGATCGTCAGGATCTTTCCGGGCACCGCTCCCGAGATCGTTTCGGTCTCGCCATCGCTCCAGCGTATCTCGAGCGATTCGATCTTCTCCGCGCCGGCGAAACCAAAATGCAGACGAAAATCGTTCTGAGACAGATAGCTCGATCCTGCCTCGACATTCCGGATCATCGTTCGCTTGTCGGTTTTCAAGATCGCACGGGCGCCGATCGCATAGCTGTTCGACTTCGTCTGAACGAGCTTTAAGGTGAGTGATTGGTTCTTGTTTTCCGTCGTGTTCAGCAAAACCGTCGGCACGTCACCGACATTTGTGACGAGGACATCGATCAGCCCGTCATTGTTCAGGTCGCCGAAAGCCGCACCCCGGGCCGAACGCGTGGGGACTTCGCGAAGCCGAGCATTCTTCGATATTTCCTCGAATGTGCCGTCGCCCAGGTTTCTGTGAAGCAAGAAGTGCTGACGAAATCCCATCTGCGAGCCGTTCTGGATAAGGTCCACCTGCGGATAAACATGACCGTTGACGACAAACAGATCAAGCAGACCGTCGTTGTCGAAATCGGTAAACGCGGTCCCCCAGCCTACGTACGGCACGCTCGGGCCTCCGACCTTTGTCTGGAGTGAGACGTCGAGAAAACCTTTGGGCCCGAGATTCTTGTAAAGAGTGTTGTGTTCGTTGTCGAAATTCGTGACAAAAAGATCGAGCAAACCGTCGTTGTCGTAATCACCAAACGCGACACCCATCGAGCCCTGCTCCACGCCGCCGCCGCTATAGCCCGTGCCGGTCTCGAAAGTAACGTCGGAGAAGCTGCCGTTGCGAAGGTTCTTGTAAAGATAGTTCGGCGTCCCGTCGTCCGCGACGAAGAGGTCCAGCCAGCCATCGTTGTCGTAATCGGCCCATATCGCGCCGAGTCCGTAGTATTTATGCACGTCGGAGACGCCGAGCTTCTGGGCGACTTCTTCGAATGTGCCGTCGCCCTTGTTCCGAAAAAACAGATCGCTTTCCGGCTGCAGTCCGCGAGGCCCGCACTGCACGCGGATCCCTCTGAACGAGCACGTCGGGGAACTGCCGAACTCCGGTAGATTGTTCAGATCAAGGTGCACATAGCCCGCGACGAAAACATCCAGATCTCCGTCGCGGTCGAAATCGGCCCACGCCGCGCCGGTCATAAACCCGCGGCCCTTCAAATTTGATTTTTCCGTGACATCCGCGAACTTGCACTGGCCCAGCCCGCGATAAGCTGCGTTCGCCCCATATCCGGTAACAAACAGATCCAGGATCTGGTCGTTGTCGAAGTCGACCGCCGTAACGGCCATTCCCCAGCCTTTGCGGTTGAGTCCCGCCGCGGACGTGATGTTTTGGAATTTCGGCGTTTTGCTCGTCGCGCCGTCGATCTGTCGGTAAAGCGAGACAAAAAGATCACCGCCATTCTTGAATCGATCCACGGACGATCCGTTAACGGTGGCCGCGTCGAGAAAGCCGTCACTGTCGCAATCGAACACCGCGCCGCCGCCGCTCATCGATTCGATGATGTAGCGATTCTCCGGCGTGGAAACTTGCGGGACGTTGATGTTGCTCGCGGCGGAAACATCCGAAAAAGCGATCGCCGGCGTCTGCCCGTAAAACTGCGGATGCGCCAGTACCAAACAGATCAGGATTATCAGATACCGCATATCAGACTAAAACTTGGGTTGCGACCTTTTTGTCATACTCGTTCAGCGCTTGGCTGCGGGCCGAATCTTCTCGAACGGGACAATGCCTGAGCCTTCCAGAATCGAATAAAACTTACCGGCCGGAACATCCTTCAATATCTCCGTCCGGCCCGACGGCCAGCGAATCTCTACCACATCCGCCTTTGCGGCTTTGCCGAGGCCAAAGTGTAGACGCAGATCGCTCTGCGAGAGGTAACTGACGCCGCTTCGGATCTCCTCGGTCTGCACGATGTTGCCCGTCGTGATTTTGACGCGAGCACCTATCGCGAGAGGGCTCCCTTTGACCGCGGCGAGTTCCAGAGTGATCCAGTTGTTCCCGTCGTTACCTTCGTTTCGCAAGATCGAAGGAGCTCCGTCGAGATCGCCGATCACGACGTCGATCCGCCCGTCGTTATCCAGATCGCCGAACGCGGCCCCGCGAGAAGCCCTTTGCTCCTGAAGAGCAGGACCCGCGAGCGCGCTCGCGTCGCAGAATGTGCCGTCGCCCTGATTTATGTGGAGCAATTTTCGTTGCCGATATCCCATCCCGGATGAGATCTGGTCCATCTGCGGATAAACGTGGCCGTTGACCACGAAAAGATCCAGCCAGGTGTCGTTGTCGATGTCGAAAAAGCCCGTGCCCCAGCCGACGTACGGACGCGAGACCTGTGCGACCTTGGCCGCGAACGAGACGTCCGTAAAGTTGAAGTCGCCATCGTTTCGATAGAGCGTGTTGTACTCGTCCGCGAAGTTGGTGACAAAGATCGAGAACCTTCCGGTGTGTAGATAGTCACCCACCGCGACGCCCATACTTCCCTGTTCGGAACCATCGCCGCTCACGGCGGTACCGGCTTCGAGACCGATCTCGGTGAATTTGTTCCCGTCGTTGCGGAAAAGGAAGTTCGCAGTAGAATCGTTGGCAACGTAAGCGTCCAGTTTCCCGCGGTTGCCATAATCCGCCCACACCATCTGCATTCCGTAGAAGCCGCCGGGATCGTCGGTGCCCATTTGCTTGGCGACTTCCGTAAACGTCCCGTCACCGTTGTTCTTAAACAGACTGTCGCCGGCTCCTTTCAAGCCCCGTGGCCCGCACTGCACATCGATGCCGCGGAACTTGCAGCTCGGGAGGCTGCCAAATCCGGGCATGTCGCTGAGTTTGTAATCGACGTAGTTGGCGACCATCAGGTCTAAAAATCCGTCACCGTTGTAATCGGCGAACGCCGCACCAGCCGACCAGCGTCCATCCACGACGCCCGCAGCTTTCGCCACGTCCGTAAACGTGCCGTCTCCGTTGTTGCGATAAAGCACGTTACCGC
>Ga0247718_1000499_pt1 | contig 11195 bp, 14 predicted proteins | sample 21E_DmetaG_FD_189045 | JGI IMG/M metagenome (GOLD analysis project Ga0247718, IMG submission 189045) | Soil microbial communities from hillslope of Landscape Evolution Observatory, University of Arizona, Oracle, AZ, United States - 2-1-E_D | ecosystem: Engineered > Artificial ecosystem >...
TTGCGGGTCCACGCGGGGGCACCGGAGGGCGCGGTCCCTAGGAATACGCGGAGCGGGTAGGTGCGCGAAGGACGCGGAGGCCGTTTTGGGGTTCCGCGGAGGCACGGAGCGGCGGAGGACACGCATTGGGCGGTTCCGCGGCCGCCGTCCCACGGCGGATCCCTAGGTCGCTCTCCGCGTCCTCCGCTCCACTACTAGCTCCGCGTGTTCCCAGGCTCAGCGCCCTCCGTAACCCCCGCGGAACCAAACCGCACGCCTTAAGGCCCCCTCCCGCGCATCGTCGGGCCATGGCCGACTTCGACACCTATCTCGCCGAGACCGAGGACGGTGCCTTCTACGGCATTTTCGATCTCACCCTGCCCGCTTCCTGGGAGCCCGGGCAATTGGGCGAGGAGGTGCTGGACGCCCTCGGCGACATCATGGGGTACGTCGAGGAGATGCGCCGCGCCATCATGATCATCGAGCGATCCGGGGGCGAGGTGTCCGTGAGCGAGGAGTTCGAGGACGCCCTCGACGTCGTCTTCGAGAACCGCCTGGAGGCCGAGGCGGCCCTCAGCGCCCTCGACCGCCGCGACCTGCTCGATTTCCTCATCCAGAACCCCGCCGACCAGCTCGGTGACGAGGACGCGGATGAGGACTCGGGCGGCAACGGCTCCGCCTACCTCAACTGATGAGGGCCTTCGTCGTTACTTGCCGCGGCCCAGCTTGCAGACGGCCTTCCACTCGGCGGCCGTCACGGGCGTTACGGAGAGGCGGCTCCGCTTGAGCAGAGCCATCTCGGAGAGGGCAGGCGTCCCCTTGATCTCGTCGAGGCCCACCGCGCGGGGAAAGATCTCCACGAGCCTCACGTCCACCCCGAACCAGGTGGGGTCGTTGCGGTCGCTCTTCGGGTCGTAGTGGTCGTCCTTGGGGTCGAAGGCCGTGGCATCGGGGTAGGCCTCCCGGACGACCTTGGCGATGCCCACGACGGCCGAGGGACTAGCGTTGCTGTGGTAGTAGAACACGAGGTCGCCCTTCTTCATCGCGCGGAGGTTGTTGCGCGCCTCGAAGTTGCGCACACCGTCCCAAAAGGTGGTCTGGTCAGGGGCCTTCGCGAGATCCTCGATCGAGAAGACGTCAGGCTCCGACTTCGCGAGCCAGTACGACTTGGGCATGAAGGGCGGGAAACGGAGGCGCCCCCTTGAGGCTTGCGGAGGCGCCGCCGGGCTCAGCTGCGGATGTCCGTGGGGACGATGCTGAGAACGCTGTCGAGGGTGCAGTCCACAATCTCGTGGAGCTCCCCCATGGGCCACTCGGGGTACACCTTGGGCCGCAAGCACTGGAGGGGCCCCTCCGCGGGCGTGGTCACTTGGGCCGAGACGGGGCTTGCAAGGAGTAACGTGGCGAGGGTGAGCAGGGTCAGTCTTCGGACGAGACGCATGGGCAAGGCCTCCCCGTCCCTTAGCGGAATCGGGGGTTATCAGGGTGCCGTGGGACAGGGTGCCGCCGGCCCTCTCCCCCTAACGAAAACCCTATGACGGGGGCCCAAGACACCTCGGGGGGACATGAGCGGCAGAGGAGGGCTCTCGGTTCAGTGGGGCATGCTCTGCGTGCTGCTCGGCTTTGCCTTCGTCCTGCTCGCCATCCTCGGGTTTGCGCACGCCTATTCCCTCGAGGAGGAGGTGCGGGACCACATCGCCGCCTCCTGCTCAGGCCCCAACGCGAACGCGTGCGGGGCGAAGCCTCTCTCGGGCCCGGCGGCGGGCTATCTTTCCGCCTCCGTCACGGAGCGCTACATTTCCTCCGGTCTCCTCGTGAGCGGGGCCCTCTTGTTCTGCATCGGGTACTGGAAGTCCCGCAGCGGCAACGACTACGGCTACCGCCCCCCTCGCTACTGAGGCTGCCGCGATAGCCCCCGGGGTCCAACGCCCCGAATCCATGGGGCCAAACCCTTTTTTACCCCCCGCTCCGTTGCGGCCCGTGGTGGCTCCATGAAGCTTTATGAATACCAGGGCCGCGAGGTCTTCGAAAAGATCGGCGTCCCGTCCCCCAAGGGCGTCGTCGTTTCCTCCCTCGAGGAGCTCGAGAAGGTCAAGGACAAGCTCTCCTACCCCCTCGTCATCAAGGCCCAGGTCCTCGTGGGCGGCCGCGGCAAGGCCGGCGGCATCCAGTTCGCGGACAACTGGGAGGAGGCCAAGGCGAAGACCAAGCAGGTCCTCGGCATGAACATCAAGGGCCTCACCGTCGAGAAGGTCTTCCTCGTGGAGAAGCTCGACTTCGCCAAGGAGTACTACTGCTCCGTCCTCCTCGACCGCAGCACCCGCACCCCCCTCATCCTGTTCAGCACCGAGGGCGGCGTCGAGATCGAGGCCGTGCCCGACGAGCACATCCGCCGCGTCCACGTCCACCCCTTCACGGGCTTCCAGCCCTACCACAGCCGCGCCCTCTTCGGCGGCCTCAACCTCCCCAAGGAGATCCAGAGCCAGGTCGAGAGCATCATCGCGAAGCTCGTGGACGGCTTCCACAAGATGGACGCCGAGCTCCTCGAGATCAACCCCATGGCCGTGACCCCCCAGGGCAAGGTCCTCGCCGCCGACGCGAAGGTCATCCTCGACGAGGACGCCGCCTTCCGCCACCCCGAGTTCGAGGAGCCCAAGGAGGAGAAGACCCCCCTCGAGCAGGAGGCCAACGAGAAGGGCATCGCCTTCATCCAGCTTGAGGGCGACATCGGCATCATCGCCAACGGCGCCGGCCTCACCATGGCCACCCTCGACGCCATCAAGTTCTACGGCGGCGAGCCCGGCATCTTCCTCGACCTCGGCGGCACCGACAACCCCGAGAAGGTGCGCGAGTGCGTCCTCCTCATGAAGAAGGCCAACCCGAAGGTCATGATGCTCAACCTCTTCGGCGGCATCACGAAGTCCGACACCGTGGCCAAGGGCCTCAAGATGGTGCTCGACTCCGAGAAGATCGACTTCCCCATCGTCACCCGCATCAAGGGCGTGAACGAGGAGGAGGCCCGCGCCATCCTGAAGGAGGCCGGTCTCTACACCTCCAACACGCTGCAGGAGGCCGCGGAGCTCACCGTGAAGGTGCGCAACGCCGTCGCCGACAAGAAGCCCCTCCCCAAGGTCGGGGGTGCCTAAAATGACTGGATTCCCCATCAACGAGAACACGAAGCTCATCGTGCAGGGCATCACGGGCCACCAGGGCCAGTTCCACACGAAGCAGATGCTCGCCTTCGGCACCAAGGTCGTTGGCGGCGTGACCCCCGGCAAGGCCGGCGAGAAGGTGGAAGGCGTCCCCGTCTTCAACTCCTGCTTCGACGCCGTGCGCGAGACGGGCGCCAACGCCTCCGTCATCTACGTCCCCGCGAAGTTCACGAAGGACGCGGTCCTCGAGGCCGTGGACGCCGGCATCAAGGACATCGTGATCATCACGGAGCACGTGCCCTTCCACGACGCCATGGACTTCGTCTGGTACGCCCGCATGAAGGGCGCCCGCGTGCTCGGCCCCAACTGCCCCGGCATGTGCAACCCCATCACGAAGACGAAGATCGGCATCCTGCCGAACAAAATCTTCAGCCCCGGCAACGTGGGCATCGCGAGCCGCTCCGGCACCCTCACGTACGAAATCGTGAACGCCCTCACCGAGCGCGGCGTCGGCCAGTCCGGCGTCCTCGGCCTCGGCGGCGACCCCGTGAACGGCACGAACTTCATCGACGCCCTCAAGATCTTCAACGCCGACCCGAAGACCGAGGCCATCATCCTCGTCGGCGAGATCGGCGGCTCCGCTGAAGAGGAGGCCGCGGCCTACGTGAAGGCCCACGTGAAGAAGCCCGTCTTCGCCTACATCGCCGGCCGCGCCGCCCCCGAGGGCAAGCGCATGGGCCACGCGGGCGCCATCGTCTCCCGCGGCATGGGCACGGCTGCTTCCAAGATGGCTGCGTTCAAGGACGCCGGTGCGGAGGTCGCGAACTTCCCCACCGACATCGCCGACGCCGTCGTGAAGCGCCTCCGCAAGTAAGCGCGCCCCGCGCGCCCGTCCCGCCGCCGGGTCCTCCGGCGGCCCTCTTCTTTTTCCTGCTTTTTGTGCGAGCGGAAGCTTCTTCCCCCTCCATCCCGGTCCCCGGGCCATGCGGCTTGGCGTGAAGGCCCACTGGCGGGATGCACCTGCGATGGTGGAGCTTGCGCTCGCGGAGGGGGCCACGCTTCTGGAGGTGCATCTTGCGCCGAAGGACCTGTTCGAGGACCGGCCGCGCGTTCTGGAGACCTTCCGCCCCCTGCGGGACAGGCTCGCCCTCGTGGTGCACGCGCCCGAGTTCGTCCACCCCCCGGGGGTGCCGCAGCCGATCCTCGTGAACCTGGCCTCGCCGGTGACCGCGACCCGCCTCGCGGCCGTCCGCATGGTGGAGGCCACCACCGACCTCGCGCGGGAGCTTGGTGCGGAGGCCGTCGTGATCCATCCCGGTGGCGCGACGCGCCCCGGCGAAGCGCCCCAGGGGTCCCTCCCGGCCCTTCGCCTGTCTCTCCGCACCCTGGACCTGCGGGCGCCCTGCTACCTGGAGAACATGCCCGCGCACTACCACTTCCGGGACGCGGGGGAGGGCACGAGCGCCCTCGGCCGGTTCCCCGGGGACTTCGAGGGGCTCGGCGGTTTCGTGGACGGGTTCTGCCTCGACGTCTGCCACGCGGCCCTCGCGCGGCCCGAGGGGAGCCCCCAGGTGGCGGAAGCCTTCGCGGACCTCCTCGGCCACCAGATCCGCCACGTGCACGTGAGCGGCGCCCGCGTACCTGCGGGCGAGGGGATTCCGCCCGGCGCGCCCGGGGACGTGCTCACGCCCCGCGTGCTCAAGCGCGTGGCCGCGCTCGTGCACCCGGAGGCGGCGTGGGTGCCCGAGGTGTGGGCGGGCGAGGCGGACGCGGGGAAAGGTTTTCGGTTCGCCCTCCGGTACCTGCGGGAGCACCTTCCGGAGGTCTTCCCCTGATGGACCAAGCCGACGTCGAGCGCCTCTTCAAGCAAGCGACAGCCCGCGCCGTCGCCTCCAACCATGCTTACGACCGCGGCATGAGCGATGCCCTCGCGCACATCCTGGGATACCGCCCGGCGGCCTACTCCCGCAAGCCCACCGAGTGGACCCAGCCCGTTCCCCGCACCGTGGCGGACCTCGACACCACGGCGGACGAGCTTCGCAAGTGACGCACACGGTTCAGAAGGGTTTTTAGGCGGTGCCCCGTACCGTTCCGAGGTCGCCCGTGGCCCTCTCCTTGCGTTCCCCCGTGACCGCCGTCCGCGCCCTCCTTCGGGACGAGCTTGCGCGCGGCGCGGCCGTGAACCTCGGCTTCACGGCGGTGAACACGCTGCTTGCCCTCGTGGGGGGCGTTCTGCTCGCGCGCTACCTTGGGCCTGCCGGCATCGGCATCGTCTCCCTCGGTGTGCTCGTGCTCGAGTTCGGGAGCGTGCTCGACAACATTCCCACGGGCGGGTTCATCCGTGAGTACAGCCAGGGCGCCACGCGGGAAAAGTTCGCGACCGCCCTCGCGCTCCGCATCGGGCTCGGCCTCCTCACGGCGGCCCTCCTCGCGCTCTCGGCGCCGTTCCTCGCGCCCGTCCTCGACATTCCCGTCTACCTGCTCCTCCTGCTCGCGCTCGTCCCGCTCACGAGCGTTATCTCGAGCATGGCCATCATCGTGTGGGAGGCGCGGCGCAACCCGTGGCGCCGCAACCTTCCCGGCACCTCCGAGGCAGCCGTTCGCGTGGTCCTCATCGTGCTCGCGCTCTGGGGTGTGGCCGTGGTCGACGACCCCATCCTCACGGCGGCCGCCATCACCGTCCTCGCCTCCCTCGCGGGGGCCCTCGTGGGGCTTCCCCTGCTGCCTGGTCTCAGCACGAAGGGGTTCGAGGCCGAGCGGGCCCGCGGCTACGTGCGCTTCGGGATGACGGCACAGTTCACGAGCGTCCTCAACAAGGTCGTCTTCTGGATCGACATCCTCATCATCGACCTCCTGATGGGCCACTACACCCAAGGGCTCTACCGCACAGCCTACAGCGTGATGGCCTTCGTGCCGCTCTTCGTGATGAGCGTGGGCATCTTCGCGGGCCCCTCGGTGAGCGAGCGGCACGGCGCGAACGACCACCGCGCCATCGAGCGCCTCGTCTCCCGCTCCTTCTTCTACGGCTTCGCCATCGCCATCCCCCTCGTGGTGGGCGCCCTCGTGTTCGCGGAACCCGTGCTCGGCATCTTCGGCCCCGAGTTCGCTGAGGCCGCCTGGGTGCTGCGGGGCCTCGCCCTCGTCGCCCTCCTCGTCACCGCGATTCAGCCCTTCGAGTTCGCCTTCCCCGCCGTCAACCGCCCGGGGCTTGCCGTCCGCATCCTCCTCGTTGAGGTGATTGTGAACGTCGCCCTCGACCTGCTGCTCATTCCCTTCTACGGCGTCCTGGGCGCGCTCATCGCCACGGCCGCCGCCTACGTGTGCGGTCTCGTGGTGGCCCTCCTCACCTACCGCCAGCTCGGGTACGCGCTGCCGCGGCTGTCTCACCTGCGCGCCGGTTAGTGCCCCGTCTCTGAAGGCTCCGATCCCTGCCCCACGGCCTTTCGACTGGGGCCCCCGGCCGAAACCGCGGTGGGTCGGTGAGACGGTGGTTCACGGAGGACTTATGGAATCTCCGTGAACCACCGCTTCACCGCAGCTCCGCGGTTTCGGCTGAGTCACGGACCCCTCCAAGCCACCCCTCGAAGGCAGGGGCGCTAAACCCTTATGACCCCCTCCGGCATCTTCCGCCCCATGCGGATTGCCCAGGTGTGCGTGCGGTACGGTGCCCCCGGCGGCGCCGAGGCGCACGTGCGCGCCCTCACGGAGGAGCTCGCGAAGCGCGGGCACGAGGTCACGGTCTACACGAGCGATCTCTACACGGAGATTCCATGGGTCCGCAACGGTCCCTTCGAGGCGCCCCCCGAGGGCGTGAAGGTCGTCCGTGTGGGCATCGAGAAGGACCTGTACCCGGGCTTCCGGTACCCCATCATGAAGGACCTGCGGCCGGCCCTCCGGAAGGCCGAGGTGGACGTCTTCCACGTCCACAGCCACCGCTACTACCAGATTCCCGCCACCGCCAAGGAGGCGAAGGCGCGGAAGATTCCCTACTGCATCACGCCGCACTACCACCCTCTCGAGGAGGGGATGCCGTTGTACAAGCGTGCGGCCGATGCCCTCAGCGAGAAGCTCGCCCGGCTCCGGTCCTACAACAAGGCGGCGCGCGTGTTCACCGTCACCGACCTGGAGAAGCGCTTCGTGGCGCACCTCGCGCGCCCCGACCAGATGGTCACCATCCCGAACGGGATTCACGCTTCGCAGTGGCGCACTCCCGGTGACCCGAAGCGGTTCCGTGAGTGGGCGGGCGTCGAGGGCAACTACATCCTGTACGCGGGGCGCCTCGCGAGCAACAAGGGCCTCCGCCATCTCGTGGACGCTTTCGCCCGCATCCACCAGCAGCACCCCGACGTGTCCCTGGTGCTCGCCGGCAAGGACTGGGGCGAGGCTGCCGCCCTCAAGGCCCAGGCGGAGCGCTTGGGCGTCGGCGCGAAGGTGAAGATTCCCGGCTTCGTGCCCGACCGGGAGCTCTACTCGGCGGCCTTCGCGGGCTGCCGCCTCTTCGCCCTCCCGAGCGAGTGGGAGGCCTTCGGCATTGTCCTCTTGGAGGCCATGGCTTGCGGCAAGCCCTGCGTGGCCGCCCAGGTGGGCGGCATCCCCGAGGTCATCACCGAGGGCGTCACCGGCCACCTCGTGCCCTACGCGAACGCGGAGGCCCTCGCGCAGGCCCTCCACCGCGTGCTCTCCGACCCCGCTGCGGCCACCCGCATGGGGAAGGCGGGGCAGGAGCGCGCCCTCACGGAGTTCGATTGGGCGCGCATCGTGGACCGGCTCGAGAAGGAGTACGAGGCGATCGTGCGGGCCTGACGCCGCGAGCCTCCTTCTCTCGGGCCCGACACGCCGCTCACGCGAAGGCGCGGAGGCAACGCGAAGGTTCGCGAAGACTCCGGAAAAATTTCCCTAAATCCTCCGCGTACCTTCGCGTAGCCCTTCGCCGCTTCGCGTGAACAGCGTGTCGGGCCGAGGAATGGCCCACCCGTCTCGCAACGCCGGGCCTAGCTCTCAGACGAGGAGGAGGAGCATCCCCCACGACACGAGCAGCGTGATCACGGTGAGGGGGAACCCGAACTTCATGAAACGCCACACGTCGAACTCCGCGCCCTGCCCCTTCGCCGTCTCCGCCACGATCACGTTCGCGGCCGCACCGAGGAGGGTTGCGTTCCCAGCGAGCGTGGAGGCCGCGGCAAGGGCGAGCCACAGGTCGGGCCGGGCGGCCTCGTGGAGGGCGGGCAGCAGGAGGACGACGGCGGGGACGTTGCTCACGAGGTTGCTGAGAACGGCGCTTGCCACCGTGAGGCCGCCCACCGTCGCGAAGGGAATGAAGGCGAGGCCCTCATACAGCAGGGCGAGGAGGCCGCTCTCGCGGACGCCCGCCATGAGGACGAAGAGCCCCGCGAAGAAGACGAGGATGCCGAAGTCGATGTTGCGCACAATCCGCGTGGGGGCCACGCGGCCCACGGGCCACGCGAGGAGCACGAGCAGGAGACCCCCGAGGAGGGCCACCTTGTCGAGAGCAAGCTCCATGGGGCCCCAGGGGGTGGGCACGGTGAGGAGGTGGCCCACGACGAAGCCCGTGAGGATGAGGGCCGTCACGAGGAGGGAGGCCACGAACAGGGGCTTGTTCGTGATGAGGGCGAGGGGCTGGTCCGGACGGTGCGCGAGGGGCTTCGCGAGGTCCTTCCGGAAGAACCACAGGCCAAAGACGGCGGCGACGGCGAGGCAGGCGAGGGCAACAGGCGTGAGGGGGGCGCTGAAGGCGAGGAAGGTGAGGCCGCTCTCGAGCGCGATAAGGGCGTTCTGCGGGTTCCCCACCGGGGTGGCGACGCTCCCGATGTTGGCGGCCACGCACTCGGCCGCCAAGTATGGCATCGGGTCCACCTCCATCTCGCGGCAGGCAAGGACGAGGATGGGGGTGAAAATGAGAACCACCGCGTCGTTGAGCACGAGGGCGGAGAGGACGGCCGTCACGGCCATCACGGCGACGAAGAGGCGGCGCTGGTTGCCCGCGTGCGTGACGACGACGCTCGCCACCACGGCGAACACGTTGGCCGCCTGCAGGCCCGCGACCAGCGCCATCATCCCGAGGAGGAGGAAGATCACTTCGAGGTTCACGGCCGCCACCGCGTCGCCCCAGGCCACTACGCCGAGGAGCACCATGAGGAGGCCGCCGAGGAGCGCGAAGCCGGGCCGCTCCACGAAGCGGTTGAGGAAGCCGGGGCGGCCGCCGCGGCTCACGAGGCGCTTCGCGCCCCGTCCCACGGCGGGGACGCTCAGCGCGGCGTAGGTGAGCAGGAACACGGCGAGGGCGACCAGGACCACGGTCGTTCCATCTGGTGGGACCACATGAGGTTTATGAGGCGGACCGCCCCCGGCGCGCAACGATAGGTATAAAAGTGGAAGGTGGCATTTGAGGCCCGATTTCCCATGGCGAACAAGGTCTGGATGGGCGTGTCTGCTGCCCTCCTTCTGCTCGGCATCCTCTTCTACGTGATCATGGCCGTGCAGGGAAGCGCTGGTGATGTCGGTGTCTACACCGTGACTGCGGTCCTTGTGGCCTTCGGTCTTGCCGGCCTCTGGGCTTCCCGTACCGACCCCCGCTCCGACGGCTGAGCGCCGTACCGGGCGGGCATGACCCCGTTTCTCCTCGTCCTGGCCGCCCTTGTCGGCGCGGCCTTCTTCACTCCCCTCCTTTTCCTGGTCTGGATCCGCAACCGCGAGCGGTACCGCCGCGAGCGCCTCCCCCCGCTCCTCAAGGCCTTCCTGTCGGGCGCGGTGCTCGGCGTCATCATGGCGGGCCTTCTCGCCACCATGGTGGCCTACGTCATTCCGCCCGCCACCGTGGGCGCCTTCCAGGAGGCTTTCCCCTTCCTCACGGCCGGGGCCTTCCTCGCCGTTGTCGTGGCGCCCCTTGCCGAGGAGCCCGCGAAAGCCGTTTGGTTGCTCACTTTCCGTGGGGAGCTGCAGGAGCCCGAGGACGGGCTCGTGTACGGTGCCGCCATTGGCCTCGGCTTCGGCGCCACGGAGAACGTCCTCTACGCGCTCGTGACGCTCCTGTTCGGGGGCGTTGAGCTTGCGGTGGCCACCGTGGTGTTCCGCACCCTTGGCACCGTGCTTCTCCACGGGGCCGCGACCGCCCTCGTGGGGTATGGCGCGACGCGGTCGCTCCGGTGGGGCGCCCACGTCCACCTGCCGGGGCTCGTGCCCGCCCTCGGTGTCGCCGTGCTCCTCCATGGGGCCTTCAACGTGCTCGCCTCCGTGGACGATTTCGCCGTGAACCTCGCCGGCGTGCTTGCCGCGGCCCTTCTGTTCCTGGCCGTTGCCGCGCGGGTGCGCGCCCTTGACCGACGCGGCCCTCACGCCTGAGGGGCCCCCTCGCGCTGTGGCTTGCGGCATGGCGAGGGTCGCTCCAAAAGGGCTTTTCATTGGTGCGCGGACGAGCGCCTCGCGATTGAGGGTGGTAGAATGCACCACGAGGTCCCCCACACCAGCTTGCTTGCCGACTGCTTCCTGATGGGAGGTGCTTGCGCGTGAGCGCGAAGCGCAACGCCCGCAAGGACGCCTCCCCCGAGGAGGCCACCGTCGTTTCTGCCCCGGCCCCCGAGGCCGAGGGCCTCACCCGCCGCCTGCCCGTGGCCCGGGTGGATCCTCCCACGAGCCCCTCCAACCCCTCGGCGGCCCTCACGGTGGAGGGAAACCTGACGATCGCCGAGCGCGCGAAGATTGGGGAGTCCCTTCACGTTGCCGGCAACCTCCGGGTGGGCGACGGTGCGCAGCTCAAGGGCCCCATCACCGCTCTCGCGGACACCGACATTGGCGCGGGCGTCACGGTCGAGACGAGCCTCGACGTCCAGGGGGGCCTCGTGTGGGGCCGCGGCTCCACCGCCTCCTCGGTGAGCACGGCCGGGGCGTTCAAGACGGCCGACGGCCTCGTCCGGGCCCAGAGCCTGCGGGCGCGCACGGGCGTGCGGCCTGCCACGGTGGGCGACCACGGGGAGGTGGCCTGATGCTGCCCCTTCTTCCCCTCGTGCTCGCGGGCGGCCTCTTCGCGCGCCGCCGGCCCAGCGAGGA
>Ga0247718_1000500_pt1 | contig 11192 bp, 8 predicted proteins | sample 21E_DmetaG_FD_189045 | JGI IMG/M metagenome (GOLD analysis project Ga0247718, IMG submission 189045) | Soil microbial communities from hillslope of Landscape Evolution Observatory, University of Arizona, Oracle, AZ, United States - 2-1-E_D | ecosystem: Engineered > Artificial ecosystem > Mesocosm...
GACCCGTAGAAGCTCGCGCCCAGGAACGCCGCGATCCCCGCCGTGAGCCCGGAGACCGCGAAGACGCCGAGCTGGATGCGGTTCAGCGGGAGCCCGGCGAAGCGGCTCGCCTCCAGGTTCCCGCCGAAGGCGAAGACGTGCCTCCCCATCACCGTCCGGGTGAGGTAGAGGCTCCCCAGCACCGCGAAGAGGAGCATGGCGAGCATGGGGACCGGGTAGAGCCCCCCGCCCAGCCCCAGGCCGGCCTTGGCGAAGCCGGTGAGCGCGTCCGGAACCAGGATGCTCTCCGCCCGCGACGCGACGAAGGCGACGCCGCGCAGCATCCACATGGTGCCCAGCGTGATGATGAAGGGGTGGACCCGGAGCCCCACCACCAGCGCCCCGTTGAGCACCCCGCAGGCGAGCCCCACCCCCAGGCACACCGCGAGCGCCAGGAGGACGGTGGAGACGTCGCCCATGGGCCCGACGGAGCGGAGCACCATGGCCATGGTGACCCCCGCCAGCGCGTAGATGGACCCGACGGAGAGGTCGATCCCCCCGGAGATGATCACCACCGTCGCGCCGATCGCCATGATGGCGAAGAAGCTGGCGTCGGTGGCCGTCTGGATGAGGGTGTACGAGTTCCAGAAGTTGTTCACCAGCGCGCCGGTCCGGCGGTCCGCGTGGGAGCCGGCCATGGCGGTGAGGACGACGGTGACGAGCACCACCACGATCACCAGCCCGGTCTCCTGCGAGGCGAGCAGCTTTCGGCTTAGGGCGCGCACGAGCGGTCCGATGGGTTGGAGGGCGGGCGGCCCCGGGTCCCGGGGCCGACGGCAAGGTAAGCTTCGCCGCGGGTTCAGGCGAGTGGAACGGCGCTCCGCGTCACCCCTCGCCGGCCAGCACCCGCTCGATCTCCGCCAGCTCCTCGTCCGAGAGCGGCGGGTGGTCCAGCGCCGCCACGTTCTCCTCCACCTGCGAGACGCGGCTCGCGCCGATCAGCGCCGAGGTCACCGCTTCGTGCCGCAGCACCCAGGTGAGCGCCATCTGCGCCAGGCTCTGCCCGCGCGCCGCCGCGACCCGGTTCAGGCGCACGAGCTGCGCGCGCCTCTCCTCCGTAATCGCCTCTCGGCGGAGCGCACCGTGGGGACTCGCCGCGCGCGAGTCGCCGGGGATCTCGCGCAGGTACTTCTCCGTGAGAAGCCCCTGCGCCAGCGGCGAGAAGGCGATGCACCCCACCCCCTCCTCCCGCAGCACCTCCAGCAGCCCGTGCTCGGGTTTCCGCTCGAACATGCTGTACTTGGGCTGGTGCAGCACGAAGGGGGTGCGCAGCTCCCGGAGGAAGCGGGCCGCCGCGCGCGCCTGCTCCGCGTCGTAGTTGGAGACGCCCACGTAGAGCGCCTTTCCCTGCCGGACGGTCTGGTCGAGCGCCAGGAGGCTCTCCTCCATCGGCGTCCCCGGGTCGGGGCGGTGATGGTAGAAGACGTCCACGTACTCCACCCCCATCCGCCGCAGGCTCGCGTCCAGGCTGGAGAGGAGGTACTTGCGCGAGCCCCCGTCTCCGTACGGCCCCGGCCACATCCGGTACCCGGCCTTGGTGGAGATCACCAGCTCGTCGCGGTGGCCGTGGAGGTCGGCGCGCAGGATGCGCCCGAACGTCTCCTCGGCGGTCCCCGGCTCCGGGCCGTAGTTGTTGGCGAGGTCGAAGTGCGTGACGCCCAGGTCGAAGGCCCGGACCGCCATGGCCCGAGCGTTCTCGTACGGGTCCACACTCCCGAAGTTGTGCCAGAGTCCCAGGGAGAGCGCCGGGAGGCGGAGTCCGCTCCTCCCGCACGGGCGGTACTGCATCCGGTCGTAGCGTGCGCTCGTCATCAAGAAGTCCCCGCCACGGTGAAGCGCTGCACCAGCCCACCGACCATCACCTCGAAGTCGCCGGGCTCCACCACCGGCCGGCCGTCGAGCCCGATGAAGGCCAGCTCCTGCACCGGGACCTCGAAGGTGACCGTCCGCCGCTCGCCGGGCTGCAGCTCGATCTTCTGGAAGGCGCGCAGGCGCCGCACCGGGGGCGCCACCGAGGCGTAGAGGTCGCGCACGTAGAGCTGCACCACCTCCTTTCCGGCTCGGCTCCCGGTGTTGGCCACCTCCACCGAGACCACCAGCTTCCCGTACTCCCCCGGGCGCGGGTTCGCCACGCGGAGCCCGCCATACGCGAAGGTGGTGTACGAGAGGCCGTGGCCGAAGGTCCACTGAGGGTCGAAGCTCCCCCCGGGTCCGTCCGCACCCGCCGCCTCCGAGTGCGCGTGGTCGTAGTGGAGGAGCGCGTTGGGGTGGCGCGGGTAGGTGAAGGGGAGCCTGCCGCTGGGGTTCACGTCGCCGAAGAGGACGTTGGCGACGGACTCCGCGCCGAAGGGGCCGGGCTGGTACGCCATCACCACCGCGCGCGCCGAGTCCGCCGCCTCGCGCACGATCCGCGGGCGCCCCTCCACCAGCACCAGCACCACCGGCGTCCCCGTCGCGTGGATGGCCTGCACCAGGCGGAGCTGCGCGGGGGAGATCTGCAGGTCCTCGATGTTCCCCGGGGTCTCGGCCTGGGGCCGCTCGGCCAGCGCCACCACGGCGACGTCCGCCTGCCGCGCCGCCAGCGCCGCCGCCGCCACGTCCACTTCCTGGTCGTAGGTGGCGCCGGGGACGTAGGTGACGCGGTCCGCCCCCACCTCGCTCCGGAGCGCCTGGAGGAGGGTCGGGATCCCCTTCGGGTACATCCTCGCGTTCGTCCCCTGCCAGGTGTACGTCCACCCGCCGAAGAGCACGGGGACGTCGTCCGCGCCGGGGCCGGTCACCAGCACGCGCGCCGTACGGGCGAGCGGGAGGATGCCGCCGTCGTTCTTGAGGAGGGTGATGGACTCCTCCGCCGCCTCCCGGCTCACCGCCCGGTGCTCGGGCGTGGCGATCCGCCGGAGGAGGCGCGGGTCGGGGTAGCGGTTCTCGAAGAGGCCCAGGTCGTACTTCAGCTTCAGGATCCGCCGCACCGACTCGTCGACGCGCTCCTCGGGGACCGCCCCCTCGCGCACCAGCTCCAACAGGTGGTCGCGGAAGGAGAGGTCGTAGGGGACCATGCTCATGTCGATCCCCGCCAGAACGGCCATGCGCACGGCGTCCTTGGGCGTCGGAGCGACCCGGTGGACGGTGTGCAGGCGGATGATGTCCCGCCAGTCGCTCACCGCCACCCCAGTGAAGCCCAGCTCCTCGCGCAGGAGCCGGGTGAGGAGCTCACGGCTGGCGTGCACCGGGACCCCGTTGACGTCGCCCGAGTTGACCATCACCGTCCGGACCCCCGCCTCGATGGCCGCCCGGAAGGTGGGGACGTGGTACTCGTACAGCTCGCGGTCGGTGATCCAGGCCGGGGTGCGGTCCATCCCGCTGCGGGGGACGCCGTAGCCCAGGAAGTGCTTCCCGGTGGCGGCCACTCGAAGCGGACTGCCGACGTCGTCTCCCTGCATCCCCCGCACGGCGGCGGCGCCCATGACCTTCGCCAGGTGCGGGTCCTCCCCGAACGTCTCGTAGAAGCGCGGCCAGAGCGGCTGCCGGCCGATGTCGAGCACCGGCGCGAAGTTCCAGGGGATCCCGCTGGCGCGCGTCTCGATGGCGGTGACCTCCCCCGCCCTCCGCACCAGCTCCGGGTTCCAGGTGGCGGTCATCCCCAGGTTCTGCGGAAAGAGGGTGGCGCCCACCATGTAGTTGTGGCCGTGGACCGCGTCGATCCCGTAGATCACCGGGATCTTCAGGCGCTTCCGCTCCGTGGCGCGCTGGAGGGTGCGGATCAGCTCCTGCCACTGGCGAGGGGTGTACGCCACGTCGAAGACGTTCAGGATGGAGCCCACGCCGTGGCGGACCAGGACGTTCTCCAGCTTCGCCGTGTCGAGCACCAGCGGGGTGCTGTCCGTGGCCGGGGAGCGCGAGATGGACTGCAGCGTGAGCTGCGTCATCTCGCCGACCTTCTCCTCCAGCGTCATCCGCGCGAGCAGTGCCTCGACCCGTGCGTCGCGGGGCGCCTGGGCGCTCCCGCCGGACACACCCAGCAATAGAGCCAGCGCCACGCCCGCCGCGAGAGCCCGCCGGCCCCACGACCGCACCGCCCTTACGGGTGCGGCGTGCGGAGCGGCACGAGGCCGTTCCGGAAATCTCCTCTGCATGGTCGCGTGCTCGGGGTCGGGAAGCAGGGGCGCCGCGGCGGCCAGTCGGTCAGTCCATCTTATGCAGGGCGCCGGAGCCCAGCAAGCACGAAAGCCCCGATGCCGCGCGCGGCATCGGGGCTTTCGGCCCGTCCGGGGCCTCCGCGGCAGGGAGGGCTCAGACGGCGGCCACCTCCAGCACCGCGTCGCCGACGCGGTCCGCCACGGGGATGATCCCCAGGCGCGGCTCGGTGACCACCCGGTAGCCCATGGCCGTGGGCAGCCCGCGGAGGTCCTCCTCGCGGATCAGGTCGGAGAACGGCGTGGGCGCCGCCCCGTCGCCGCCATCGACGGCGTTGTGGCTGAGGTTCTCGCGCATCCGGTTGGAAACCGCCGCGAGCAGCTCGGTCTGCCCCGCCTCCTTGAGATCCTCGACGCCCGCCACCACGTGGGTGAAGGCCAGCTTCGCGTCGGCGGCGTTCAGGTCGCCGGTGCTCAGGCGCTGCGCCTCCCAGAAGTACGTCTCCTTGCCGGAGTTCTGGTCGTAGAAGGTGGAGACGATCAGCATCCAGCGCAGGTAGTGCTCGCGGTAGCAGGTGCTGTAGAAGGTGACCGCGTCCTCCTCGGAGATCTCCCCGCGGATGATGCTGCCGATGCTGGCCGCGGCGAGCATCCCGCTGTACGTGGCGAGGTGTACCCCCGAGGAGAGGAGCGGGTCGAGGAAGGCCGCGGAGTCGCCCGAGAGGAAGTACCCCGGCCCGGCGAGCACGTCGGAGAGGTAGGAGTAGTCGCCCTCCACCCGGATCTCGGAGACGAGCTCCGCGCCCTCGATGGCCTCGCTGGCCAGGCGCGAGCGGCTGATCCCCTCGTGGAAGATCTCCTGCACCGAAGCGGTCTTCTTCCGCTCCTGGAAGTACTTCTCGTGGACCACCAGGCCCACGCTGGTGGTGCCGTCGTGGAGCGGGATGGTCCAGGTCCATCCCTCGGCGAGAGAGCCGACCAGGATGGGCCCGGTGAGGCCGACGTCCGGGTGCTTCACGCCGCGGTAGTACCCCCACACGGCAATGTTCTGGAACGCCTCGTTGTGGCGGCGCGAGCGGAGATAGCGGTTCGCCATCACCCCCGAGCGCCCGGACGCATCCACCAGGTAGTCGAACTCGATCTCACCCGTGGCCTCGCTGCCGACCGCCTGCCAGCTCGCACGAACCGGGCGGTCCCCGTCGAAGGCGAGGCTGCGCACCGCGACACCCTCGTGCACCTGCACGCCCTGGCTCTTGGCGTGCTCCAGGAGGAGCTGGTCGAACTCGGACCGCTTCACCTGGTAGGAGGAGCGGTACTCCCCGGGGAGCTTGCTCCAGTCGAAGAGCCAGCGCTCGGAGCCCCACTCGAAGAACGCACCCGTCTTCTTCTGGAACCCGTGCGCCTCCAGCTTCTCCCGCAGCCCGAGCAGGTCGAAGATGTGGTTCAGCGCCACCAGGAGCGATTCACCGATGTGGTAGCGGGGAAACACCTCACGCTCCAGGAGCGTAACGCGGAAGCCCTCGCGCGCGAGAAGGGTTGCGGCCGTGGACCCGGCGGGTCCGCCTCCGATTACGAGTACCTGCGTCGTCCGATCCATCGGGGTTGCTCCGTTGCCGAGAAGGTGGGGTGAAGATGGGGTGCTGCGGCACGGGTTCGTCGCCACGGGGGACGGCCGAGCCGCAGCAGTTTACAACGAGGCGGAATTTCTCCTGTCCACCTGCCGCAGATTTCCGTTCGCGCGCCGGGCGGCGCCCGTAACGATTGCGGGCGGAATGTTCATCAGGAGGGTCACACAGGACCGCGTGACTTCCGACAGACAAATTCTAATGCACTTCCCGCAACTCCGCCAGGGGTGAGTTTCATGTCTCCTTCGTCCCGAGGACGGCGCCCGCGGAAAGGGGGCCGCTTGCGCACGTGCGGGAGGAGGAGCAACCATTGAAGGGGGAGCAGTCGAGGGGCCGCGGGGGCTCCGGGCGACCCGCAGGCTCTCCGGAAGGTCCACGTTCAGGACGGCAATTCCCATGCACCCCTCGGAGCTACCCCTTCCCACCCTCCGGCGCCTCTTCCCCCCCGGAACCGCTGTCGAGGCGCAGTACATCCGGGACCGGTGCGCCTCCCTCTTCCCGGCCGAGCTCCAGACCGTGTCCCGCGCGGTGCAGCGGAGGCGGGAGGAATTCTCGACCGGACGGGTCTGCGCCCGTGGCGCGCTGGAAGCGCTCGGCGCCCCCGGCGGAGAGATCCCGGTCGGAAGCAGCCGGGAGCCCGTCTGGCCGGCCGGATACGTGGGAGCGATCACGCACGACGCCGGCCTCTGCATCGCGGTCGCCCGCCGGCCGGACCGGGTCTCCGGGATCGGGATCGACCTCGCCGATTCGGAGCCGCTCCCGCCGGAGGTGCGGACGCTGGTCTGCACTGCCGAGGAGCTGTCGGACCCCCTCATCCGGGACTTCGCGCCCGCCGACGGCTTCAAGCTCGTGTTCTCGGCCAAGGAGGCCCTGTACAAAGTCCTCTTCCCGATCCTCCGGCGCTTCGTCGACTTCCAGGAGGTGAGGGTCCGCCTGGACCCGGAGCAGGAGGCCTGGCGCCCCGAGGTCCTGCCGCCGCATCGGGACGCGCTCCCGGCCAGGATCTCGCTCGAGGGCCGCTTCCTCGTCACCGACCGTCACATCGTCACCAGCGCGTGGTCCGTACTGGCCGCCTGAAGGGGGCGTCAGGACACCCGGGAGTGCTCCGGGTCCGGGGCGTCGGCGTCCTCCGCCGATGCCCCTTCCGCCTCCGCTGCCAGCCCGCTCCGGTAGAGGACCCACCGCCTCCCGACCCACGCGAGCACCCCCACGGCGAGGAGACCTGCCACGATCTCCCCCTCGTGGGCCTTCGCCCGCCCCAGGACCTCTTCGAGCGCCTCCCCGAAGGCGTAGCCCAGGGAGAGGTACACCGTGGTGAAGGTGACCGAGCCCAGGACGTTGAAGAGGACGAAGATCGGCACGGGAAGGCGCGCCGCCCCGATGCTCAGGGGGAGGACCACCCGCAGCCCGTAGGCGAACCGGGTGAGGAACGCCGTCGCCCGGCCCCACCGGCGCAGGATGAGCACCGCCCGGGCGCGCAGCCTGCGGAGAACCGCGAAGGTGCGGATGAGCCGCGTCCCGTACAGTCGCCCCAGCAGAAAGTAGGCGAGGTCCCCCAGCGTCCCCCCCGCGGCCGCGGCCAGGAACGTCGGCAGCGGCCTCAGGTAGTCCTGGCTGAGGGCGTACCCCGCCGAGATGAGCACCGTCTCCCCCTCGAGCACCGCTCCCAGAAACACCGCCCAGTAGCCGTACTGCTCCACCCACGATCCCTTCATTCCTCACCTGTAGTATCGGCCCTGTCCCCGGACGCGCGCCTCGCGGCCGGGAGCCCCGGGTACCCCGGACTACCCCGTCCCGGTTCCCGCCCGCGCAGGACTGCCGCCACGGAGAGAGAGCGCTGGACCCGGCAGCAGTGTAGCGCCACACCGCCCGGTGCGTGGGGTACCGGGAGAAAAACCGGCGTACCGACGAACGAGTCCAAGCATGCTCACCGCTACGATGACCGACGCCCTCCCCGAATCCGTCCTGTCCCGCGCCGTTGCGGCGGTGTACGCGAACGAGGCGAGTGTGCTCCCGCTGTCGATCAGCACCAGCTCGGAGCACAGCAACGCTCAGGCGGAGATCCGCTTCGCCAACGGGCGGACCCTCATGGTCAAGCGTGCCCGGCACACCTGGGCCTCTGCCCGGTTCACGGCATCGCGGCGCGCGTGCCACCTCCTGCGGAAGAGGACCGGGATCATCGCCCCGGAGCCCCTGGACCTCCCGGAACCGGACGACGGTTTTCCCGTGGAGGCGTACTGGCGGATCGACCTGCCGACGCTGGGGGAGGTCTGGCCCCACCTGTCGGCGCAGGAACGGGGCTGGGCACTCCGGCACTGGGGGCGCCTGATGGCCCGTGTCCACGGCGTCCGCTTCCGTGGACATGGCCCGCTGGCCGGTGGAGAGCTGGGGAGCCTCTCCGGCTACCTGGAAGCTGATCTCGGGGAGCGCCTCCTCCCCGCCTCGCAGGCCGTCTGGCCGGAAGGCGTACCGCTGGTAGCCTCACTCCTCGAATCGGCGCCGTCGGTCGCGTGCCGGACGGATGGAGATGCTGTGCTGGTCCACAACGACCTGCACATGAGGAACGTCCTCTGCAAGCGGACCCGGCATTCCGCCCGCGCGGTGGGGGTGCTCGACCTGGAGGCAGCTTTCGCCGGCCCGCCGGAGGCCGACATGGCCCACACCGAGGTGCTCCACGGCCCGATCTGCGGGATGCCTCTCCCCTCCGGATGGCTGCAAGAGGTGCGGAGGGGGTACGGACGCGGGCTCGACCCGGTGGTGCTCGCCTTCTTCCGGGCGTACCACCTCGCCAACCTCGGCTTTCACGCCGCGCTCTGCGGATGGCCGGACCGTGCCGCGGAGATCCTGGCCCTGGCCGTTCAGGAAGACCTGCCGGGGGGAGGCTCCGGTAGCAGGCTCCGTGTACCGGGCGCCGTCGCCGCGCCCGTGTAGAAGCGGGAGAACCCCGCCTCCGTTCTTCCCGAGTGAAGAAAGCCCCGACACCGCGTGAGCAGTATCGGGGCTTTCTCTTGTACAGTGGGCCTGGGTAGAGTCGAACTACCGACCTCACGCTTACCAGGCGTGCGCTCCAACTACCTGAGCTGCAATCCGAACTTAGACCAAGTTTTTGCGATTCGCTCCACGTCGCCGTTGTGCTGCGCTTTGTCCTGGCCATTGTAGCACGTGTGTAGCCCTGGACGTAGGGACCATGATGACTTGACGTCGCCTCCACCTTCCTCCGGTTTGGCACAGGCAGTTTCTGCAGAGTCCCCGGCCCCACCCGTTAACGACAGCAGACAAGGGGGTGAGATGGGACTTCGCTTCGGCGTACCACCGCGGCGCGGAGGCATGGCTGCCAACGCGGCTCCCAATGCTCCCCGCGACGTCCGCCAGAACAAGCGACCGTGTCATGCCTCACGGGTTCACGCGGCGGAAGCACGGACGGGCAATGGAGTCGTCCGTCGTCCCGCGTTGGCGGGCCAGGATGCCGGCGGGGCCGCTTGACAGACTGACGACGGGCAGAGACATTCTTTTCCCGTCAGTTATTCCACAACGGCCTGGTCCGTGACCACCCACGAAGAGTGAAACGATGAGCATTGCGAGTGAGTCCGTACAGGCCGCGGCGGTCACGCCGGCACACGACGGCCGGGTGGAGTCCCGCGGGCGTGGTGGGACGAGCCGGATCCTCGCCTACACCCTCTCGGCTCCGGGGCACCTGTTCCCGGTGGTGTCCACGCTGGTGGAGCTGCGGCGGCGTGGCCACGACGTGGTCGTCGTCGCCGGCACGCCGGCCCGGGAAGCCGTGGAGTGCGCGGGACTGCGCTGGCGTGCGGCCAGCGCGGAGGGAGAACTCACCTGGAAGGCTCCCCGGTCCGACGACGATCATGAGCAGGAGCGCCGGAAACGGGCTGCAATGATGATGCGCCAACAGGGGGAGCATGCCGCCGCGGACCTGGAGCAGGCCATCGCGGCGGAGCGTCCGGACGTGCTGCTCGTCGACCCCGTCCTGGGTGCGTCTGTGGCGGCGGAGGCGAGCGGCCTCCCCTGGGCGCTGGCCGCTCACTCCCCGCTGCTGATCCCTACGCGGAGGGCGCGGTCGCTCGGACCCGGCAACCCGCCTCCGGCCGGGATCCTGGGGCACGTGCGCGACTGGTTGGAGGGGGTCCGCCAGCGGCGCATGCGCGACCGACATCTCCCGCTCGTGAACCAGCTCCGGGTCTCACGCGGGCTCGACCCCCTGCGTCACATTTGGCATGGGACCCGCCGGGCACCCCTGGTGTTGGCCTACACGGCTGAGCCCTTCGAGTATCCGCGAAAGGATTGGCCCTCGTCCGTCCGGTTCGTGGGGCCCGGGATCTGGGAGGCGCCCGCGGAGTCGCCGGAGTGGCTCGCGGAGACGGGAGACACACCTCTCGTGCTGGTGTCCACCTCTTCCATCCACCAGGCCGAGGATACCCTGGTAGAGGCGGCGTTCGCCGCGCTGGCGGACCAACCCGTGCAGGTGGTGGCCACCATTCCCGTGACCCGGATCCCCGCGCACGTCCCGGCCAACTTCCGGGTGGAGCGGTACATCCCGCACGCGGCCGTCCTGGAGCGCGCCGCATGCGTGGTCTGCCACGGAGGGTTCGGGACCACCCAGAAGTCGTTGGCCGCCGGGGTGCCCGTGGTGGTGGTCCCCTTCGGAAGTGACCAGTTCGAGGTGGCACGGCGGGTGGAGGCGGCGGGGGCGGGGGTCCGCCTTCCCGCCTCCGAGCTCACCCCGGAACGCCTCCGTGAGGCGGTGCAGCGGGCCATGGAGTGCCGCCCAGGGGCGGAGCGGGTCGCCGCGGCATTCCGCAGGACCGGGGGTGCCGGGGCCGCCGCCGACGCGATCGAAGCCCTCCTCCCGGTCGCCTGAACCCAGACACGCGGGATGCTCCCCCCGTGTGCCCCCGGTGCTCGTGCCCGGGATCCCCGACCCGCCCTGCGCGATGTCCAGGAGCGGGCGCTGGAAGGTGTACCCACCGATGCGTACGTTGCCGTCGAGCCGGCCCGTCCGCAGCACTTCTCCAGGCGGGGCGCTCCAGAAGACGCGCCGGGCCACTCAGCGCCGCCGGCCCGCCGCCCAGGCGTACGGCCGGTGACCATTGACAGCAAGAGGAGAACTTCGGAACAACGAAAGCCCCGGTGCCGCGTATGCGGCACCGGGGCAATCACTTGGGTTAGTGGGCCTGGGTAGAGTCGAACTACCGACCTCACGCTTATCAGGCGTGCGCTCTAACCACCTGAGCTACAGGCCCTGAAAAATCGATGCTTGGATGTCTGTGGGTCGACCTGTGAGGACTTTCGACTCCGAGGAGCTTACTCGTCACTCTAGAAAGGAGGTGATCCAGCCGCAGGTTCCCCTACGGCTACCTTGTTACGACTTCGCCCCAGT
>Ga0247718_1000501_pt1 | contig 11178 bp, 11 predicted proteins | sample 21E_DmetaG_FD_189045 | JGI IMG/M metagenome (GOLD analysis project Ga0247718, IMG submission 189045) | Soil microbial communities from hillslope of Landscape Evolution Observatory, University of Arizona, Oracle, AZ, United States - 2-1-E_D | ecosystem: Engineered > Artificial ecosystem >...
GAGGGGCGCAGGGTGTGCTCCTCCCCGTGCTGCCCCTCGCGCGCGCGTGGCCCGTGGCCGAACTCCTGCTCCGCCCCCGCGTCGTTGCCGGTCACGTCGTCCACCTGGCCGTCGGTCGGGGAGATGGCCATCGCATCCGCCAGCTCCGACAGCGGCAGCCGCTCCTCGTCGCGCCACACGGCGTTCTCTGGATCAGTCATGTCGACCGGCTACCCGGCCCGGGTCCGGCCAAACCCGCCGGCGCGCCCGCACGGACGTGGGGCCGCCGGCCGGCGCGGCGGGTGCGGCGCCCGGCGGAGGCGCGCCCCGCGCAGGCGGCCCGGGCGGCCCACGTACGCCGGCCGGTCAGCGGCGGAGACCCGGCCGGGGCCGGTGGCCCGCGTACGCCGGCCGGTCAACGCCCGGTGGGCACGATGGCGTCCGGGGCCGGGGCGACCGGGTCCTCCGGCTCGGCCGGCGCCACCCGGGCGGTCTCGGCCAGCCCCACCCCGAGCAGCACCAGCAGTCCGCCGCCGAGCTGCGCCGCGTTCAGCGCCTCCCCGGCGCCGAGGGTGATCCACGCGACGACCGCGGCCAGCACCGGCTCCACCATGCCGATGATCCCGACGCTCGTCGCCGGCAGGTGCCGCAGCGCGGCGACCACCAGCAGGTACGGTGCCACCGTCCCGAGCAGCACCAGGTACCCGTACAGCGCCGCGACCGGGATGCCGCGGACACTGCCGGCCAGCGGCTCCCAGCCGCCGAGGCCGGCGGTGGCCGCCCGCAGCAGCAGGCCGGCGGCCGCGGACACGGCGAACGCGTACGCGGTCAGCGACAGCGGGTCGCGGCGGCGTACGCCGCTGGCGCCGAGCACGTAGTACACGGCCAGCAGCACGGCGGCGCCCAGGCCGGCGGCCACCCCCAACGCGTCCAGGCGCAGCTCGCCCCACACCTCGGCGACGCAGGCCAGCCCGGCCAGGCAGAGCACCAGCCCGCCCCACAGCCGGGACCGCACCGGCTGCCGCTGGCCGAAGCGGGCCCACAGGGCGACGAACACCGGCGCGGTGTACTCGAACAGCAGGCCGATGCCGACCGGCAGCCGGGAGATCGCCACGAAGTACAGCAACGGCACGAGGAAGAAGCCGGCCAGTCCGTACGCGACCAGCATGGGGATCTCGCGGCGGGTGACGGCCAGGCGCCGCGCCCCCGGGCGCAAGGCCAGGCACAGCGCCAGCAGCACCAGCGCGGCGCTGGTCGCCCGCAGGGCGGTGAGCTGGGGCGCGGTGATGCCGGCCTGCATGACCAGCTTCGACACCGTGCCGTTGACGGCGAACAGCGCCCCGGAGAGCAGCACCATGGCGACGCCGAGAGCGGGCCGGGCACGGACGGCGGCGATGGTCACCGGGCGAGGTTACCGGGGTGATCCGGCGCCGCCGGCTCAGTGCCAGCCCTGATGTGTGCCGGACCGCAACGCTCCTACGCTGGCCACGCCATTCACCCGAATGAGAAGTGGGGGAAGAAAGTGGTACGCAGAGCCACAATTGCGCTGGCGCTGGTCGCTGGGATGGTGGCCCCGGCCGTCGTCGCGGCGACGCCGGCCTCGGCGGCGCGGAAGTGCCGGTTCGTGTTGACCACCGATCCCGGGGAGGTGGGGGGCCGGGGCAACATCTGCCGTACTTGGTTCCCGACCGGCGGCGGCAGGTACCGGGGCACGGTCTCCGGAGAACTCAAGGACCTCTCGTCCGACTACCACAGCGTGGCGCTCCAGGAGTCCCGCGACGGCAAGGTCAGGATCGTGGCGCGGACCCCGAACGACTACCCGGGCCGGACGAAGAAGGTGCACTACACGTACAGCAAGGTGCGCAAGCTCTACCACCGTGTCTGCCTGGTCAACTACGCGCAGACCAAGCCGGCCGTCTACTGCTCGCCCTGGTTCTGAGGGAGGTTCCGGTGTCGATTCTCCGGCGGCTCGCGGTGCTGGGCGCCGCGACGATGATGACGCTCGGCCTGGCGGTGGCCCCGGCGCAGGCGGCGAGCAGGGCGTGCACGAACCTGTGGACCCCGGACGGCAAGGGGCGCATCAACATGTGCAAGACATGGACCCGCCACGCCAACGGCAAGGGCTACTACGGCGAGTTCTGGGGAACCATCCACGGGAAGAACACCGTCCTGGAGGCGTGGTTCGACGGCCGGCAGGAGCGCATCGCGGGCACGGGCAGCCGGTCCTCGCTGAAGTTCAACCGACGCTACGAGCGGATCAACCGCCTCTACTTCCGCGCCTGCAAGCGGGGCAAGGCGTGCTCCGGCCCCTGGTGGTAGCGCGTCCGCCCGCCCGTCCGGGTCTCCGCCTGGGGCCCGGCCGGGCGGGCTGGCCCTGCGGCGCGGCGGGGCGGCCCCGATCCGTGCGATGTCAACGGGATCGTGTCAAGGTGGCCTACGGCGCGGCGGGGGCGGGCCCGACACTTCCGCCGCGCTCCAGGTAGGTGAGCACGGCCAGCACGCGGCGGTGGTCGGCCACATGGGGTTCGAGGCCCAGCTTGGCCAGGATGCTGCGCACATGGGTCTCGACGGTCTTGGCGCCCACCCGCAGCCGCTCGGCGATCGCCTCGTTGGACCGGCCCTGCGCCATCAGGGCCAGCACCTCGCGCTCCCGGGCGGTGAGCCGGTCCAGCCCGCCGGGTGGCCGCCGCCGGTCGAGTAGGCGGGCGACCACCTCGGGGTCGATCACGGACCCCCCGTCGGCCACCCGGTGGAGCGCCTCGGCGAGCTGGCCCACGTCGGCGACCCGATCCTTGAGCAGGTAGCCGAAGCCGCGCGGGTCCCGCGCCATGAGCCGTACGGCGCTGCCGGTCTCCACGTACTGGGACAGCAGCAGGACACCGACGTCGGGGTGCGCCTCGCGCAGCCGCACCGCGGCCCGCAGCCCCTCGTCGGTGTACGTGGGCGGCATCCGGATGTCCACGAGCGCCGCGCGCGGGCGCGCGGCGCGCACGAGCCGCGGCACCTCGGCGGCATCCCCGGTCTGCCCGACCACGGTGAAGCCGGCACCGGTCAGCAGCGTGGCCAGCCCCTCCCGCAGCAGTGCCGAGTCCTCGGCGATGATCACTCGCACGGCGACCCCCCGGGTAACCCCGTGGCCGGCTCTGCCGGGGACGCCGGGGACGGCTCCACCGGCAGCTCGGCCCGGACCCGGGTGCCGCCGCCCGTCGGGCTGCGCACCCACAGCTGGCCGCCGAGGGCGGTCACCCGCTCCCGCAGCCCGTCCAGGCCGGTGCCGCCGCGGGGATCCGCCCCGCCGACGCCGTCGTCCACCACCTCCACCACCAGCCGCCGGCCCCCGCCGAGGCGCTCGGCGTGGGCGGAGACCGTGACCACCTGGGCGCGGGCGTGCTTGGCGGCGTTGACCACCGCCTCGCAGACGGTGAAGTAGGCGGCGGCCTCCACCTCCGGCGGGTGGCGGTCGTCCGCGACGGCGACCACCACGGGCACGGGCGACCGTTCGGCCAGCGCCACCACGGCCGCGCGCAGCCCCTCCCGACCCAGCACCGCCGGGTAGATGCCACGGGCCAGCTCGCGCAGCTCGGCCAGGGCCCGGCGGATGGTGTGGTCCACCTCCGCCACGGTGGCGCGCAGCGCCTCGTCGGCGTGCGGGGGCAGCGCCGAGTCCACCCGCCGCAGCGCCATCAGGGCCACGACGAGATGGCTCTGCGCGCCGTCGTGCAGGTCGCGTTCGATGCGGCGCCGCTCCCGGTCGGCCGCCCGCACGATGCGGGCCCGCGCCTCGGCGGCCTCGGCCCGCGCCCGGGCCGCCCGCTCCGCGCCGCCGTCAAGCTCCGCGCGCAGCCACGCGTTCTCCAGGCCCAGCCGGGCCGCGGCCCGCGCCGCGGCCATCAGCTCCGGGTCGTCACACAGGGCCGGGTCGTGCAGGAGCACGGCCGGCGGCGGTCCGGGCGCCACGTCGCGCGCGCCGCCCGGCCGACCGGCGGCGGGGATGGCCAGTACGGCCGGCGACTGCTCGGGCGCCCGGCCGTCCGGGTCCGGCGGCGGCTGGGCCGTGCCGGTCGGCGGCTGGTCCGGGCCGGGCAGGCGCAGCGGCCTGCCGTCGGGGTCGAGGTACCCGCCGGCGGCCGGCGACCACAGCCCCAGCCGCAGGGAGGGATCGCCGAGGGCCTCGGCGAGTGCGTCGCGCAGCCGGCGCGGGGTGGGTCGGGACTCGATCTCGATGACGAGGTTGCCGACGGCGGCCCGGCGCAGGCGGGTGCGCAGCACGCCGAGCAGGAAGGCGAACGGCACCGCCACCTGGCTGGCGTCCGAGAGCACCAGCAGCGGTGCGCGGACGGTGTGGAAGGCGGCCGGACCCGCCACGTAGGCCAGGTCCCAGGCCACGAACGCCGCGGCGAGCAGCACGGACAGCCAGGCCGGCAGCAGCGCCCGCCGGCGGGCGGGAGAGGCGCGTCGCCAGCGGCGTACCAGGACGGCGGTCACGGCCACGGTCAGGCCCGCGCCCACCGCGTGGTAGGTGAGGTCCACGGCCGCGAACACGCCCGGGTCGGGCAGCAGCAGGAGCGCGTTGGGCCCGCAACCGCCGCAGGACAGGTGCGCCGTCGCAGCCCCGCCCGCGGCCGGGTCGTAGGTCGTCGCGCGCAGCAGCCCGCCCACGGCCACCAGGGCGTAGCCTGCGGCGACCAGCCGGCGCGCCCCGCGACCGGCCAGCCGGCCCTCCGGGAAGGCGAGCACGAGGTGCCCGAGGACCGCCAGGTTGAGCGCCTCCCACCAGGCGCCCAGGGCGAACAGCCAGGGCTCACTTGTGCCCTGGAGGTTGCCGAGGAACCAGGTCAGGCCCTCGGCGACGAGCAGCGGTCCGGTGCCGTTGCCGGGCCGGCGCCCCCACGCCACCAGCCCCGCGGCGGCGAACGCCCAGCCCACGGCCACGTCCCGCAGCACGTCAACGGGGGAGGCTCCGGCGCGCAGGTAGGCCAAGCTACCGACGGTGCCCGCGACCAGCGCCGCACCGGCAGCGCCGGCGAGGACCACCGGTCGGGCGCGGCTCCCCATCCGCACACCGACCACCGTAGGCACCGCGCCAGCGCCGATCCAGCGCACATCCGACAGTCCACGCCCCGGGTGTGGCGGGACGGTCACCCACCGAGGCCACGTGCCGCGAGACCGTGGCCGGTCCCACGCCTCCCACGCCGGCGTGCGGAGACGACAACCCCTGCGTACGCCAGCGATTTCGGTCGGTGCCGAATGACGTCGACAGGGCCGAGGCCCGGCGGGACGCTCGATGTCGAGGCGCCGATCACTTACCCGGCGCCCCTCGGATTCCCAATTGGGGAGGAACCATGAAGTTGTCCCTCAGGGCGGCTCTACCGCTCGCGGTCGCCGGCCTCATCGGCGGCTTGCTGACCGGCGCGCCGGCGAACGCCGCGGCGTCGGCGGCGACCCCCGCCGATCGGCCGGCGGCGGCGACCGCCGCGGCGGTTGGAGCGGCGGCCACAGCGGAGTGGGTGCTGCCGGCGAAAAGGCTGAAGACGTTCAAGTGGTACCAGGGCGGCGGTAGCTGCTGGGGCGAGTCGCGCGCCACGTACTACGCCGGCGACGGCAGCATGCGCCTCTACTCCAAGGCATGGAGCACCGCGCCGCTGCACGGCTGTCGGGTGGCGGTCACGCTGACCATCGACGCGGGGGGCCAGCGGGTCACCGTCGTCCGCGACCTGCCGACCACCTGCTCGGGGAGCGACCCGACGTGCAACGAGACCAGGGACGAGTTCTACGACATCGGCCTTCCGCCGAACGTCATCGTTCAGGTGTCCAACTACTACATGTACATGCGCTGACGCGGTGACGTCCGCCGCGGCGGGCATGGACCGTCCACGGGTCCGTGTCCGCCGCGGCGGACGTGCACGCTGCGACCGGTGTGGGATGCCGGACGGTGTCGTGCCTCGCCGGCATGTCCGACCACCGTCATGCCGCGCCGGCCAGCACGGCGTCCACCAGGCCGCGGCCCGTCCGGGTGATCTCGTGGTACACCCGATTACGGTCGCGGTGGCTGCGCACCAGTCCGCCGCACCTCAACACCGTGGTGTGCTCGCTGGCAGAAGACGCCGAGATGCGCAGGGCACACGCCAGTTCGGTGGTGGTCAGCCGCCCTTCGGCGATCTTCTCGAGGACCGCGGCTCGGGTGGCGCCGAGCAACGCCGCCAGCCGGTCCAGGGCGAAATCTCGTACGCCGGTGATCGACGCGGGCAGATGGAGGGCGGGACGCACCGGATACCGCAGGAGCGGTGTGGCGTCTCCGGGCGGAACCCACAGTGCGGTGGCCCGGGCGAACACCGACGGGACCAGGCCCAGGCCGCGGCCGTCCAGGTACAGGTCACGCGGGCCGCACGGCGCGGCGTGGTGCGCCGGCGACGTGGTGTAGTCCAGGACCGGCGCCGCCCAGCTGATGCTGGAGTGCAGCCTGGCCAGCACGTGTTCCCAGCCGTGGCGGCCCAGCTGCTCGCTGCGGGCGGCCTCGTCGCGTCGGGCGTGAGCGCGGATCACGTGCCAGTGTGGGTCCGAGGCGGCCGCGCGCCAGCACCGGAGGTCTTCGATGACCCAGGCGGGCGGAACGCCCTGCCCGGGTCGCGGTCCGGACGCGAGGTCGCCGAGCCGTATGGCCTGCAGGAGCGACTCCGGCCCGGGGAGGAATCTGATCCGGCCGAGATCGGCGGCTGTGAGGTGGATTCTCGTGCGCATGTGGGCCCTCCTGGGGCGGGCGATGACGCGGTCCACACCCTGCGGACCGGCCGATCCCGGTGGCAACCTCACGCCGCAGCCGTGACCGGGATATCCGCATATCCCTCGGGATCCCGCAGGTCCGACTTCCGGATTCCGCAGCGGGAACCGCCGGAAGGCAGCGGTCGCACGGGTGGAGAAAAACTGGCGTTACCGGGCATTGCGTGAATACCTTGTGGACGGAGACGATGGCTCCTGGCCATGGCCGAGCTCTCGGGCTCGACACGGAGACCTGCGGCCGAGGGGGACGTCATGTCTGGGTCCGAAAGACCCTTGGTGCCGGGCGCGCCGGTTCCCTCGTTGGTGCGTTGGGGATGTTCACCCGACGGGGATCTGATCTACCGCACCCTGGTGAGTTTCGGCGCCGCCACCGTCGAGGAGCTGGTGTACGACGTGGGGCTCTCCCGGCGTCGAGTCCGCGCGGCGCTGGACGAGCTCGCCGCGGCCGACGCGGCGGTGCCGGAGCCGACGGGCAAGGGCCGGTGGGCCGCCGCGTCGGTCGCGGAGGTGGTCGCCACGTGGCAACGAAACCGCCGGGCGGCGCGGCGGGGCCGCGTACCCGGCGACGCCGCCACGGTATTGCATGAGGCGCTCCCGTTGGGTCCCGACATGCGGCACTTGGCCACCCGCGCGGCGGCCAGGGCGCGGCTTGCCGAACTCGGCCGGGTCGTCACGCACGAGCACCTGGCGATGAACCCGGAGTCTCACTTCGACCCCGCGTCGGCGCGTGCCGGGATCCCCGTTGACCGCGCCGTGCTGGCGCGCGGCGTACGCATGCGGGTGCTGGGTTGCCTCCCCGGCCAGGATGATCCGTTGCTGCGGTACGGCCGCCGGCCGGACGAGCCGCGCCCCGCCTATCGGGAGGCGGCGACGGTGCCGATGAAGCTGATCGTCATCGACCGGCGGATCGCCCTGGTGCCGGTCGACCCCGCCAACTACGAACAGGGCTACCTCGAGATTGCGCGGCCCGCCATGGTGTCGGCGTTGGCGTCCACCTTCGAGCGTCACTGGGCGGACGCGCACGATCCAGAGGAGGAGCAAGTGCCGGAGGTCACGTTGAGCGCGCGGGAGCGTACGCTGATCGATCTGCTGGCCGCGGGTCACACCGACGCCATGGCCGCTGAGGCCATGCGGATCAGTCCGCGCTCGGTGTCCGCCATCCTCCGGCGGGTGATGGACCGCCTGGGGGCCGACAACCGGTTCCAGCTCGGCCTCGCCCTGGGGGCGCGGCGGGCCGCGGTGTGGCCGCCCCCGCCGGCGCACTCCGGGCCCCGGGAGCGCCGGTGAGGCCGCGGGTGGCGCTCGGGGCGTTGGTGGCGGCGCTCGTGGCCCTGTCGGCGCCGCCGGTGCTCGCCGGTACGGGCGACCTGGCGTCGGCGGGGACGGAACCGGATACGTGGGTGACGGTGCCGTGTGCCACCGGAGCGATCACAAGCTATGCGAGCACGCAGAGGGGGCTGAGCGTTAACGGCGTGGTGGTGCTGGAGGGGTGGATACGGCCCTGCGACGACCAGGTGGACCCCCGTGGCCGCTTCGCCCTGCTGACCTACCACGCGGCTGGGTACCGTCGGGAGGTGTCGTCGCCCTACGCCGCCGGTGGCGGGCTGACGACGTTCCGGTGGCCCGTTGACCTCGATGGCCCGCACGCCAGCGGCTTGCGGGCGATGTGCCTGGCGTTCCAGGATTCGGGGCGCCTCGACTGTGTGGCGGTGGTTCCGTCCTTTCCCCGGGGGTTGCGGCCGGTCCCCACGGATGACCCGCTGACGCAGGTGCCGCCGGCGACATCGGACTTGGACCCGGACGACAGCACCATCACCTGCGGCAACTGCGTCGCGCCTGGCGGCGTGGTGCGGCCACCCACTCCTGGTCTGCCTGGGGACGGCTGGCCCCTGTGGGGCCCTACCCCGCGTCCATCTGGACCGGGCGCGCCGTCGGCAAGCGGCGGTGGCTGATCGGCGCGGTGCCGGCGGGTAGAGAACGGTATCCCCGCGGGCGTGCCCGGGACGTGGCGGCCCGTGCCGCCGTACCTTGAACGATCAAGGTTGCACTGGTGCAACGTTGCGCCCATTTGTCGGTTCCTGTCATGCTGCGGCCGTGGCACCGGCCACCGAGACGTCCAGTGAGGACGGTCGTCGCGAGCGGGCCGGGGCGGGTCGTCTGGTGTGGCCGCCGTGACCCGTCCCGGCCCTGGGAGCCGAGAGGACGCACACCGATGGATGACGCCCTGCCCGACCCTCCGCCTGTTTACCACACCACGGAACGCCCGCCCTTCGACGTGCACGACCCGCCGCAGCAGCCGCCACCGGAGTGCGTGGATCCGACGCTGTGGTCGGTGGCCGTCGAGCTGCACCGGGCGCACCGCCCGGGCGTGGACGGCTGGTGCGCCTGCCGCCTGTTCCACCCGTGCCCGGCCTGGTGGCGGGCGGTCGCCGCACTGGGTGCGGCGTGCGCCGCGCTGACCGGCGGACCCCGGCTGTTCGCGCTGTGCGACGCGGCCGGGGCGGTCCTGGGGTACGGGATGGCGCTGCCCGACGGCTCGGCGGTGACCGCCCAGTGGCGGGCCGGTACGCGGGGCCCCGTGGTGGTGTGGTCATCGCCCGTCGAGCCGGCCCGGCTGTGGTCCTGCTCGCTCGTGTGGCTCTCCCGGGTGCCGGCGGGCGGCGGCTGACCGGCCGCCGGCAGGCGGCGCGACCTGCGCTTCCTCGATCACGACCCGGGTCGCGGCCGACGCGACCCGGGTCGTTGCGGTTTTGTCGTACCCGAGGTTTACTGTGATTGTGGTTCGAACGACTGTTCGAAAGATCGGGTGCGGACGGGTCAGGCCGCAGCCGGGCTCGGGCAGCTGATCGGACCGCGAGACGCGGGGAGCCGGGCGGGTGAGGGTCCGCCCGAGTTCCTCGGAGGAGCGTCCGGGCCGTGGCCACCGCGGGGCGACGACCGGGCGTGACTCCAGCGGTTTGCGGACCGCGGGGCGGCCGGACATTCGCGGGTCCGGCGCCCATCGGCGAGCCACCGCTCGCCGCCCAACCGACCCCCGGGCGGCGGGCGGTGGCCCAGCCGGCCGGGTGTGAGGTGGGGAAGCGTCACGCCCGGCCGGCGCGCCACCTGCGCCTTCCCCCGCAGCCGGCCCGCGGACGGGCCACCACGGCGTCCGTCGCCCGGCGACGCCGACCACCTGGCATACCTGGCACACCGCCACACCTGCGAGGAGAAGCCGATGCCGACCACCACGGCGCCCACCGTTCCGGCGCACATGCTGCCCCACCGCACCCCGGTCGAGCTGCTCACCCTCGCCCGGCGAGGGCTGGCCGAGGCGGCGCAGACCCGCCCCGACGGGCTGCGCTACGCCACCGCCCACCTGGCCGCGCTCCGGGCCGCCGCGGCGGTGCTGGCCAGCCGCGCCCGGCCCGCTCCGACGCGGCGCAATCGGGTCACCAGCGTCTGGACGCTGCTCGTGATGATCGCCCCCGAGATGGAGGACTGGGCGTCCTTCTTCGCCGCCGGCGCCGCCAAGCGCGCCGCCGCCGAGGCCGGCATTCCGCGGGTGGTCTCCACCCGGGAGGCCGACGACCTGCTGCGCGCCGCCGAGGAGTTCGTCGGAGTGGTGGAGGCGGCGCTGGGCCTGCCGCACCAGCCGGTCCTCGACGGCCTCGCCGCCTGATCATCCGCGCGGCGTACCGCCGCGGATCTCGATCGGGTCGGGTCGTGAGCCTGACGACCGGCGCGGGTCCCGCGATCCCGGTCTCGGTGGCGAGTCACCAGTGAGTCGCCACGCTTGCACATCGAACAGGCACGGGTAACGGGGCGAGGTGGCGCATGGCGGGCCTGGAGGCACTCCGGTCCGTGGCGCTGGCGGGGCACGTCCGGCCAGCCAGCGGGTACGCCGCCTCCGGGACCGGTGACGTCGACGCGTCCCGGGTCCTGCCGGTGCTTCCCGAGCTGAGCCGGATCCTGCCCGGCCGCGGGCTGCGCCGCGGCAGCACCATCGCCGTGGCGGCGCCCGCGGCCGGGCAGCCCGCGTCGGACCGGTCCGCGGCGGACCACCCCGCGTCGGACCAGCCTCCGCCGGCCCAGCCTCCACCGGACCGGCCCACGGCCAGGTCGGCGGCGACCACCCGGTTGGGCACGGACCCTCGGCGGATGGCCCGCTCGGGCGGCACATCTCTGATGATCGCCCTGCTGGTGGAGGCGTCCCGGGCCGGGGCGTGGTGCGCGGTGGTCGGCCTGCCGGCCTTCGGCGCGGTCGCCGCCGCCCAGGTCGGCGTGGCCCTCGACCGACTGGCCCTGGTGCCCCACCCCGGGCCCGACTGGCCGAACGTCGTGGCCGCGCTGATCGACGGCGTCGACATCGTGGTCATCGCCGCGCCCGGCCCGGTCTCCGCGGTGGTGGCCGACCGCCTGGCGGCCCGGGCCCGGCAGGCG
>Ga0247718_1000502_pt1 | contig 11150 bp, 5 predicted proteins | sample 21E_DmetaG_FD_189045 | JGI IMG/M metagenome (GOLD analysis project Ga0247718, IMG submission 189045) | Soil microbial communities from hillslope of Landscape Evolution Observatory, University of Arizona, Oracle, AZ, United States - 2-1-E_D | ecosystem: Engineered > Artificial ecosystem > Mesocosm...
CCCGGGGCGGGGGTGGGCGTTGGCGCGGGCGGCGCAGCGGGGAGCACGGGAGCGCCCTCCAGCACCCTGCGGAGCGTCCCCACCCGCTCGGCCAGGCGCGCCCCCTCGGGGGGGCCCAGGCGCGTGCCGCCGCCGAAGGCCCGCTCCAGCTCCCGCGCGATGGTGGACCCGTGCGGGAAGCCGAACGTCCCCAGCGAACCGGTGAGCTTGTGGGCCTCGCGCTCCGCCTCGGTGCGGAGCGGCCCGGTGAGCGTCCCCTGGAGCGCCGCCACCACCGCCTTCTCCACCGTGTCCACCCGCGCCATCACCGCGCCGCGCGAGCGCTCCCACACCTGCTGCACCGCGCCCAGGAGGGCGTGTGGCTGCGCGACGGCGGCGATGGCCTCGGTGCCGGGAGCGGCGCGGTCCAGGAGCGCGGCGGCCTGGCGGGCCAGCTCCCCCCGGTCCAGCGGGTGGAGGAGGACCCGGTCCGGGTCCCAGCGCGCCACCAGCCGCTCCAGCTCCGTCTCCCCCTCGCGGCCGCCCTCGCCGGGGTCGATGCAGTAGATGGTGCGGAGCCCTTCCAGCGCGCGCTCGGCGCGGGTCCAGCGGAGCACCTCGCTGGCCGGGAGGCCGGGGAGGGAGTGGTCGATCACCAGGAGCGACCACTCGCCGTCGCGGAGGTGGTCCAGCGCTTCCTCGCCGCTGTACGCCACCTGCACCAGCGCGTCGCGGAGCCGCTCCGCCAGCGAGGCGGCGAGCCCCGCGGGGAGGCCCGCGATGAGGACGTTGCTCACGGGAGCGTTTGGGGTGTACGGCTAGCGCGGGACGGGGAGGGGGACGGTGACCGGAGCGCCCCGGCGGCGGCCCGCGGACTTGGCCTGGTTCAGCGCCAGGTCGGCCACCTGGCAGAGCGAGGGGAGGTCTCCCCCGTCGCGCGGGAACTCCGCCGTCCCCGCGCTGAGGCGGGCGGTGAAGCGCATGCGCGACCCCAGGAAAGTATGGCTCCGGAGCGCTTCCACAAGCTGTTCCACCTTGCGCGCGCCGTCCTCGGCGGTGGTGCCGTACATCCCCACCAGGAACTCGTCGCCGCTCCACCGGGCAATGACGTCCTCCGCGCGGAAGTTGGCCAGCAGGAGCTCTCCCACGTGGCGGAGCACCTCGTCGCCCGCCTCGTGGCCGTGCCGGCGGTTGATGTCCAGGAGCCCGTCCACGTCCAGGAGCGCCAGGCACACCGGCACACCCTGGCGGTCGGCCAGGCGGATCATCTGGAGGAGCGCCTCGCGCGCGCGGTGGCGCGGCGCCAGCCCGGTGAGCCCGTCCGTCTCCGTAACGTCGGAGTGCGCCTGCGCGCGCTGCAGGCGGCTGGTGATGCGCGCCACCAGCTCCGGCCCCACGATGGGCTTGACCACGAAGTCGTCCGCCCCCGCGGCGAACACCCGGAACACCGTCTCCGGCTCGGAGTGCGGGGTGAGGAAGACCACCGGGAGCTGCCGCCAACGCCCGTCGCTCCGCACCACGCGGCAGAGCTCGATGCCGTTCAGGTGCGGCATCTCCAGGCTCAGCACCAGCAGGTCGGGGTTGGCGCGCTCCAGCACGTCCCAGAAGCGCAGCGGGTTGCCGAGCGTGGCCAGGCGGATGTGGTGCGGCTCCAGCAGGGTGCGGAGCAGCTCCAGGGTGGCGTCGTCGTCGTCCACCGCCAGCACCCGGAACTCCGCCGCGCGCGACTGCCGCGCCGCCTGGAGCGCCGTCTCCAGCACCCGCGAAGCGGAGGCCGGCTTCTGGAGGACGGTCCCTCCGCAGAGGCGGGAGACGCGCACCCGGTCCACCAGCGAGCTCCGCTTGGCCACCACCAGCACCGGAACGCGGGGGACGCGCGCGGCGACCTCCGCCAGAAAGGGATAGGCCTCCTCCGCCTGCTCCGCCACCACCAGGTCGAGCACCAGCACCGCCGGGTTCTCCCGCTCCAGCGCATCGCGCGCGGCGGCGTGGTCCTCCGCCGCCGCCACCCGGACTCCGCGCCGGGCGGCCTCCGCGCCCAGGCGGGCGGTGAAGCGGGCGTCGGCCCCCACCACCAGCAGGAGGGGGTTGGCCCCGCCGTCGCTCCCGCCGGGGGTCCGCGCCAGCTCCCTGCGCAGCGCCGAGATCTGCTCCGAGACGCGCGCCGCCCGCGCGGGCGAGACGCCGGATGCGCCGGCGAAGGCCTGCTCGATCTCCGCCGCCAGGCGCGACCCCTCGGGAAACCCGAACTTCCCCACCGAGGTGGCCACCTTGTGGGCCTCGCGCTCCGCCTTGCGGCGCAGCTCGGGGTCGAGCCGCCCCTCCAGCGCCGCGATGGTGGCCTGCTCCAGCGTGGCGATCCACCCGAAGATCCCGTCGCGGAAGCGCTCCCACGCGGCGCTCAGGATGGCATCCGGCTGCGTCTGCACCACCAGCGAGCCGGCGTCGGCCGCGCGGACCCTCCCGTTCCCCATGAGCGCCACCGCGTGCCGGGTCAGCTCGCCGCGGTCCACCGGGTGGAGGAGGATCTGGTCGATCCGGAGCTGCTCCACCAGCCGCTCCAGGAGCGGCTCCTCGGGGCGCCGCTCCCCGGGGTCGAGGGTGTAGACGACGGGGACGTGCGCCAGGCGCGGGGTGGTACGGACCCAGCGGACCACCGTCTCCGCGCCCGTCCCCGGGAGGCTGTCGTCGATGATGAGGAGGTCGGGGACGGTGCGCCGCAGCTCTTCCAGCGTCTCGTCGCCGCTGTACGTCACCTGGACGTAGGCGTCGTCCAGGCGCTGGGCCATCCAGGAGGCGAGCCGGTCAGGGAGGCCGGCGATCAGTACGTTGCTCACTCGGGGTACGGCCGCTCGGATGGGGGTTCCCTGATAAACATGCTGGGAAAATCCGCCTCCGCTATTCTCGTGCCGCTGCCCTCACACCCGGACGTGAATTCCCCTTCGGTGGAACCCCCACATCACTCCCAGCCAGAAGAGCACGAAGGCCAGCGCGAACGCCAGCGAGGCGTTCAGCGGGCTCAGCCACGAGGCGAAGAGCGTCTGGTACAGCCACCCCTTGAGCGTCACGGAGGCGCCCGTGGGGCCGGTCCACTTCACCAGCCCCAGGGTGCGCGCCATGATCCCGGAGAGGAAGAAGGCGGCGATGGCGTTCACCCCGAAGAGGACGAAGGGGTAGGCCGGGCGCCGCCACCCCCGTACGTCCACCGCCCAGTAGCAGGGCGCCAGCACCAGGAGCGCCATTCCCGCGGTGAACACCACGTACGAGCTGGTCCAGAGGTTCTTGTTGATGGGGAAGGTCTCGTGCCAGAGCAGCCCCAGCACCACTCCCACGGCCCCCGCGGCCAGCATCCCCACCGTCTTGCGGGTGGGGGAGCGGCCGGAGCGGATCCACCGCCCCGCGAAGACCCCCAGGAGCACCGTGGCCACGGCCGGGAGGGTGCTCAGCAGCCCCTCCGGGTCCCAGGTCTTTGCCTGCTTCCAGAGGTGAGCGGTCCCCAGCACCGCGCGGTCCACGTACGCGGCCAGGTTGGAGTCGGGCTCCAGGCTCCCGGCGCCGTGGCCGGGCACGGGGACGAGCCGCAGGGCCGCCCAGTACCCCAGGAGGAGCGCGGCCGTGACCGCCGCCTGCACGCGCGGCCCGGTGAAGAGCACCACCGCCGAGGCCAGGAGGAAGGCCGCGCCGATGCGCTGCAGCACCCCGGGAATGCGCAGCGTGGAGAGGTCCAGGTCGTAGTAGGGATAGGCGGCCAGGAGCAGCCCCAGCCCGAAGAGCACCACCGAGCGCCGCGCGGCCTTCGCCATCATCTCCCCCCGCCCGGTGCCCTTCTGCGCCTGCGCGGCGAAGGAGAAGACCATGGCCACGCCGACGATGAAGAGGAAGAAGGGGAAGATCAGGTCGGTGGGCGTCCACCCGTGCCACTTTGCGTGCTCCAGCGGGTCGTAGATATGCGACCAGCTCCCCGGGTTGTTGACCAGGAGCATCCCCGCGATGGTCATCCCCCGGAACACGTCCAGGGAGAGGAGCCGCGAGGGCGGCGCCGCGACGGGGACCGCCTCCGCGGGCGCCGCGGGGGCGGGACGATCGAAGGTGGCTGGGGCGCCCATGGCTCTCCTACTGCGGCTTGCGGTACAGGTCCTCCAGCCCGGGGATGCGCAGCGGGCTCACCGCGCCGGTCGCGATCATCCAGGCGCGGATGTCGCCCACGTCCACGCGCCCGTTCCGGTTCCCCTGGAGGTCCAGGAAGCGCTGCTCGGCGTCGGAGAGCGGCCCGCCGCCCAGGAGCTGGTCGAGCACGTTGTTCACCTGCAGCGTGGGGCGGCCCACGGTGAGGACGAAGGCGCGGGTGGAGGAGAGCGTCCCCACAGCGACCGTCGCCGTGAAGCGGAAGGTCCCCGATTCTTCCGGCGTCCCGCGGAGCACCCCCGAGGCGGCGTCCAGGGTGACGCCCGCCGGGAGCGCCCCCGCGGTGACCGTCCACGCCGTGGTTCCCAGCCCCCCGGCGGAGGCGAGGGTGTCCGCGTACGCCGCCCCCATCGTCCCCGCCCTGCGCACCGAGTCCGAAGCGATGGAGAGCGGCGGGTGGATCACCACACGGAGCGCGCGCGAGGCGTGGAGCGTGGACGAGGTGGCGCGGACGGTGAAGCGGAAGGTCCCCGCCGCCGTCGGGGTGCCGGAGACCGCCCCGGTGGCCGGGTCGAGGGCGAGCCCCGCCGGGAGCGCTCCCTCCGCCACCGCCCAGGTGTAGCTCCCCGTTCCCCCCGTGGCCTGGAGCCGGTCGGAGTAGGCCACGGTCACCACCCCCGCGGCGCGCGCGGAGTCCCCGCCGATGGCTACCGGGGGGTAGACGGCCAGGGAGAGCTCGCGCGAGAGGGTGAGGGGCCCCGAGGCCACGGACACGGTGAAGCGCGCCGTCCCCGGCGTGGTGGGAGTCCCGGAGAGGACCCCCGCGGCGCCCAGGGAGAGCCCGGCCGGGAGCGCGCCGCCCGTCACGGACCAGGCGTACGTCCCCGTTCCCCCGGTGGCGCGGAGGGTGTCGGCGTACGCCCCTCCCACCGCGCCGATGGGGCGCACCGAATCGGAGGCGATCCCCAGCGGCGGGAGCACCACCAGGGTGAAGGCGCGCGAGGCCGAAAGGGTGACCGAGGTGGCCGTCGCCGTGAAGGAGAAGCTCCCCGCCTCGGTGGGGGTGCCGCTCACCGCGCCGCCCGCGCCCAGCGAGAGTCCCGCCGGGAGCCGCCCCGCCGTCACCGCCCAGGCGTACGTGCCTCCCCCTCCGGTGGCCTGGAGCTGGTCGGTGTACGCCACTCCCAGCACGCCGCCGGGGCGCTGTTCTGCGGTGGTGACGGCGACGGGGTGGTAGACCGAGAGCACCATCTGCCCCGACGCGGAGAGCGCGCCCGAGGTGGCCGTCACGGTGAAGCGGTGCGTGCCCTCGGCGGTCGGAGTCCCGGAGAGCGTGCCGGCGGCGTTCAGCGAGAGCCCGGGGGGAAGCGTCCCGGCGGTGACCGCCCAGGTGAAGGTCCCCGTGCCGCCGACTGCCTGGAGCGCGTCGGAGTAGGCGGTGCCCACCACCCCGATGGGGCGCACCGAGTCGGAGGTGATGCCGAGCGGCGGGAGGACCGTCACGTCGAAGGTGCCGGAGGCCGAGAGCCCCACCGAGGTGGCGGTGGCGGTGTACCGGTAGCTCCCCGCGGTGGTGGGCGTTCCCGTGACGGCCCCCGTGGAGGCGCCGAGCGCGAGCCCCGGGGGCAGCGTCCCGCCGGTCACTGCCCAGGTGTAGGTGCCGCCCCCGCCGGCGGCCTGGAGCTGATCGGTGTACGCCGTCCCCACGATCCCTCCCGGCCGTGCCGCGCCGGTGGTGACGGCGACGGGCCGGTACACCGCGAGGGTGACCTGCCGCGACGCGGTGAGCGCCCCGGAGGTGACGGTCACCGTGAAGGTGTAGCTCCCCTCCGCGGTGGGCGTGCCGGTGACCGCACCCGCGACGCTCAGCGAGAGCCCGGGTGGCAGCGCCCCCGCGGTAACCGCCCAGGAGAAGGTCCCGGTGCCGCCTGCCGCCTGGAGCTGGTCCGTGTAGGCGGTGCCCACCACCCCGATGGGGCGCACCGGGTCGGAGCTGACGGCGAGCTGCGGGTGGACCGTGAGGGTGAGCGCCCGCGACGCGGAGAGCCCCGCCGAGGTGGCGGTCACCGTGTACGCGAAGCTCCCCGTCTCGGTGGGGGTGCCGCTCACCCCGCCGGTGGAGGCGCTCAGCGTGAGCCCCGCCGGGAGCCGCCCGGCCGTGACGGCCCAGGTGAAGGCGCCCGTCCCGCCGGTGGCCTGGAGCTGGTCCGCGTACGCCACCCCCACGACCGCCGCGGGGCGCGCGGGATCGGAGGTGACCGCCACCGGGTTGTACGCCGTGACGGAGAAGCTGCCGACTGCCTCCGTGCGCATGGGGGAGGGCCCGGAGAAGACGGCCCGCACCGAGAAGGTGAAGGAGCCCGCCTGGCCCGGAGTGCCGCTGATCTCCCCGGTGGCGGAGTTCAGGGCCAGCCCCGGGGGGAGGGCGCTCCCCGCCGGCAGCTCGAAGGTGCGCGTGGTGAAATGCTCCTGCCCCGAGGTGGTGAGGACCGTGGAGTACGGCACGCCCACCGTGGCGTTGGGGCGGGCACCGACCGAGGTGAACCCGACGGGCGGATACGAGACGGTGATGCGGAACGCCTTGGTCACCGTCGCCCCGCCCGACGTGGCGCTCACCACGAAGCGGAACGTCCCCACCTCGTAGCTGGTGCCGGTGATGGCGCCGGTGGCGCTCAGGGCGAGCCCCGGCGGGAGGGCGCCCGAGGCCACGCTCCAGGTGACGGCGCCGGGCGCGCCGGTGGCCTGGAGCTGGTCGGCGTACGGCTTTCCCGCCGTCCCCGCCGGGCGGACGGAATCGGAGGAGATGGCGAACCCCGGGATCACCGCGGAGTAGGCGATCCGCACCTGGAAGGCGGTGGCGGTGCTCCCCTCCACCGTCACGGTGACTCCGTTGGCGGCGTCGCTGAAGGTCTCGCCCACCGTCCACATGGCCCCGGCGTCGTTGGGGTTGCCGTTGCCGTCCGGGTCCACCACGCGGGCCGGGCGCGACCCGGAGGGATCCACCCGGTGCAGGACGATCGCGTCGCCGGGGACGTAGGCGTCGTACGCCGCCATCCGCCGCGCCTCCACCGTGTAGAAGCTCCCGGTGCTCCCGATGGGGATCTGCGCCATCAGGTACCCGGCGGAGGTCGACGGGGCGCCCAGCCGCTCGATGGTGACGAGCTGGCTGCTCCCCAGGGTGGGAACGTACTTGCGCGTGGAGGGGACCCAGGCCAGCAGGTCCTTGTGGTAGGCGATGGTGTGCTGCCCGACGTACGTCCCCTGCGCGGCGTCCCAGAACACGTACGAGTTGCTCATCACGTCCCAGCGCGAGTCGTACGTGGCGGTGTAGGGACCCGACGAGTGGGGGAGCCCCAGCGAGTGGCCGATCTCGTGGCCGTAGATGGAGAGCCTCGCCCAGTCCGCCATCCAGGTGGTGCCGTAGAGCTTCGACTGCCCGTCGAGGGTGGCGTACCGGCTCCCGCCCCAGGAGTAGTCGTCCAGGCGCTGGTTGAACTGCAGGTTGATCCCCACGTACTGCGGGAAGTTGACGTCCGCGTCCGCGGCGGCGGTGCAGTCGGTGAAGAGCCGGTTGAGATCGGCCGAGGCGCCGATGTAGTACGACCGCGGCTGGGGAAGGACGTACCAGCCGAAGACGGCGCTCCCCGTCAGGTTGATGCGGTTCTCCGACAGCTCGCGCCAGTAGTGGTCCATGGCCGGGTAGGCGGTGCCGGTCAGCCACTGCACGTACGTTGCCTTGGGGAGCGGCTCCACCGCCGGGGCGTCGGCGAACTTGCAGAGGATGGTGACGTAGGGCTTGGCCCCGCTCTGCGGGGGCGCCGCCGCGGCCGATGCGCCGAATGCCATCTGCTCCGGGCGGATGGAGGAGACGCGGAGCACCTCCCCCCGGCCCTCCGCGCCGAAGGGCGCCGCCATCCCCGAGACCGTCACCCGGCGCCCGCGCAGCGCGGCCGGCCCGCCCCAGGGGCGGAGCATCTCCTCGTCCATCTCCAGCTCCACCCGCGAGCCGCCGTCCTCGGCCAGGTAGAAGCGGAGCACGTCGGGGCCGCGCCCGCCCTCCGGGTCGCCCCACATCACGTCGAGCCACCCGGACTGCGTCTCCTGGGCGGCGGCCGGTGCCGGGTAGAGGAAGAGGGCGAACAGTGTGGGGACGAACACCACGGTGCGGCGGAGCGCGCGAAGGATCTCGATCAAGGGAGTCTGCGGGAAAGGCGCGGAAGGGGCGGAGCGCGGGAGCGGCGGGGGCACGGCTCGAAACCGCTCCGAAGCCTAAGCCTGCGGGGAGGGGGAGTCAAGCGCCCCGGGGATCCGAAGCCGAACGCGAGGTACGGAAAGTGCCGCGTTACGTGCTCCCCTGCCGCTCCCGGGGAACACCGTCCACCCATCCGACGAGCCCACCATGCCCACCTCCCAGCAGCACGTCAGTGCCGGCACCCCCATGGGGGCGAACCTCACGGGCGGGGGGGCGACCTTCCGCGTCTGGGCGCCCCGGGCGAGGGAGGTCTACGTCATCGTCGGCGACGAGCTGGAGGCGGCACGCGCCGGGGGGTGGGCTCCGAAGCAGGAGCACGCCCTGGTCCGGCAGGCGGACGAGACGTGGACGGGGTTCGTGGAGGGGGTCCGGGACGGGACGCCGTACCGCTTCTGGGTGGTGGGGACCGGGAGCGCCGGGTTCAAGCGCGACCCCTACGCCCGCGAGCTGGGGACGGAGCCGCCCTTCCCGGACTGCGACTGCCTGGTCCGCGACCCGGGCGGCTATCCCTGGCACGACCAGGGCTACCGGGCGCCGGACTTCCGCGACCTGGTCATCTACCAGCTCCACTTCGGCGTCTTCTACGGAGTGGACGAGCAGGGAAGGGACACCCGCCCGCACCGGCGCAGCAAGTTCCTGGACCTCCTGGACCGGCTCGACTACCTCCGGGAGCTGGGGGTGAACGCCATCCAGCCGCTCCCCATGCAGGAGTTCCCCTCGGGGTTCAGCAAGGGCTACAACGGGACGGACTACTTCTCCCCCGAGTCCGACTACCAGGTGGAGGACCCGGCGGAGCTCGCGCGCTACCTCCGGAAGGCGAACGCCCTCCTGGCCGAGCACGGAAAGGAGCCGCTCGCCCCCGAACACCTGGCGCCGGGGCCGAACCAGCTCAAGTGCGTGGTGGACCTCTGCCACCTGAACGGGATCGCGGTGATCTTCGACGTCGTCTACAACCACGCCGGAGGGGGGTTCGACGACCAGAGCCTCTGGTTCTTCGACCGGCGCCCGAAGCTCTACGACGGCGAGGGTCGCGTGTACAACCACGAGGACAGCCAGTACTTCACCCGAGAGGGGTGGGCGGGCGGACTGGTGTTCGACTACCAGCAGCCGGGGGTGCGGCAGTTCCTGGTCGACAATGCGCGGTTCCTCCTGGCCGAGTACCACGCGGACGGGCTCCGGTACGACGAGGTGACGGTGATGGACCGGTTCGGCGGATGGAGCTTCGCGCAGGACCTGACGGGGACGGTCCGCTCCGCCGACCCCGGGGCCATCCAGATCGCGGAGTACTGGAACGACTGGAGCTGGCGCTGGCTCGCGGTGGCGCCGCCGCCGCGGGGAATGGGATTCGACGCGGCGCTGACGGACGGGCTCCGGCTGCGGGTGCGCGAGGCGGTGCGGCAGGCCACGGCAGGGCGGGAGGCGAGCGTGGACGTGGAGAGCGTGCGGGACGTCCTCTACCCGCCGGGGAGCTTCCCCGACGCGTGGCGGGCGGTGCGGAGCGTCGAGGACCACGACGTCGTGTACCACCGCACCGATCCCAACGAGTGGAAGCCGCGCTTCGCCTGGCTGGCGGACCCGAGCAATCCCCGGTCGTGGTATGCCCGGAGCCGCTCCCGCGTGGCGACGGGGCTGGTGCTGACCGCCCCCGGGATTCCGATGCTCTTCATGGGGCAGGAGTTCCTGGAAGACAAGAACTGGAGCGACAACCCCGAGTACTTCCGAAACACCCTCCTCTGGTGGGAGGGGCTGGAGACGGACCGGGCCATGCAGGACCACCTGCGCTTCACCCGAGACCTGGTGCGCTTGCGCCGCCGCCACCCGGCGCTGCGGAGCGAGCGGATCAACGTGTTCCACGCCTGGAACCCCACCCGGGTGCTGGCCTTCCACCGCTGGATCGAGGGCGAGGGGCGCGACGTGGTGGTGGTGGCGAGCCTGAGCGAATCGACGTACTGGCGCTACGAGCTGGGGTTCCCCCTCCCCGGGCGGTGGACGGAGGTGTTCAACGGCGACTACTACGACCACTTCCCCAATCCGCAGGTGGCCGGCAACGGCGGCGGGGTGGTGGCGGACGGCCCGCCGATGCACGGGCTCCCACACTCGGCCGCGGTGGTGATTCCCGCCAACGGAATCCTGGTCTTCGCGCGGGAGGCGTGAGCGCGCACCGGTGCAGTTCGTGCGAAGCCGCGAGACGGATCAGGTGCGGGATCGTCTCATCCTATCTGCGGAGGCGGCATGTCCATCCACCGGGAGTTCCGGGAGTTCATCGCGCGTGGGAACGTGTTCGACCTGGCGGTGGGGATCGTGATCGGCGGGGCGTTCGGCACGGTGGTGAAGTCGTTCGTGGACGACGTGCTCATGCCCCCGCTAGGGCTGTTGATGGGCGGGGTGGATTTCGCCGACCTCTTCGTCAGCCTCTCGGGCCGGGAGTACCCGTCGCTCGCCGCAGCGCAGGCGGCCGGAGCGCCGACCCTCAACTACGGCCGGTTCATCAACAACGTCATCTCCTTCCTGATCGTCGCCTTCGCGGTCTTTCTCCTGGTGAGGTCGTACAACCGCCTGCGCGAGCAGAGGGAGTCCGTCCCCGCCGCGCCTACGGACCGGGAGTGCCCCTTCTGCCGCTTCAAGATCCCCGTGGCGGCGTCGAGGTGCGCGCACTGCACCTCGGAGCTGGCGGCGTAGGAGGCCCTCACCCCCCGGTTACGCCCCCACTCCGGCTCGCTGAGGCTCGCAACACTCGCCCCCTTGATCCCCCAAGGCTGGGGGCGAGTGTTGCGAGCCTCAGCGAGCCGGAGTG
>Ga0247718_1000503_pt1 | contig 11145 bp, 10 predicted proteins | sample 21E_DmetaG_FD_189045 | JGI IMG/M metagenome (GOLD analysis project Ga0247718, IMG submission 189045) | Soil microbial communities from hillslope of Landscape Evolution Observatory, University of Arizona, Oracle, AZ, United States - 2-1-E_D | ecosystem: Engineered > Artificial ecosystem >...
GCATCCGCTCTGTTTCTGGCTGTGTCCATGATGCTGGGCCTGGCGGCCCTTCCGGCCGCCGCGGCTGTGGACTCCGATCTTGGCGTCTTCCAGGGCACCGCCCAGGTCGGCAAGTCCGGCACCTGCGACAACTCCGGCGGCGCGCATGACGTGACCGGTGGTGGAATCGGCCTTCCGGTGGTCAATGGCGCCAAGAGGGCTCAGTACTCCATCAACGCGCCGTCCAGCGTCGTGTCGCCCATCTACGGCATCGGTTCCTTGCGTCTGTGCGGCAAGCTGACCTCTCCGCTCGACATTGAATATGTCGAAGGCACGCCCGTCGGCGCGTCGTGCGCCTCCACGAAGGGCTATGACGGTCAGGGCAAGGCCACCTTCGATGGTCTCGTGAAGGACCGCGACGTCTACCTGAAGAATCTTGGGTGGGAGATCACCGTCGGCGGTACGTTCCTGGTCACGGCTGACGGCGGTGGCAGCAAGGGCGCCGACTCCCACAAGCTTGTCGCCGTCGTGCAGGCCCTGAGCGAGGGCGCGGTCGTGGGCTGTCTCGAGAAGACCCTGGCCGGCATGGACAAGTCCGGCCTGCAGCCCGACCCGTTCACCGTCGCTGCGGCCTACGTGCTGGTTCCCGTCCCGTAGGGATGCTCTCCATGGGAAGGGCTCCGGCAGCGCCGGAGCCCTTCCTGCCGCTTAGGCCTCCAACGCGGGCGGGCGCAGGTCCCACTCGCCGCCCTGGAGTACCAGGGGCGCGACCGGTTCGCCCCCTTCGAGGTGATCCCAGATCGCCGGCACGTCCGCCTCCGTGATCCCGCCGTAGAAGATGTCATCGGGATACACCGCGATCACGGGCCCGACCATGCAGGCCTCCAGGCAGCCGCCCGCGACGATCTTCACGTCGGTGTTGCGGCGCAGGCCCTGCTCGTCGCGCAGCGCCGCGAACACGTCGCCGCCGCCGCGCGCCGCGCAGCTCGGCCGGGCGTGCGCGGGGTCGCGCTGGTTGAGGCACACGAACACGAACTTCTTCGGCTTTGGCATGCGGCTAGCCTACGCAGCCGTGGACCTGGGACTGAAGGACAAAGTCGCGCTCGTCGCCGGGGGCAGCTCCGGCCTCGGCCTGGCGTTCGCCAAGGAGCTCGCCGCCGCCGGCGCCGGTGTCTCCATCGCGTCGCGATCCGCCGAACGCCTCGCCGACGCCGCCCGCGAGATCGGCGGCGACGTGCACACCGCCACCGTGGACGTGCGCGACCAGGCGGCGGTGCGGGCCTGGGTGGACGCCGCGGCCGAGTGCTTCGGCGCGGTGCACATCGTGTTCGCGAACGCGGGCGGGCCAACGCCCGGCCCGGCGACGGCGTTCGACGTCGCCGACTACCGCGAGGCCATCGAGGTCAACCTGCTCGGCTCCATCGCCCTGGTCCAGACCGCCCTGCCGCACCTGAAAGCGGCCGGATGGGGGCGCGTGCTGTTCGTCACCTCGCAGGGCGTGCGCCGTCCCATCCCGCACCTGGCGCTGTCCAACACGGCCCGCCCCGGCATCCTCGGCTACGCCCAGTCGCTGGTGCACGACCTCGCCGACAGCGGCATCACCGTGAACGTGCTCGCGCCCGGCCTGCACCGCACCGCCCGCCTGGAGCAGCTCGCCGGCGACGACGAGCAGGCGCTGGCCGCGATGGCGCAGTCCGTGCCGCTCGGCCGCATCGGCGCGCCGGAGGAGTTCGCGGCCGTGGCGGCGTTCCTGGCCAGCGAGCGCGCGTCCTACGTCACGGGCGCCGTCGTCCCGGTCGACGGCGGCTCGACGGGCCTGCTGCTGTAGTCAGTCCAGGCCGCGCGCCGCGGCCGCGGGCGGGCGCCAGCCCAGCACCGCCTCCACCGTCCGGACGGCGCGCACCGTCTGCAGCGTCTCGTGCACCCGCACCATGCGGGCGCCCAGCAGCACGGAGGCGGCCGCGCACGCCAGCGACGCCTCCACGCGCTCCTCGACCGGCAGCCCCAGCGTCTCGCCCAGGAAGTCCTTGTTCGACAGCGCCACCAGGACGGGAAAGCCGAGCGCCGCCAGCTCCGGCAGCCGGCGGGTGACCTCCAGCGACTGCTCGGTGGTCTTGCCGAAGTCGTGGCCCGGGTCCACCACGATCGACTCCCGCGGCACGCCGCGGCGCTGTGCCTCCCCCGCGAGCCGGCGGCACGTCTCCACCACGGCCGTGGTCACGTCCGGCCGGTAATCCGGCCGGAACGGCCGGGTGCGCACCGGACCGCCCGCGTGCATCACCACCAGGGCCGTGCCCGGCCGGGCCGCGACCACGTCGGCGACCTCCGGCTCCACCATGCCGCTGACGTCGTTGACCAGGTCCGCGCCGGCGTCCAGCGCCTCGGCCGCCACGGCCGCGCGGAACGTGTCGATGGACAGCGGCGCGTCGCTCCGCGCGCGGAACGCCTCCACGAACGGCACGATGCGCTCGCGCTCCTCGGCGGCGTCCACGAACGCGCCGGGCCCCGCCTTCACACCGCCCACGTCGATGATGTCCGCGCCCGCCTCGACCTGCGCCAGCGCGTGCTCGACCGCCTTGCCCAGCTCGTAGGTGCGGCCCCTGTCGTAGAACGAGTCGGGCGTGCGGTTCACGATCGCCATCACCAGCACGCGGCGCGACAGGTCCCATTTCCGCGCACCGAGGCGGAACCGAAGGGCTGGCAGGGGTACGGGGAGGGGCTCCATGCCCGCGGATCGTAGAGGCGCGCGGCGCGGCTGCGATACTGCCGGGCATGCTCGTCGCCGCGGTCACCACGCTGCTCGGCGCCGTCGTCGTGGCGGCGGCCCTGCTGCGCGACGAGCCGATGACCCCGCGCGGCGCCGCCGGCGCGCGGCCCGCCTGGCAGGGCCTGCCGGAGCCGGCCGACCTGGCGCGCACGTCGTTCCCACAGGCGCTGGCGGGCTACGACCCGGCCTCCGTCGACGTGCACTTCGAACGGATGCTGCGCGCGTACGAGGACCTGTGGGCCGTCGCCTCCCCGGAGCTGCGTGAGCGGGCGCGCATGCGCGCGGCCTCCCGCTCGGGCGCGCCGCCGGAGCAGGCGGAGACACACGCGCGAGACGACGATGTCACGGCCGTGGCCGTGCCGGAGCCGCCCGATCTGGGCGAGACCGACGCGGACGCGCTGGCCGCCGAGGCGGCGCTGGCGCGCGTCGAGACGGACGAGGACGGGGGAGGCCGGGCGTGAGCGACGGGGAGCCGCAGCCGAGCCGGCAGGGCGCGCAGGCGTCAGGCGCCGCGGACGGCCTGAGTCTGCCGCCGCCGCCCGCGCAGCGCCGCGGCGGCATCGTGCGCCGCAGCCTCGCCGTCGCCCGCGAGCACTGGTGGACCGCGGGCGCGGCCGCCGCCGTGCTGCTGATGCCGATGTCGTTCGTGAGCGCCTTCGTGGACCGTGCGTGGTTCGACAGCCGCTTCGTGGCCGATGCGATGCTCGACGGCGGCAGCGGGCCGCGCGGCAACCCGCTGCTGGGCTTCGTGGAAGCGGTGATCGTCACGCCGTGGTCGCTTGCGGCGGCGCTGCTGGTGGTGATCGGCCGGGTGGCCGCCGTGGAGGGCGCGGTGGCCGTCGCCCTGCGGCGGCTGCCGCAGGCAGTCGGCGCGATGTTCCTGGCCGCCGTGGTCGCGGCCCTGCCGCTGCTGCCCGCCGCGGCGCTGTTCGTGTTGAACGTGGACGAGGCCGTGGCCGTCATGGGGCCCGGCGGCACCGTGAATCCCGAGGAGTTCCCCGCCGGGATGGTGCTGGCGATGCTGCTGCTGGTGCTCGGCCTCGTGCCGACCGTGTTCCTGGGTCTCACCCTGGGGCTGGCCGTGCCGCTGGCGGTGGCCGACGGCCTCGGCCCGGTGGCGGCCTGCAAGGCGTCGTGGCGGCGCATGCCGGGGCAGCGGCTGCGGCTGCTCGGCGGCATGCTCGCGGTGGTGCTGCCGGCGCTCTTCGTCCTGTCGCTGCTCGCGCTGCCGCTCGGGCTGCTCGCGCTGTCGCTCGGACGCGAGGGCGGGTGGGTCGCCGCCGGCGTCGGCGACGGCATGCTCATGTCCGCGGTCACGGTGCTGCTCGTGTCGATCTACGCCGTGCTGCGCGCGGACACCGCGCCGGCCGAGCCGCTGCCGCCGGGAGACCCGGAGGCGCGCTGGGAGCCGGACCCGTCTTAGGTCAGGAACTCCAGGATCGCCGCGGCGATCGCGTCGGGCTGCTCCAGCGGCACCCAGTGGGCGGCGTTCGGGATCACCCGCACCATCGACACGGGGATCTCGCGGTGCAGCTCCTCGGTCATGGCGATGGGCGTGGAGCGGTCGTGGTCGCCCACCAGCAGCAGCGTCGGCTGGCCGATGTCGGTGCGGGCGATCACCGGCGCCTTCGCGATCGCGCGGCAGGACTTCGCGTAGCTCGCCGGGTCGTTGCGCACGAACACCTCGCGCAGCAGGCCGACCAGCTGCGGCAGCTTCGCCGCGTTGCGCGGGCTGAGCGCGCCGGGCAGCCAGTCGTCGACGAGCGCGTCCATGCCCTCCGCCTCCACCAGGTCGGCGCGCTGCTCGTAGGCGTCCTTGGTGGGCGGCTCGAAGTAGCTGATGCCGCCGACCAGCACCAGGTTGTCCACAAGCTCCGGGCGGCTGTGCGCGAGCTGCTGTGCGATCAGCGTGCCCATCGAGTGGCCCACCAGCGTGACCGGGGGCAGCTCCAGCGCCGCGATCAGCGCTTCGACGTCCTGCGCCCACCCCTTCACGGAGAACGTGCCGGCGCCGCCGCTGCGGCCGTGGCCGCGCAAATCCAGCGCCACGCAGTGGTGGTGCAACGACAGCGCGTCGATGACGCCGTGCCACACGTGCTGGGTGCCGCCCAGGCCGTGCACGAACACGATGGGCGGGCCCTCGCCCTTGCTGACATAACTGTGCCGGGCGCCGTGCAGTTCGATGAACATTCGCAGGTCTCCAGGTGGGGGTGCGCGCGACGCCGGAGGTGTCCGGGTGCTGCGCCGAATCAGGTCGTGCCGACAGGCTACCCGACCTGACCGGACCTGCCCGGCACCGCCATACTTCGCACCCGACCCGACCGCCCCGGAGGCCGCAGTGGCACGCATCGAGGAGCACGTCCGCATCCACGCGCCGGCCGCGCGCGTCTGGGGCGTGCTGACCGACTGGGAGGGGCAGGCGCGCTGGATGCGCGACGCCCGCAGCGTGCGGGTGCTCACGGAGCGGCGTGAGGGCAGGGGCGTGGTGCTGCGCTGCGCCACGGACCTGTTCGGGTTGGTCGTCGACGACGACATGGAGGTCACCGAGTGGGAGCACCAGCGCCTGATCGGGGTGCGCCACCTCGGCATGCTGATCCGCGGGGTCGGCGCGTTCGAGCTGGAGCCCCTGCCCGGCGGGGCGACGCGCTTCACATGGTGGGAGGAGGTCGAGGCGCCGTTCGGCGCGGTCGGCGACGCGCTGGCCGCCCTGATCGTCGTGCCGCACGTGTCGCGGGTGTTCCGTGGCAGCCTCGCGGCGCTGAAGGCCGTGTGCGAGGGGGAGGAGCCGGCCGCGTGAGCCGGGCCTAGAGGCGCACGGTCGTGGCCGAGCCGATCGCCGCGTAGCGCTCCGGCACGCAGGTCAGCACGATCACCTGGCTGTCGCGCGCCGCGACGTGGAACGCCGCAGCCATGCGCTCCAGGCGCTGCGGGTCCGACCAGCCCAGCGCGTCGTCCAGCAGCACCGGCACGCCGCCGTCGGCGGCGGTGATCGCCGCGACCGCCAGGCGCGCCAGCACCGCGAGCTGCTCGCGGGCGCCCGTGGAAAGCTGCTCGACGTCCAGCGTGGTGCCGTCCAGGGTGCGCCGCGCCACGCGCAGGTCGTCGTCCAGCTCCACGGCGAAGTCCTGGCCGAAGACGATGCGGCCGAGGCTTTCCAGCTTCTCCCGCAGCGGCGCCACGTAGGCGCGGCGCGCCGCCTCGCGGTGGCGCAGCAGCGTCTCGTACAGCAGCCGTGCGGCGGCGGCGCCCCGCTCGGCCTGGCGCCATGCGGTGCCGGCGCGCTCCAGGCGCGTCTCGGCCGCCGCGAGGCGGTCGTGCAAGCCCACTTCGCCGAGCGCGGACAGGCGGCCCCGCAGGGTGGTGAGCTCGTCCTCCCGCTCGCGCAGCTCGCGCCGCTGCTTCTCGGCCGCCTCGCGCGCGTTGTCGACCTCGGCCTGCAGGGTGGCCGGATCCTCGCCCTCCAGGCTCGCGCGGGCCGCCGCCGCGGCCTGCGCCGCCTCGGCCGCCTCGGCGGCGAGCGCGGCCGCGCGCTTGCCCAGGCCGGCGTCCGCCGCCGCACCCCGCGCGGCGGCCAGCGCCGCCTCGGCGGCCTCCCGGGCGGCCAGCGCCTGCTCGGCGCGCAGCGCCAGCCCGGTGTGCCGCTCGCGCAGCGCCGCCCGCCGCGCCGAGGTCTCCCGCAGCGCGGACTCGGCATGCTCCAGCGCGTCCTGGAGCTCGCCGACCCGGCGCTCGGCGTGCTCGCGGGCGCCCCGCGCCGCATCGACATCCGCGCCGGCGTCCGCGGCGGCCAGCCGCTCGCGCAGGCGCACCGCCTTGCCGTGCAGCTCGTCGGGGGACAGGTCGCGCAGGTTGTCGCGCAGCACCCGGTCGGCCTCCGCCAGCGCGCGCTCCGCGTCGTCGCGCCGGCGCAGCGCCCCACGCGCCTCGGCCAGGTCGGCGACGCCCGCGCGCGCGCAGGCCTCGCGCCAGGCGCGCTCCGCCTCCGCGAGGCGGTCCCGCAAGGCGCTCAGCCCCTGCCCGGGGGACAGCACGGCGTCGAGCCCGCCCACGCGCAGCCGCACCTCCTCGGTGACCGGCAGCTCGTGGCGCGCTCCGGCGGCGAGGTCCAGCGCCTGCCCGTCGAGCTCCACGGCGACGTCCTGGCGCGCCTCCAGCCGCAGCAGCGGGCCGGCGTCGGCAAGGCGCGCCTGCGCCTGCGCCAGCGCGAGCTGGGCGCGCTCGATCTCCGCCGCGGCTCCCTCGTCGACCCTGGCGTCCTCCAGCACCTCGCGCGCCTGCGCCGCCTGGGCGCGGGCCTGCTCCACGCGCGCCCAGCGCTCCTCCAGCAGCTCCAGGCTGAACGCCTCCTTGCTGCGCGCCTCGGCGTCGAGGGCGGCGCGGACCGCGTCGCGCGCCGCCGACAGCTCCGCGCGCAGCCCGGTGACCTGCTCCTGGAGGCGCTGCTCCTCCGCCGCCGCGGCCTCCAGGGCGGGGGCGGACGCGTCCTGCTCGCGCAGCGCTTCCTCGGCGGCCGCCGCGGTCGCCTCAGCCGCCTCGGTGAGCCGCGCGCGCTCGGCGATCTCCCGCGCGGCGCCCTGCGCCGCCGCCTCGGCGCGCTCGGCGCGCAGGGCCAGCCGCTCCACCTCGGCGGCGCGCTCGCGCACCGCCGTCCAGCGTCGCTCCAGATCCTCCAGCAGCAGCCGGCGGCGCTGCAGCTCCGGGCGCAGCGCCTCCAGCTCCCCGGCGATGCGCGCGGCGTCCTCCACGTCCCGCTCCAGGCCTGCCAGCGCCCGCCGCGCCTCCGCGGCCTCGGCCTCGGCGGCGTCCAGCTCGGCGCGCAGGCCCTTGAACCACGCGTTGTCCTGGCCGGTCGGCGTGAAGGAGCGCAGGTACTCCGCCTGCGCCCGGTCCAGCAGGGTGTGCTCGGCCTCGCCGCCGCGCGCGCCGGCCGCGGCGACGTCCAGCGCGGCGGCCAGCGCGCTCACCTCGGACAGGTCGGGCTGCTCCACCGCCTGGCCCTGGACCATGCGCAGCGCCCGCCACAGCGGCAGGTCGACCGTCTCGGCCAGGATCGCGCGCACGCGTTCGTGCGCCTCCCGCCCGGTGAACTGCTCCGGGCGGGGTTCGTGGACGGTGAGCGTGGTGAAGCGCTCGCGGTGGAAGCGCTTGGCGTAGGTGAACCGGTAGGGGCCGGCGGACAGCTCCGCCTCCACCTCCGTGCCGACGTCGGCGCCGACCGGCTTGGTGGCGCGCACGCCGGCCTTGCGGGAGTCGTCGTAGTGCTCCAGCAGCAGGTCCAGCGCCTCGGCGAGGCTGGACTTGCCCGCCTCGTTGGGCCCCTGCACCACCGTGACGCCACGCTCGGCGAAGGCGACCTCGCGCGCGGCGACGCCGCGGTAGTTCGCCAGGCGCAGCCGGTGGATCCTCACGCGGCGGCGCCCCGGTGCAGCCGGTACAGCAGGGCCAGCGCGTCCTGGGCCGCGTCGGCGCCGCCCTCGGCGGCGGCGCGCAGGTCCCCGACGGCGTCGGCGGCGAAGCCCGCCAGCTCCAGCTCCGCCAGGTCGTCCTCCTCCGGCAGCAGCGCCAGGTCGCTGTGGCGCTCCCACACGCGCAGGGACGCGAACAGCTCGCGGTGGCGGTCCAGCACGTCGTCAAGCAGCGCCATGTCGCGCAGCCCCAGCGAGCCCACCAGCCGCAGGCGCACGGCGCAGCGCTCCTTGTCGGGCTGCTCGGCCAGCCAGGTCGCCAGCACGCTGACGTCGTCGGCGTCGCGCAGGGCGAACGGTTCCGGCTGGGCGAAGCGCCACGTCGCCACGGGGTGCGCCTCGGCCCGGCAGTCGCGCGCGTCGACGTCCACGACCAGCACGTGGCCCGGTGCGACCTCGTCGAAGTCGGTGGGCTCCGGCGCGCCGGCGTAGCGCACGCGGCCGCCGGCGCCGAGCTCCGTGAGCGAGTGGCGGTCTCCCAGCGCCACGTAGTGCACGCGGCCGTCGGCCAGCGCCCGCTCCAGCGGCGCCAGGCCGATCACGGCGGGGTCGTCGGCGTCCGGGGACAGCACGTCCACGCAGCCGTGGCCGGCGACCACGCGCACCGTGCCGTCGGCGCGCAGGTCCTCGCAGGCGGCGGCGACCAGGTCGCGCAGCGGCCGCTTGGACGTCCACGGCGCGGTGACCAGCTCCACACCGGGCGCGACCGGCCACGCCCCCGCGCGGTCCAGCACGGTGACGTTCGCGGGCCTGGCGCGGGCGAACTCCGGGCTGGTGAACAGCGACCCGGCGTCCAGCGGGTCGTGGTTGCCGGGCAGCAGGTAGACGGGCAGGCCCAGGCCGCCCATCACGTCCAGGGCGCGCAGCAGCACCTGGCGGTCCAGGTGGTTGGACTCGAAGACGTCGCCGCACACCAGGACGAACGCGCAGCCCTCGCGCTGCGCGACGCGCCCGATCTCGCGCACCGCCTCCAGCCGCGCGGCGCCGAAGCGGGCCTGGGCCTCGTCGGTCAGGAACGCCCGCGTCATGCCGAGCTGCCAGTCGCCCGTGTGCAGGAAGCGCACCACGTGGATCCCTCCGTGTCCGTCGAATTACACCAGTGTAAGGAGGGGGTGCGACGGCGTCGCGTGAAAGTTCGGTCAGTCCTCCAGGACGCGCGCCGCCTCGGGGTCCAGCTCGCGCAGGAACACCGCGCAGCGGTCCGCCTCCTCGTGCTCGCCGATGGCCCAGGCCGCCCGCCCCAGCGCGTGCACGCTGCGCAGGAAGCCGCGGTTGGCCTCGTGCGACCACGGCACCGGGCCGCTGCCGCGCCAGCCCGCGCGGCGCACCTTGTCCAGGCCGCGGTGGTAGCCGGTGCGGGCGAACGCGTACGCCGCCACGGGGTCGCCGGCGTGCAGGGCGCGCTCGGCCAGGATCGCCCAGGCCTCCAGGAAGGTGGGGTAGCTGGCCGCGACCTCCCGCACGGCGATGTCCGGCACGTCGCCGCCGAGGGCCTGCGCGAGCGCGTGCCGCGCCTCCTGCGGCTCCTCCGGCAGCAGCGTCGGCTCCGGGGCGTCCTCCCCGGCGATGCGCAGGCTCATGCCGTGCTCCCCGGGACGACCATGTCGAACCAGCGGTGCGCGGCGCGGCTGGTGTCCGACGCGGCGTGGACGTGCTTGGCCTCCGTCCACTCGTGCAGGCCGAGCAGTCCGTGCTCCCGCCCGATCCCGGACTGGCCGTAGCCCCCGAACGGGTAGTGCGGGTTGAGCAGGTGCCACTCGTTGACCCAGACGGTGCCGGCGCGCAGCCGGCCGGCCAGCGCCGTGGCGCGCGCCGGCGAGCCCCACACACCGGCGGCCAGGCCGTACGCCGTGCCGTTGGCGATCGCCACCGCCTCGTCCTCGTCGCGGTAGCGCAGCACGCTCAGCACCGGGCCGAAGATCTCCTCCTGGGCGATGGTCATGTCGGCGCGCACGTCGGTGAACACGGTCGGCTCCACGAAGAAGCCTTGCGCCAGCTCGCCGTCGGTCAGGCGGCTGCCGCCCAGGGCCAGCGTCGCGCCCTCCTTGCCGCCGATGTCGATGTAGTGCAGCACCGTGTCGAGCTGCTTCTGGCTGACCAGCGGGCCGAGCTGGTTGGAGGGGTCGGCCGTGGGTCCGACGCGGATCGCGCTGGCGCGCTCGAGCAGGCGCCCCACGAACTCGTCGTGCAGCGCGTCGGGCAGCAGCAGCCTGCTGCCGGCTGTGCACGCCTGGCCCGAGTGCAGGAACACCGCGTACAGCGCGCCGTCCACCGCCAGGTCCAGGTCGGCGTCGTCCAGCACGATCTGCGCGCTCTTGCCGCCCAGCTCCAGGGTGACCTTCTTCAGCGTGGGCGAGGCCATGCGCATGATCTCCCGGCCGACGTTGGTGGAGCCGGTGAAGGCCACCTTGTCGACGTCCGGGTTGCTGGCCAGCTCCTCGCCGGTGCCCGGGCCCGGGCCGGGGATCACGTTGACCACGCCGTCCGGCACCCCGGCCTCGCGCAGGATCTCCGCCAGCCGCACCGCCGTGCACGGCGTCTCCTCCGCGGGCTTGAGCACCACCGTGTTGCCGGCGGCCAGCGCCGGGGCGAGCTTCCATGCCGCCATCTGCAGCGGGAAGTTCCACGGCACGATCGCGCTGCACACGCCGACCGGGTCGCGCCGCAGCGTGTTGGCCGACCCGAACGGCGAGGGCGGCAGCGTCTCCGGCTCGTCGAGCGTGGCGGCCATGTCGGCGCACGCGGAGAACCACTGGATCGCCCCGCCCACGTCGGCGGCCATGGCCTTGACCAGCGTGGAGCCCGAGTCGCGCCGCTCCAGCTCTGCGAGCTCACCGGCCTGCGCGGCGATGAGGTCGGCGGCGGCGCGCAGCACGGCGCCGCGCTCGGCGCCGGTCCTGCCCGACCAGCGCCCGTCGTCGAAGGCGGCGCGCG
>Ga0247718_1000504_pt1 | contig 11127 bp, 6 predicted proteins | sample 21E_DmetaG_FD_189045 | JGI IMG/M metagenome (GOLD analysis project Ga0247718, IMG submission 189045) | Soil microbial communities from hillslope of Landscape Evolution Observatory, University of Arizona, Oracle, AZ, United States - 2-1-E_D | ecosystem: Engineered > Artificial ecosystem > Mesocosm...
GCCACCCAGTAGATGCTGGCGGTGAGCGCCAGGAATGCCAGGAGCGACACCAGCGGCGCGGCCCCTCCCGCCCACTCGGGCCCCACGTGGATGGCCTCGATGAAGGCGGGGGCGAAGGCCACCGGCACGGCGATGAGCACCCCCAGGAGCGCCGCCCCGGCAATGAGCCCCGACGCGTAGAGCACTCCCGCCTCGCGCTTCTCCTGCAGCTCATCGCCCTGGAAGCGCCGCTCGATGAGCCAGCGGACGATCCCCCCCGCGAAGATGGGGGTGGTGAGCGCCAGCGGGAGGTAGAGCCCCACCGCGTACGGGAGGGAGGGGATCCCCAGCATCTCCACCACCACCGCGATCATGAAGCCCACGAACACCAGTCCCCAGGGGAGCGACTGGTTGAGCACCCCGTCGATCACCGTCGCCATCAGCGTGGCCTGTGGGGCCGCCAGCTCCTCCGAGCCGATCCCGTACGAGGTGTGGAGGAGCTTGAGCACGAAGGCCATGGCCACCGCGGCGAAGGGGAGCCCGATCAGCTCCGCGATCTGCTGCCGCCGCGGGGTGGCCCCCAGGAGGAAGCCCGTCTTCAGATCCTGCGAGGTGTCGCCCGCGATGGCCGCCGAGATGCACACCACCGCGCCCACCAGGAGCACCGCCACGCGCGCCGTCTGCCCCACGTTGCCGAGCGCGAGGAAGATGAGCGAGGTCACCAGGAGCGCGGCGATGGTCATCCCCGAGACGGGGTTGGAGGAGGAGCCGATGAGCCCCACGATGCGCGCCGAGACGGTGACGAAGAAGAAGGAGAACACCACCATCAGGAGCGCCCCCAGGAAGCTCACCTCGATGAAGGGGACGAGCCAGAGCACCACCGCGATGAGGAGCGCCGCGCCCAGAACCGCGCCGAGCGGGAGGTCCAGGTCGGTGCGCTTCCGCGTCCCCCCGGCACCGCCCACCTCGCGGAGCCCCACGCGCAGGCTGTCCACGATGAGCGGGAGCGCCTTGAGGAGGGTGATGATTCCGCCGCCCGCCACCGCTCCCGCGCCGATGTAGCGGACGTAGCGGGTCCAGATGGTCCCCGCCTCCATGTCGCGGATCAGCGCCGTCTTCTCGGGAAAGACCGGGGCGGCGAGCCCCGTGCCGAAGAGGTCGATCAGCGGGATGAGCGCGAACCAGGCGGTGAGCCCGCCCGCCAGCATCACCGCGGCGATGCGCGGCCCGATGATGAACCCCACCGCCAGCAGCTCGGGGGAGAGGTCCCCGCTCGCCACCACCTTGCGCAGCCCGGGGCTGTTGCTGCCGGGGAAGACGTGCGCCTCCGGCTCCCGGGGCCACAGCCCCACCCCCGAGCCGTGCACCAGGAGCTGGTACAGCGCGCCGAGCCCCAGCCCTCCGAAGACCAGCTTCGCCTTGGCGCCCCCGGTCTCCCCGGCCACCTGCACCTCCGCGCACGCCGTCCCCTCGGGGTAGGGGAGGTTGCCGTGCTCGCGGGAGACCAGGAACCGCCGGAGCGGGATCATGAAGAGCACGCCCAGGATCCCGCCCAGGAAAGCCACCGTCGCCAGGACGTACCAGTCGGCGTCGAGCCCCCAGATGTAGAGCGCGGGGAGGGTGAAGATCACCCCCGCCGCCAGCGACTCCCCCGCGGAGCCGATGGTCTGGACGACGTTGGTCTCCAGGATGGTCCCGGTGCGGAGCGCCCGGAAGATGGCAATGGACATCACCGCCGCGGGGATGGAGGCGCTCACGGTGAGCCCCACGCGGAGCCCCAGGTAGGCGTTCGCGGCGCCGAAGACCACCCCCAGCAGGATCCCGACCAGGACGGCCTTGACGGTCAGCTCGGGGATGGTCCGCTCCGGCGGGACGTAGGGGGGGTACTGATCGCCGGGGATGGTCTCGTACGCCTTCGGGGAGAGGCCGCCCCGGGGCCGGTGCTCGGTCGCGGTGCCCGCCATCCGCGCTCCTTGCGGTGGAGAGTGGTGGGTACTTCTGCCGCCAGTGAAGACGGGAGGCTACGCCCGCCGCGTACCCGTGTCAAGCGCGGGAGTTGAGTTGCCCAACCTAATACTACAACGAAGGATCAGAAAATGCGGATGCCCGGGGAGGCACCTGAACTCAGGAGGTGATCCATGGATGCAGCCGAACTGGATCGGGTCTACGCCTCGTTTCTGCGCTTTCACGCCCGCTTCGCCGCGCACTTCGGGCGCCGCGAGGCGCGAGAGCGCAGTGAGCAGTACCTGCGGGGTCTGCTGGTGCAGCGCAGTGAGCGGCGCAGTGCCGAGAACCTGGCCGAGGCGATCTCCGGCGCCACTGCCCGCACGTTGCAGCTGTTCCTGAGCGATTCTCCCTGGTCGACTGCCTCCGTGGTCGACGAGCTGCAGGCCTACGTGGGGGAGCGGCTCACCGACCCGGAAGGCACCTTCATCGTGGACGAGACGGGCTTCGCGAAGCAGGGGAAGAAGTCGGTCGGCGTGGCGCGGCAGTACTCGGGCACGCTGGGCAAGGTGGACAACTGCCAGATCGGCGTCTTTCTCACTTATGCCTCGGCGAAGGGCCATGCCACGGTGGATGCGCGGCTCTTCTTGCCGGAGGCCTGGACCGAGGATCGGGCGCGCTGCCGAGCGGCCGGGGTGCCCGAGGACGTGGCGTTTCGCACCAAGCCCGAGATTGCGCTGGATCTGCTGGGGCACGCATGTCAGCGGGGGCATCTGCCCGGGCGCTGGGTGGCGGCGGATGAGGTCTACGGCAACTCGCCGGATTTTCGCGACGGGGTGGCCGCGCTGGGCCTGGGGTACGTCGCCGATGTGGCTTGTGACCTGCCGGTCTTCGCTGAGGAGGCACCCACCCAGATCCCGCCCTACTCGGGTCGCGGCCGGCGGCCTGTGAAGCCGCGTCTGGCTCCCGGTGCCGCACCCGCACAGCCGGTCCACGCGCTGGCCACAGCGCTGCCCGAGTCTGCCTGGCGGGAGGTGGAGGTAGCCGAGGGCGCGCAGGGGCCGCGCGTCTATCGCTTCGCCCGACTGCGCGTCTGGGAGAGCCGCGACGGTCTCCCCGGGCGCGAGTGCTGGCTGCTCTTGCGCACCAACCGGGACGGGGAGGAGCCCCGATACGCACTCTCCAACGCCCCCGCCGAGGTGCCCCTGCGGCGTCTGGCACAGGTCCAGACCACACGCTGGAGAATCGAAACCGAGTTCGAGACGCTCAAGGGCGAGGTCGGCCTGGACGAGTACGAGGTGCGCGGCTGGCGCGGGTGGCATCACCACGTCACGCTCGCTCTCCTGGCCGGTGCCTTCCTGCTCAGCCTGCAGCAGGAGTGGGGGGAAAAACATGCCCCAACTGACGCGGCCGCAGATCGCGCGCGTGCTCCGCGAAGTGCTGCCCCGCCGACACTGGAGCCGAGCGGATCTGCTCGCCTGGCTCACAGAGACCCAGCAGCGCAACGAAGCGGCCAAGCAGAGCCACTCCAAACGAAGACTCCTTCTCACGCTGCACCGGCTGCTCATGCGGCATAAAGCTTCGTTGTAGTACTAAGGGCTTGGTGGGAGTATATGCTCAACGATTTTTGTTGACGCGCTCTCAACGCGCTACTATGTTGTAGCGGTGGCTGTGCCGGCTCAGGTGGCCCAACTGGTAGATCCCAGGCGGAATGTAGAAGGAACTCATCATGGAATGAGGTACCTCCGGAAGTCAGGCTACGAGAGAGAAATCGGTTGCCGAGGTTTGCCATCGTGGCGATAGTCACTCCAATAGAGAGACCCTTATGCGCAGCAAACTTATTCCAGGAGTACTGAATCAGGCACAATCCGACATTCGAGCGGTTACGCGCGCAATAGAGGCCGTAGGTGGTATCAACCTCGGACAAGGTACATGCGCACTTCCACCACATCCGGAGATCGTTGTTGCCGCAGGACGGGCGGTCGAGGAAGGACACAACAGCTATACCTTCTATGACGGAATCCCGTATTTGAAGGATGCGATCATCGAACGTGTCGCCGCGTATAACTCTCTCCACGTTGCCCGGGAAAACATCCTAGTAACAAGTGGAGCGACCGGGGCGTTCGAGTGTATCTGCAAGTGCTTTATTGAGGCGGGCGATGAAATCGTCGTGTTTGAGCCCATCTACAAGTACCACCTGCGTCAGGCCATGGGTAGGGGGGCAATCGTTCGTCACGTATCTCTGCATGCACCGGATTGGTCCTTCGATCTGGAAGAACTCGCGTCGGTGTTCACCGCCCGAACCAAATTTCTCGTATTCTCCAATCCTAATAATCCCACAGGCAAGGTGTTCAGCCGGGAAGAATTGTTGTTGATCGGGGAGTTGTGTAGGCACCATAATGTAATTGCTGTTGTTGATGAGGTTTACGAGTATATCCTCTCGGATGGTGCCCAACATATCTCATTGGCATCTCTGCCAGGTATGTTTGAGCACACGATCACGATTTCCTCGGCAAGCAAGACCTTTTTCGTGACGGGGTGGCGAGTCGGATGGGCGATTGGGCCGCAAGATGTCATTGGCCTGCTCGGTGTCAAGTCGGATGAAACCTACGTTTGCGCTCCTGCTCCACTCCAGCACGCCGTGGCACATGGTCTTCGACTCCCGCAAGAGTTCTTCGGTAACATCAAAGTTCCATTTCAGGATCGAAAATCCGCGTTGATGAAGTCTCTAGCGCAGGTCGGATTTACACCGCACCCTCCAGAAGGTGCGTACTACGTTCTCGCGGATTACCCGAGCGCGTTTGCAGACGATGACATTACCGCGATGCAGTGCCTAGTCGAACAAATTGGTGTCGGAGCGGTTCCGGGACGAGAGTTTTTTCCCTCACGATCTAACACCGGAATGCTTCGGTTCTGCTATGCAATTACGGATGAAAAGCTGGAGGAGGCATGTCAGCGTCTGGCGAGACTTCCGCAGATCTAGGTCTTGGGAACAGCCGAACTACCTCCTCAATGCCTGAGCCATCAGTGGTCCTAGACACCACCCTTCGGGACGGTGAGCAGGCACCCGGAGTAGCACTGACTCCCTCTGAGAAGGCAGAATACGTGCGGCTCGCCGAGGAGGCCGGCATTCGGTACATAGAGGTGGGCTTCCCACAGAATCCTCTCGATCTCGACGCCTGCGTTGCTGCGGCTCGCGCCGCGCGCCAGGCTCGCATAGTCGCAATGGCCTTGACTACCCGGGAGAGCGTTACCCTCGTGTCCGACATCGGAGCGCATGAAGTTCTGTTCGTCGTCCCCTCTTCGCATGATCACCTCTCGGGTGTATTCGGTCGCCCCTATCCGGCTTTACGGGACTGCTTGCTGGATTCTATAGAGGTGGCCCATGCGCTCGGGTTGGCAGTCAACGTCGGACTCGAGGATGCCAGTGAAGGCGACCTTGACATGATCTTTCGGCTACTTGATGACCTGGCACCCGTTGCTGACCGTGTCGGTTGTGTAACCGTTCCAGATACACGTGGGCAACTGCTCCCGGGCGAGACTATCACACTCCTTTCTGCTATCAGGGGCCACCTACCACATGCGGATTGCCGACTGGCATTCCACGCGCACAACGACCTCGGTTTGGCCACCGCGAACACGCTGGCCGCACTTCAGATGAGGCCGGCGGTCGATTGCGTGCATGTGACGAGTTGTGGCTTCGGGGAACGGGCGGGGAACGCCAGTCTGGAACAGATCGCGGTGATACTAGCTCTGAAACTCCACCGGCCAACCGGCATCAGGTTGGACCACCTGCTCTCTCTATGCCAATACACTGAAGCAGTGTTTTCCACCTCTGCAGGTGTCCATGCTCCTGTCATTGGTGAAAAGGTGTTCTCACATGAAAGCGGTCTTCATCAGCGAGCTCTGCTGAAGAATTCTCGCAGCTATCAGTTTCTGAATCCCGAACACTTCGGGCGGCAGGTCAGGCTTGTCCTCGGAAAGCATTCAGGACGGGACTTCCGGGAGTATGTGGCTTTAATGGCCGGGTGCAGTGAGGCGGAAGTCGCGTCGCTCCAGCAGCGGTTTGTTAATGGTATTAGACCCGTGCGTGCGGGGTCCCGGAACGAGAAGGGCGATTCGCCCGACGAACAGATTCGGGTAGGTCTGGGCGTTGACGATATTGTCCATCTGATAAAAATGAGCAGGTCTGGTGAGCAGCTATCGGGTGAGGGCAGCTTCGGGCAGGATTGAACCATTAATTTGGGGGAGACTAATGATCGCAGAAGCAGATGTACTCAGCTTCGAGAGTGAACTCCGGCAGAACCTAATGCGAGGGTATCGCCGTGTGCGAAATGCCCAGAGTCAGGGAGTGCGCCTCTCCCCGGGTGAGTGTATACTCGAACTGCTCGGTGATCCGCACCTGCTTCTGTTTACTGACAAAGATTCCCGACTCCGGCTGAGGATCCCCATTGTGTATGTAGCGGATTGGATTCTGAAGCGGGGGGAGGACGCGGTACAGGGAGTCAAGAAGGCCATGCAAAATCCCGACGACGTTCTCACCTGCTATAAGCGTTTCCGGGATTACGGTGGCGATCACGCAGGGATTCATAGAGTGCTGGTCAGAGCGTTACAAGAATATTCGCAGGAGTTCCCGGACAAGAAGGTGCTCCTCGACTGGCTTCATGCAGTTCGTCCCGAGGAGGAAGATCACGACGAGATCCGAAGCGAAAACTGGTTCGCTTACCACCAGGCTCAAGCAGAGCCTGATGCGATCTTTGCACACATTGCGGATGATATCCCCAGCCAAGTTCGGTCTGTGGACGGTCTAGTCCGACTTACCTTTCCGATCTCGGAGGAGACGGAAGATCCGGCTCGTATGGTGACTCTAGTCCTCGGCCTGGACTTGAAGAAGGAAGGAGGCGGAGTAATCACATCCGAGCACGCCACCAGTAGGATTGCCAAGACGGTGCGGCACATCGCAGGAGTCCTTTTGGGGGAGATCCCCCAGCTGTACCGTCGGGTAAACAATCGCCGTACACACAGCAGCATGACCGTGCGAGCTCCGGAATGGGTGCGGCGCCCGGATCGGGATCCTCTTCACGAAGCCGTGGATGATCTCCACCGCAAGATCATCGCGCTCGCATCACGCGTTGGGCTCGAACATTGGACCGAGCAGGTCAGCGGTTTCAACTTCCTCATTGCCTTCCGTGAACTGGATGACAGGTATCGCGCAACGCTGCGGTACTGTCTAAGCATCTACAACTTGCATGCTCTCGGCTCCGGGTACGAACGAGTGCAAGAGTGGCGTGCGGCATTCGAGCGAAACCTGGCTTGCAACGAGGCATCCCTGGAGCGGTTGTTCCTTAGAAGTTACGGGCTTGATAAAGGCATGGAACAACATCGGGTTTACAGGCGGCTATGCGAAGAGGCTATCGAGAACATCTTCCGGGAGGGCCGCGAATTCAACGAGATTAGACGAGATCTCGCGGAGAAGATCGAGAGCTTCCCGTACCACATGCAGTTAACACCCGGTTATTGGGTGATGGATCAATGCCACCCCGAAGTCATTTGCCACTGGCTGAGTGATCCGCGTGCAAGGAAATTCGATCAATATCCAGCTGTTCTCCTCGTCTGGGAAGCTACCGCCCTGCCGGATCAGATCTATTACAGTCCCATCGTGGACGGAGCAGTTCCGGTAGGAGTCTGCGGCGTGAACGAGGAGTTGATCGATTCGGAGAGATGTCCTGCATACGAACTCCAAGAGCTGATCGATGAGAGTGCCTTGCGCTTTCGGAGCATCTTGTCGAGTCGAGAGTTAAGTGACATCAATTCAGAATTACTTGCCCGCCGACGTGAACTGGGTGATGCGATCGGAGACGGATCCAGGCTGTGGGTACCGATTCTCAAGCGGTTCCGTAGATTGGCATACTACTACCTTCCAAATGTGGATGACTATCACACGAAGCTCGTGCGCAACACGGAGCTGGAAGATCTGTTCGGAGACAAAAAATGGATTCAGAACGGGAATAGGAGTTGGTGGGAGTGTCATGGAGTCTCTTCCAAGCATCTGGATGCGCTCCAGCGTGCGACGCATGTCGGAGCCAACCAGGGCCGAATCGTTGATGACGAGAGGGATTTTTTAGGCGAACACATCCGAGAAATAATAGATGAACTCACCAAGCTCCCTCCCAATCTGCCGGAGGCGAGTGTCTATCGAATCCAGCTTAGTGATGCGCCTGACGTGAGTCTGGTCGTGCTGATCCCCAATCCATGCCACCACGACCTTGCACACGAACTCGTTGATCGGTTTCTGAGCACCTGTGAGGCGGCTCTCGATAGTTATGCCGACAAAGTAGAGAAGCTCGGAAAATTGGTCAGTAGCGAGAGCGATAAGCGAGAATCGGAGCCGTACCATGTGTTCCTGTCCTACAATTCACAGGATCGGGAGTTTGTGGATACGGTCGCCCGCGGCCTTCAGAGCTATGGCATCAATCCGTGGTACGACGAGTGGGCGTTGAGGCCAGGACAGTCGGTGATCGCTGCGATCGAAGAGGGTATCGATACCATCCCTTGCGCTGCGGTCTTCGTAAGCACTAAGGGAGAGGGGATTTGGCAGGGCACAGAGATTCCCATTCTGCTGGAGAGGTTCATCAGGGAAGGGGGTACGCTCTTCGTAGTCCTAATCGATGAAGTAGATCGTCAGCAGATCAGACCATTCCTCCGCAATACCCGGGCAATCCATTGCTCCAGAAGCGATGATCCGATCAAAGAACTCGCAGAAGCAATCCGGACCGCTCTAGACAGGCCGGCTTCAAAACGTTCTCCGCGTCCACGGGGACCTCACTGGGTGTGATGGAGCATGCTCAATGGACGCGACTCCGCGTTCTGAACGGCATGGAGCCAGACGTCATGATCAGGCTCCATACCGCCGCCAGCGCAGCCACCGAGCGGCGGGCAGCCTTCAACTTGCTCCAGGCCCGCTCATTTGGGTTTGCGAGGAGAATGAGGGGCTCTCGATCAGATTTGCCCCTGCATTCAACAGCATGCATTCCCATGGATCAGATCCCAGCACTAGCAAGGACCATGTTGGCAAGCACGCCGTAGTCGTAGCTCAGTAGGAGTTCGTTGTTCTCCGACGGCGTTAACGAGTTGATCGCTGGTTCCCACCCATCAGCTTGCATCTGCGATGCGAGTGTTGCGGTTCTGCCACCAGCCGAGCCAATGAGAAACACCGGAATTCTGACTGAACAGGCCATAGCCATCTCCTCGTCAACCCCAGGTAACCGGCAATCGGAGGGCTCCCGTCCTCCGATTGCCACGAATGCCACCGCCTCTTGGTCCTGAATCATCGCCTTCCGCATCGCTGACAGGCTCCTTCCTCTGTCCTGGTCAACTGCGGGTTGTGGAAACACAGTCGCATCACCTCGAACCACATTGATCTTTGCTTGATCAGCGAAGAACGTTGACAGGTAGAGACGTGTCTTCTCTGCGTAATCATTGGGCCTCCGGGCTCGGGCAATATGCAGAATCATCGGCTCGAAAGTGGGATGACCACCGAAAATGACGGTCCCACCTCGGTCGTAGATCGCCCGGACAAAGGAATACACCGCGTCTTTAAGATGCTGCTCGTGCTCGGGTTCCGTATCCGGGAAAGCCCCCGAGATTATGACGCCCCGTCTGCGTACGGCTGGTGGAGGCTGAGTCAGGAACTCCAGTTCGGACACGTATTCGTGGGCCGAGTCTACATAACAGGGTAGCTCCTTACGCCCCCGGGCTTTAGGTGTGGTGCCGTGCGGGGGAATTGGGCCAGCCAATACGGCAGCGTCATATTGCGCCCCGTGATGGGGATGCGGATCGTAACCGAAGCCACACACAGCTGGACCAAACGCAGACTCGTCCTCGGCACCCGGGCGGCGGCCAAAGAACTGGACTAGGTGCGTAAGCGGCCGTTGAGGGTACCGGCGACCGAGCCGCGGTAGCCTGACTTCGTACACCATACGTCGGCGATCAAGAAGGGTGGCCGATGCCAACCCAGACCGCGCGAGTTGCTCAAGTCGTCGGACGCTGTCAAATACGCGCAGTGCCGACTCGTATGCCAAATCGAAAGACTGGTGAAGGACCCGATCAACAAACTCCGGATCGATGACTCCTTGAGATACATCGGCGTCCGGTAGGTCAAAGTGTGGCCTGGCTCCAGGCGCCACGCTCAGTGGAACTCGACCATCCGCAGGTCCGAGCCGCACCCACACGACAGGGAGATTGAGGCCAAGGGCAACCTCTAACTCCCGCATGATCCACTCTGATTCTCCCGCCTTTGGGGTATCGAGAAATACAACTGCATCACTCTGCTCTAACTCCTCCAAGATCTTTTCGTCGTTATCAACGCCACATTTCAAGTCGCTCAAGTCGCGGAAGACACCGCCCCCTGCGATTGCCCTCTTTCTCGCTTCCTCCCAGAAAGCATAAGCGAGTTCCTCACCATCAAGGCGCCGGTGGCTCACGAAGAGCCTCATGTGCTCCTTGGATAACGTCGGCTGAACCCGCGCGATAACAGTCCTTGCGAATGCGGCAGCAACCGTCTGGACTTGCGCGGTGTTCAGACGACGCCGACGCAGTTCCTCGACGACATCCAGGCTCTGTACCCTGCTGGCAATTCCGATCGGTTTCCGGACAGGGGAATCAATTGCGACGGGAAGAAATCCGGTTCCGACCTCGGCCGCCCGCTCCTGCAACTCGATCACTTCAGGCGCTACCGTATCCTCCGTTCCATTCAGCAGGAGGACTAAATCGTTCTGACCGGGATGGGATGCACTCACGACCGCTCGGGACAACAGCCGCACGATTGGAATGTGCAACTCCATCTCACGAACACACGTCTCAAAGAACACCCGAGCGTCCTCGCGGTCTCCGATCGTCAGCCGAGGGTCAACACAGAAGACATTCATCTCTTCAATAACACCTTTGTCGATAACGATGAACCACAAGCAGAGCGCTCACATAAGGCACAAATGGGGCCCATCGGGCAGCAGCTATTACTATGCAGCAATACGCGCGCCATTTTCTGGTCTACGTTAAACCTTGCGCGTCCTACTTATGTAGGAGTTACGCAGTTGCTCCCAAAGTGAAGCGGGGCGCGGCGAGATAGGCGCGCACGGCCTCGCGCACGATAGAAGTCTTTGCCTCCCACCAACTCATGCCGGTGCGGATTCGGTTCCGCTCCAG
>Ga0247718_1000505_pt1 | contig 11126 bp, 8 predicted proteins | sample 21E_DmetaG_FD_189045 | JGI IMG/M metagenome (GOLD analysis project Ga0247718, IMG submission 189045) | Soil microbial communities from hillslope of Landscape Evolution Observatory, University of Arizona, Oracle, AZ, United States - 2-1-E_D | ecosystem: Engineered > Artificial ecosystem > Mesocosm...
GCCCCGGGCGCGTCGAGGAGCCACGGCGAGTAATCGGCGCCGTAGCCGCGCCCGGGGCGGTCGACGAGGACGTCGTCCTCGAGCCCGAGCTTCGCCTCCCAGCGCGCGCGGCAGGCCGCCTCGGACAGCGCCCGCAGCCGCGCGCTCCGCTCCTTCTTCACGTTCGCGGGCACAGGATCGGCGTCGGCCGTCTTCGTCCCCGGCCGCGGCGAGTACGGGAAGACGTGCAGCTTCGTGAGGCCTGCGGCGCGCACCGTCTCGAGCGTCCGCTCGAACGCCGCGCCGTCCTCCGTGGGGAACCCGACGATCACGTCCGCGGTGAGGTTGAAGTCGCGGAGCGGCTCGAGCTTCCGAACGTAGGCCTCGGCCGTGTACCGGCGCGCCATCGCCTTCAGCACCGCGTCGTCGCCCGACTGGAGCGGCACGTGCAGATGCGGCGCGACGACGCGCGTCTCGCGGAGCGCGGCGACGAGGGCGTCGTCGACGTGGTTGATCTCGATCGAGGAGAGCCGCAGCCGGTGGACACCGTCGATCGCCCCCGCGCCGCGGATCAGGTCGGGCAGCCGCGTTCCTCCGTCGCGGAAGAGCCCGAGGTTGACGCCGGTCAGGACGATCTCACGGTGCCCCTGCGCGACGCGCTTCCGGATCTCCGCGAGGATCGCCGCGGCGGAGCGGCTGCGCGTCGCACCGCGGACTGCGGGGATCACGCAGAACGAGCACGAGAACGAGCAGCCGTCCTGGATCTTCACGAACGCGCGCGTGCGCTCGAGCCGCACCTCGTCCCGCACGCACCCGATCGCGCCGACGTCGCCCGCGACCGTCTCGACTGCACGCTCGATCTGGCCGGGGACGACGGTGACGTTCTGCGGGAGCCCGGCGAACGCGTCCGCGGAGAGGCGCGCGCCGCAGCCGGTGACGTAGACGCGCGCGTGGCTGCGCGCCGCACGTGCCGCGGCCTGCCGCGACTTCGCGAGCCCCTCGTTCGTGACGCAGCAGGTGTTGACGACGGCGACGTCGCCGCCGTCTGCGGTCTCGGTGTGGCCGTCGCGCAGGAGCCGCTCGCGCAGCGCCTGCGCGTCGGTGTGCGAGACCTTGCACCCGAGAAAGCGAACCGAGAAGCGCGCCACCGGCGCGACAGTCTAGGTGCGCCTACCCGCGGACGTGCAGGTCGGCCGCCCACCCGTCGTACTCGACGCGTCGCTCGCGCCGGTAGCCGGCGAGCGCCGGCTCGTCGGAGACGAGGTATCCGGACGTGATCGCGCGGCCGCTCCCGAGCTTCCCGCTCAGCGCGGTGACTGCGTCGGCGGCGATGTTCGCGACGACGAGGTCGGCCGGCGGCAGGTCGTCGGAGCGGAGGTCGGCGAGCCGCGCTTCGACCGCGACACCGTTCGCGGCTGCGTTTCGCTGCGTCGCTTCGACCGCCTGCGGGTCGAAGTCGAGGCCGACGACTGGCGCGAAGCCGAGCTTCGCAGCCGCGATCGAGAGAACGCCCGACCCGCAGCCCACGTCGAGAAGCGAGCTTCGCTCCTCCGCCTCGAGGAGCTCGAGGCAGAGGCGGGTCGTCGGGTGGCTCCCCGTCCCGAACGCGCGGCCGGGGTCGACGACGATCGCGACCGCGTCCGGATCCGGCTCCTCCCACGGCGGGCCCACCCACAGGCGGCCGACGCGCTGCGGGCGATGGAAATCGCGCCAGCGATCCTCCCATCCGGCGTCGACGTCGGTCGCCGTCCCGCGCCCGCCGAAGGCGTGCCACACGCGCTCCTCGCCGCCGGCGTCCGTGTACGCCGCGATCTCGAGCGAGCCGTCGAGGTCGCGTTCCTCGAATCCGTGCGGGAAGAGCTCGAGCATCAGCGCCCGCGCCTGCTCCGCGCGTGCGGCGGGAACGGTCACGGACACTCTGCGGAGCGGCGCGGTCAGCGGAGCGCGCTCTTCAGCTTCTCGAAGAACCCCTCGTCGCGCCGGTAGGTCTCGCCGTCCGACAGCCGCTCGAACTGCTCGAGCAGCCGCCGCTGCTCGTCGCCGAGCCGCCGCGGGACGGTGACGTTCACGAGCACGCGCTGATCGCCGCGGCCGTGGCGCTGGAGCACCGGCATCCCCTTCCCTCGGAGGACACGCAGCTCGCCCGGCTGCGTGCCGGGCTCGAACTCGAGCTCGACGTCGCCGTCGAGCGTCGGCACCGCGACCGTCGCGCCGAGCGCCGCCTGCACGATCGTGAGGTCGACCGTCGTGAGGATGTCGTTCCCGTCCCGCTCGAAGCGAGGATCGCGTGCGACGTGGACCTCGACGTACACGTCGCCGGGCGGGCCTCCGTTCGCACCCGCATGGCCCTCGCCGCGGATCCGGATCTGCTGCCCGTCGTGGATCCCCGCAGGGATCTCGACGTCGAGCGCCTTCGGTCGGACGACGCGGCCGCTCGCGTCGCACGCGCTGCACGGTGTCTCCACGACGCGACCTTGGCCGCTGCAGCGCGGGCACGCCTGCGTGCGGACGAACTCGCCGAAGACGCTGCGCGAGACCTGCTGGAGCCGCCCGCTGCCGCCGCACGTCGGGCACCCGATCGTCGACGTCCCGGGTTCGGCGCCGTTTCCGCCGCAGCGCTCGCACGCCGTCGCGACCTCGAGCTCGACGCGGCGGGTGACGCCCGTGTACGCCTCGGCGAGCTCGACCGCGACGACGAGCGCGAGGTCGGCGCCGCGTGCCGCTCCGCCACGACCGCGCCCGAAGAGGTCGTCTCCGAAGAACGCGGCGAAGATGTCGCCGAGGCTCCCGAGGTCGAACTCCGTCGGCGTGTAGCCACCGCGCTTGAGGCCGGCGTGCCCGTACTGGTCGTAGAGCCGGCGCGTTTCGGCGTTCGAGAGCACCTCGTAGGCCTGCGCGACCTCCTTGAACCGCTCGGCCGCGTCGGGATCGGGCGACACGTCGGGATGGAGCTCCCGCGCGAGCTTGCGGAACGCCTTCTTGATCTCGGCGTCGCTCGCGCCGCGCCCGACCCCGAGAAGCTCGTACAGGTCTCGTTCGGCGGTCGCCATCGCGCAAGCGTAGCCGCGGCCTCAGCCGCCGTTAGTCGGGGTCGTAGGCGTCCTGGACGAGCCGCGACAGCTCGAACGCCGCGGCGCGCACCGTGCGCACGGCCTTCGGGTAGTCCATCCGCAGCGGACCGAGCAATCCGACGGTGCCGAGCGTCCGCGTGGCCAGTCCGTAGGAGGCGCCGACGAGCGACACCTCCTCGAGCCCCGGGTGGTCGAGACCGACGCGGACGAACGCGCGGCGCGCGTCGAAGGTGTCGCCGAGCAGTTCGAGCGCCCGCGCCCGCTGCTCGAGCACCGAGAGCAGCTGGCGGCACGCCTCGAGCTCGTCGGGGCGGACGGCGTCGAGGAGCGATGCGGCGCCGCCGACGTAGAGCGCCTGCGCGGGCGGCGTCGCGAGCTCGAGGAACGCCGGCCGGAGCGCGTCGAGGAACGCCTGCTCGCGCGGCGAGAGCCCCTCCTCCTGGATCCGCCGGCGGAGCAGGTGCGTGCCGAGCTGGACGCCCTCGAGCCGGTCGTTCAGGTACTCGTTCGCCCAGCTCGCGAGGCCGGGGTCGACCGGATGGTCGAAGGTGAAGAGCCGCTTCGCGACGCCGCCGGTCGAGGTGATCGTCACCACCATCACCACCGTCGGTTGCAGCAGCAGCACCTCGACGTGACGCACCGACGCGGTCTCGAGCGGGGGCGCCGAGACGAGCGCGAGCAGCCGCGTCACCTGGGACAGGATCTCGGTCGTCGACTGGAGCGCGTCCTCGAACTCGCTCCGCATCGCCGTGAGGTCGAGCGGGAACTTCTGCGGGCGCGGTTCCTGCCGTTCGAGCACCTCGCTCGCGTAGAGCCGGTACCCCGCTTCGGTCGGCACGCGGCCGGCGGAGGTGTGCGGATGCGTGAGCAGGCCGAGCGCCTCGAGATCGGCCAGCTCGTTCCTGACGGTCGACGGCGAGTAGGGCAGCCCCGCGCGCTCGACGAGCGCCTTCGACCCGACCGGCTCGCCGGTCTCGACGTACTCCTCGACGACGCGGCGAAGGATCTCGCGCTTCCGGTTCGTCAGCTCCATTTGCAGGTAATTCTACGCCAACAACTCGACGGTCACGCCGCCGCCGAGGAAGCGGCCCCGCGGCGTCAGCCAGATCTCGCGCCGGTCGTCCCCGCTGCGGGCGAGCCCGAGCGCCTCGAGCCTCGCGAGCGCTTCCGCGTCGAGCACGTCGCCGAGCCCGGCCGTCGCGAGTGGCTCGTCGAGGCGCAGACCGAGGAGCACCCGCTCGGCCGCGCGCGTGGGCCCGTCGAGCGGCTCGAGCTCGCGCGGCGGCAGCGCGCCGCGACGCAGCGCAGCGAGGTAGCGCCCGAGGCTCGGGCCGTTCCGCCACCGCACGCCGGCGACGGTCGACACGGCGCCGGTTCCGAGGCCGAGGTAGTCGCGGGCGCGCCAGTAGCCGAGGTTGTGCCTCGCGCGGAGGTCCCGGCCGTCGCCCGTGCGGCAGAAGTTCGCCGTCTCGTACCAGCGGTAGCCGGCGCCGGTGAGCCGGGCGACGACGCGCTCGAAGTAGCCCTCGAGCGCCTCCGACTGGCGCTCGAGCTCGTCGCCGTGCGCGTGCGTGAAACGCGTCCCCGGCTTCGCCTCGAGCTCGTAGGCCGAGACGTGCTCCGGTGCGAGCGCGAGCGCGTCGTCGAGGTCGCGTTCGAGCTCGTCGAGGGTCTGCCCGGGGATGCCGTAGATGAGGTCGAGAGAGAGGTTCGTGAACCCGGCCGCGCGCAGCATCCAGAACGCGCGGCGGACGGTGTCGCCGTCGGCGCGCCGCTCGAGGATCGCGAGGAGCCGCGGCTGGAACGACTGCGCGCCGAGCGAGACGCGGTTGACGCCAGCGCGCAGCAGCAGCGCCGCGAGCTCCGGCGTCACCGTCTCGGGATTCGCCTCGACGGTAACCTCCTCTGCCGCCGGCAGCGCGGCGAGCAGGCGCTCCAGCGCGCGCGGCTCGGTGAAGGTCGGCGTCCCGCCTCCGACGAACACCGTCTCGAGGGCGGGCGCGAGTCGGTGGCGCTCGAGCTCGAGCTCCGCGAGAAGCGCGTCGACGTAGGGGCCGTGCTGGTCGTCTCGGCCGACGGCGGTCACGAAGTCGCAGTAGCCGCAGCGGTGGGCGCAGAACGGCAGGTGGACGTAGAGGTGGCGGACGCCGCCGGGCGGCGCCTCCAACGGTCCAGACTCCACTGGTCCAGCCTCCCCCATGGGGGGCGCGGCGTCCCCTACCCGAACGTTACGCCCGCGTGACTCGCGCGTGTGTGCCGCCTCCGTGCCGTTTGTGTGCATGTCGGCCACTCGGCTCACCGGCGGTCGTCGAGGTTGAGCACCGCGAGGAACGCCTCCTGCGGCACCTCCACCCCGCCGACCTGCTTCATCCGCTTCTTCCCCTTCTTCTGCTTCTCGAGGAGCTTCCGCTTCCGCGAGATGTCACCGCCGTAGCACTTCGCGAGCACGTCCTTTCGCTTCGCCTTGACCGTCTCGCGCGCGATGATGCGGGCGCCGATCGCGGCCTGGATCGGCACGTCGAAGAACTGCCGCGGGATCTCCTCCTTCAGCCGCTCCACGAGCAGCTTCCCCCGGTCGTAGGCGAAGTCGCGGTGGACGATGAGCGAGAGCGCGTCGACGGGCTCGCCCGCGACGAGGACGTCGACTCGCACGAGGCTGCCCTCGCGGAACCCGGCGAGGTCGTAGTCGAAGCTCGCGTAGCCGCGCGTGCGCGACTTGAGCTGGTCGTAGAAGTCGAGCACGATCTCGCCGAGCGGCAGCTCGTAGTTCAGGTGGACGCGCTCCTCGGAGAGGTATTCCATCGTGCTGAAGCGGCCGCGCCGCTCCGTCGCGAGCTCCATCACCGCGCCGACGTACTCCTTCGGGACGATCACCGACGCCTTGATGTACGGCTCCTCGACGGCGTCGAGCTCGCGCGGGAACTCGGCCGGGTTGTGCACCTCGCGCGCCTCGGCGCCCGGCCGCTCGATCACGCGGTAGGCGACGTTCGGCGCAGTGACGAGGAGGTCGAGATCGAACTCGCGCTCGAGCCGCTCGCGCACGATCTCCATGTGGAGCAGGCCGAGGAAGCCGCAGCGGAAGCCGAAGCCGAGCGCCTGCGACGTCTCCGGCTCGTAGAAGAGGGCCGCGTCGTTCAGCTTCAGCTTCTCGAGCGCGTCGCGGAGCTCCGGGTACTCGTCCGAGTCCGTCGGGAAGAGCCCGGCGAACACCATCGGCTTCACTTCCTTGTACCCGGGCAGCGGCGCCGCGGCCGCGGCTCGCTCGGTCGTGAGCGTGTCGCCCACCCGCAGGCGCGAGACGTCCTTGAGCCCCGTGATCACGTAGCCGACCTCGCCCGCCTCGAGCGTCGTGACCGGCCGGCGCTCCGGCGACAGGAACCCGAGCTCCTCGGCCTCGAACCGTGTCCCCTGCTGCATCGCGAGCAGGCGCGTGCCGCTCTCGAAGCGGCCGTCGACGACACGGACGAACGCGACGACGCCGCGGTACTGGTCGTAGGACGAGTCGAAGATGAGCGCGCGCGCCGGTGCAGCCGGATCCCCGGCCGGTGCCGGGATCCGCTCCACAATCGCGTCCAGCACCTCCTCGACCCCCTGCCCCGTCTTGGCGGAGATCCGAAGCACGCGCTCCGGGTCCTCGCCGATCAGGTCGGCGACCTCGGCGGCTGCGCCGTCGGGGTCCGCCTGCGGAAGGTCGATCTTGTTCACGAGCGGGACGATCTCGAGGTCGTTCTCGATCGCGAGGTACGCGTTCGCGAGCGTCTGCGCCTCGATCCCCTGCGCCGCGTCGACGACGAGCAGCGCCCCCTCGCACGCCTGCAGCGAGCGCGAGACCTCGTACGTGAAGTCCACGTGCCCGGGCGTGTCGATCAGGTTCAGCTGATGGCCCTTCCAGAGCACGCGCACCGCCTGCGCCTTGATCGTGATGCCGCGCTCGCGCTCGAGGTCCATCGAGTCGAGGAGCTGTTCCTTCATGTCGCGGTCGGCGACGGTGTCGGTGAGCTGCAGGATGCGGTCGGCGAGCGTCGACTTCCCGTGGTCGATGTGGGCGATGATCGAGAAGTTGCGGATGCGGTCTTGGTCCATGGGTGCTCACGCCCTGCGGAAGCGGCCGAGCAGCGAGTGTAGCGCCGAGACCTCCTCGATCCTGAGCAGCCGAGCGGCTCCGAGATACGTCGCCGCGGCGACAGCGAGGGCCGCCGCCAGCGCGACTGCCTGACCTCCGAACGACCGCCCGACGACGCCGTCGAGGCCGTACCACGTGGCGAACGCGAGCGCGCCCATGACAGTGGACGCGAGCGCGATTCGAGCCGTCGCCGCGCTGATCGCGCGGAACCCGAGCGGCCCGAGCCGGCGGCGCAGGAGCAGAGCCAGCGCGAGTGTCCCGGCGATGTTCGCGAGCGAGATCGCGAGCGGGATCCCCCACGTGCCGACGCGGAAGAGCGCCGCGTACAGCGCCACGTTCAGTACGAGGTTCCCGAGCGCGACGAGCGTCGGCGTCCACGGCGCCTGGAGGCCGAAGAAGCCACGGTTCAGCATCAGCATCATCCCGTTGAACGCGAGCCCGAGCGAGAACGCCGCGAGCGACGCCGCGACGACCGGGGTCTCGCGCGCCGTGAACTCACCTCGCTCGTAGAGGATCCGCACGATCGGTTCGGCGAGCACCGCGCAGACGACGCTCGCAGGGACGAGCAGGAACGCGATCTGCCGGAGGCCGATCCCGATCCAGCGGCCGAAGCCCTCGAGGTCGCCGCGCGCCGAGAGCTGCGCGAGGCGCGGGAAGAGCACGGTCGAAACCGCGACCGAGAAGACCCCCTGCGGGAGCATGTAGATCCGGAACGCGGCGTCGATCGCGGCGGGCGACAGCGTCGGGTCGATGTAGCGGGACGCGAAGAACGTCCCGAAGAGCTGGTTGACGTTGATCAGCCCGAGCCCGAGCGTCACCGGCCCCATGAGGAGGAAGACCTGCTTGACGGCCGGGTCTCGCCAGTCGATCGCGACGCGCAGGCGGCCGTCGCGCCCGCGCAGCCACGGGACCGGCAGGAGCACCTGCACGATCGTCCCGACGAGGATCGAGACGGCGTAGACGTACAGCTCCCCCTCCTCCGTCTCCGCGTGCGGCACGCCGAGCACGAGGCCGGCGATGATCGCGACGTTCCAGAAGACGGGCGTCAGGGCCGGGATGGAGAAGTGCTCGTAGCTGTTCAGGATTCCGACGACGATCCCGGACACGCCGAGCAGCGCGACGATCGGGAAGAGGATCTGCGTGAGCCGTACCGCGAGCTCCTCGTCGGCGACGTCGAACGGCCGCACGAGCAACGGCGCGGCGAGGATCGAGAGCGCCGTGAGGGCGCTCAGGCCGAGCAGCAACAGCCAGAAGAGCGTCGAGGCGACGCGCCACGCCCGTGCGCGCTCCCCCCTCTCGAGGAGCTCCGTGAAGACGGGGACGAACGCGCCCGAAAGTGCAGCGTCGGCGACGAGCGCACGTACGAGATTCGGGATCTGGAAGGCGACGGTGAAGGCGTTGATCCCGGCGCCCTCGACGCCGAAGTAGGCGCGTGCGACGATCTCGCGAACCAGCCCGAGGATCCGTGAGAGCGCGGTCGCCGCGGAGAAGATCGCCGTGGACAGCGCGAGTCGACGCGCGCTCGGCCTCGCCTCCTCCACGGGGCGAGTATAGGAGCGGCCGCGGCTGCGATCCCGTCGCGGCGTTTGCTACAGTTCCGCCGCCCGCCGAGTGCGGGCGCCTTTACGAGATGCCGAACATCAAGCAGCAGATCAAGCGCGTCCGGATCGCGCAGCGCCAGCGGGACGAGAACCTGCGCTACCGCTCGACCGTGAAGACGCTGACGAAGCGGCTCGAGGCGGCCGTCGCAGACGGCGATGCCGAGAAGATCGCCGCCGAGCATCGGGAGCTCGTCCGGCTGATCGACAAGGCCGCGTCGCACGGCGCGCTGCACAAGAACACCGCCGCGCGCAAGAAGGCACGCGCAGCGCGGATCGCCACCGGCGCCGAGCTCTAGCACCGCGCGAGCAGCCATCGTCGCTCGCGGCGACGCGGGCTACGACCGCTCGGCGGTCAGGTCGACGAGCGCGCGCTGCAACTCGAGGTCGGGCGCGAGTCGGCTGTCTCCCTTGAGCGCACGGTCGAGCGCGGCGAGCCGCACGACCGCCCCGCGCAGCTCCTCCTCGGCGAAGTTGCGTGCCTGCCCGAAGAGCTTCTCCGCGTAGAACGGGTGCATCTTCAACCGCGGCGCCGCGTCGCGCGGGCGGACGCCGTCGGAGGCGAGCTTCTGGCACTGCCGCACGCGAGCGACGTGGTTCGAGAGGGCGCCTGCGAGCCGCGGCGCGGTGTCGCGGCGCGGGCGGCCTTCGCGCTCGAAGATCGTCTCGGTCGCCTCGAGCGTGCCGCCGACGTCGCGGCGCGCCCACGCATCCGTGAGGTCGAACGTCGGTGCCTCGGCGAGCGCGGGAACGAGCGTGAGCACCTCATGCTCCCCGATCGGCTCGCCCCGAGCCCACGTCGCGAGCTTGTCGATCTCGCTCGCGAGCTGGTGGAGATCGTCCCCGATCAGCTGGACGAGCGCGGCGCACGCCTCCGGTTCGGCGCGGGCGCCGACGAGCGCGAACTGCTCGGCGACCCACGACGAAAGGTTCTTCTTCGGGACGGAGAACGCGAGCACCTGACCGACCTTCGCCACCGCCTTCGCGAGCGGCGAGTCCGCCTTCAGGTCGTGGGCGACGAGCGCGAGGACGGTGCCGGGCGCCGGGTTCTCGAGGTAGGCGGCGACCGCCTTCACGTCCGCTGCCTTCCACTTGTCGACCGGCTGCACGATCACGAGCCGCGCGTCGCCGGAGAAGAAGCCGAGCGTGTTGCAGGCGGCGACGGCGTCGTCGCCCGTCGCAGGCGGCACGTCGACCGACTCGACCGCCTGGTCGCCGACGCGGGCGCGGAGGCGCTGGAGCGCACGACCGATCTTGGGTCTGTCGGTTCCCGTGAGCAGGTAGGCGGGCTTGAGCTCCGCAGCGGCCACGCGTCCACCCTAGAGGACGCAGCGGGCGCTACCTCTGCGTCGCGACGGAGACGCGCTTCCCGTCCGTCTCGACGACGACGCGACCGTCCCTGTCCGTGCGAAGAAGGCGGATCGCGGGGACCGTCGCGAGCGCCGCGAGTGTCGTCCTGTGCGGGTGACCGTAGGGGTTGCCGCGTCCGCACGAGATGACGGCGAGCGCGGGCCGCAGCTCCCGGAGCTCCCGCTCGAGCCCGGCGTCGGCCGAGCCGTGATGGCCGACCTTGAGGATCTCGACCGAGCGTGCGTGAAGCGGTGCCGTCACGTCAGTCTCGGCGTCCGCCGGGAGGAGCGCGTCGACCGCTCCATACGTCGCGAGGATGACGATTGCCAGCCTGTTCGGGTCGTCACGCGCGGTTCCCGGCCGAACGGGCCAGAGCACGCGCAGCCGGAGGCGGCCGAGCCGCCACTCGGCGCCCGCGCGCGCCTCCGTCACCGGCACGTCCCGCTGGGCCGCGACATGGAGCGCCTCGCGCCGGTACGGGCTCGAACGCGTGAGGTGCGGGTCGAGGACACGGTCGACGGCGACCTTCCGCAGGACGTCGGCCGCTCCGCCGATGTGGTCCCGCTCCGGATGCGTCAGGACGAGCGCGGCGAGCCGCCGCACGCCGAGCTCCCGAAGCTGTGCGGCGACGCGCGCCTCGGGCGGGCCCTGATCGACGAGCACCGCTCCCTGCGGCACCTGGAGCAGGATCGCGTCGCCCTGCCCCACGTCGAGGAACGTGATCCGGAGGCCGCGTGGCGGAGGAGGCTTCGGCGCCGGCCACAGCTGCCACACGAGGAGCGCGGGCACGAGCGCCGCCAGCGCGGCGACCGCGAAGCGGCGTCGCCAGCGCGGCAGCCGCTGCAGCAGGAGGAGAGCGGCGGGCGCCGCGAGCAGCGTCACGACGGCGGCAGCCGAAGCGACCTGCGCGTGCGGCAGCGACGCGACGGCACGCGCGCACACGACGAGGTACGCCGCGATCCAGCCGTTGAGCCAGGCGAGCGCGAGCGCGACCGACGGTAATAC
>Ga0247718_1000506_pt1 | contig 11124 bp, 14 predicted proteins | sample 21E_DmetaG_FD_189045 | JGI IMG/M metagenome (GOLD analysis project Ga0247718, IMG submission 189045) | Soil microbial communities from hillslope of Landscape Evolution Observatory, University of Arizona, Oracle, AZ, United States - 2-1-E_D | ecosystem: Engineered > Artificial ecosystem >...
GTGAAGAGGACTTCCGCCTTGCCGGTGGCGGGATCGACCTTGAGCATGTCGAGCCGGTCCTGCGCGCGGGTCTCGCGCTGGACATAGAGCGTCTTGCCATCGGGCGCCCAATCGACGCGGGCGAGGTAGATGTCCTTCTCGGCGCCGAGATCGACCTGGACGCGGCTCTGGCCGTCCGCGCCGATCACCCAGAGCGAGACGTCGGCGTTGGGGGTGCCGGCGGCGGGATAGCGCTGCTCGAAGGTCCTGGTGCCGTCCGCGCCGATGGCCGCGCGGGTGACGCGGCCGACCTTGGCTTCGTCGAAACGCTCGACCGCGAGGCGCGCGCCGTCGGGCGACCACCAGTAGCCCTTGAAGCGGTTCATTTCCTCCTGCGCAACGAACTCGGCTTCGCCCCAATGGACGGTGGCGGCGGTTTCGACAGGGGTCACCGGCTGCGGATCGGTCTTGCCGTCGACCGGCCCCACGAAGAGGCGCTGATCGCGCACGAAGGCGACATGGCCGCCCTTGGGGCTGAGCGAGGGGTCAAGCTCGCCGCCCTTGGTCCCGGCGATCTTGCGCACCGAACCATCGAGCCCGGCGAGGATCAGATCGCCATCGATGGGCACGAGCACGGCGGTGCTGTCAACCGTCCATTCATAGCGGACGATGCCTTTCAGATCGCCGATGCGCTTGCGCTCGCGCTGCATCTTCTCGGCCTCGCTGAGTTCGCGGCCCGAGGAGAGCTTCTTCGAATCGACCAGCATCCGCCAATCGCCTGCTTTCCGGTCGAAGCCCCACAGGTCATAGCGCTCGCGGTCGTCCGGGCGATTGCGCAGCACGGTGACATAGCGGCCATCGGGCGAAAGCCTGACCGCCCGCGGCGCGGGTCCCGCAAGGCTGGGGCTGGCGAAAACGCGCTCGATGGTCAGAGCGGGTGCGGCTTGCGGTGCAGTCACGGCACTATCCTTCGTCTCGGCGGCAGATGCGGGCGCCGCAGCGACAAGCGCGGTCGCGGCGAGCAGGCCAATTGGCAGTCTGGTCATCAGTCGCATCATGGCCGTGTCCTTGGTCGGGGTATTGAACGTTACCGTTTCACCCGTTCGTCCCGAGCGAAGTCGAGGGATAGTGGCCGGGCCTAGCCGAGGCCTTGCGCCGGTTCTCGGCTTCGCTCGAACGTGTCCCTCGACTTCGCTCGGGACGAACGGACTGTTGGAGAATTGATACCTCAGAAACGAAAAGAGGCGCCCCGGCTGGTTTGCCGGGGCGCCTCTCGAAGCACGCTGCGGTGCCCGCGGGCGGTGGGCTTATGGGCCCTCCCCGGTCAGCTTTCCGCGGTCGTTTTAATCGTCTTGCGCTCGGCAATACGCGCCGACTTGCCGGTGCGGCCACGCAGGTAATAGAGCTTGGCACGACGCACCACGCCGCGGCGGACCACGGTGATGCTGTCGATGTTGGGCGAGTAGAGCGGGAACACGCGCTCCACGCCTTCGCCGAACGAGATCTTGCGAACGGTGAAGTTCGAGCCGAGGCCGCGGTTCGAACGCGCGATGCACACGCCTTCGTAGGCCTGGACGCGGGTACGCTCGCCTTCGACGACGCGCACGCCGACGCGCACGGTGTCGCCCGCGCGGAAATCGGGGATGGTCTTCTTCGCCTTGAATTCGGCGATGGCTTCAGCTTCGAGCTGCTGAATGATGTTCATGACTCAATCGTCCTGCACTTCACGCTGCGCGCCAGAGGCAGACTGGACCCGAACGCCGGTGTGGCGCTCCCAAAGGTCCGGCCTGCGTGACCGAGTATCATCCTCAGACCGACGTTTCCGCCACTGAGCGATCTTCGCATGATCCCCCGATCGCAGCACTTCAGGGATCGTGCGCCCTTCCCATTCCTGGGGGCGGGTATAATGTGGGTACTCGAGGAGGCCGTTCTCGAACGACTCTTCTGCCCCGCTTGAAGGCGCGCCCATTACGCCGGGAAGCAGCCGAATGCAAGCATCGAGAAGCATCAGCGCGGCAGGTTCGCCTCCGGAGAGCACGATATCGCCGACAGAGACTTCCTCCACGCCCCGCCCTTCGAAGATGCGCTCGTCGAAACCTTCGAACCGGCCGCATAGCAGGATGACGCCTGGACCGCTTGCAAGTTCGCGAACGCGGGCCTGCGTGAGGGGTTTGCCGCGCGGGGTTAGCGCGATGACGGGGCGTTCCTCCCCCACCGGGGGAGGGGGACCATCCGCAGGATGGTGGAGGGGCACGTGCGGTGATTCCCGACCTTCGGAGGTGGGATTGGCGGCACCTGCCCCTCCACCACCTTCGGTGGTCCCCCTCCCCGTGCCGGGGAGGAATGCCCGCGCATGGTCAATGGCCTTGGCCAGCACGTCGACGCGCAGCACCATGCCCGCGCCGCCGCCTGCGGGCGTATCATCGACAGTGCGGTGCTTGTCGTACGCGAAATCGCGGATCTGGACGGTATCGAGCGCCCACGTGCCTTCCGCCATGGCGCGGCCGGCGAGGCTGACGCCGAGCGGGCCGGGAAACATCTCCGGGTAGAGGGTGAGGACGGTGGCAGCGAAGGTCATTTAGAGGCCCAACGGGCTGCGATCATGTTCGCCACCAGATTGATGAGTATTACAGGAAAGCCAACGATAAGGAACATTGCTGGGCTGTACGCAGAATGATCCGCCGCGCCCTCACTCAGCAGCCAGTAGACATGGCCAAACAAGGCCGCAACGAAAACGAAAATCGTCGGCACGAAGCCAGCCAACGCCTGCCCAATACCCAACCTGCGACCGTACTTGGTCAAAAGCAGCACGACAGGGACTGAGATAATCATCGGCATCAATGCGAACACAAAAACGTTGAAGAGATGCTCCATCACACCGTCCAGTTCTCGACCTTGAGCCCCGGCACATCGGCGAAATCGGCTTCGTTGTTCGTCACCACCGTCGCGCCGATGCTGAGCGCATGGGCGGCAAGCAGCCGGTCGAAGCGGGCGCGCTTGAAGGGCAGGCGGGCGTATTCGCGTGCGGCGGATTCGTCGAAGGAAAGGATCGGGATGACGGCGACAAACGCCTCCAGCACGGCAGGCTCGGGCGGCTTGCCCGCCACCGTTCCCACGGCGACTTCGGCAAAACTGATCGATGATATCGCGATATCACCCGGCTCAAGCTGCGAAAGCCGCACGCCGAGGGGCGCGAACCGCGCGGTCATGGCATAGACCGCACAGTCACTGTCGATCAAAAAACGGATCACGCCTCAGGCTTTGCCTTGCGTGCCGCGATCGTGCTGGGCCGTTCCTCGAAATCCTCGCGCGGGGGAAGCGTCAGGCCGGGAGCCTTGCCCCAGAACCCACTGATATCGATCTTGCGCTTGGGGGCGTCTACCGGCTCGATGCGAAAGGTCATGCGGTCCTCCTTGACCATGCGCACTTCGGTGCCCTCTTCAAAGCCGAGCGCCTTGGGCAGGCGCAGCGCGACCGAATTGCCGGACTTGAAAGTCTTGCCGAGAAACTCCTCGCTCACTGCACTTTCTCCCGCTCATCGAGTTCGGCGACCACATCTTCCTTGAGCCAGCGCAGCGCATCCCATGGATAGTCACAGCCCTTCTCCCCCAGCCAGAGCACGCGCGCCAGCAGGGCCTGCGCCGATGGTTCGACGTAGCGATCCTGCACCCGGCCTTCAGCCAAGGCTGGCCCCGTGACATGCACATGATAGCCATCCGCGCCGCGATAGGCGTAGAGATGGCCATCGCTCCATCTGCAGTAGCTCATGACAGACTCCGTATATACATTCCGTATATACAATCCTTGCGCCAAATTCAATCCTTCCCCTCGAACGCATAGCCCAGCGATTGCAGCGTGATCGGCTTGGTCGGCGCAAGCAGCACGGTACCCTCGATGCTCCCCTTCTCGCACTTCCACGTGAAGGTGCCGCTCAGCGCGCCATCGGCGGCGATCGGCGCAGAGGTCTCGCACGTGCCGGATTTGGCCTTGGTTTCCGCCAGCACTTTAGCCCAGTTTACCGCCGTGCGGTCCATCGGGAAGTTCATCGCGACGCGGCCTTGCAGCGCGTCGATGGTGCCGGAGGTCCAGACCGTCTGCGCCGCCGTGTAAAAGCTGGCGAGGTCCGCCGAAACCGGCTCCACACGCTTCACCAGCACACCCTTGGCCGTGAGCAGCGCTGCAATATCCCACACGGGCTGGCTGGGGCCCGAATAGGTGCGGTTGGTGAGCGCAAAGAGCGCAGCGCCGTATTCGGGGAGGACCATGACGTGGCTGCCATAGCCCGGGTAGCCGCCGCCGTGGGCGAGGACCGTGCCGTAATCGCAATCGGTGATGACGCGCCAGCCCATGCCGTAGGCCAGGGCGCCGGGGCACTGCTTGTCGCCGCCGGTGGCATAGCGGTGGAAGACATTGGCGTTGTTCGCGCCGCGCATGATCTGGCGGACAGTGGCGCGCTTGGCAGGGCCGGTGTCTTCGCCGTCGCGCGGGGGCCAGGCGGAGGTGATGAAGCTTAGCCACTTGGCATAGTCGGTTGCGCTCGTTTCGAGGCCGCCCATCGCGTTGAACGCGCCGTCCTTCATCGTGGGTTCCTCGGCCCACGCGTCGTTTTCCCAACGATAGCCGATCGCGCGCTTGTCCTTCGGGTGGGCGAGGACGTCGAAGCCGCTGGCGGTCATCCCCAGCGGGGTGAGCAGGCGCTGCTCGACGAAGCTGCGGTAGGGCGCCTTCGTGATGTTGGCGATGACGCGGCCGAGGATCGCGTAGCCAAGGTTGGCGTATTCGTGGCGCATCTCGGGCGCGCGGGTGAAGGGGACGCCAGCGCGGAGGAGCGCGGTGAAGGCGGTCTGCGAGAGGACCTGCTGGCGGTCTCCCCACGGGTCGTCGGTTACGAAACCGGCGCTGTGGGTGAGCAGGTCGCGGATGGTGATGCGCGGGGAATCGGTGGTGGGATAGGTCCAGCCGCGCAGTTCGGGGACATAGCGGTCCGCCGGATCATCGAGCGCGAGCTTGCCCTCGTCGCGCAGCTTGAGGATCGACAGCGCGGTGAAGGCCTTGGTCATCGAGGCGATGCGGAACAGCGTGTCGGGCGTAACGGGGCGCTTCTGGACGAGGTCCTGGACGCCTTCGGTTTTGACGTAGGCAAGGCGGCCGTCCTTGACCACGCCGAACACCATGCCGGGGATGTGGTTTTCGGCCATCCAGTTCTTGAGGATGGTCGTGATTTCGGGGTCGAAGCTGGCGGAATCAGAGGATTGGGCGAGAGCAGGGAGCGGTGTGCCCAGCGCCAGAAATGCCAAGATAACTGCCTTGAACCGCATTCGACGCCTCCAACCGTTCAGCGGCAGGTTGGCACCAATTTCTCGTCAATGCGAGCAGTGACGCAATGGGAGGTGGGACTAGCTCCCGCAGCCGCCGCAGCCGCCTCCGCCGCAACCTCCGCCCCCGCCGCTGCAGCCGCTGCTGCTGCTGGTATCGCCGCCGCTGCCTGATGCCGCGCGCATGCGGTGGAAGTCCGAGAGCCACGAGCCGGTGAGTACGGTCGTGCCGAACAGCGCGACCGCCAGGGGGGTTTCGTCAGCCGGCGCGGCGCGGCGCAGGCGATCGGCTTCGAGGCGGGCGTCCGCCAGCGCGGCCTTGCCGGCACGGGTGCGGCGATCGATCACTGCGAAGCGCAGGATCGCAGCAATCGCGGTGACGATGAGCAAGGCGGTGAGGATACCGACCGGGCGATCGCGCAGCGTGCCGACGATCCACTTGGCCATGCCGAACAGGAACAGCAGCGCGAGCGGCGCCGTCTGGATCAGGCGGAGCTGGCGAGCGGCGCGGCGGTCCATCCACAGGCCCTTGGCCTCCAGCTGCCGTTCGGCGGTTTCAGCCGGTCCGGCGAGGGCGCGGTGGATATCCTGCCAACTTGCGGGTGACGTCAGCGCGGCAACGCGGCGCTCCGCCATGGTCTCACCGCCACGCGGATCGCGGATGGCGACCTTTCCGCTGGACTGCACAGTCGCCGCGCCCTTGGCAAGGAGCCCGACTGTCACCGTCTCGGCAAAACGGTCGCGGCCGCCGGCGAGGAGCGCGATCTCGGCTTCGTCGGGGCGGCGGCCGCGCTGGCCGTCGGGGCGGAGGTAGCGGGGGATGACGAAAGCGGCAAACAGCGCGATGAGCGCCAGTTCACAATAGAGGGTCAGGAATTCAGGGCCATGCAGGTCGAAAGGACCAAGACCGGTCATAAGACACTCCACAGAGCGTAAGCGAGAAGCGCGGCCAGCCCGCCGCCGAGAAGCCAGCGGTAGGGCAGGATCAGCGCTTCATGCGGGTGGACGCGCCGCGCCATGGGATCGATCATCAGGCGTCGGCGCGCATCGGGCCAGATGTCTGCGGGCGCGGGGCCGAAGGCGGCCTCGTAGCTGCGCAGGGTCTGGGCATATTGTTCGTGGAACCGCGCGCCTTCCTCTTGGCCGCCCTTGGTGGGGCCGTGGTGGAGCGGGCGGCGGAGGACTTCAGGGCACAGGCGCTCCCAGTAGTCGCGCGTGTAGGTGAGGTGAAGGTGCCAGGCCTGATCGACCGCATCTGAGGGGGTGACGGGGTGTTCGGCTGTCACCGCGAGGTAGAGGAAGCGGCGATATTCCTCGAACACGCGGGCGGCATGCTTGGCACTCCAGCCGTTCTCACGGGCGAGGCGCCGGGTGAACGGCAGCTCCGCATCGGCGGGGCCGACTTCGTAGGTTGAAAGGGAGAGCCACAGCGGGTCAGCTGCCAGCGGGACGGACGAAGCGAAAAGCGCGTTCATCTATTCGTCCATATACAGCTGACCTGTTACCGCTTCGTTACGGGCGGCGGCGTCCACACTTCCACAGGTGCCATGCCGCGCGCGCGTTCGGCGGCCATTTCGCTGAGGAGCCATTCGCGGAAACGTTCGATCTTGCGCACTCCGGTGCGGCCTTCGGGGCGGACCAGCCAGAGCGAGAACGGCGGGAAGTACAGCGTGGGGAACGGCTGGACGAGGCGGCCAGTGGCGATTTCCTCGGCCCAGAACACGGGTGTCATCAGCGCCGCGCCAAAGCCTGCGCCCGCCATGCGGGCCTCTTCGAGCTGGCTGTCGAACAGGATGCTGGCGGCGGGCGGTGCGGGCGGGAGCGCGATTCCCGCCTCGGCGAACCAGCCGGCCCACCACGGATCATCCTGCGCGAGGCGCTGCACGCGCAGCAGGTCCGCCGGTTCCTTGATGTCGTTGGCAACGAGGAAGTCTGGCGAACAGATCGGCGTGACGTGGTAGCGCATCAGGAATTCGGCGGTGTGGCCGGGCCATGGACCAAGGCCGGAACGGATGGTGACGTCGATCCCTTCGCGCGCGAAATCGGTGATGCGGCCCGTCGTTTCGAGGCGGATGGCCAGATCGGGAACGGCGATCTGGAAGCGCCCGATGCGCGAGCTGAGCCAGGTGCCGCCAAACGAGGGAATCGTGCTGATCGCAAGAATGCCACTGTCATCCGCGCCGAGATTGGCGAAAGCCGTGGCGATATCAGACAGCGCTGCGGAAACAGCGGGGGCAAGGCGGCGGCCCGCTTCGGACAGGCGCACGCGGCCCTTTTCGCGCAGGAACAGCGGGCGGCCGACGCGGTCTTCCAATTGGCGGACCTGATAGCTGACGGCGGCCTGGGTCATCCCCAGCTCTTCGGCCGCGCGGCTGAAGTTCTCCAGCCTTGCGGCAGCTTCGAACACGCGGACGGCAGAGAGGGGCGGCAGATCGGGCATGCCTCATGATAAGGCTGCCTTATAGGATATGCCAGAGCATTTGTTGGCCCTGCCCCCGCAAGACAGGCACAATGCGGCCATCAGCGAAGGAGACGAGCGATGATGGACGAAGTGTGGAGCCGCGGTTGGGCCGAAGCCCACAAGGCAGCCTTGCAGGCGCGCGAGGAACAGGCGCGTACTGGCCGTCCGGTGCCGACGCTGTGGGATGAACTGCGCATGCTGGTGCGCGATCTGATCACGCCGCCGGTCAAGGTGGAACGCTGCGACGCTGGCTGCGATACGCAGACCTGCTGTCAGTCGGCGGCGTAGGCCGCTTCGATCAGCAGGCGCTCGCCGTTCCATTCGGGCACGGCTTCGGGGCGCATGGGGACCATGAAACGCTTGGAACTGGGCCGCTCGATCTCGAGCACATCGCCCGCGCCGAAATTTTCGACCGCGATGCAGGTGCCGAGCGCCTCGCCCTCGGTCGAGACGGCGGCAAGGCCAATGAGGTCCGTATAATAGTATTCGCCTTCCGCCAGTGGCGGGAGGCTGGCGCGCGGCACCGTCAGCACGGTGCCGCGCAGCTTTTCAGCCGCGGTGCGGTCTGCCACTTCGGCAAAGCGGGCGATCGCGCCCCCCTTCCCGTCATCCCGCAACTTGGTGAGCGTGAGCGTGCCGTCGTTGAAGGCCTTGTGGGCCTTGAGGCTCTCCACCCCTTCCCCGAACAGCTTGAGCCGCACTTCGCCGCCCACGCCATGCGCGCCGCTGATGGCAGCGAGCGTGACGGGGCGGCCGGTCATGCGGACTTAGCCTTCGGCCTGCTCGGCAGCAGCTTCCTCGGCGGGCGCTTCTTCAGCAGCCGGAGCGGCAGCAGCGGCGGCGGCAGCCTCTTCGGCCTCGCGCTTGGCTTCTTCAGCCTCGGCGATCTTGGCGGCACGCTCTTCGGCGCGCTCCTTGGCCTTCTTGCCGGGTTCGCCCTTGTTGGGGTTGTTGGTCGCGGCGCGTTCCTTGATGCCGGCCTTGTCGAGCATGCGGGCAACGCGGTCGGTCGGCTGCGCGCCGACGCCGAGCCAGTAGCGCACGCGGTCTTCGACGAGGCGGACGCGGTTCGCATCATCCTTGGCGAGGAGCGGGTTGTAGGTGCCGACCTGCTCCAGATAGGCGCCGTCGCGGGGCGAGCGGCTGTTGGCGACGACGACCTTGTAGTAGGGGCGCTTCTTGGAACCGCCGCGCGAAAGACGAAGAGAAACCGACATTATTCAAACCTTTCCGAGTAAACTTGTAGCTGAAACCTGAAATCACTTTTTCCGAAGAAGATCGTTGATGTTGGCGGGCATGTTGCCGCCGCCGAGGCCGGGCAAGCCAGGCATGCCGCCCATCCCTGCCCCCATGCCGCCGCCGGGAAGCTTGTCACCGCCCGGAGCACCGCCGCCAAGGCCGGGCATCGCCGCATCAAGACCGCCGCCGCCGAACATGGCAGCAAGACCCTTGAGCCCGCCCATCTTGCGGATCTGCTTCATGGCTTTCGCCATTTCCATGTGCATCTTGATGATCTTGTTGACGTCCTGCACCTGAGTGCCGGAGCCTTTCGCGATACGGATCTTGCGTTTGGCGTTGAGCAGTTCGGGACGCTCGCGCTCCTTGGGCGTCATCGAGCCGATGATCGCGTCCATGTGAAGCAGCACCTTGTCATCCATGCCCGAGGCGGCCATCGCCTGCTTGGCCTTCTTCATTCCGGGCATGAGGCCCGCGAGCACGCCGAGGCCCCCCATGCGCTGCATCTGCTGCAGCTGGGTGCGCAGGTCGTTCATATCGAACTGGCCCTTGGCCATGCGCTGGGCGAGCTTCTCGGCCTCGTCGGCCTTGACCGTGGCTGCCGCCTTCTCGACGATCGAGACGATATCGCCCATACCGAGGATGCGGCCGGCAACGCGCTCCGGATTGAACTGCTCGATCGCATCGAGCTTTTCACCGGTGGCGGCGAACTTGATCGGCTTGCCGGTGACCGCGCGCATCGACAGCGCCGCACCGCCCCGCGCATCGCCGTCCATGCGGGTGAGCACGACGCCGGTGAGATCGACCTCGCCCGCGAAGTTCTGCGCGACGTTGACCGCATCCTGACCGGTCAGCGAATCGACCACCAGCAGCGTTTCGCGCGGGGCCGAGACGGCGGAGACGGCCTTCATCTCGTCCATCAGCGCAGAATCGACGTGGAGGCGGCCCGCGGTGTCGAGCATCAGCACGTCGACCGCCTGCAGCTTGGCGGCGTTCAAGGCGCGCTTGGCGATGTCGACCGGGGCCTGGCCCGGCACGATCGGGAGCGTGGCGACACCTGCCTGTGTGCCCAGCACCGCAAGCTGCTCCTGCGCCGCCGGACGATTGACGTCGAGCGAGGCCATCAGGACCTTCTTGCCCTGCTTTTCCTTGAGCAGCTTGGCGATCTTGGCGGTCGTCGTCGTCTTGCCCGAGCCCTGGAGGCCGACCATCATGATGACGACCGGCGGCGTGGCGGCGAGATCGAGATCGGCGGTTTCCGAGCCCAGCATCTCGACCAGCGCGTCGTTGACGATCTTGACGACCTGCTGGCCGGGGGTGACCGACTTCAGCACCTGCTGGCCGGTCGCTTCCTCGCTCACCTTTTCGATGAAGCGGCGGACTACCGGGAGCGCGACGTCGGCTTCGAGCAGCGCGATGCGCACTTCGCGCATGGCAGCGGTGACATCTTCCTCGCGCAGCGCGCCGCGGCCGCGCAGGCGGTCGAACACGCCTCCAAGCCGGTCTGACAGACTATCGAACACGCCCGTTGCTCCTGTTTCCCGGTCGACCAGCAGTGAAACGCGAAAAACGCCGGTGGGCGAAACCTCGCCGACCAGCGTATGGCGTCCATCACGGAGAACCGGGATAAAACTGACCTGCGAAAGGGCACGGACCCCGTCGCAGTTGGGGGCGCTTACGCGAAATGGCGCGGCGGGGCAAGCCCTTGCGCTTTTGCCGTCCCGGCAAGGCGAACTTAACCAAAACTTCAGGCCGTTTGGATAATCATCCGGATTGGACCCGAAAGGAGTGGGCAAGCCGATCATGGCGACGACCGGAGACGACAGGACCGATACGGCGGGCCGCAAGGCACCGCTCGAACGCGCCGAGCGCGATCTCGTCGCGCTCGGCATCCTGGTCGCGGCGATCTTCCTGTTCGTCGGCACCGGATCGACGGTGATGACCGGCATTGTCCGCAGCTGGATCTATGGTGTGGGCAGCCCCGACGTGCTGCTCACCAACGCGCTGATCCTCAATGTCGCGCTGCTGCTGTTCGGCTGGCGGCGCTACGCCGAACTGCAGCGCGAGATCGCCGAGCGCCGCAAGGCCGAGGAAACCGCGACACGGCTGGCGCAGACCGACGCGCTCACCGGA
>Ga0247718_1000508_pt1 | contig 11117 bp, 7 predicted proteins | sample 21E_DmetaG_FD_189045 | JGI IMG/M metagenome (GOLD analysis project Ga0247718, IMG submission 189045) | Soil microbial communities from hillslope of Landscape Evolution Observatory, University of Arizona, Oracle, AZ, United States - 2-1-E_D | ecosystem: Engineered > Artificial ecosystem > Mesocosm...
GTCGGCAGGGGCCGGGGGGGAAGACGGCGGCGCGCCTCCTGAACACTACCGGGAGGCGCGCCGCGCATCAAGGGACGTGGGGGGCAATCCCGCCAGAGGCGGCCCGCCCCGCACGGGTCAGTGGAACTGCTCGGCCTCCGTGGAGCCGGTGAGCGCCGCGGTGGAGGCCTCGCCGCCGGAGAGGGTCTGGAGCACGAGGTCGAAGTAGGCCGTTCCCACCTCGCGCTGGTGCCGGGCGGCGGTGTAGCCGGCCTCCTCCAGCGCGAACTCCTCCTCCTGGAGCCGGACGTAGGCCGGCATCCCCTCGGCGGCGTAGGCGCGCGCCAGCTTGAAGGTCTCCAGGTTGATCAGGTGCCACCCGGCCAGGGTGATGAACTGGAACCGGTACCCCATGGCGCCCAGCTCCCGCTGGAACCGGGCGATGGTCCCCGCGTCCAGCTTCCGCTTCCAGTTGAAGGAGGGAGAGCAGTTGTAGGCCAGGAGCCGGCCGGGGTGCTCCTCGTGGACGGCCTCGGCGAAGCGCCGCGCCTCGTCCAGGTCGGGGGTGGAGGTCTCGCACCACACCAGGTCGGCGTAGGGGGCGTAGGCCCGCCCGCGCGCGATGGCCGCCTCCAGCCCGCAGCGCACCCGGTGGTACCCCTCGGTGGTGCGCTCCCCCAGCAGGAAGGGGTGGTCGCGCGGGTCCGCGTCGCTGGTGAGGAGGGTGGCGGCCTGCGCGTCGGTGCGCGCCACCAGCAGGGTGGGGACGTCCAGCACGTCGGCCGCCAGGCGCGCCGCCACCAGGGTGCGGATGAACTGGCCGGTGGGGACGAGCACCTTCCCGCCCAGGTGGCCGCACTTCTTCTCGGCGGCGAGCTGGTCCTCGAAGTGGACCCCCGCGGCCCCGGCCTCGATCATCGCCTTCATCAGCTCGTGGGCGTTGAGCGGGCCGCCGAAGCCGGCCTCGGCATCGGCCACGATGGGGACCATCCAGTGCCGGTCCGCCTTCCCCTCGCTCCACTCCACCTGGTCGGCGCGGAGCAGCGCGTTGTTGAGCCGCCTCACCACCGCGGGGACGCTGTTGGCCGGGTAGAGGCTCTGGTCGGGGTAGGTCTGCCCGGCCAGGTTCATGTCCCCCGCCACCTGCCACCCGCTCAGGTAGATGGCCTCCACCCCGCCCTTGACCATCTGCACCGCCTGCGCGCCGGTGAGCGCCCCGAAGGTGCGCACGAAGTCGCGCGTGTGCAGGAGCTCCCACAGGCGCTCCGCCCCGAGCCGGGCCAGGGTGTGCTCGACGCGCACCGAGCCGCGCAGCCGCACCACGTCCTCCGCGGCGTAGGGGCGGGTGACACCCGTCCAGCGCGGCTCCGCCGCCCACCGCCCCTCCAGCTCCCGCGCCTGCGCCTCCGAGTCGTGGCGGTCCATGATGTCCGTTTTCGGGTGGGGGTGGGCCCCACCGCTCTCATGCCAGCCGCTCGTAGGCCGGAAGGGTGAGGAAGGGGATGAACTCGTCTGCCAGCACCAGCTCGTCGAGCAGCTCCACCGCGCCGTCCAGGGCGCGGGTGCTCCCCGGGCGCGCGGAGCGGAGCGCCGCCACCTCCTCGTCGCGGATGCGGCGGTAGAGGTCCGGGGTCACCACGCTCCCGTCCGACATCTCGGCGCGGTGGCGGATCCACTGCCAGAGCTGCGCGCGCGAGATCTCGGCGGTGGCGGCGTCCTCCATCAGGTTGTGGATGGCCACGGCCCCGTTCCCGCCGAGCCACGCCTCGATGTACTGCAGCGCCACGCCGACGTTGTTGCGCACCCCGTCTTCGGCGATGCGCCCCTCCGCGATCCCCGTCTTCAGCAGGTCGCACGCGTCCCAGCGGAGGTCGTCGCGCAGGCGCTCCTTCTGGTGGGGGCGGTCGCCCAGCACCCGGTCGAACTGCTCGCGGGCGATGGGAACCAGGTCGGGGTGTGCCACCCAGGTGCCGTCGAACCCCTGCCCCGCCTCGCGCTCCTTGTCGGCGCTCACCTGCCGGAAGGCCCGCCCGTTCACCTCGGGGTCGCGGCGGCTGGGGATGAAGGCGGCCATCCCCCCCATGGCGTGCGCGCCGCGCCGGTGGCAGGTCTTCACCAGCAGCTCGGCGTAGCACTTCATGAAGGGCACCGTCATGGTGACCTGCGCCCGGTCGGGGAGGACGAAGTCGCCGCGGCTCCTGAACTTCTTGATCAGACTGAAAATGTAGTCCCAGCGGCCGGCGTTGAGGCCGGCGGCGTGCTCGCGCAGCTCGTAGAGGATCTCGTCCATCTCGAACGCCGCCAGGATGGTCTCGATCAGCACCGTGGCGCGGATGGTTCCGCGGGGGATGCCGAGCGCGTCCTGCGCGGCGACGAAGACGTCGTTCCAGAGACGGGCTTCGCGATGGCTTTCGAGCTTGGGGAGGTAAAAATACGGTCCGGAGCCGACAGAAATCAACACTTTCGCGTTGTGGAACAGAAAGAGCCCGAAGTCGAAGAGCGAGGCCGAGACCGGCTCGCCGTCCACCACTACGTGCTTCTCCACCAGGTGCCACCCGCGCGGCCGCACGATGAGGGTGGCGGTCTTCTCCCGGAGCGCGTACGTCTTCCCCTCGGGGGTGGTGAAGTCCACCTCCCTGCGGATGGCGTCGGCCAGGTTCGCCTGCCCCTCGACCACGTTGGCCCAGGTGGGGGAGAGGGCATCCTCGAAGTCGGCCATGAAGCACTGGGCCCCCGAGTTGAGGGCGTTGACCACCATCTTGCGGTCGGTGGGGCCGGTGATCTCCACCCGCCGGTCCTGGAGGTCGGCGGGCGCGGGGGCGACCGTCCAGTCGGCGGCGCGGATCTCCGCGGTCTCGGGGAGGAGGCCGGGGAGGGCGCCCGCGTCGAACGCGGCCTGGCGGCGCTCCCGCTCGGCCAGGAGCGACCGGCGCACCGGGTCGAACCGCCGGTGCAGCCCGGCGACGAAGTCCAGGGCTTCGGGGGTGAGCACCCGGGCGGTGGTCTCGTTCTCCTCGCCCAGCACCTGCACGCCTTCCGCGGCCGTCCGCGTGGCCTCCGCCATGGTCTCCTCCGGTGATCGGGACTCAGGAATGGGTCGAGGAGCCGCGCGGCTCCGGGATCGGCTTCGCGATGCAAGCCTGCTGCCGGAAATAAAATGCGGACCGAGTGGGGGATGGTTCCGGGAACTATAGCGCATACTGCCTTGCGAACGGATGTATGTCACCGCAAATTGAATTGTTCTCCTAAAGGTATTCGGATCTGCGGCCACCTCTCCTGAGTCCTCTATCCGTGACTGTGCATCTCGCTCCCTCCCATCGCGACCGCAGGTGCCCGTGAGTATCACGGTTGCCGATTTTTTCTCTGGATGCGGAGGGACGTGTGCCGGGTTCCGCGGTGCAGGTCTAGACCTACTGCTTGCGTTAGACAACGACCGAGATGCGCGTTCGACTTTCGAGGTAAACTTCCCTGGTACGCCCTTTATTTGCAGAGACATCCGCAATGTAGCACCAACGGACATCGAGTATTTGGTATTAAATAGTCGTGGACAGGGGAAAACTCTTCTGTTCTCCGCATGTGCCCCATGCCAACCATTCTCGATTCAGCGCCGAAACCGCCGACGCTCAGACGAACGATACCCTTTACTACTTGAGTTCCTGCGGTTTGTTTGGTACTTCCGGCCTGAACTCGTCTTCCTGGAAAATGTTCCAGGTGTCGACCAAGTGTACGGATCTGTTCGACCATTCGCGACATGCCTCGATACTTTACGGAGCAATGGCTATTCCGTTGAACACCGTGTAATTAACTGCTGGGACTACGGCATTCCCCAGCGCCGCCGACGCCTCCTTCTGGTTGCCAGTCGGTTAGGGCCTATTCGCTTTCCTGAACCTAGCCATGGGCCGGGTACTGCTAGTCCAGAATACCCAAAGGTTCGAGACTGGATTTCCGACCTGCCCAGGATTGAAGCTGGAGAGACACACCCGGATGTACCGAATCATCGCGCTTCGACCTTGTCGGAGCTAAACCTTAGGCGCATTCGTGCGACCCCTGCCGAGAGTACCAGAGTTAAATGGCCTGAAGAGCTGGTGCTAGAATGCCATAAGAATGGGCATCGAGGGCACACCGATGTGTACGGCCGGTTGCGCTGGGACGAGCCGGCTACGGCAATCACGACGCGGTGTATCAGCCTCTCGAACGGCCGGTTCGGACATCCTGAGCAGGACCGAGCGCTCAGCATACGTGAGGCGGCGTGCCTGCAGACTTTCGATCGAGATTTCATCTTCACCGGAAGCATGAACTCGATGGCGCGCCAAGTCGGGAATGCGGTTCCGGTGCTCCTCGCTAAGCACGTGGGGGAGCATTTCCTGCGACACGTTGCCGAATACAAGAAGTAGATAGACGAATGGCAAAGTTTAAGACCCGTGCCCGAACGATCGATATGCTCGGGCGCCAACAAATTGCGGGCATCCCGACTGCGATCAGCGAGTTGTTCAAGAACGCCCATGATGCCTATGCTGATCGTGTAGAGGTTGATTTCTTCCGGTCAGATGGCCTCTTCGTCCTACGTGACGACGGGATCGGCATGACGGCTGAAGACTTCGAGCGCCGATGGCTGACCATCGGGACGGAGAGCAAGTTAAACGCGGGGCGTGGCCTGGAGCCTCCCCCACGGGATCCTTCCAAATCCCCACGTCCCGTGCTCGGTGAGAAGGGGATCGGGCGACTTGCTATCGCAGCGATCGGACCTCAGGTATTGGTACTCACACGTGCCAAGCGCGAGGACCGCCTCCACGACATCGTCGCGGCCTTCATCCATTGGGGTATTTTCGAGTCCCCCGGAATCGATCTGGACCAAATTGAGATTCCGGTGCTAACCTATGGCGCAGGCATGTTGCCGGCGCGCGCCGAGGTTCGGCAGTTGGTCGATGCTTTTCAGGGGACGATCCACGGCCTTGCCGAGCAAATCGACCAGAAACATCTCCGCCGGCTTGAGCAGGATCTCGCGCGCTTCGATGTGGATCCGGCTGAGGCGGCAACCTATCTTCCGGGCCCCAGCCTGGCGGGAGACGGGTGTGGAACACACTTCTACATCCTTCCGGCGAGTGAGTCATTGGCTCTCGATATCGATAGCCGCAAAGGTGACGATGCCTCGCCTCTTATGAAGACGCTGATCGGGTTCACGAATACGATGACGCCCGATCACAGTCCCCCCGCTATAGAGACAGCCTTTCGAGATCACCGCACGAATGAGAATGACTATGTCGACTTGATCGGGGAGGACCAATTCTTCACCCCTGACGAATTCAAAAATGCAGATCACCACTTTCGTGGTGAATTCGATGAATTCGGTCAGTTCTCAGGTACCGTCTCGGTCTACGGGGAGGAACATAGTCATGTTGTTCCGTGGATGGATGGGGGTGGCACCCGAACTACCTGTGGTCCCTTCCAGATCGACATTGCCTATATTCCGGGTAAGGCGATCGAGAGTACACTTCCGACGCAAGAACATGCTCGCTTGAGGGCTAAACTGGACCAGATCGGCGGGCTCTACATCTACCGGGACGGAATACGAATTCTCCCGTATGGGAACACCGACTACGACTTCCTCGAGATCGAGAAGCGACGCACTTTAAGCGCCTATTATTATTATTTCTCATACCGTCGCATGTTCGGTGTGGTTCAACTGACTCGGGCCAAGAACGCGGCCCTAAGCGAAAAAGCCGGGAGAGAGGGTTTTCGGGAGAATAAAGCATACAAGCAGTTCCGAGCAATTCTCCAGAATTTCTTCTTACAGATCGCCGCGGATTTCTTTCGCGACGAGGGAGCTTTCTCTAATCGCTACACTGAGTTCAAGGCTGAGCTGACACGCGCGGAGATGGTGCGCAGAGAGCGCGAAAAGCTTACAAGTAGCAGGAAAAAGGCATTTTCATCCAGCCTCAACAACTTCTTCAAGCGCACGGAGGCCGCACAGCCGGAACGAGACACGGAGGAGTTGCTCAATTCCATTCTCCAGAACGTGGAGGAGGTGGTCAACATTACAGATCCGCACCAGCGGGCAGTCGCTGTACTCGAACTCGAATCGGACGCCCGAAAGCAATTGGACTCTCTTCGAAAGACCTATACCGTCAGTAGACCTAGAGGTGTCGGTCTGCCGAGGGTTTTGGTACGTGACTATGAGGCCTACGAGCGTGAAGCCACACGGATCGAGGAGACGATCTTTTCGCCTGCTGCACAAATGATTGCGAGCACCATCGATACCGCAGTCCAACAGGCTCATATCTCTCTGAGCCGGAGAGCACGGATCGAGGCAGGGCTAACCGAAACCATCAAGGAGTCCCGTCGTGAACTTCGAGCCGGGATCAAGACGGCTACAGAGGTGATGACCAGGGTTACAGAGGACATTAGAACTCTCCTGCGGTCCGGCTTTCAGGAATGGGAGACTCTTGTTACGCAGACCTTGACGGACTTTGCGAGAACCGAGACCGAAGAGTTGAGCGAGGCGGACGCTCATGCTTTGCAGCAGCACTTGGAACAAGAGGTTCAGGATGGGGCCGCTAAGCTCCTGGAGAGGGTGCAGCACGTCACCGATCAGCTGGCTGGGGTAGTTACGAAGAGTGATACCCAGGCTTTTGATACGGTCACTACGCTCGCAGCTCTAGAAGAAGAACTAGTTGCTCTGCGCGAGCAGGCGGATACGGATCTTGAGTTGGTAGAGCTCGGTAGAGCTACGGAAGCCATCAGCCACGAGTTTGCTGAGCATATCCGAACCGTACGTGCCAGCCTGCGTCGGCTGGAGTCCTGGGCGGATCGAAACGCTAGTTTGAAATCCATCTACAGGGACCTTCGTGCGAGCTTCGATCACTTGGACAACTATGTTGCACTATTGACGCCCCTGCAGCGCCGTGGCACACCCGAGAAGATTGAAATCTCTGGAGCTGAAATTCGGGATTACTTAGATGACCTGTTCCGTGAACGACTACACGATGAGAATATCAGCTTAGAGTCCACCACCGACTTCGAGAACCGGAAAATATTCGGTCTTTTGTCCACCTTCTACCCCGCGTTCATCAACCTTGTCGACAACGCGATCTTCTGGCTCAGCCGGCAACCAGAACCGAGAAGGATTATCCTGGATGCGGAAGGCGACTCTCTGCTGGTGACCGACACCGGGCCCGGAGTTACAGCTCGCGACCGTGAGGCCATCTTTGAGCGCGGCTTCTCGCGTAAGCCGGGGGGACGAGGAATGGGCCTGCGGATCTCCCGGGATGCGCTTGCAAAGGAAGATTACGAGTTGATGCTCGATCCGCCGCGCCCGGGGTTCGGTGCAATCTTCCGGATCAGCCCTGCTATTCGTTCCAACTCCACCTCTACACCGTACGTTCCGTAATATGCCTAGCGAATTCGAACTCGCCTCGCAGAGAGTTACTGCCGAGTTTCTCCAGACAGTACTTATAGTCGATGATCGTGCGTTTGACCCACCTCCCCGTAGCCAATCAGGTCGGGATTTTCATGGTGAAGAAGGCTCAGAACCGGCACTTGATGCACCTGGTCGTGCTAGGTACGCCCAAGCACCTCCTGAGTCGAACGAGCCATCGGATCAGGATTTTGCGTCAACACCGGATCTTGGCGATGCTCCGGGCGTGGACGCAGCCTCCTCGGGGGAAGTTGAGGATGACCCTGCTCAGGATGAGGCACATGAACTGAATGCTCGTGCTCTCGTTCGCGCTCTCGCGAAGGACGGGATTTACTGCGCTGTGGTGCAACCGGAGCCATCTGATTTTGGTGGCTTAGGTGATGAACTCGTCAACCTTGCGCAGCGAGCAGACATCGTCATGTTGGATTGGGTGCTGAATCCTGGAAGAGGACGCCGTGGAGAGGAGACTCTGAAGATCATTCGGCAGCTTGGCAAAGTAGGATCTGCCGAAGGAGGACGCCTTTGCCTCATCTTCCTCTATACCGGCGAGACCACCGTCCGGAACATCATCGACCAAGTGAGCGCCACGCTCGCAGAGATCCCGGGTACCCAGTCTGTAACTCGAATCGACCCGTTCACAGTTCAGCGGGGCTCCCTTCGAGTAACAGCTTACGTGAAGCACACACCGATGACAGCAAGGAGTTCGGTTCGAGCCCGAGTTCTTCAGGAGGAGGAACTTCCGGAACGCCTGATCCGGGAGTTTTCCCGCATGAATATGGGCTTGGTGCCCCACTTAGTGCTGAAATCGCTGGCTGTTGTGCGAAGCAACACACACCGGATCTTGGCCACGATGCACAAGGGTTTGGATGCTCCCTATCTGGCACATCAAGCCCTTTTGCCCCATCCCGATACCGCGGCTGACCATTTAGTTCAGCTCGCTGGTGCTGAAATCAATTCGATCCTGCACGAATTTGAAGTGGACGAAACGGTGAACCCGGAGATGGTGCAGAAGTGGATCGACGGTCGCCTAGCTGACGATGGAAACGCCTTCCGGACTTTATTCAAGCCCGGCACAGAAGCTCGTGATGCAATGCACGAGCTAATTACTAAAGGAGTTAAAGTTGCAAAAGGTTCTCTCCAGGACGATGTAGCTGGAGGTAAGGGGTACCGCCGGATTACCTCGCGCGTATGTCAGACGGGCGAGGACGGAGAGGCACTGGACCACGAGTTCGCATTACTCACGTCAGTGCGGACACAGTACGGTAGTCGGTCTCCACATCTCGCACTAGGCACGATCATCAGAGAGGACCGACAGGAGGGTGGCATGCTTCAGAGTGACTATTGGCTGTGTGTTCAGCCTAGATGTCATAGCGTTCGGCTCTCAGGCCCTCGGAAATTTCCCTTTGTTCACCTGCAGGTGGTGGGCGATGGCAAATTTGATCTAGTCGTCCCCTCGGGTGATAAGGATTATCCATACGTTCGTCTTGGAATCGACCTTCGGCCGTTTGAGTCGATGATGAAATCGTTTACTCCCACTCCGGGCCGGGGCGGAAGTGTCTACGCCAAGAAATCCGATGACCTATTTATGTTCACCGATGACGATGGCGGCGAGTACCGGTTTGTAGCGGAACTCCGCTTCGAGCAGGCGCAGAGAATTGCGAATGATTACGGATCGGAATTCGCGTCCGTCGGACTTGACGAGTCAGAATGGCTTCGGAGATGGTCTGGCAGCGGAGACAATTAGAGGGTGTGTTTCGAATGCCTGGAAGACTGAGCAAGTCGGAGCAAATGGCTCGTGTTCGTCGGAACGATACCGAGCCCGAGTTGGTCGTCCGGCAGTTCCTCTTTCATCAGGGATTCCGCTTTCGGAAGAATGATAAACGCTTTCCGGGTACTCCTGATGTTGTTCTTCCGCGGCACAGAGCGCTGGTTTTCGTTCACGGCTGCTTTTGGCATGGGCACATCGGGTGTCCACGGGCGCGTCTTCCAGCAACCAGAAGAGATTTCTGGGCAAACAAGATCGCGGCGAACATAGAGCGTGACCGACGTGTCACCGAGGAGAATGAAGCCCATGGGTGGCGTGTTTTTGTGGTGTGGGAATGCGATTTAAAAGATCCTGCACGGCGTTCTATGCGACTTGAAACTCTCTCCTCGGAGCTTCGATCTGGTCTGTCGTAAGATCGCGCTGACTGGCCGGAAATCGGTGTTGTGTCATACTTTTCCTAGACTCGGTGCTCCATACCGCCGTCTTTCATCTATACTTCCTCCTACCGCTCTCCTCGCATATCAGAGACTATGACAACTCGTGTCTCCGAGCTTTATGGCCGACCCTGGTCAGAACGTGATCTGATCATCGCGTTGGATGCATACTTCCGAAACCAAGCGGAACCACGCCATCGAGGCGCGGAGTGGATCAGGCGGACAGCAGCAGTGATCTATCGCACGCCGGCCTCTGTGCTGATGCGCATGGAGAATTATGCGAGCGTCGACCCAGATGTCACAGAGCGGAAGGCCCTAAATCGCGGTGGGCCATCATGCGAAAGGGTTTTCTTCGAGTGGACACACCGCCGTGACCATTTACGGTCTTGTGCTGAGGTTCTCATCCGAGAGTCTTCCGGGGGTTCGTCTCTGGAATTATTTGAACCGGAGGCCGTCCGGATTCCTCAGGCGTTCGGCAAATACGAGTTGATGGACTTTCTGGGTGAGGGTGCGTTCGGTTTCGTTTTCTCCTGCGTTCGTGAGGACGGACGGGCATACGCAATTAAGCTGATCAAAGCTGATCGGGTCCAGGATAGCGAATCGCTCCACAGGTTTTTACGTGAGATCCGGGCTCTAAAATCCGTTCGGCACCCCAATGTGATTTGCTTGTACGAGGACAACCTCGAATCCGAGCGTCACTTCCCTGGATTCATTATGGACCTTGCTGCTATGAATTTGACCGAGTATGTAGGTCGGCGAGCCAAAGAACGGGACAGGACGAAAGCGCGTCCAGTTCTCAACACGGAAGAGGCAGCAGAAATCGTACTCTCGATAATGAGTGCAGTTGAGGGCCTCCATGATCACACGCCTCAGATTGTCCACCGAGACATCAATCCGAACAACATTCTGTTACTTCCTGGGGGAGGGTGGGTGCTCGCTGACTTCGGGTTGGCCAAATTCATCTCGTCTGCACCCCTTACAACTTCCTTTTCGACGCATAGCCAGCAAGTCTGGGCAACAGCGTACTATGCTCCCCCAGAACAGTACGAAGACTTCGGAAACTGCACAGCACAAACGGATGTATACGCGCTCGGAACATTAATATGGGAACTCTTCGGCTCGGGGTGGCCGCCACCGGATAAGGCTGATCCGGGATTACCACCCGGAATTCGCTCTATTTACCTGAAAGCGACTGCTCGTAATCCGCAGTCCCGCTACGAGTCGGTAGCAGATCTCGCGGATGAATTTCGATTTGCGATTTCGAGATTGCTCTGAACTTATACCCTAGGCGGGAGGAGCGCCTCCGCTCGTCCCGGAGCCGCGCGGCGGGCGCGCGGCTCCGGGACGAGCCGGACGCAATGTTGCTGCCGTGAGCGGGGTTCCGCTACCGCCGGGGCGGGTGCGGGGGTCCTGCGAGGAGGGGAAAGGGGCTTAGTTCACGCCGCGAGCGCGTCCATCTCCCCGCTACTCTGGGTCCTTGACGGCTGAGCCCTGCTCACTTAGCTTCTCCGCTCCCATAACAGTC
>Ga0247718_1000509_pt1 | contig 11097 bp, 10 predicted proteins | sample 21E_DmetaG_FD_189045 | JGI IMG/M metagenome (GOLD analysis project Ga0247718, IMG submission 189045) | Soil microbial communities from hillslope of Landscape Evolution Observatory, University of Arizona, Oracle, AZ, United States - 2-1-E_D | ecosystem: Engineered > Artificial ecosystem >...
GTCATGAAGTGTATTCCCCTAGCAATCGGAGGGGAAAGCCTTTGCGCTGCCCCCGGCCCCTCCTCCGCCTCCGGGGCTGACCGCCGAAGCTTTGTCGGCGGGGCGACCAATCGCCTTTTTAGCCTCCCGGGGGGCTCCTGCGCGTGGTGACGTCGTTGGCGGTCCAGCTCTACACCTACCCTCTGAGCCATTACTGCATCAAGGTCCAGAAGATCCTGGAGTACAAGGGCATCCCCTACCGCAGCATCGAGGTCAAGTACAACGACCGCACGCCGCTCCTCAAGGCCTCCGGCCAGGACTACATCCCCTACCTCGTTGACGACGGCCAAGGCTTCACGTGGCCCCACATCGTGGACCACCTGGAGCGCAAGGCCCCCACACCCACCCTCTACCCGGATGGCAACAAGGGGAAGGCCGCCGTCCTCGAGCACTGGGCTCACGCCGTTGTCGAGGAGGCCGTGTGGCGCTACGTGGTGACCGACGCGGAGAAGTACCTGGCGCGCCGCGACGAGGCCGAGGCCTGGGTGTTCGGGGAGATGCAGTCCCGCGCCCGCGGCCCCTGGCACCTCCTCGAGCACCGCAAGCCCGAGTTCTACGAGGGCATGAAGGAGGTGCTCGCGCTCGTGGAGAAGGGCCTCGACGGGAAGCCCTACTACGGCGGAAACGCCCCGAGCCTCGCGGACTTCGCGCTCTACGGCGCCATCAGCCCCCTCTACACGGTAGGCGGCCAGATTCCCGCCGAGTTCCAGACGCTTCGCGCGTGGTGGGGCCGCCTCGACGGCAAGAAGAGCGCCTAAATCGCGAGCACGAGCGCCGCGTAGAGGGCCGCCCCCGCGAGGAAGGCCCCCCAGCGGCTCTCGCGCTCCGCGGGCAGCTCCTCCTTGATCACGTTGAGGATGATGCCGCCCGCGAGGAAGGCACGGAAGGCCCCAACGAACAGGTGGGGCACGTCCGTGAAGAAGGCCACGGCGGCGCCGGCCACGAAGGCCCCGAGTACCACCCACTGCCCCTGGCGGCGGTAGGTTTGCGGGTGGTCGTCGGCGAGGGCGCGGTCCTGCAGCACGAACTTGAGCGCGATGGCGATCGTGAAGAGCACGAGCGCCGTGGGCTCCCGCTCCTCCTGCACGAGCAGGTACCCGATGACGAGGTTGAGGAGCGCAAACGCGGTGATGCTTACCCAGAAGGGTCCCGGGGCAGTGCCCTCGCCCCCGCCACCTTTGCCGACGGCCCCCTGGGAGCGCTTGACCACGCGCTCCACGCCGTAGTACAGGGCAAGCCCCACGAGTGCCACGAGGTATAGATGGTGCTGCACGAAGCCCCACAGGGGACCCATGGTGGCCTCCACGTGGGCCTGATCGTCCGCGAGGGCCGGCAGCAACTCCAGGAACACGAAGGCCACGGGCACGCCCGCCGCGAAGGAGAGCCACCGGCTGCGAGGGATGGCCCGCAGGAAGCCGAGCTTGCGCGCGAGGAGGTGCACGGCGACGAGGAAGGCCACCGCGGCGAGGGCCAACAGAGGGGCAGCCATAGACAGACCCAGGTTGCCCTCCTGATGAAGGAGGGTTGTGGCCCCTCCCTCGGGGCCTCAAGGACCCCTGCGGGACGGGACAGTTACAAGGGCCCCACGCCCTAAGGACCCTCCGGATGAGATCTCCTAGGGTGGAACGGTGAACCGGAGGACCCTCCGAGAGCCGCGAGGGCCTTAGATGAAGAACGTTCCGTGATGCTTCGGCGCCGCACACAACGCGGATCATCGGTCGAGATCTAGCCACTTCTCCTCCAGCTTAGCGAGGAGCGTAGAGGCTTCATCGTTCCTACCTGTGGGGAGTCCCTTCGTCCATCGGCCAGTCGGACGGACCTGAAGCGTAATGAGGGTCTCCACAAACCGGAGGCGCGCTGGGGAGGTCTCAAGCTCCGAGAAGATCTCCTCGATGTCCTCCCTCCTCGTCGGGGGGCGCCGGTGGGCGTTACGAAGCCGGCGCCGATCCCTCCACCAAGCGCTGCCGTTAGCCCAAAGGATGTACATCAGGAAGCCAACTAGTACCAAAAGGAGTGGTACCAGAATCAGGAGGGCGGAGTCGAACCCGAAGAACGGATCAAGGTAGGTTTGGGCCAGCCAGGAGAGGACGCCGAGCACCACCGTGATAAGAATCGACAGCCCAACAACCCGAACCGGCCTCATGAGAACCGAGACTTGGCCACGAAGGGCCTCGAATGAGAAGTCCCCCCGCCACACCGGCTTCTGCTTGTAAAGTGGAGTAATTACAGCAAGGATCACGAGAAGGGTAAGGAACGAGAGCACCTCCGCCTTACCCCCATATGGGGAGGGTTGTGGCAGGAACGCGTAGGGGGAGACTGCGGAACGAGCGATCGAAATTACGCTGCCCAGCCCGGGGAACGTGGACACATCGCGGAGCAGAGGATCTAATACGAGGACGACTACACCCAAGCACATGTAGGCAAGCATGACAAGACGTCCAACTCTCAGAGTGAGGCGTGCCCAGTCATCGGTACGGCTCCACGGGCTAAAGAGCAGGGCCGATAGAGAAAAAAATCCCACCACCATCCCCAGGAACGGGAAAGCAGCTAAGAGCAGGACGGTCAGGGCGGTGATGCTGATCAAGTCCCGTGATCGGAGCTGTACGAATCGCTTGACGTTTGACAATCCGTCAGAGAGACTCAATGAAAATTCTAATTCTCGCCTCCGGGAATGGAAATTGAACGGAGGGATACTGTCAAGATACCCGACAAGTTCCTCCTCCAGAGCGGAGCCAATCCTCGGGAGATGTCTACATGCACGTATCGCCGTCTCGCTCACCCATTCGTTCTTCCGCTGGAGTGCAACAAGGATGACCTGCTCGACTTCTTGATCGGACAGTAGCCCAGTTGCCTCGACCGCCAACTTTGCGGCAAGGAGATTATCCTCGAGTCTTACCTGGGTAAGGATGAACTCGGCGAGCTCCGACCTGAAGCCAACAAGCACCTCGGACCGGGAGCGGAAGGCGTCCGTCAGGAATCGGAGACAGTGAACTGCCCGAAGGTACCCTGCATCACCTAGAACGTACTCCCCTGACTTGATTTTCGCTACCTCGAGCCAACAGTACTGCGCAATCTGAGTTGCGGTTTCGCCGGGAGCGACCTGACAATAGAGAACCAGCGTCTCCCGCCATCGGCTATCCAAGGGAATGGTTTCAGGCTGGATCAGTTCTGGGTTTTCAATGAGGCGGCGAGCAACAAAATACTCGTTGAACCGTCTATGGACGAAGCTGAAGCGCGCATCGGTACCTGCCCCGACCCGAGCGAGACGGGCGTGCTCCAAGACTGCTACAATCTCCCGAATCCTGTATCCCCGGAGTTGTTTTTCGAGGTATTCCACTGGGGCCTCAAGGCCGTATTCCGGAACGGCGAACATCTCCCACGCGATGAATGTCGCCGCCTCCGTCACCTCCTCGACCGTCATACCACTACGACGAATTCGATCCCTAGTGAGTTGGAGGCGCCTGCGGATGTAATCCTCGTAGAGCGCAAGCTGTGTCTGCGGGAGAACACCGGCGTTGTTTGTTAGGTAGCTCCTAATCAGCGCCGCAGTGAATGGGTTACGGGCCGCAGGAACAAGGTCAGGGCGGTTGGCGAACATGTGTTGAACCGTCGCATCCCCGAAGAAACGAGAGTGCCGCAGCGTTTCGACTATCTTGATCTCAGTGAAGGGACGGATCTCCAACACCGCCACGGGCTCGCAGCTTAAAGTCGGGCGGCGAAAAAACCGGGAAGATAATACACCACGGGTCTCAGCGGTCCCTGAGAAGAACGTGGAAAAGACAGTTGAGAGGCGTTCCACAAGCCATGAGGACTCCCCGACATCCAGCACCTCAGGTATCTCGTCAAAAGAGTCAAAAATGAAGAAGAAACGCCCATCATGGACCATCTTGTCGAAATACGCATCCACGAATTCGACTCCGAAGACGTCAGATCGCGCCTTCAGATTCTCCCGGATGAATTCATGAAGATCAGCAACGGTTGGGGGGTTTTCCTCCGTCCAACGGCGCCCCTTCAACCACTCCTTCAAGTTGATGTAGACGGGCACTTTACCCGTTTTCTCGACTTCGTCCAACAGGATCCGGGCCAGCCTTCGCAGAGCGACGCTTTTCCCAGAACCCGGGTCGCCCAAGACGAGGAACACTTTGGCCCGCCGGTTCCTCCGGATGGCATTTAAGAGGTCGGTCACCTCACGCCTCGCCCGCCGGCCGGTTTTTACCTCCACGTCGGCCTCGAGCGGTGTGAAGTATGCCTCTGACCAATTCGTTCGGAGATCCAACTCCCGGAGATGGCTCCTCAGCAGCTCGGCGAAATTACGGAGCGACGTGTGATAGTCGGGGTGAGAGAACTCTCGGTCCACTGGCTGAGGATGGACCGCCATTGCAGATCTATCCTGAAGAGATGCGTTGACCGCGTAGCCAATCAAGAGAGCACCGACAAAAACGAGTACCGACAGGATCTGTCCCGGGGAAGCAACAGTTGCCACCGCCCCCAGATTTTCCGCCCCGATCACATGGAGGAGGAGGCCGGATGAGATATCCTCAAGGAACGGCCGGCCCGAGATCACCGCCAGTGCGACCGCCTGGACCATCCCCACGATAGCCATCCGGACACGCGAGTGCCCATCCTCCGCTGGCGCCCACAGGCCCCGAGTAATCCAGAGTACCCCAGATATTCCAACGCCTACTATGACCGAGAGAAGGAGTCCACCTGAAACGAAAGCGATCACCAGCGCGCAGCTGGTGATGAGGACCAAGAGGGCCACGGCCCGTGTCGCAGGTGCCAGATTTCCAGACGGGAAGGAGCTGGGCACACGAACCCCCTATTGCCCCGCCGCCTTCAACCGGTCGAGCACGAACTGCCGGTCGAGGGAGGCGAGGAAGAAGCCCGCGCGGGGACCCTTGCTCTTCGCAAGGAAGCTCTCGTAGAGGGCCTGGAAGGCCTTCCCGCCGGGGAGCTCCCGCGCCTTCGCGGTGTCGTAGATGGCGTTGTGGATGGCTTCGCCCGTCCACTTGGCGTTCTCGAGGACGCCGTGGAGCGCCGCGAGGTACGCCTTCTGGGCGGCATCGAGGCGCGCGACGGCTTCCGTGGGGAAGGCCTGCTGGATCTCGCTCTTCGCGTCGGCGGGAGCGAAATTGGAGAGCCAGTAGCGGGCGTGCTCGACGCGGCCCTTGAGGTGGCGCTCCTCCTCGGGGGTGAGGGTGCTGATGAGTTCCGTGCGCTGCAGGATGTCCCGCACGCCCTCCCAGGTGGGGGCGATCTGGGCGAGAAGGACGAGGTGGTTGTAGGGCACGGCGGGCGGCGCCTTGGTGGGCACGTCGTAGGGCTGGGACAGCTCGTACACGCGCTCGATGTCCTTGTACTGCGCGCCAAGGGCCTTCTCGCTCTCCGCGGTCGGGTCCTTGGCCTTGATGTCCTTGAACTGGAAGTAGGCCTGCTCGAAGCGGTCGTACTCGTTCACGAGGTCCACGACCCAGGAGCCCGTGTCAAAGTCGATGTGCTTGTTGGGCTGGTAGCGCATGAACAGGAACCGCAGCACCTCGGCGGGGGTCATGTTCAGCATCTCGGTGGCGGAGACGGCGGTGCCGGTGCTGCTGTGCATGGCCCCCACGCCCTTCACCTGCACGAACTCGTACACGGTGCGGACGGGCGGGGGCGCGCCGAAGACGCGGGTCACGAACTCGACGCCCGTGTCCCAGCTGCTGCCGGCCGCGGCGTGGTCCTTGCCCATGGCCTCGAAGGTGACGCCGAGGAACTTCCAGCGCGCGGGCCAGTCGAGGCGCCAGGGCAGCTTGCCGCCGCCGGGCTCGCGGATGTCCTTCTTGCCCTCATGCTTGCAGGCCTGGCACGTGTACTCGATGTAGGGGTACTCGTACAGGGTGGGAATGGGGCCGTTGAGGCGCAGGCAGTTGCTGCACTGCACGTTGAAGGGAATCCAGTTCTCGGGCAGCTTCCCCTCGCGCTTCGCCACATCAATCATGATCTGGCGGATGAGGGGCGTGCTGTCCATGGCCTGCTTCACGGACTCGACGTACATGCCGCTGCGGTACATCTCGTGGGCGTGCAGGATGCGGGGCGCGACGCCGAGCTCCTCGAGATTCTGGAGGAAGGGCTCGAGGAAGTGGTCCGCGTAGGAGCTGTGGGACCCGCAGGAGCAGGGGATGTCGCTCAAGGGCTTGCCCACGTGCTGCTCGTACTCCTCCTTCTTCAGGAAGGGGTACACCTTGCGCAGCGGGTCGTAGGTGTCGCCGATGTAGATGAGCTCCGCGTCCACGCCCAGCTTCTTCACGGCGCGGTAGACGGCGTCGGTGGTGAGCACCTCGCGCATGTTGCCCACGTGGATGGGGCCGGAAGGGGTGATGGCGGTGGCGAAGACGTACTTGTCCGCGGTGCGGGTAAGCACTTCCTTCGCGAGGACGTCTGCCCAGTGCATGCGCCAGGCATTGAAGGCGCCCTTAATAACCCCTCCCGTGGGCCTCCAGGCCCGCCAAGCCCCCGGCCAAGCGGCGCAGGAGCGCGAGCACCAGGCGGCTCGGCTCCAAGGTTTGTGCGAGGAACCCCGGCATCGCCTTACGATACGCTTATGTAGGGTAGCTCTCCTTTTCGGGCCGATAATATGTCCAAGCAGCAGAAGGGTGCGGGCTTCCAGCAGGCCGCCGGTCTGATCCGCTACTTCGACGCGGAAGAGGACACGACCCTCAAGATCAACCCCACCGTTGTTCTCGTCATGGCCTTCGGCACGGCCGTTTTCGTGGAGATCCTCAACCTTGCTTTCCCCGCCGGCGGCTAAGCCCCCGGCACCCATGGCGCCTCGTCCTCACAACGTTCTTGAGGCGCGCTCCGTTCTTTTCGCTCAATGAACTTCCTCCACGGTCCCGTCTACACCCCGGAAGGCTTCCGGGAAGCGGTGCTCTCCATCGACGATGGCGGCCGCCTCGTGGATGTGGCCTGGGACGAGACGCGGGCGCCCGAGGGGGCCCTGCGGGGCGTCATCCTTCCCCGTTTCGTGAACGCCCACACCCACGTGGGCGACCGGTTCATCAGGGGCCACGTGCCCGCCCAGATTGGTCTCGCGGAGCTCGTGGCGCCCCCCAACGGGCTCAAGCACCGGATGCTGCGGCAGGCTCGCCCCGAGGAGATTCGGGAGGGCATGCGGCAGGCCCTCACCGAGATGCTCCGCACGGGCACCCGCGCCTTCCTGGACTTCCGTGAGGGCGGCCTCCCGGGGCTCATGGACCTCCAAGCTGCGGCCCTTGAGGTTCCCGGCATCGAGGCCCTCGCCTACGCGCGCCCTTCGACGCAGTCCTACCACGCGCCCGAGGTGCAGGGACTTCTCGCCCAGGGAGCCACTGGCCTCGGCCTCTCAGGCATCGGTGACGTGACGGAGGCCGTGGCGGAGTCGCTTGCGGCGCACGCCAAGCAGGAAGGTCGCCGTTTCGCGCTCCACGCCTCCGAGGGCCGCCGCGAGGACATCCAGCGCGTCCTCGCGCTTGAGCCGGATTTCATCGTCCACATGGTGCGCGCTACGCGCGAGGATTTGCAGGCGGTGCGCGCCGCCGACGTTCCCATCGTGCTCTGCCCCCGCAGCAACGCGCGCTTCGGTCCCCTGCCGGACGTGGCGGCGATGCTCGAGGAGCGCGTCTCCCTCGCCCTCGGCACGGACAACCTGATGCTCCACGAGGCGGACATGCTGCAGGAGATGCGGTTCCTCCACCGCGCGGGCCGCAACGTCCCCATGGAGGCTATTCTGCAGATGGCCACCTACGGCGGGCTCGCGCTTCTCGAGGGCGGCGCGCCCGAGGAGTGGCCGGTGCGCGGCACTGCCGCCGACCTGGTGGTGCTGCGGGAGCAGGCGCCTGGCGCAGGCCCCCACGCGGCCGTGTTCGGGCCTGCGCCCCAGGTGTTGCTCGTGCTCGCCGAGGGCCGCCCCGTGGGGCCCTGACCGCTCGCCCGCCCCGAGGGCGGCTTCGACCATCGTACTGCAACCCTTAAAAGGCGTCCTTCCGTTAAGTGTGGCGACGGACCATGCTTGTCAAGGAAATCATGACGACGGACCCCATCGTGGCCGAGGTGCCCGGCACCCGCGAGGACGTGCTCCGCCGCTTCGTGCAGCACTCGGTGAGCGGCATGCCCGTCGTCAAGGCGAAGACGAAGGAGCTCGCCGGCGTGGTCACGCGCTCCGACGTGTTCCGCAAGGCGGAGGAGGAGCAGCTTGCCCTCATCATGACGAGCAAGCCCTACACGATCCGTCCCGAGGACCCCGTCACGAAGGCGGCGCGCCTCTTCTTCGACAAGCAGATCCATGGCCTCCCCGTCATCGAGGGCGACAACACCCTCGTGGGCGTCCTCAGCCCCACAGACATTCTCCGCGTCCTCCGCGAGCCCGCGGGGAAGACCGTCTCCGACTTCATCAAGGGAAAGACTGCCCCCGTCCACGAGGGCACGCCCCTGCGCGTCGTGTGGGAGATTATGCGCCTCACCCACAGCAACGCGCTCCCTGTCCTCAACGACGAGGGCCTCCTCACGGGCATCGTGGCCGACAGCGACCTCTTCAAGCTGAGCCAGGTGGACGAGACGATCCGCCGCACCGAGCTCGGCATGAGCGACCAGGACGACGACTGGGCCACGGGGGATGCCGTGGGCAACGTGATGCCCCTGTACTTCGCGCGCAGCCGCGTGGACCTCCCCAAGCGTCCCGTGCGCGACATCATGGTCCGCGACGTCATCACCGTGTTCCAGCGCGCCTCCGCCACGGATGCCGCGAAGAAGATGACGAAGCACCGCATCAACCAGCTTCCCGTGGTGGACAGCAACGACCGCATGGTCGGCATGCTCACGGACCTGGACCTCATGCAGGCCGCCTTCTAAGGCCCTCCAGCCCTTCTTTTCTTTCCCTGCTTTTTCCCGCTTTTTTCCCTCAGCGGTCACGCTCCCCCTCTCGGGGGCTTCCCTTCGACCGGTGACCCAACGCCGTTATGCCCCCTCTCCCACAAGGCTCGCCTCGTGCCTGCCTCCAGCCGGTCGGACGACAGCGGCGGTGTTCTTGCCGGAGCCTTGCTCCTCCTCTCCGTCCTCCTGTTCCTTGGTGTCCTCCTCGGAGCTTTCCTCACGGTGCGGCCTGACGTTGCCGTCCTCCTCGGCTTGGGCGCTGGCACGGGTCCCAAGGTGTTCCTCCTCTTCGGAGCCCTCGCCCTTGGGGCCTTCCTCCTCATGTGGGCCACTTCTGGCGCGAAGGGCGGCCGCCGTCCCGAGGACCCGGCCCTTCGTCCCCGCCCCACGGGCGGCCCGTCTCCTCAGCCCCGCCGCGGCACCGCGTCTGCGCCGGCCCGGCCCGCGGTTCCCGCCGCGCCCCGCTCGGGCCCGGCCGCGGCGCCCTCGGGCCGCTCGCCCCACGATCCCCTTCCCTCCGACGCGTCCCCCGGGGAGCCCTCGGGCAGCAAGGCTGGGGCCGCCGAGCGCGTCGTGGGCGTCCCCATCACCTACGCGGGCTCCACCGACTTCCAGGTGGTGGGTCGCCGCCGCCGCGACCCCGCGCCTGTGATTGCCCCGAACTCGGGCAGCTAAGGTTTAGGCTCCCGCGCTCCTTGGGGGTGCCATGACGCCGCCCGACCCGTACTCGCGGGGCACCTGGTTTGGGGCCCTCGCGGACTTCGTGGGTGAAAGGTACCTCGACTTCGACTACACGAAGGGAACGGACCAGGAGGTCCGCTTCCTCCAGGAAGCCCTGGAGCTTGGTCCGGGCTCCCGCGTTCTCGACGTTGCCTGCGGCCTGGGCAGGCACGCGCTTCCCCTCGCCCGGGACTACGGGTGCCGCGTCACCGGCTTCGACCTCTCGGGGCGCCTCGTCCACATCGCCCGGGAGCGCGCTCAGGGCCTCACCGCCTCCTTCGCGCAGGCGGACGCCCGCGCCTTTCCCTTCCGTGACGGCTCCTTCGATGCGGCCTTCAGCGTGTGCGAGGGCGCCTTCGGCCTCCTCGGGGACATGCGCCCCTTCGCCACCCCCGAGGAGGTCGGCGATTGGGATTACCGGGAGTTCCTGCGGGAGAGCGACCGCGAGCACGTGAAGCTCCTCACCGAGGTGTATCGCGTTCTCCGGCCTGGTGGGCTCGTGCTGGTGTCGGCGCTCCACTCGCTGCAGCTGCGCCAGGACCCCAACTTCGACCCGGCCACGTGCGTCGTCGCCGACCTCAACAAGGTGCACAGCCCCGAGGGCCTCAAGGGCGAGTTCATGGTGCCCGTGCGCTGCTTTACCGCCCGCGAGATCAGCACCCTCATGGATCAGGCGGAGCTGCGCGTGCTCGCTGTCATGGGCGGAACCTCGGGGGAGTACGGGACGCTGCCGCTTACGGTGGACGATCCCGAAGTGTTGGTGTTGGCGGAGCGGCCTGGGTGAGTCCTCAGCCGAAACCACAGAGGGTCAGGGGGTCAGAGGTTCGCAGAGAAACACCTACAATCGCCGTGGGGTCGGATGAGGTGCAGGGGTGCGACGGTTAAACCTCAGTGCAAACCCGACGATAGATCCCTTTCCTGAGCCGTGGCGTGTTGAAGTTGAGGAGAAGACCCACAGGCTTCCGGGCAAGCCGGAGATAGGTCATGAGCTGAGCAAGGTGCACCTCGTTCACCTCCGAGATTGCCTTCAACTCGACGACCACCAGATCATCCACAAGTAGGTCCAACCGGAATGCTCGCTCAACGACATCCCCCTCGAAGACGGCATCGACGTAGCGCTCCTCCTCGACGCGATGGCCCTTCCGGCGAAGCGCCTTCACGAGGAAGATTCGATAGGCCTTCTCGAGGAGGCCAGGGCCGAGGGCTGAGTGGACCCGGAAGCTGGCTTCCAGGATGGAAGCCGTCACCCGGTTCAGGTTCGCGTCCGGGTCGTCCACGTCGTATGGAGCAACGTCCATACCCGCGGGGAATAGCCCCGGAGGCTTCATCTAATTCCCGATCTCGCGGGATCTTGGCGTGTGCTTGAACTCTCTGCGAACCTCTGACCCACTGACCCTCTGTGGTTTCGGCTGAGGGCTGCCGAACAAACCAGGCAAACCAGGGACCCCGCCC
>Ga0247718_1000511_pt1 | contig 11096 bp, 10 predicted proteins | sample 21E_DmetaG_FD_189045 | JGI IMG/M metagenome (GOLD analysis project Ga0247718, IMG submission 189045) | Soil microbial communities from hillslope of Landscape Evolution Observatory, University of Arizona, Oracle, AZ, United States - 2-1-E_D | ecosystem: Engineered > Artificial ecosystem >...
GGTGCGTCGAGGCCGCGACGATCTCCATTCCTTTTTTTCTTGCCAGGCTCGAAATGATGCAGCGCAGCTTGGAGATGTCCTCGCGCGCTTCCTGCACGTTTCGGCAGACGCCCGTGCCGACCTCGATCATAGACTGGATCATCTCAGGCTTGACCTTCTCACCGAGAAGGAGTTTGCCTTCCTCCAGCATTTCCGAAACGTGAGACTTGAGTTCGCGGGTTTGCGGGTCGACGATCTGGAACTCTTCTTCTATTCCGAGCGTGAATTGTTCGAACATAACCTTGTCTGAAGTTGAGCTCGGCCAAGCCAGCTCTCCGTTGTCGACCTTGCCGGATCGTCTGGACTGCCGAATTTGGTATCGGTGACGAAAAATTTGCTTAGGTTGAGTGTATCATTTGCCGATTTCCCTAGCGACATCCAAAAAAGCTTGGGCAGCGTGCGAGAGCGAACTGTTTTTGCGGTAGATGATGTTAAGTTTTCGTTCCAGCTTCAGCTCGCGCAGACTCAGCCCGCATAGCCTGCCGCTGCTTAATTCCTCCTGAGCCGAAAGCTTCGGAACGAGAGCCACACCGGTCCCTCGAGCGACGAGCTTTTTGATCGCCTCAAGTGACGGCAGTTCGACCGCAATGTTCAGTTCGGTCTGATACTTCTCGAACGCTCGGATCACCTGTTCGCGGTACGGCGACACGGCGTTATGTGCTATGAACACTTCCCGCCCGAGGTCGCGGATCGAAACCTCCTTTGAGTTGGCGAGTCGATGATTAGGCGACACGATCAGCGTCAGACAGTCGGTCAAAACGGGGATGGATTTCAACGATGGATCGCTCGGCGAAAACGAGATGACACCCAGCTCCGCCTCGCGGGCGGTGATCTCTTTCGGGATCCGGCTCGCGACGCCCCGCTGCACCTCGATCTTGATATCCGGGTGGAGCCGCCGAAACTCCTCGATTACCGGCAACAGGTAGAAGACCGTATGCTCGTTGGCGCTTATGGTCACACGGCCGCGTTTTAGCCCGCGGATCTCGCGCAGCGCGAGTTCGGCGTTTCTTCTTAGATTGAGCATCTGGCGAGCATGATCGAGCAAGGTTTCACCCGCGAAGGTCAGGGTGCCGTCCTTCGACGAACGATCGAACAGCGGCTCCCCGATCTCGTCTTCGAGGCGGCGGATCGACTGGCTGATAGCAGGCTGCGTTCTCCCTAAAACTTCCGCCGCCCGGGAAAAGCTCTTTTCCCGGGCGACGGCGACCAAGACTTCCAACTGGTTTATATCCATAGCAAAAAGGATCGCGAGACAATCTTCTTTCACGAAAGAGACGATCGATTGGCAACGCCATTTTATGTCGTTCGACAACGCCGTGCACGAAAATTAATAGCTATATTAGCAGCCATTATCTTATTGGTGAATTCATAAGCTTGACTTAGAGCCTCATGTGGCTTAGATTTTCAGTTCGACGCCTCCCAGAAACGCCAGAAACCCCTTAAAAACAGAGGAGAAACTATGAACACCGAAAGGATCGCGATCTTTGACACGACTTTGCGGGACGGCGAACAGTCGCCCGGTTGCTCGATGTACCTGAATGAAAAACTTAGAATGGCCCGCCAGCTCGAGCGGCTCGGCGTCGACATTATTGAAGCGGGCTTCCCAATCGCGTCAGAAGGTGATTACGAGGCAGTGAAGGCGGTTTCCGAAGAATGCTCGTCTGCGAGCGTCGCCGCGCTTTGTCGCACCGTAGAAGCTGATATCTACCGCGCGGCCGATGCGCTGAAGAAAGCCAGGAAACCGCGCATCCACACGTTTGTCGCGACGTCGGACATACATTTGGAATATAAACTCAAGAAGACCCGATCCGAGGTCCTCGCGATGACCCGCAACGCGATCAGGATCGCCAAAGGATTCGCCAACGATGTCGAATTCTCGGCCGAGGACGCGACGCGGAGCGATGTGGAGTTTTTGTGCGAAGTGTTCGCGGCAGCGGTCGATGAGGGTGCGACCGTTTTGAACATTCCCGACACGGTCGGCTACACGATGCCGTCCGAATTTTCCGAGCTCGTAAGAACGGTCAAAGACCGCGTCGTTGCCGACCGGAACGTTACGATAAGTGTGCATTGTCATGACGACTTGGGCCTCGCGGTGGCCAACAGCCTCGCGGCCGTCGCGGCCGGCGCCCGGCAGGTCGAGTGCACGATCAATGGTATCGGCGAGCGGGCTGGAAACGCTTCGCTCGAGGAAGTCGTCATGGCCTGCGCGGTCAGGTCGGACCGTATGCCGTTCAGCAATGGCATCGACACAACGCAGCTTTATCCGACGAGCCGGCTTCTGTCGTCGATCATCAGCTTCGGCGTGCAGCCGAACAAGGCGATCGTCGGGCGCAACGCTTTTGCACACGAAGCGGGCATCCACCAGCACGGTGTGTTGAGCAATCCATTGTGCTACGAGATCATGACGCCCGAATCGGTCGGCGTTCCGGCGAATGAGATCGTCCTCGGTAAGCACTCGGGCCGGCATGCTCTGCTGTCGCGGTACGAGCAGCTGGGATACAGCTTCGACTCGAACGAGATCGCCGAGATATACACGAGATTCGTCGCTCTTGCCGACCGCAAGAAGAACATTTACGATCAGGACCTTCTGGCGATCATCCCGGCCGATATTCCGTCGGCGATCGCCGCATAGCAACAAAAATGCAGATTACGATATTACCCGGCGATGGTGTCGGATACGAAGTTACAGCTCAGGCGGTCCACGTACTCGAAGAAGTTTCGGCCGTCCACGGTATCGACGTACAAACACGAACCGGCCTGATCGGCGGGGCGGCCATTCGCGAGACCGGCAAGCCGATACCCGAAGAAACACTTGAATCTTGTGTCAACAGCGATGCCGTCTTGTTGGGAGCGGTGGGCTCACCCGAGTTCGACCATCTGCCGCCGTCGGAGCGGCCGGAAATCGGTTTGCTTCGACTGCGTCAGGCTCTGGGGGGATTCGCAAATCTTCGGCCCTCGAGGGCGGTGCTGTCGCTTCTCGACTCGTCGCCGCTGCGGCGAGAGATCTTCGAAGGCACAGATCTGATAATCGTTCGTGAACTTCTCGGCGGCCTGTATTATGGCGAACCGCGCGGCGTGGACGAAGATTCGACTGCTGCCTTCAACACGATGCGATACTCAGTCGCCGAGATCGAGCGCGTGGCTCGTGTCGCGTTTGAGACAGCGCTCAGACGCGATAAAAAAGTTACTTCGGTCGATAAGGCGAACGTGCTCGAAACGTCTCGCCTGTGGCGCCAGACGGTCACCAAGGTCGCTGCAGAGTATCCATCCGTGGAACTGGAGCATTTATTCGTTGACGCTTGCGCGATGCACCTGGTCACCGATCCGCGACGATTTGACGTGGTGCTGACGGAGAATCTCTTCGGCGACATTCTATCGGACGAGGCCGCAGTCCTCACCGGTTCTCTCGGAATGCTCGCGTCAGCCACCATCGGCGGCGCGGTGGATCTTTACGAGCCTGTTCACGGTTCGGCCCCCGACATCGCCGGACGCAACATTGCCAACCCGCTGGGAGCGATCGCCTCCGTCGCGATGCTTCTCAGGTATACGGCCAAAAACGATCTTGCCGCGAGCGCGATCGAAGCCGCGATCGACCGCGTGCTTGAAGATGGTTACCGCACGGCCGATCTCGCAAGGGCGGGTAACGCAAAGGTCGTCTCGACTGAAGAAATGGGTAAACTCGTAGCACAGTACGCGATCGAAAACGCCCATGTCGCTCACGCATTTCACGCCGTCTGAATTTGATGAAAACGCTTTACGACAAGATCTGGGAATCACACATCGTCCACGAGGAAGCAGGCAAGCCGGCGCTTCTGTACGTCGATCTGCACCTCGTCCACGAGGTCACGTCGCCCCAGGCATTCGAAGGTTTGCGCCTTAACGGCCGGATTGTCAGGCGCCCGGAACGCACCTTTGCCACCGTCGATCACGCGATCCCGACCATCAATCGCCACCTTCCCTTTCGCGATCCCATCGCGGCGAAACAGGTTGCAACATTGAGACAGAACTGCCGTGATTTCGGAATTGAGCTGTTTGACCTCGATCGGGTGGAGCAGGGAATCGTGCACGTCTTCGGACCGGAGCAGGGCCTGACGCAGCCCGGTATGACGATTGTCTGTGGGGACTCGCACACGTCGACACATGGGGCCTTCGGGGCGCTTGCTTTCGGCATCGGGACCAGCGAGGTCGAGCACGTGCTGGCGACGCAGACGCTGCAGCAGCGAAAGGCGAAAAACTTTCTGATCCGCGTCGAGGGCGATCTGCCTTTCGGCGTGACGGCCAAGGACCTGATCCTCGCGATCATCAACCGCATCGGCACTGACGGCGGCACAGGCCACGTGATCGAGTATGCGGGATCGACGATTCGTCAATTGTCGATGGAAGGCCGCATGACGGTCTGCAACATGAGCATCGAGGGCGGTGCTAAGGCGGGCCTCATCGCACCGGACGAAACGACCTTTGCTTATCTGAAAGACCGAACCTATTCGCCAAAAGGCGAGGCTTGGGAAGAGGCGCTCAAAGCTTGGAAGGAACTTCGGACCGAGCCCGGCGCAGCGTTCGACAAAACAGTGGAGGTCGACGCCGCAGAACTCGAACCTTATGTGACCTGGGGCACCTCGCCCGAAATGTCCGTCAAGGTTTCCGAGTCTGTGCCCGAGCCACGGCAGACCGGTGACACCGAAAAACAGAAATCCTACGAACGTGCCCTCGGCTACATGGGCCTCGAACCCGGACAGCGGATCGACCAGATCAAGATCGACCGCGCATTCATCGGCTCGTGCACGAATTCGCGGATCGAAGATCTCCGCGAAGCCGCGCGGATAGTCAGGGGCTACAAAGTTAGCGACAACGTCCGCGCGATGGTCGTCCCGGGCTCGATGCAGATCAAGCAGCAGGCCGAGCGCGAGGGGCTTGCGAGACTGTTCGTCGACGCCGGCTTCGAATGGCGCGACGCCGGCTGCTCAATGTGCCTGGCGATGAACGAGGACACTCTGGCCGAGGGCGAAAGATGTGCTTCGACCAGCAATCGAAACTTTGAAGGCCGGCAAGGACGCGGCGGCAGAACGCATCTCGTCAGTCCCTCGATGGCGGCCGCGGCCGCGATCGCAGGTCATTTTGTGGACGTGAGAAATTGGGATTTTAGGAATTAGGGCAAAGTGGAAAAGTTTAGACAACATTCCGGCCGGGCCGTCGCGATCGACCGCTCGAACATCGACACCGATCAGATAATTCCGAAGCAGTTTCTCAAGCGGATCGAGCGCAGCGGTTACGGTGAGTTCCTTTTCTATGATTGGCGGTTCGATTCCAAGGGAGAGCCGAATCCCGACTTCGTTTTAAATGATCCGCGATATGCCGGTGCTTCTATCCTGATAGCCGGGGCTAACTTTGGCTGCGGCTCCTCGCGCGAGCACGCTCCGTGGAGTCTGATGGATTACGGCTTCCGCGTCGTCATCGCGCCGAGCTTCGCCGACATCTTTTACGGAAATTCACTGAAGAACGGCCTGCTGCCGATAGCACTCGAGTCAGCCCAAGTGGCCGTGCTGGTTTCGAGATCCCGGAACACCGCGCACTATGAACTGCACGTCGATCTGGAAAAGCAATCGGTCGCGGACGAGGTCGGCTTCAAGGCCGAGTTCGCCATCGACCCGTTTCGCAAGTACTGCCTGCTGAACGGTCTCGACGACATCGGTCTCACCCTCCAGCACGAAACCAAAATAACCGAATACGAACGCCGTCATGCCTTATCCGCATAGCCTCAGCCCGATTTTGATCGGTGCGATCAAAAAGGCATGCGAAGAAACTTCTGTTCGCAATTCGGGGATCGGCACGTTACCGAGAAGGCTCATTAAATCGGGAGTTTCTTTGCTCCATTTCTTCTACTAGGCTAGAATTTGCTGTTACGGGATCTTTCCCGTATTGGCTTCCTATGGGCTTTTCTACAACTGCCATTCACGCCGGTAACGAGCCGGATCCCACGACCGGCGCCGTCAGCGTTCCGATCTATCAGACATCGACATACGCGCAGGAAGGTCTGGGAAAGCACAAGGGCTTCGAGTACGCACGCACGCAGAATCCAACCCGTCTAGCGCTGGAAAAGAATATCGCAGCTTTGGAGAATGCACGCTTCGGTTATGCATTCGCCTCCGGGATGTCAGCGATCGATGCGGTGTTCCGACTCATAAAAGCGGGCGATCACGTGATTCTCGGCAATAATACTTACGGCGGGACTTTCCGGTTGTTCAATAGCGTACTGAGCAATTACGGGGTCGAATTTGATCTGGCTGATACATCCGATCTCTTGGATCTGGAAAACGCGTTCAAGCCAAATACGAAGATGGTATTCGTAGAGACCCCGACTAACCCGGTCATGACGGTCACCGACCTGAGGGGCGTGTCGGAGCTTGCGCATGCCCGTGGTGCGAAGGTCGTGTGTGACAATACGTTCATGTCGCCGTACTTCCAGCAGCCGATCAACTTCGGCGTGGATATCGTGGTTCACTCGACGACAAAGTATCTCAACGGGCATTCCGACAGTGTCGGCGGCTTCATTGCTCTGAATAATGAGACCGATGCCAACAGCATTGCTTTTATTCAGAACAGCGTGGGGGCGATACTTTCGCCGTTCGATTCGTTTCTTGTTCTGCGCGGGACCAAGACGCTGGCGGTGAGGATGGAGGCACACGACCGGAACGGGCGCACCGTGGCCAGCTTTCTGACAGAACATCCTGCCGTACAGAAGGTCTATTACCCGGGCCTGACCTCCCATCCCCAGCACGAACTCGCGAAGCGGCAGCAGACCGGATTCGGCGGGATGGTCTCTTTCGAGACCGGGTCGCTCGATAACGCGCGAAAGGTTTTGGAAAGTGTGAAGCTGTGCACATTGGGAGAGAGCCTCGGCGGCGTCGAATCGCTGATCTCTCATCCCGCAACGATGACCCACGCATCGGTACCTAGAGAGACCCGCGAGAGTCTCGGAATAACCGACGGGCTGGTTAGAATTTCAGTCGGGATCGAGGATGTCGAGGACATCATCGAAGATCTCGATCAGGCGTTGAGTTAGTTCCGGAATCCGGCGTTTCGGGTTTGAGTTTGCTTTCGCAAACGTGCTACTGAGAACCTGGAACTAAATTCCATATGGTGAATGTTGAGATCCATGCCACGTCGCACGTCGGTCGTGTAAGACGCGGAAATGAGGACAATTACTTACTTCTGAATATTTCAGAATCGAAGGCCTGGACCGGCTCGCAGGACAATGGTGAATTTGTTATCGAAAGCCAGCGGTTCCAGGTCGACGATAGCGGCGCCGTCCTCGCCGTGTCTGACGGAATGGGCGGAGCGCTCGCGGGCGAGGTCGCCAGCAAAATGGCGGTCGAAAGCGTCTGCCAAAAACTGCTCACGAATGAGAGCGACGATGCGACTCTGACCCCGGATGCATCCGGACATCAACTCATCGGCGGATTGTATAATGCGACGGTTTACGCGAACCACCTGATACATGAACAAGGCCGGCGGGATCCGCAATTTCAGGGAATGGGAGCGACGTTCACGGCAATCGGGATCACTCCGCGGGCCGTCGATATCATCCAGGTAGGTGACAGCCGAGCGTATCTGGTCAGAAATGGAAAGATATATCAGATCACCAAAGACCAATCCCTCGTCCAACAGTTGATCGACGCTCAGCAGATCTCGCCCGAAGAAGCTGAGACCCACACGTTGAAAAACGTGATACTGCAAGCTCTGGGAGCTCAGAATGAGATCTATCCGGTCTCCGCGCGGACGCAGCCTTACCGCAACGATGTCTTTTTGCTTTGCAGTGACGGACTTTCAAATAAAGTGAATGCGGCCGGCCTGCAGCGAATAGTTCTTGATAATTTTGACCACCTGGAAATCGCGTGCGCAGAACTTGTTAGGCAAGCCAACGAGCAGGGTGGCGAAGACAATATCACAGTCGTACTCGCGAAGTTCGCGGGCGACGACCTCCCCGAGCCCGAAGGCGACGAAGTGAAACTGGAACTTATCGATCTTGGCGGCATCCATGACACGGCCGACCAGGACACTGTGGAGATACCCTAGTCGTCCCGCCAGCTGCGAAGCTGATTCGTGACCCGCCGTACATAAATAGACGAACCCTTTACTTCGACCACCTCGACTTTTTCGCCTTCCGCGAGGTCACCTTCCCCATCAATCGGGAAGGCGGTCCAAACCGTACCGTAGACCTTTACCGCAGCCTCGTTCAGGGCTCCTCGGCTCGGAGTTGTTACGGTCCCGATCTTTCCGGGCAATGCCTCTGCTCCGGTCAGGAGTGGTTCGCCCCCGGCTCCCGGGAGGTATTTGGCGAACAGAGTTCGTGACATCAATGTAAGGCTCACCGACACCAGCGCGAATAACAAGAACTGAAATCCCACCCCGGCGCCGAGATACCCTGCCAACCCCGCAAGGACGGCCCCGATACCGAACCAAAAAAGCACGAAGCCGAGCGTGAAGATCTCGGCTACGATCAACGCCACGCCCAAAATCAACCACAGGAGGGGAACGATCTGGTCCATAAACAGTGCGTCTAGGTGGTACTCGCCTGAATAATATCATAGTAATTTCGGTGAACCACTTGTAACGCCCATTGCCGCAAATCGAAGTTCTTTGAAGTTGATTTTCCGAAGTGATAATCTCTACACGCGCGCTGGGGTGGCGGAATTGGTAGACGCCCAGGACTTAAAATCCTGTGCCCTTAGGGGCGTGCGGGTTCGAGTCCCGCCCTCAGTACCAGCATCGAAATGGCGGCCCCGTTTTTCGGGGCCGCTCGCTTTTGGCACATACATTGCGATGTGTGGTAATCGGAGAGTAGGAAAAATGCGTCAATCACGTCTCATGTCTTTTCTTTTCGTTTTCGCAATTTGGGCCGCTGCTCTGGTAACTGATGTGCCCGCGCAGAGCCGCTCAGTAATCACCGAGGCAGAGCGGATTTCAGGCGATAGGTTTCAAGTAAGTGTATCAACACCTAATGGCGCTCACGTATACGCGATCAGCCGGCCATCAACGGCTATGCTCAATGCGATCGACCGCGGTCTCGACGAATTGTTTGCCGCGGCTCGCCGTAGCGGGTATTCGCGGAGACGGAGTTTTTCCGATTACACGATATTCATCGGCAAAGCGGATCGTGTAAAGGACGGCCGCGGCCGCTACTCACCGGACATAGCCATCGGAGCCGCGCAGTACGCCGGGAGTATTTACGATCAGGGCGGATATATTTATGCGGCCGGGATGGTCGTCTCGCCTGCCGCGGGTGCCTTTCTGATTGCCGAGCACTCGCGCGACTTCGGGCGTGTTTCGGATGTGGTGAGATACGAAGGTGAGCATATCGTCCTGTTTCACAATGATCGACGCCGATTTACCGAAACGATGGACCATAGCCGCGGCGGTGGGCACCCGATTTTGTAGGGCCCTTACGCCGATATCGTGTAGGCGATAAACCAAACCGTCAGGTCGGGAGCCGGTAATACATCCAATAGGCTTAAAAAGAGCGTAAAATCGGCACTTCCGCGGCAGCAAAGCTTATGGCACGCTCGTTGCCAATACTCAAGCGGATGTTGCTTGACACACTTGCGGAGGCCGAGGCGATTCGAAAGGTCTTTTGAAAGGTCAAAGCCTTCGCAAATTTCAACATTCAATAATCAACAATTTAAGTTTGGTCGTCGGCAAGTTAGTTGTGCGGCCATAAGGGAAAAAGTCCGGTGTGAAGGGGAGAGCGCGCCGGGCTTTTTCTATTGGACGCAAGCAAATATGCGCCTCGCTCGTTTGCTGACTGCGGATACCACATTTTAGAATAGTCGTTTCGTTTTTCGATATTTAACTCCATATATCATCAGTGAGGAATTGAAATGACTGGAAGAAATAAGGTTACGGTCGTAGGTGCGGGCAATGTCGGGGCGACGGCCGCCCATTGGATCGCGAGTAAGGAACTCGCAGATGTGGTGCTCGTGGATATCGTGGAAGGCACGCCGCAGGGCAAGGCACTCGATCTGGCCCAGGCGGCACCGATCGATGGGTTTGATGTGAAACTCGTCGGGGCGAATTCGTATGAGGAAACCGCCAATTCGGACGTCGTGATCATCACGGCTGGACTTCCCCGTAAACCGGGAATGAGCCGCGACGACCTCCTTAAGACAAATTCGGACATCGTCGGCCAAGTGACCGACCAGGTGGCAAGATACTCGCCCAACGCCTTTATTATCGTCGTCTCAAACCCGCTTGATGCGATGACACAGGTAGCATTTCGGCGCTCGGGCTTTCCGAAGAACCGCGTCATGGGCATGGCCGGCGTACTGGACGCGGCCCGGATGCGATGCTTCCTGGCTGAGGCTCTGAACGTGTCGGTTGAGAACGTGACGGCGTTCGTGCTGGGCGGCCACGGCGACACGATGGTCCCGCTGCCCCGATATTCGACATGCGCGGGCATTCCGATCACGGAGTTACTGCCGAAGGAACAAATCGACGCGATAGTGACGCGTACGGCCAACGGAGGGGCAGAGATCGTCGGTCTGCTGAAAACCGGTTCGGCTTATTACGCGCCAAGTCTCGGCGCTGTGGAGATGGCCGAAGCGATCCTTAAAGATAAAAAGAAGATACTCCCCTGCGCCGTTTTCCTCGAAGGTGAGTATGGGATCAGCAATCTCTTCGTCGGCGTCCCGGTCAAACTGGGCCGGAACGGCGTTGAGCAAATCATCGAGATCAACCTCACTAACGAAGAGCGTGCCGCCCTGCACAAGAGCGCGGCGGCGGTCCAGGAATTGATTGATGTACTCGGAATCTAATATGGGTGTGCTTCATTAAGCGAAGCCGGTAATCGCTCAAACTAATCACTAAAAAAGCAGCACGCGGTTCGTGTGCTGCTTTTTTGCATTCTTTTCTTGATTCGATCTTCGTATCACTTTCGCAGCCAGCCGAAAAGAGCATTGATCGTGATGTCGCGATTTGTTTCGTATATCGCTCGCGTGAGCGGGATCGACATCGGGCAGACCTGCACGCAGTTTTGCGCGTTGCCGCATTTGTGGATGCCGTTC
>Ga0247718_1000513_pt1 | contig 11071 bp, 4 predicted proteins | sample 21E_DmetaG_FD_189045 | JGI IMG/M metagenome (GOLD analysis project Ga0247718, IMG submission 189045) | Soil microbial communities from hillslope of Landscape Evolution Observatory, University of Arizona, Oracle, AZ, United States - 2-1-E_D | ecosystem: Engineered > Artificial ecosystem > Mesocosm...
ACAAACGACTATTCCGATACACTGAACTTTGGGCTACAATTGGATGTTTGAAGATGGAGGAACAGGACCTCATTCAGTGCTGCGAGGTCAATATCCCATCCTGTAAAAAGGTAATGAAATCTGTTGACAAATTACCGGAAGTTTACAGCACCCGGTTTGGATACCTTCTCAATATCTCATCGGTGGACTACGACCGTGATTACCTACAAACCACGCCTCAGCAATACAAATACACCAAAAGTCGTGAATTCCAGGATAAATCCAAAAGATACTTCTGGATTGAGAACGGTTACCTGATTATACCGGATGCGATGGTTGAGCGTGTAAGAGTGCGTGGAATGTTTACGAATAAAGCCGAGGCCCTGGCCCTCGATTGTGATGCTTCTACAGACGGTTGTGTTAGTCTGATGGACCAGGATTTTGTTGCTCCCGAACATTTACTGCAGGATATTAAAACAGCTACTATTATGGAAGTAATCAAGACTTACAAAAGTGTACCAAATGACGAGCTTCCGAATATGAATGAAACAGAAAAAACAAACCCTAAAGAAATATAATGCCAGCAAAAGGTAGCGTCAGCCGTCACGGAAAAAGAGATTATATTTTCGGAAAGGAATTCTACGATGAAAACCTGGTCGAAAAACAAGGCGTAACGTTGCCTTATATGGATTGTAAAGACATCATTCTTCATGCCAATAAGATAGTCGCAGAGGTCATAAAAAACGAGGTGGATGGATTTAAAATCCCGTTTGGGATGGGTTTTATGGCGGTAACAAAATACACGCCGAGTAAAGCGGCTATAAATTGGCCGGAAACAAAGAAACTGGGGAAATATGTGTATCATACAAACATGCACACAGATGGATATTCCTGCAGAATAATGTGGTATCGTGTTGGCCGGGCCGACAATGCTCACTATCACGAGGTATTCAAATTTAAAGCAATGAGGGATTTGAGTCGTGATGTTTCTGAGCTTTTTTCATCCGGGAAAAATTATACAGCCTGGGAAGTGGCCGATTTTATTGAAAAAGGTCGTCTCGAAAATCTGTATAACAAAAAGTATCGAAAGGAATTTAAAAGTTAAATATGGGTAAAATTAATCCAGAAAATCTATTACAGTTCAAAAGCACTCAGCCGATGTTCGACCGTATATCAAAAAGATTGGCGAGTTTTGATGCTATGAACCTTATAGACACTGGTGATTTTCATAAACATGTGGCCTACGTTATTGAACAGTTGGGTCAAGCAGTGTTCCAGGAATGTGAAGCAATAGTTCCTATAAAGGACCGTAAGGGTAAATTACCTGAGAATATGAAACGCCTTCACGGTATGTATAAATGCACACCGGAATTCAGAACAACTCAAAGTATCAACGAGCAGAAGCCCTGGGTGTACATGTATCAAACTGAAATCACAAATGAGTGTCCAAACAGATGTAAATTTGAACACAAACATGAAGGTGAGACAAAAGTGGTTATTCGTACCTTTGTAAACGGTGATGAATTGACATTGAGTTACAAAAACCCTATCATGCTTCGATTAAGTCCAAATGTTCGACATTTGTGTACCGATGATTGCCCAAGTCTATTCCAGGGTGAGCCGGATGAAGTGACGATTGACGACAATGGTACAATTCATACAGTATTCGACAACGATTCTATTTTCATGCAATATTACGGTTTACCGATGGATGAAAATGAATTACCAATGATTCCTGTGCAGGAAGATGTGGAAAAGGCAGTTGAATATTTTATTTACACGCAACTTTTTGAAGAATTGTATTGGAATTCAGCAGTTCCTAACATTGCAAACATGTTACAAGATGCAAGACAGCAGTACAATTTTTATATTGCTCAAGCGAGATATTGGGCCAAGCTTCCATCGTTTGCGAAAATGGTAAATTCGATTCGAAAAATGAGAAGCAGAAACAAATTTTATTATTCTCTTACCGACAGAACTATTAGCTACTAATGCCAGTTAAAAAAGAAGTATCTCGTACAATAAAAGGTATGCTTACCGACTTTCATCCGATGCAATTGGATGAATTGTCATTTAGTCATGCTTTGAATGCTATCGTTGAAGATTTCGATGGTAATGGATTTCCGATGATTCAGAATGAACCATCGAATTTGTTATGTACAAATTTTCCATCTGGTTTTGACGTTATTGGTTTTGTAAATATTGTTGAGCAAAGCAGAATCATTTGGTTTTTGAAAAATCCTACAACAGGGGCAAATGAAATCGGTGAAACGCTTGGATTGCAAAATTGCCGTGAAACTGCATCTGACGGATTGGTGAAAACTTGTGATGATTGCGAAGCAGTTAAGCTGGCCGAAACAACACCTCTTGAAAAAGTAACGCAGTCACCTTGCTGTTCATATCATGCTATTGATAACAGAACTTGCTTTAAATTCAGCAAGAATTTTCCTATCAATTCGGTTGAATATCGTATCACTGACTGTGGTATTGACATATTTTTTGCTGATGACTTAAACTCAAGAAGATGGTTGCAATTTGAATATACAAACGATGATGTTACGCAGCCGCTTACCATCAAGAAAGAATTTAAAGCCATAACAGGCTTTGCCAACGGTGACTGTAAAGAACCTATTTACAGTACGCACATTGATTGCAATAAAATGAGTGTGCAACCGAATGTTACAACGCCATGTATTGATTTCATTGATTTAGTGGAAGGTGGTAGTAACAAGGCCGGTGTATATCAATTCTTCATTGCTTTTGCGGACCAGTATGGTAATAAGCGTACATCGTATGTTTCTTCTACTAATCCTATTCCTGTAAGAACAAAAGACATTACGTTTAGCACGGATTATCCTACAGATAGAGCTATTGCCCTTGAAGTTAAAAATCTTGACCAATATGGCCCATACCAGTATTATAAACTGGCTGTGGCGAAAACTATAAATAAATTCACTTCTTTTTACGAAGTAGGGACATTCCCGGTTACTCAGGATAAAATTCACTATACTGGTAATGAAGAAGCTGAAATCAAACTTACGGAAGGTGATATATTCCAACGTGTTCCTTATTACAAGAGCGCAGGAAGTGTAACTGCTTCTGGTAAAATATTATTTTGGGCAAGCTTGAAAGAGTTTACCAAACCAAACCTGCAGCGTATTGCAAACAATGTTAAATTGCAGTGGCAGACTATTGCTATACCGGAAGCGGTATATCGTAACCCTCGAAATGTAAATAAGTTCAGAGGATACATGCGTGATGAGGTTTATCCATTCGGCATTGTTTTCATTTATGAAAATGGTGAAGAATCACCTGTATATCATATTCCTGGTCGTGCATCTGTTCCTTCTGATTTGGAAGTTGTAACAGGAAATGACGTTATTGTTGAAAGCAACTGTGACGATTGTGCGGAGGAAGAAGAAAGCTTTCAACGTGAAGAACAGGTAATTATTGATGAAGAAAATTTGAATGTAACGGAATGTCCTTGTTCTGATTCAGGACCTACTCTTGTTTTAGATAATTCCAACCAGGCAGTTTCTTGTCCGCTTACTCCGCATTCAGATACAGGATGCACGCCGGTTACTTTAATTGGTACACCACCTTCTGTAAACGCAGGTGTTGACCAGATTATTAACTATCTTGCAAGTGCGCCTTTGAACGGTACAGTTGTGGCAGGTTCGAGTCCTATAATCTCAACGCTTTGGACACAGTTATCTGGTCCTAAAACTGTTGTTATAAACAATGCAGGTACGGCTGTTACTTATTTCAGTGAATACGATGCGGGTACATATACGTTTCAATTGTGCGCAACTGATGTAAATGGAAACGTTGTTATTGACACGGTTCAGTATGATGTAACTGTTGCACCGAACGTGCCACCTGTTGCTAATCCTGGTCCTGATAAATTGATAACACTTCCTGTGACAATTTCATATCTGGATGGTAACCTTTCTACCGATGAGGATGGTATAGCGGGTTACACATGGTCATTTATATCAGGTCCGGTTGTTCCGGTTATTTCATCGCCTACCCTGGCCTATACGACAATAACTGGTCTTACTTCGGCGGGTACATACGTGTTTGAGCTTGAAGTAACTGATATAAGAGGTTGTGTTTCTACAGCACAGACAAAAGTGTATGTAGTGGATAATCCGTGTGATTCAGTTCCTTGCTGTGCTATTTTGTCATATCCTCTCAATGGAAGTGTTACGAGTTCTTTCGAAACCGTAACCCTCGATTGGAGTGACGTAGCTTGTGCTGACTCTTATGATGTTTACTTAGCAAACAACAGTATGGTGTTTTCTCTTATAGGAAACACTGTAAATTCGAGCTTTGTAATAAATGGTCTGTTAGACCCTAATACAATATATCACTGGTACGTTGTTCCTAAAAATGGTGTAGGTGAGGCGGTTGATTGTGAAGATTGTTACCGTAGTTTCGTTACGCCACCAGAAACAGTTGTTCCTAATTGCGATAAGCAAAGATGGCAGGTTTACAATACTGGTACAATCGTTGGAGGTGATTTGGAGCAGTACAAAGATTGTGAAGAAACATGTTATCAGTATGGTGAATTTGCTTATTGGGAATCTACTGAACGTTACCCTAATAATGCTGAAATATGGGGTACTCTTTGCGGTAAACCTATTCGTCACCATAAATTCCCGGATTCATTTATCACACACATTCATGATGGTGAAAATGCAAGCCAGGATTATGCTCGTAATAACATCGTTTACCCTATCGGTGTAAAGGTTGACCAATTAAGTGTTTACACGGCTTTGCAAAACGGTATAACAAATGGTTTCATTGCAGCAGAAGATGCAAGCAGAATAACTGGTTACAGAATTGTTCGTGGTAATCGTTTCAGAAACAAATCTATCGTTGCGAAAGGTTTGTTGTATGATATGAACCAATACAGACGTAAGAAAGACGGTAATTATTTTGATGCTCAGGATATTTTCTTTGCAAACTATCCATACAATGATTTGAGAAGTAATCCTTTTGTAACTGATGATTTTGATAACTACGAAAATCATAATACGCAAAAGGGTGCGGACCTTCCATTTGTAAAATCGAAGCGTTACACTTTCCATTCACCAGATACTCATTTCAGTGAACCTACTGTTGGTACAAAACTGAAACTTGAAACTGTTGAATACGGTCAGTCAGAAGGATATTTTGCAAAATCCACAAAACAAGCAAGACAGCGTTTCTTGTCGAATACATCATACACAATTGCGCTTACTGCGGGTATTGTGGCAGCATTATTGCAAACAGAGGTTCAGGAAGAATATCGTTACAGTACAACGGGTTTGATTACATCCGGTATGGGTGTAGCGTCTGGTGTATTTGGTCCATTCTTACCTTTCCAAACTGGCCCTGGTGCTGCATGGATACCAGACAGTGCTATTGATACAATTTTGTATCCTGGTAAGGCAGCAAACATCAACACGGCGAATCATGTTGAAATGAGAACGATTCGTGGAAGATATAAAGACTGGTACAATCCTGTATATCTTGCAACAAAGCACCCGGAACTTCTTCCATTGTTCCCGCTTATGTTCTTGAGCAGAATTGCCAACTTTGTAAGCCGTGTGGTTGCTGAAGCTAAAATAATTCTTGACCTGATTGAATCATTGACACCGTTCCGTGATTGGACGGCTCAATATCACTCTGTTGGTAAATACAACAGTTTTAAATCAATCGGTAACTCAGGAAACAAGATAAGAAGAATTAGTGCTTCAAGCTATTTGAAAGGTGAGAATTCACAGGTCAATGAACCTTCTGAAGTAACACCTGGTCAATATGTAAGTACGAAAATAAATAACTGGCATCGTGAAAGCTCATTATATCTGCGTTATGCAGGTGTTGATTTCCCTGATGCAGGTGTAGCATCGAGTGTACAAGACCAAAGCCGATTCACGCTGGAAGATGGGTCAGTAAGTTGTAATTTTGATAAACGTGCCTATAAGCCGATTTCATCTTATTACGCTTCGGTTAAAAACTCTGTTCCTGACCAGTATGGTAATATATTCAATGTTGAATATCTGCCTACTGATTCGTGCATTTATACTTTGAGCGCATCTCCGGCTGCAACATGTCGTGGTGTTTACGGTGGTGACACTTTCATCAATCGTTTTGGACTTAAAACAAAAGTTCCTTATTTTCTGGCTGATACTTTCAGACTACCGGATGGTACGGATTTTAATTTTGAAAATTATCCAAACCTGGGTGTGCCACGTCACTATTACAATAGCACGCTTGGTGTTGGTTCAGAGATTGATGATATACTTGACCTGTTATCTATTGTAACACCTGAAGGTGCTGCGACATTTTTGGGTCGTCCTAAAAGTATTCGTGATTGTCAGACCAATAAGTTCTTTTATCAAAATGGTTACATTTACTTGTACCATTATGGTATTCCTTATTTCCTTGTTGAGTCTGATGTGAATGTGGATATGCGTCACGGTGAGAACTTGAAAGAGAAAGCTTTCTATCCAGCCCAAACAGATTTGGATTTCTGGCTGCAGATGGAAAACGTTGATATTGCTGAAGATAATTTCTACGCATACAATAGCGATTATTCTAAGCAGAATAAAGAAACACCATTCACAATTGATGGTCCTAATTTTGACCCTAATCGTGATTGCCGTGTAGAACACCCGAACAGGATAATCTATGCTACCGATAGTAATTGGTTAACATATAAAGCAAACGATTATTTTGATTTCCCGATGTCTAAAGGAAAGATAACATCTATCGAGGGTATCGAGAATGAAACAGTTCTGGTTCGTACTATAAATAGTACGTCTGTATTCAAAGCTTTCAACCTTATTCCGGTTGATGGAGATACTGTGCAGGTTGGTACAGGCGGTGTATTTAAAAATCCACCACAGGAATTTGCTGAAACAACCCTGGGATATGTGGGTAGCCAGCATAAAGCTATTTTGCATACAGAGTATGGTCATATATGGGCCGATGCTAAACGTGGTCAAGTATTTAACTTGGCTTCTAATGCGAGTGGTTTGGATGAAATTTCGAAAGATGGTATGAAGAACTGGTTTAAAGAAAACTTACCTTTCCGATTACTTCGTGATTTCCCAACGATGCCTGAAAGTCATATTGACAATGCTTTTGCAGGTCTTGGCTTGTGTATGGCGTTCGATAAACGTTACAATCGCTTTTTGCTTACTAAACGTGATTACAAGCTAAAGGATAAGTCGGTTCAATACAATGCTGAAACACGAGAGTTTTTCAGGACAGTAAATAATCAGCCGGTTGTCGTTAAGCTTGGTGATAAGCGTTATTTCAAAGATGCCTCATGGACGGTATCTTATAACTTCTTTACGAAGTCATGGATAAGCTATCATTCTTACAAACCGGATTATTACATTGATGCTGTTGATTTCTTTGGTTCTGGTAAAAACGGTTTGTGGTTGCATAATTTGACAAACGCAAGCTACCAGGTTTTCTATGGTAAACTTTATCCGTTCATTGCTGAATACGTTACGAAATTCGAAGGACCACTTCGTGTTTTGAATAGTGTAGAGTTTGATACAGAAGTGAGAAGATACCAGAACGAATATGACTACGTTGTTAAAAGCAAAATGCCAGGTTTCAATAAAGCAATTGTTTACAACGATATGTACAATTCTGGTTTGTTGAACCTTGTAAAGACCGATAAAAATGATTTGAGCAGCGTTGGTAAGTATCCGGTTAGAAATATTGATAACTGGGAAGTGGAAGTAGCTATTGCGAATTACGCATGGAGATTCAATCAGTTTTACAATCTTGTAAGGGAAAATGCTGAAATACCAAAGTGGATTTTTGATGCGAACAACGCTGATAAATCACTGAACGGTTTGGCATTAAACTATAAAAAAAGTGATTTTGATTTGTCACGAATAAAGGGTCAGTGGTTTAAAACACGACTGATGAATGATAAAACAAGTGCTTACAAAATCATTAGCAAGTTCAAAGTTGATAACCTAATCTACTCGATAAAATAATGGACGGAATTGAAACTATACAGGACTATTCGATGATTGATGAATTCATCTCTCGCAACCTTGATGACTTCAATAAGAAGCTTTTTGGCAGCTATGATGAAAACACCGGATATTTTGATGAATATGAACCTGAGCAAGAGGAAGAACAAAACGTGTTCATACCGGATGAAACAGAAAATCAATCGCAGGAAGAAAGAGACCAGAACCAAATGAGTGATGAAGAACAACTCTACAATTACTTATTTGGTCCTGATTTTGAAGTTCCTCAAAACTTTCAATATGCACAAGAAGAAGATGTGCAACAAGGACCTGGTGGTGATTACAACGGTGAAATTCGTTCTTCTGGTGAATTTGGAACACGTAATATCGGAAATTACGGTAAACAGATTTATGGACAAGTTGCTGGTTTCCTCGGCTATTCACCTGTTGCTAATTCTATTTATCGTAGCAAGGCTCAAAATGACGCACTGATTGCAAAAGGTAAACCGGCTTCGAAAAACTCTTACCATTTGACCGGAAATGCTGTTGATTTTAAACCGGCTGACTGGAATAAATTAAGTGCTTCGCAAAAAGCATACATGAAGAAGAACTATGATGTTATTTATCATGACAATCACTATCACGTAGAACCAAAGCAAGCTGGCGGTATGCCTGTTGCCAGAACAAAGGCCCAACAGTACACCGGGTTGAACAATGGCTCAATGAACGAGTTATTCCTACCATTACAAGGCCAAAATCCTATAAGAGGACTTGATTCAGGCGAACCTGTGTATGTTCAGGATGCTGAAGGCAATGCTGATGTTTTATATGGTCCGCAAGATGTTACATTTATGACAGGCGGCGTATATGAAAAACGACTTTCTAAAAAGTACAAAACAAGAAAATGAAGTACAAAAGTAAATTTAAAAGAGTAAAGGCCCAGGCTGGTATGGAAGACATTCTGACACCGGACAGGGGTACTCAGTATTTTCAAACAGGTTATGATGAGTTTGGAAATCCTATTGGTTACAATTCAATGGATTTTTCTTATGATGCTGCTGCGAAGGCTGAGCAATTTACTACTACGAATCCTGTTGAACAACCGGGTACAAATAATGACCAATCGAGAACAATACGTTATCGAACAGGTCGTTTCCAGGAAAATCCGTATGTAACAGGTTTCAACTATCTTGCAAGTGAGGTAACAGGTGTTGCGAATATGATTCAAAACAATCGTTTGAAAGATAAGGAATATGAAACACTTGTTCATTCATTAGAACCTACTTATTGGGAAAACATGGACGGAGAAGGTTTGAACAATTTACCGATGTACACGCAGTATGGTGGTGGATTCGGACCTAATCTGGAAGACCCCGGTTTTGCTCATGAGGCTTTCTATGGTGATAATTCAATATACCAGGCTGGCGGTGGTCCAAGTGCTTCTAAGGCAAAAGAAATGCTTAAAGACGGTACAGCTAATGGAAAACGTTTAACTGCAAAGCAGAAACGTTATTTTGGTTGGGTTGCTGGTGGAAAGAAACAAGCTGGTGGTATCGCAGATTATTTGTGGCAGAAAGGTGTTGACGGTTCTTTCAAGAATCGTAAGAAACTATTCAATGATTATTTCGGTGGTAACTATTCCGGTTCAGCCGAACAAAATATAAAATTGCTCAACGATATTCAATCAGGTAAATTGAAAGTACCTGGTTTGAAAAGAACGCTTGGCGAAGTTGGAGCGAGTGTGGCTTCTGGTAAGCAACAAGGTAAAGTTACACCAGTTAAGGGTAATGAATCATTTTTTGGAAACATTCTTGGTTATCCTACCAGAGCCAAGAATACAACTGTGCAAAAAAGTGACCTCGAATCAGGTGTAGTAGTTGATAAACGAACTAATCAGGCATACGTTGTAAAAGGTGGAAAGGTTCAAAAACAATTTCCAGTTCTGACAGGTAAAAATCCTGATAAGAATTATAACCCTTATACGGTTGATGATTTGGAAAATCGTCCTAATGACAGGAATACACCAATGGGTGCATACATGTTAAATCCGAACCCGGATATTTACGGTGCGCCAGGATTTAATATGAACCCTTTGTATTTTGATGGTACTACACCTGTGGCATCAAATCTTGCGATGCACATTACTTATAACCCGGCAGTTCGTAACAAATATTATAATACCCAAAATGCAAATCAATCATACGGATGTGTGAATTGTCGTAAGCCTGATTTGGATTATGTAAGACAACAGTTCCCGAAAGGTGATACTCTTATGGTTATTGATTCTAAGAAGGGTCAGTCATTGAAGAAGATGGGAATAAAACAAGCCGGTGGATGTGATGATTGTGATAATCAAATGCAAGCCGGTGGTGTTCCTAAAGTATATGGCTTACCTGATAGTATGAAGGGAATGGCAGATGTGGAAGCTGAGGCAGGTGAGGTTATTCAAACGCATGACGGTGGATTTGTAAAAGTTGCTGATGATGCCAACACACATGAACAGGGCGGTGAAATGATTCCAAATGTCAAGCGTGTTCTTGAAGATACTTCGGATAAGAGAAAAGATAAAGCTTCAAAAATGTTGAAGGTTCAACCAGCAACAATGACTGAAGCGTTTGGTATAAAAACCAAATCTCCGGTTACACACGCAAAAGCTTTCGAGATTGCAAGTGATGAACTTGGTAAAACAAACAAGTTGTATCAGACTGCTAAAAAAGATACCAATTTGCGTACAAATTTGGATAAAACATCTATGAATACAATGCGATTAAATGACCAGTTCCAGGCTGAACTACCTACCGAAGATGACATCTTCGAATTACTGTTTATGCACCAGGAAGGTGTTAAAATGGCGAATGGTATTCAGGACGATGGTTCAATGGCTAAATATGGTGGCGGTAAAAGGCCAATCAAAGCCCAAGCAGGTACAACCCTGAAAGGTAAGCAAAATGTGAGTAAGAATCTGAAAACTCCGAAAGGAAATTTGAACCAGGTTACTTTCCCAGGCGGTTTGCCAGCTTTGGTGGATAAATGGAAGGCTTTGATTCCCGGTATCGAGAATGTAACTGACCCGGCTGAGTTCCAGCGTCAGACATACGCTTATT
>Ga0247718_1000515_pt1 | contig 11063 bp, 10 predicted proteins | sample 21E_DmetaG_FD_189045 | JGI IMG/M metagenome (GOLD analysis project Ga0247718, IMG submission 189045) | Soil microbial communities from hillslope of Landscape Evolution Observatory, University of Arizona, Oracle, AZ, United States - 2-1-E_D | ecosystem: Engineered > Artificial ecosystem >...
TTCGTTACGCGAGGCATGGTCTGCTCCGATCTATGTTAAACGGTGGACGATTGCGTGGACGAAGCCTGCTGGCTTACTGCGCAGCGAGCAGGCGCGTCATGCGCTTCTCGTCCGCCTTCGACACGAGCGCCGAGTCCCGGAGGTTGCGCTTCCGCTTGGGCGACTTCTTGGTGAGGATGTGGCTGTGCATGGCGTGGCCGCGCTTCAGCTTCCCGGAGGCCGTCTTCTTGAAGCGCTTGGCGGCGCCCTTGTGCGTCTTCATCTTGGGCATGGTACCACTTCCTTTCTGTGTCTGGCCAGGCAGGGAGCGCTCAGCTCGCCTGCACCTGCGGCTTGAGGGGGGCGAGCACCATCGTCATGCTCCGCCCCTCCATCATGGGCGCCGATTCCACCTTGCATACGTCGGAGAGCATCCCCGAGACCCGGTCCAGCACCTGCCGGCCCAGCTCGGGGTGCGCCATCTGGCGGCCGCGGAACATCATGGTCAGCTTGACCTTGTTCCCCTCCTCCAGGAATCGCCGTGCGTGCCGCGTCTTGAACTCGAAGTCGTGGTCCTCGATCCCGGGACGCATCTTGACTTCCTTGATCTGCACGTGGTGCTGCTTCTTGCGCGCCTCGCGCGCCTTCCGCTGCTCCTCGTACTTGAACTTCCCGTAGTCCATGATACGGCAGACCGGTGGGCGGGCGAGGGGCGCCACCTCCACCAGGTCCAGACCCTGCTCCTCCGCGATCTCGAGCGCGCGCTCGATGGGGAGGATTCCCAGCTGCTCGCCGTCGGGGCTGATGACGCGAACGGGGCTGATACGGATCTGGCGATTGACGCGCGTCTTCTCGTTTATGGCCGGGCTCTCCGAAGAGGTGGAAACAAAAACGGGCCTGAACGATTCAGGCCCGCTGAAACGCGATCCACCCGTCCTCCGGCGGGGGGAGGCCGATCGCGCCGCACGGACCCGGCAGCATCGCACTGGGCGAGCCGAAGGGTGGGGAGCCTGCCGGCTCCCACTTGTCCATTTTGTCGCGCCAATCTACCGTGCCGGAGCGCCGGTGTCAAGGCGTGGCGCGCTCTACGCCTCGTCGAGGGCCGCGTCGAGCGTGCGGGTGCGGACCTTTTCCCGGAGCTGCGCCGCGAAGGCCGCCCGGTCGAGCACCACCTGCTTGCGCCCCGCGCCGCGGATGCGCACCGCCACCGTTCCCGCCTCCGCCTCGCGCCCGCCGACCACCGCCATGTACGGCACCTTCTGCATCTCCGCCTCGCGGACGCGGTAGTTGAGCGTCTCGTTGCGGGTGTCGGCCTCGGCGCGGATCCCCTCGGCGCGGAGCATGGCGGCCAGCTCGAGGGCGCTCTCCGCCTGGTCGCCCGAGATGGGGATGACCACCACCTGTACCGGCGCCAGCCACACGGGGAAGGCCCCGGCGAAGTGCTCGATCAGGATGGCGATGAAGCGCTCGAACGACCCGTTCACCGCGCGGTGGATCACCACGGGGCGGTGCGGCTGGTTGTCCTCCCCCACGTAGGTGAGGTCGAAGCGCTCCGGCGCGGCGTAGTCGAGCTGGATGGTCCCGAGCTGCCAGGCGCGGCCGATGGAGTCGGTGACGTCGAAGTCGATCTTGGGTCCGTAGAAGGCGCCGTCGCCCGGCTTCATCTCGTACGGCATCTCCGTGGCCTCGAGCGCCGCCCGGAGCGAGCCCTCGGCGCGGTCCCACATCTCGTCCGTCCCGATCCGCTGCTCCGGCCGCGTGGCGAACTTCACCGTGGCCTCCAGCCCGAAGGTGTGGTAGTACCCCAGGATGAACTCCATGAGGAACCGCACCTCGTCGGTGATCTGGTCCTCGCGCAGGTAGATGTGGCAGTCGTCCTGCGCGAACTGCCGCACCCGCGTGAGCCCCGACAGAGCGCCGGAGATCTCGTTGCGGTGCAGCACGTCGTTGGTGGCGTAGCGCAGCGGGAGCTCGCGGTACGAGTGCCGCTCCGAGGCGTAGTACAGGTGGTGCGAGGGGCAGTTCATGGGCTTGAGCGACATGTCGTGCTCGCCCGTCTCGGAGTTGAGCACCAGGAACATGTTCTCGCGGTACTTCCCCCAGTGCCCCGACTGCTCCCAGAGCGTCTTGGTGTAGAGCAGCGGAGTCCGGATCTCCAGGAAGGCCTCGCGCTGCCGCTCGCGCACGAAGTCCACCAGCGTGTTGTAGAGCGTGGTGCCGCGCGGCGTCCAGAACGGGGCCCCGGGCGAGACGGCGTGGAACTGGAAGAGGTCCAGCTCCCTCCCCAGCCGCCGGTGGTCGCGCTTCCGGGCCTCCTCCTGCCGGTGGAGGTACTGCGCCAGCTCGTCCTTGCTGAGCCAGGCCGTGCCGTAGATGCGCTGCAGCATCTGCCGGCGCGAGTCGCCGCGCCAGTACGCCCCCGCCGTGTTGAGGAGCTTGAAGTGCTTGAGGCGCCCCGTGCTGGGGACGTGCGGCCCCCGGCAGAGGTCCAGGAAGGGGCCGTTGCGGTAGACGGAGATGGTCTCGTCGTCGCCCAGCTCCTCCAGGCGCTCCAGCTTGAGCGGGTCGTCGGCGAAGAGGCGGCGCGCCTCCTCCTTGGAGACTACCTGGCGCTCGAAGGGGTCGTTGGCCTTCACGACATCCTGCATGCGCCGCTCGATCTCCTCCAGCTCCTCCGGCGTGAAGGGGCGGTCCACCTCGAAGTCGTAGTAGAAGCCGTCCTCGATGGCCGGCCCGAAGCCGATCTTGGCGTCGGGGCGCACCTGGCGCACCGCCGTGGCCAGGATGTGGGCCGCGGAGTGGCGCAGCACCTCGGCCGCCTCGGGGGTCTTCTCGGTGAGGATCTCCACTCGGGCGTCGCCCTCCAGCGGGCGGGCCAGGTCCACCACCTGCCCGTCCACCTTGGCGGCGAGCGCGGCGCGCGCGAGTCCCGGGCCGATGCTCTGCGCCAGCTCGGCCACGGTGGTCCCGCGGGTGACCTCGCGGACGGAGCCATCGGGGAGCGTCACGCGGACTTCGTCTCGGTTCTCGGCGGTCACGGTCATCGAAATGGCTCGGCAAACGGGCGCGCCCCTCTGCGGGACGCGTGTATAAGGACGTGTCTCCGGTACACGGCTCCGGGGGACGGGGTCCCCGCGAAGTTACATAGAAATCTACGACCTGAGAGCCGCCGGTCGCAACGGAAGCCACTGTTCCGTCGAACGGGTACAGCCTCTACATTATGTCCGTCGGAGCAAACCTTCCGGGAGGAGCCGTGTCCGAGACCATCGAAATCAGCGACGCTGGAACCCGCTTCGAAGAGCTCGTGGAGCGTGCCGCCGCTGGCGAGGAGATCATCATCACCGTCGTGGGAGAGCCGCGGGCACGACTGATCGCGTTGGAGCCCAAACAGAGGCCACGGAAGCCCGGGGGGTGGAAAGGGCAAATCTGGATCGCTGACGACTTCGATGACCCGCTCCCGACGGACATTCTCGCCGGCTTTATGGGTGAAGAGAACGAAGATACCACCTGATGTATTGGACCCGACGTGAAAACAAATGGCCCCGTCCTCCCACGAGGAGAGGGCCGGGCCATACTGCTACTGGGCCTTATCGGCTCAGTACATGTCACCCATCTGCGCTTCGTTCCAGCAAACGCCTCATAGGGACAAGAGAATTCCACAGCGTGTCCACCGCCGGAGCCGTGCTGAGATCATTGGCTGGTGCGGCGACACGGGGAGCCCTAGAAACCGGCTAAATGCGCCTCTCAAAGAGCGACATCTGGCTCACTTCACTTTCGGTAAGCGCAGGAGGCGGCACGATCCCGAGTTGGGTATTCACTTGCCATTTCGGTGGAAAAAAGAGAGGGAGTGGCTCGGAGGAAGGGGTGAAGCGTGCTTTGATGCGTTTACGAGCACTCGGCAGGTGAGGCGCGGCCTCGCGACAGTACTTATCCAGTTCGCAGAACAGACCTTGGCAGTCAATCGCGTGAAGTGGCCGGCCCCACAAGCCGTTGAACGTAAGGTTCAAACGCGCAAATTCGTTCGCATGGACATCGACCATCATACGGATGGTATCTGCTGGTGTGTAATCTCCTAAGTCGATAAATGCCTTCCGCAACCCGCGGAGCGCCCCTGGCCCCGCCTGCGTGTAATCATTCTCTGAGAAGTTCACGAACTCAGAGTAATTCAGATCGATTGCGATCTGATATGCCATGAAAGGACCGGTAAGCGGAAAACTCTGCAGAAACCTCACAAGCTGTTCAAGAGATTCTGCGCTCAGTATCCGCTGCCCTGCCTCGCTTTCAACAAACATATGCCTAAATAACGCAACGTGGTTCTTGTGCTTCTCATCGAATCCGAACGCCTTGGTTGCACATAGAATAAATGCTCCTGTGTACAAGCCGCCTCGCTCCGCTTTGACATCGTCGAGAGCACGCTCGAACGAGCCGGACATCAGATCCTCAATCACCGGGGATCGTCCGAGTCTCGCGATGACGCTGTCCCAAGTCTGTGGTTGACTAAAGGTGCGGAACGCAACGATCTGAAACAGGCGGTCTTCAGGGGTGTTTGCTTCTTCCCGATAAGCAACCTCACGGATGAGATACTGCGAAACCCGGTCCACGGCGCGATAAACGTTGCAGAATTTAAACGCCTGGAGGATCGGATCATCGCTCCACGGGCGAGGTGCACCCGCCAAGCGGCGCTCGAACGCTGCCTGTCTCTCAGCGGCGAAGTACCAGTAAAGGTTATAGATGTCAGGCCTCGCAGTTGGCTTTCGACGCACACCAGCTAACATATTCGATGCTCCTCGAAACTCGTTTCAATACTGGCGGAAAAACACGCCGGTATCGTGCAGGTGAAAGTACTTCGGGTCGTCGAGTAGGCGCTCAGCCGCCATTCGCTCCCCCAATGTATAGCGAAACCGATCTCGCCCCGTGAAGTGGTCGAACACGATAGCACCACCGGGAACTACGCGCGTCTGGATTACATCGAGAACCGCGGACGCGGGGGTGTAGTTGTCGGTATCGACGAACGCAAGGAGAATGTTCTCCGTCTCGAGTCGGACCACGGTCTGAACGATATCGCCTGAGACAATCTCAATATTGCGACTGGCGAGATGGTCCCTGACACTCGCTTCGTCGTGGAACACACAACCGGGGTGCTCATACATGTCCAGCACGCTTCGCTTGGGCGGGAACCCAGCGAAGGTATCGAAGCCGATCACCAGCCAGTCACGGTGAAGTGCTTCAATGAAGCGAGATAGAAGGAAAGTCGTGCCACCCTTGAACATCCCGAATTCGACCACAACCCCACTCAGATCCCGACGTGCAGCATTCTTGAGACACTCGTAGAGATGCACGAGGGTGTGTGGGTAGCCGTTGGCAAGTGACGGCACCAGCGCTTCAGCTACAATCTCGCTGAACACAGGATCCCGAAAAGCGAAATGGCTGTACCCTGCCAACAGCACGCGTGTTCTGGGGCTGAGGTGCGGAGCCGCTTTCTTCAGAAGCTCCTCTTTTTCGGCGTCCGCTGCGACGACAAGGAAGTTGGGCTGGTCAACTTTTAATGATGATAACGGCTTAAGTGGAACAGTGTCACCACCAGGCTTCTGTTCGGCATGATCAACGGCATATATGCCCAGCACACGGTGTAACGAGGCGTACGACGAAAAAAGCCTCAGAACGTCGTATGTAACGGGTGTACGGCCTAGGATTGCGAACAACCCGTCAGGCCGTTCTGCCAATGCGTTCCGAATGTCACTAGCAAGTTGCTCCAAGTCATTGGTTTGCATAATCGGCGTCTCGCTGATGCATCTGGTGTAGGCGTCTAGAACTGGGCCATTGCCTCAAGTGCCTGTGGCGCCGATGCCGCCACTGACGCCGCGAGACGTGCCGACAGATCTCCCAGAGTACAGGCTAGCGTCATACGCTCACCTGCGCCGATAGCACCTGCCTCAGTCTTCTCCTGTAGATCAGCGAAGGTCGCAATTATCCTTTCGATCGTATCCTCCATTGTCCCGCTGAGTACATCAAAGCGCGTCGCATCAACCAGGTTGTCGAAATTAGCTACGCTATCGCTGAAAGGCCGTGGTGCTCCTTCTGGAAGAACGCCATCCGCCAGCTGAGGGTTGACTTCCATTAGAAACAGCCGGTACTTGGTAGCATATGCGAATAGATCTACCACTGTGTCCAGTAGCGACTCTCCGGGAAGCAGTGTGCGTTTCGCAGCAAAGACCTCAAGCCGATCTACTTTACGCGCGATGTTTGCGAGTACTCCAACGATCTCACCGCGCTTCTTCCAGGCATCTCCGTATGCTGCGTCCTTTGCTGCGTGGAGGCGCTTGATGCGCATCGGCAGCACATCTAGGGTCGCGGTCTCCTGATGGTATGCTTCGAAGAACCGGGCCAGACGCGGCTCTGTTATCGATTCCAAGATCCCGGGACGGGTCCTTCCGAAGTACTCGTATGCGGCAGCGGTGAGGTCGTTGGTCGGCAAGGCCGCTAGTTCCTCCGTTATCTTCTGATTGTCCCAGCCGAGCTTTTCACCGTGCTTCAATCGAAGCAGGCGCAAGGCATGGTCCAAGAATGGATCACCCAACGCGTTCAGGGCTGCACCGGGTGACTCGCTCATCTGGCGCTCACTCTCAAACCAGTCCGAAAGCACCTGATCGAATTGCTCCCAAGGTGTAATGAACCGAACTGGTTCGATGCCGAATTCGTAGCAAGTGACTGGAGGAAGGGAACTGACGATCTTCTCAGCTCGTCGATAGTGCCTGGCGTACAGGTGCAGAGAAGACGCGAAATAGGTCGCCTCTCCGACGGGAACACCCGTCCAGTTTGCCATCAGATCATGCAGAACGCTCCACTCGAAGCTGTTCGCGCCTGAAAAGCCCCACATGATATCGTTGCTACGGACTGCTATGTTTAGGTGCAGCTTTCCATCCCGAACTAACCAGTGAAGCCAGTTGTTGCAAGGAATATCCTTGCTCGCTACGAAGTCACGACCTGGATCATACAGGCTCATGACGGCACGGCGAGTGGCTAGTTCATCCAACAATAGCTGCCGAACATGAGCGAGTTGGTCAGTTCCGCTCCAATTGCGTAGACGTGGGCCGTACGCGGCACGCCATACCAGCCCATCGTCAGAAAACTCGGGCGCCCGCGGAAGATAACGGGCCAACCATGCTACGTCGTCACGTCCGGCAAGAACCCAGAGCGTTTCAGCTAGAGCTGCGAAAATATCATTGTTCCGGTAGCGCAGAAAAATACATCTCTCTAGAGGTTGCTCCAACACGGTCACACGATTGCGAAGTTCACGGACTTCTTCGCCTCTTACATGGATAACTCCGCCGTGACCTAAAGCATCAGCCAAGCTGGTCGCAGTAGCATGGCTGATGTTGCGCGTGACAATACGGGACATGGAATTGGCAGTTAAGAGGGTGAGACGTCCGTTGGTACGCGGGCAGCAGCCAAACGGCCCAATCCTACACTCAACAGCGAAGCAATCTCGCTCGCGCGGTGCGTCGATGCCAACCGACGGTTCTCCTCGTCATTCAGGCCATTGTCGGGCATACCCAACTCGGCATTAATAGCCCCTAGCTCTTCCAGTCCCGCACGTAGGCGTTTGTCTTCGTCGGAATCGGTATCAGCAGCCGAAAACCATGCGGCTGCTTCGGGACGAACTTTCCGGATGACGTCCAGCGTCACTCCACCGAAGCCACCAGCGAGGTAGAGTGGTTGCCCACGCTGGATGCTAATAGTAGCTTCTTCAAGGAGACCGGGCACTCTGCCGCCAAAGTTCTTCCGCTTCCCTCCGACCAAGACGCGCGCATCGGTGAGTTCAGCCATGTAGCGGCGCATCCCAGTCAATCCTTCGGTGATCACGTCAGAGTCGCCCTCTGGCACGGGATCTTCCCCGCGGCCCAGATCCGGTGCGACGGGACGACCCTGGACGTCCAAGCATACGAGGTCTCCGAACAGACCCAGATCACGGGTGCCTCGCCGGAGTTCCGATAAGCTGAGTCGTCTGTGCTCGGACCAGGCAAGGCAAACCATTAGGGGAGAGTCACGCCTGGAATATCGACGCAACTCATGAACGAGAAACGCGGTGTATCCTTCGGGTCTCAGGTGTCCGCCATACGCAATTCGGCCGCCCGCAACAAGTACGGTTCGCGCTATCTCTGCAACGGCAAGCCGCAAATGCTCCTCCAGCAGTCCGAGCCGCGAGAGGTCCGGACTTTCGGAGACAGACACTCCCACACGCATGCCGCGGAGTGCGTCTATCGCGAGAAGATGGTTGACGTCAGTCATTCTGCTACGCGCCACGGGCAGCAAGCATTCGGGGTGTCATAACCTCAAGTGGCCCGCGGTGGCCGATGAGGCGAACTAACTGTTCCAACACCCTGCGCTCATCCGGTCCGAGCGGCGGGTCTGGATGGAGAATTCTGAGCGCAGCTGTAGACTCAGGCAATCTATTGTTGTTTTGGGCAGCTTCCAACCAATCCCCAAGTGTCACTGGCTCGGGCGCGTGGGCAGCCCACCAGTTCACCTCGAGGTCTGCACGGTGCGCTGCGAGTTGCTGCTGCAGGCGCCACAGCGCTCGCTTTAAGCACTCATCGACCAGGAGATTGAGGGCGCGTCTGATATCCGCCTGAGTCCATCCTTCGTCACTGGGCCGTGCTGGCACACGCGGCACGTGATCCATGATGAAGGAGCCTCGTTCTTCACCCGCTGTCAGTGCGTCGACAATAACGATTGGCATTCCGTGCAGCTTGGACACCAGCATCTCGCGCTGACACCATGTTCTACTAGCGTACAGGTCGGTACGGAGTGCCAGGAGGGCACTGCTCGCTGCCTCCCGAAGTAGTGATTCCTCCCACTCCCGTCCAGGCTGTAGATCTTGGGCATCGAAGAAGTCCGTAAGGCGAGTTCCTGCGATCACCTCACGTACCGCTCGGATCAGTGCGGGCACCTCCTCGGCTTCCCCTACGCCCGGCCGCTTTGTGTGGCTGATGAAAACTTTGATACGTTCATTACCTCCGGCCGTAAGCTGCGTGATCCCTTGAGTGAGATCGCGACAAAGCGTCTCCGCATCCAATTCTGACCCACTTCGAGGAACAAGACGCTGATACCGACCGAAGACTTCACCTAGCACCGTTCCATCAACAGCGGCATCGTCGAGCGCCAGTGGGAAGATACCAACACGCTCACGATGTTCCCTCTCCGCGCTAGCAATTCGCTCTACGAACGCGCGCCAGTTCTCATCCCCCCTTTGAAGCACTCGCGCGAAACCGAGTCCAAGAAGAGGGACAACAACAACGATGTGTGCTGCCGGTGAGCCGTTCGGTGGGGGCGTGTCCGGAAACGGGATGGGACGAGGAGCGTCTCCAACGCCCGCCCACCCAGTTGAACGTGAATATACCTCTACAGCCCCACCAATTAACCCGCTGAAAGCTGTACCGTGGAAATGCTCAAACAGGAGCTTGGCAGCTACGGGGCCCAATGGATCCTCAGGGTGCCAGACCACGTAAACCTCGAGGATGGGAGGGAGCATGCTTAAATCCTATTCTGGAAGCGGCCGAGAGCAGAAAACCGAAGATCTTCCGATTTGTGGATTGCCCTATTATATATCATCAATGCTTGCACACGCCAGCCACACGAGGTGCCCCATGACGGACAGCGGATGTAACGTTTTCATCAGCCATATCCACGAGGATGACGCCGAACTAGGCAAGCTCAAGGACCTGATCGCGCGAAGCGGATGCTCCGTCCGGGATGCATCCATCAATAGCGACCGACCTAATAACGCACAAAGTCCAGAATACATCAAGCAAGAGATCCTCGCGCCCCGTATTCGTTGGGCAAGTACGCTCATTGTCGTGATCTCACCCGAGACACACCAAAGCGAGTACGTCAATTGGGAGATCGACTACGCGGCGAAACAGGATAAACGGATCGTAGGCGTTTGGGCGCATGGAGCTAATCAATGCGAGCTGCCGGATGCGCTGAAGAATCATGCTGATGCCATTGTGGGATGGCAAGGTGATCGTGTCGTAGATGCCATCCACGGCAGGATCAACAACTGGGAGACGCCGGACGGGCAGACCTGTGATCCGCAGGTCATCAAACGCTACCGATGCTGAGGGGGGATGTGTGCGACTGTACTCCTACGTAGTTGAGCACGACAAGGGTTTTGCCCCTAATCCGTTCTTTGGAGCTTGCACATTGGCGACGTGCAAACCACGAATTCGGCAGGTTGCCACCATCGGTGATTACATTATTGGGACTGGGGCTGCTAGGCGCGGCAGACAAGGGTATCTCACGTATTTCATGCATGTCGAGCGCATCATCACCTTTGATGAATACTGGGCCGATCCCCAGTTTGACCGTAAAAAACCTCGATTCAATGCCGGTCTTAAGTTCGCGTACGGTGACAACATCTATCACCGAGTGAATGGAGACTGGATTCAGGAAGACTCTTTCCACAGCTATCCGGGTGGAGAGCCGCACGCGGAGAATCTTCGCCAAGACACAAGTTCCAAGAAGGTATTGCTAGCAACCGATTTCGCATACTGGGGCGGGAGTGGGCCTCAAATTCCCAGTCGTTTCCGTGATTACGACGGTGTTGATGTCGTGGTGGGTAGGCAGGGCCACAAGAGCCGGATGCTGGATTCCATGGCCGGGGAGTTCGTGCACTGGCTCCGGTCGCTTGGGGTGCGAGGCTATCTTGGCGACCCGCTTGAGTGGTCCTATGAGCGACGCTAGCGGGTAGAACCGAAGATGCTGCAGGATGTACAGTGATGGTGTTGACCTGACAGTTGCCCCCGCCGGGGAGTAGGTCAAGCAGCTTCGTGGACCTCCTTTCCAGGCGGGGACGGATGGTCACCGTCCTTCGTTGTGGCCTCCTGTCAGGTGAATACCATCACAGCACAACCTGAAGACAACGAGGCCCCGCCCCCCACGAGGAGGGAGCGGGGCCGTCCTGCTGCCGAGCCTTACCGGCTCAGTACATGTCGCCCATGCCGCCGGGCATCCCGCCGCCGGCGCCGGCACCCGCCGACTTCGGCTCCGGCTTCTCCACCACCACCGACTCGGTAGTGAGGAGG
>Ga0247718_1000516_pt1 | contig 11058 bp, 8 predicted proteins | sample 21E_DmetaG_FD_189045 | JGI IMG/M metagenome (GOLD analysis project Ga0247718, IMG submission 189045) | Soil microbial communities from hillslope of Landscape Evolution Observatory, University of Arizona, Oracle, AZ, United States - 2-1-E_D | ecosystem: Engineered > Artificial ecosystem > Mesocosm...
ACAACCCGGATGACTACGCCCGGCTCTGGTCTTGCAACTGACATCCGAGGGTGCCTCTCTCCCCTCCCATGTCAACGAAAGGGAACGCTACCCAGCATTGGGAGAGGGTGGCGAGCCCAAGCGAGCCGGGTGAGGGCCTACGTCCTCACCCGCGCGAGCAGCACCAGCGCCGCCAGGAAGAAGAGCGCGTTCGGCATCCACGCGGCCATCATCGGGTCGAGCGCACCGCTGGCGCCCATCGCCCGCCCCACGCGGAAGAGCATCAGGTAGACGATGGTGATGGCGAGCGAGATCCCGATCCCGTACGCCGCCCCTCCGCGCTGCGAGCTGGTGGCCAGCGGCGCGCCGAAGAGCACGATCACGAACACCGCCACGGGAATGGCGATCTTCTGCGCCCGCTCCACCATGAGCTTGCGGGCGTCGCCGCCGGAGCGCTCCACCGCCTGGATGAAGCGCGTCATGTCGGCGTAGCGCATCTCCTCCGGCTCCCGCGGCTCCGCCAGCAGCTCCTCCGGCGTCTCCTTCAGCGACGGTACGCGCGCCGAGGTGAACGAGAAAGCCCGCTCCTCCCCCACCGCGGGGAAGATCCGCAGGAATCCGCGCTCCAGCCTCCAGCCGTCCTGGGCGGTCCAGCGCGCCGTCTCCGCGAAGCCGTGCACCCCCGCGCCGCGCGCCGACGCCTTCCGCTCCAGCACCACCGAGCTCATCTCGCGCATGGTGGGGTCCAGCCGCCGCACCGAGAGGACGCCCCCTCGCGCGGTCTGGAAGACGAAGTTGGTGCGCAGCGCTCCCGCCCGGTTCTGGTGCTCCCCCGCCAGCTCCGCCCGCTTGCGGTTGGTGGTGGGGACCAGCTCCTCCAGCCCCAGCGCCACCCCGCTCAGCACCAGGGCCAGGAACACCACCGGCGCCAGAATGCGGTAGAAGCTCACCCCCGCGGCCTTGGCGGCGCTGATCTCCAGGTGCCCCGTCATCCCCCCGATGGTGAAGACGGTCGCCACCAGCGCGGCAATGGGGAAGGCGTAGCTGACGAACTGCGGGAGCTGGTAGACGTACGAGAGCGCCACCACCTTTCCGGCGAGCCCCCGCTCCACGTACTTGTCGAGGTTGTCGGTCAGGTCGGTGATGACGAAGAGGAGCGGGAGCCCCAGCACCAGCAGAACGAAGGTGCGCAGGAACTGCGCGGCGACGTACCGGTCGAGAATGCGGATCATGCCCCCCTCCCGCCGCCGAAGAGCCGCGCCACCCGCGCCTGCACCCGCTCCACCCGGTCGTCCCACGCGCTCCCGCGGGCCGTTCCCAGCTCGCCGCCCATCCGTGCCACCCCCCAGAGCCCCAGCGCGAGCATCACGGAGTTGATGGCCCACATGGCGACGATGGGATCGATGTATCCCTCGTCGGCCAGCGTCTCCCCGCCGATCAGCCCCACGTAGTACACGGCGAAGATCAGCAGGCTCACCGCGATCACCATCCCCACCCCTCCCCGGGGGAAGCGGATGGCGAGCGGCGCCCCCACCAGCACGAACACCAGGGTGGCCGCGGCAATGGAGAACTTCTTCTGCACCTCCACCCGGTACTCGCGGATCTGGCGCTGCAGGTCGGCCACCCGCGAGCTGGAGCTGTTGAGCTGGTCGTGCGCCTGCCGCGCGGCGATCAGCGGGTCGGTGGGCGGCGTCACGGAGTAGGGCTGGTCCTTCGCCGCGCTGTCCGCCGGGGAGCGCACCCCCGCCGCGCGCTCTAGGTCCTTCTGCGCGGTCCGGTACGCCTCCTCCCGCACGTCGCGGAGCGACTTCCGGAGCGTGTCCATCCGCGCCTCCATCATCGCCACCGTCATCTCGCGGTCGCCGCGGTACGCCGTCCCCCCCTCGGAGCCGATCTGCAGCTCGTTCGCCACGCCGGGGATGCGCCGCATCTGCCGGTCGAAGTCCAGCCGCTGGAAGAGCTGCGGCTGGTCCATGTCCACCTCCCGGACGTGCCCGTGGAAGAGGGTCAGGAGCAGGTCGGTGCGCGCCTCGTTGAAGGCCATGATCCCCGAGTCGGCATACACCGTCCGCCCCACGCGCGGCTGGCTGACGTCGTAGATCACCACGTCCCAGAGCCGGTTGGTGGCCGGGTCTGCGCGGGCGGCGCGCAGGTAGAAGCTGCGCCCGTCGGCGGTGGGGATGCGGTTGAGCACCTGGTCCTTCACCCCGAAGAGGGGGCTCTTCCGCCCGATGTCGATGATGAGCTGGCTCCAGCGGTGGTTGCTTTCGGGGAGGACCCGGTCGTTGAACCACACCATCCCCCCGGCGATGAGCGCGGCCACCACGAAGATGGGGAGGAGGAGGCGCCGCAGGTCGATCCCGCTGGCCTTGAGCGCGGTGATCTCGTTGTTGGCGGCGAGCTGCGAGAAGGTGTACAGCACCGACACCAGCACCGCCATGGGGAAGGTCAGCGCCACCGTAGCCGGGAGCGAGAGGACGAAGAACTCCAGCACCACGTCGGTGGGGAGCCCCTTCCCGGCCAGGTCGGCGAGCCGCCGGGCCAGCATGTTGATGGTGATGACCCCCGTCAGCGCGAAGAACGCGAAGAGAAAGGGCCCGACATGCGCCCGGAGGAGGTACCGCGTGAAGATCTTCATTCCCGGCCGGTCGTGGGCTTGCTGAGAAAGGTGGCCCCTACTATGGTTTCAACCGCCACTCCGCACAAGCCGTCCCCTCCCCGACCGCGTCAGCGCAGAAACCGCCCGTGATACAACTGTCCTCTTCCGTTCGTTCCCTGCTGGCGCTCGTGCTGGCGGTCTCTCCCGCATGCAGGGATGCCGGCGGAGACGCCGGGGGCGACCCCCCTCCGGCGGGAGCCGCCGCCACGAACCGCCCCGCCTTCAGGGCGGAGCGCGCCGGGGAGTACCTGCGCAGCCAGGTGGCGTTCGGCCCGCGCGTGCCGGGCACCGGGGGGCACGCCCGGCAGCTGGAGTGGATGCGGAGCTTCCTGAAGGAGCGGGCGGACACGGTGATCGACCAGCCGTTCACCCACACCACGAAGGCGGGGGAGACGCTCCGGCTCACCAACCTCTTCGCGCGCTTCCGCCCGGAGCTCCAGGACCGCGTCCTCCTGGTGGCGCACTGGGACACGCGCCCGACCTCCGACCAGAGCGCCAACCCCGCCGACCGGAAGCGCCCCGTCCCCGGCGCCAACGACGGCGCGTCCGGGGTGGCGGTGCTGATGGAGCTGGCCAACCTCTTCCGGGAGAACCCCCCGCCCATCGGCGTGGACCTCCTCCTGGTGGACGGCGAGGACTACGGCCCCACCGGCGACGACATGTACCTGGGCGCCAGGCACTTCGCCGCGAACCCGCCCCCGGGGTACCGCCCCTTCTACGGCATCGTGGTGGACATGGTGGGCGACAGGAGCCCCCGCTTCCCCATCGAGCAGTATTCGCAGGAGATGGCTCCCGAGGTGGTGCAGCGGGTCTGGGGGGTGGCGCGCGAGCTGGGCTACGGCGACATCTTCGTCGACTCGCCCGGCATCTACGTGGAGGACGACCACGTCCCGCTGAACAAGGGGGGGATCCGCACCATCGACATCATCGACTTCGACTACGGCCCGGGGAACCGCTACTGGCACACCCCGCAGGACGTGGTCGAGAACACCAGCCCCGAGAGCCTCCGCATCGTGGGCGAGGTGCTGGCCGAGCTGGTCTACCGGGGGGGCTGACCGTGGCGATCACCTCTCAGGAGCGCCTGGCCCTCGGCGTGGTGGCGCTCCTTCTGGCCGGCGGGGTGGGGGTGCGCTATGCCCGTCCCGCTCCGCCCCCGGTGGAGTGGAGCGCCACGGCGCAGGATTCCGGCGCCGCGCGGCTGGCGGCGCGCGTGGAGGGGGAGGTGGCGCGCGAGGCGCGCCGCGCCACCCCGCTCGCCCCGGGGGAGCGGATCGACGTGAACCGCGCGGACGTGGTGGAGCTGGACCGCCTCCCGAAGGTGGGTCCCGCGCTGGCGGCGCGCATCGTGGCCCGACGGACCGAGCGCGGCCCCTTCCGCACCCTGGCCGACCTGGACTCCGTCCCCGGCGTGGGGGAGGCACTCCTGGCGGCCGTCTCCCCGCACGTGGACCTTCCCGCGGCGCCGCCCTGGAGCCCCGCTTCCGCGCCGTCCCGCTCCTCCGCGGCGATCGGCGCCCCCGCGGCCACGGGCACCGTGAACGTGAACACCGCCTCGGCCGCGGAGCTGGAGACGCTCCCGCGGGTGGGGCCGGTGCTGGCGCGCCGCATCGTGGAGCACCGCGACCGGCGCGGCGGCTTCCGCGCGCTGGAAGAGCTGCGGGAGGTCCCCGGGATCGGCGAGGCGACGCTCCGCGGGCTGGCCCCTCGGGTGCGGCTTTCCCCTTGACACGGCAGGGGTTCGGGCTGATCGTTCACCTTCCATCCTCGTCGGCACCATCACCGCGCATCCCATGGCAGTAGCCACCGTCTCCGCCGACCGGATCGGCGAGCAGCTCGTCATCGACGGTCTGATCTCCCGCGAGCAGCTCGGAAAGGCGCTGGAGGATGCGCGCACCAATGGGACGCGCGTGGGGCTCAGCCTCATCAAGCTGGGCTTCGTCGGCGAGCAGGACCTGGTACGCGCCCTCGCGCGGCAGTTCCGGGTCCCGGCGGTGGACCTGGAGCGGGTGAAGCTCGATCCCAAGCTCCTCAAGATCGTCCCCCCCGAGATCGCCATGAAGCACCAGGTCCTCCCGCTGCGGCGGGTGGGGCGGGTGCTCACCGTGGCGATGGCGAACCCCACCGACCTGGGGGTGATCGACGACCTGAAGTTCATCACCCGCTTCGACATCGAGCCGGTGGTGGCGGGGGAGGTGATCCTCCGCAAGACCATCGAGCGGGAGTACGACTCGGCCGACGAGCGCATCAACGACCTCCTCAAGCAGCTCGACCAGGAGGACCTGGAGGTCCTGGAGGACCAGGAGGAGGAGCTCAGCGCCGGGGTGCTGCAGGCGCAGGTGGAGGAGGCGCCGGTCGTCAAGCTGATCAACGGCATCCTCACCGACGCGGTGCACCGGGGGGCGTCCGACATCCACTTCGAGTGCTACGAGCGCGAGATCCGGGTCCGCTACCGGGTCGACGGCGTGCTCCACGAGATCATGCGCCCGCCGCTCAAGATGAAGGCGGCGCTCATCTCGCGCTTCAAGATCCTCTCCGACCTCAAGATCGACGAGCGCCGCCTCCCGCAGGACGGCCGCATCAAGCTGCGCATCGGGAGCCGGGTCATCGACTTCCGCGTCTCGACGCTCCCCACCCTGTTCGGGGAGAAGATCGTGCTCCGCATCCTCGACAAGGGGAACCTGACGCTCGACCTCGAGAAGTTCGGGATGGAGCCCAAGGCGGAGCAGGACTTCATGCGCGCCATCATGAACCCGTACGGGATGGTGCTGGTCACCGGCCCCACCGGGTCGGGGAAGACGACCACCCTGTATTCGGCGCTCTCCAAGATCAACACCCCCGAAGTCAACATCATGACCGCGGAGGACCCGGTGGAGTACAACCTCCACGGGATCAACCAGGTGCTGGTGCGGACGGAGATCGGGATGACCTTCGCGGCGGCGCTGAAGGCGTTCCTGCGGCAGGACCCCAACATCATCATGGTGGGCGAGATCCGCGACATCGAGACGGGGAGCATCGCCATCAAGGCGGCGCTCACCGGCCACCTGGTGCTCTCCACGCTGCACACCAACGACGCCCCCTCCACCATCACCCGTATGGTGGACATGGGGATCGAGCCCTTCAACGTGGCCTCGGCGGTGAACCTCATCACCGCGCAGCGCCTGGTGCGCCGCATCTGCTCCGCCTGCAAGGAGCCGGTGACCTACCCGGAGGAGTACCTCAGGGCCGCCGGGGTCTCGGACGAGGAGATCCAGAGCACCACCTTCTACCGCGGCCGCGGGTGCGAGCAGTGCGGCGGCTCCGGGTACCGGGGGCGCCAGGGCCTCTACGAGGTGATGGCGATGTCGCCCGCGCTGCGGCGGATGATCCTTCAGGGCGGGTCCACCGCCGAGCTGCAGGCGCAGGCCATCAGCGAGGGGATGCTGACGCTCCGCATGGACGGGATGCGCAAGGTGGCAATGGGGGTCACCACGCTGGAAGAAGTGATCAAGGAGACGGCGGGGTGACCCGCCCGGGCCGCGGTCCCCGTGCGGACGGCGGCACGCTTCTTGGTCCCTCTCCGCCTCCACACGGCGTTTCGTAGAGTTTTCCCGCACCTTCCGCGGCCCGCGCTCTCGCAGACCGCGGCGGGCGTGGCAGAATGCGGTCGTGCCTTCGCCGGGCACGCCCGAGTTTCACACCGCAGCAAGCAGCAACGACCATGAGCCTCAACCTGCGTGCCCTGCTCGAGGAGATGATCGAGCGCGGGGCTTCGGACCTCCACATCACCGCCGGGGAGCGTCCCAAGCTGCGCGTGGACGGGTTCATCACGGACAGCAACACGGACTACATCCTCACCCCCAAGGACACGCTCCAGCTCACCTACTCCATCCTCACCGAGAACCAGAAGAAGCGGTTCGAGACCGAGGACGAGCTGGACTTCTCCTTCGGCATCCAGAACCTGGCGCGCTTCCGCGGCAACGTGTACCGCCAGCGCGGGTGCGTGGCGCTGGCCATCCGGCAGATCCCGTTCAAGATCCTCACCTTCGAGGAGCTTCGCCTTCCGCCGGTGATCCAGCGGCTGGCGGAGCGCCCGCGCGGGCTGGTGCTGGTGACCGGGCCCACGGGCTCGGGGAAGTCCACCACCCTGGCCGCGATGATCGACAAGATCAACAAGGAGCGGAAGGGGCACATCCTCACCATTGAGGACCCTATCGAGTTCATCCACCGCCACCAGGGGTGCATGGTGAACCAGCGCGAGGTGGGGGCGGACACGCAGAGCTTCTCGCGGGCGCTGAAGTACGCGCTGCGGCAGGACCCCGACGTGATCCTGGTGGGCGAGCTCCGCGACCTAGAAACGGTACAGGCGGCGCTCACCATTGCCGAGACGGGGCACCTCTGCCTGGCGACGCTGCACACCAACTCGGCGGCGGAGACGATCAACCGCGTCATCGACGTCTTCCCCGCGCACCAGCAGCCGCAGGTGCGGGCGCAGCTGGCCTTCGTGCTGGAGGGAGTGGTGACGCAGCAGCTCCTTCCCAAGGCGCGCGGGCGGGGCCGCGCGATGGCGGCGGAGATCATGGTGTGCACCCCGGCGGTGCGCTCGTGCATCCGCGACGACAAGGTGCACCAGATCTACTCCACCATGCAGGCGGGGAAGAAGCACGGCATGCAGACGCTGAACGACGCGCTCTACCAGCTCTACATGCAGCGCGAGGTGACGCTGGAGGAGTGCCTCAAGCACTCGTCGGACCCGAACGAGTTCCTGCGCATGGTCGGCGAACCGGTCCCGGCGTGATCCGCTCTTACTGATCCAGGGGTCTCATGCCCATCTACTCCTACAGCGCCCGCGCCATCTCGGGCGAGCTCCAGAGCGGGGAGATCGATCTCCCCACGCAGGACGAGGTCATCGGCTGGCTGCGCCGCCAGCGGATGATCCCGGTGGCGGTCCGCCCCAAGCCCAAGGACATCAGCATCTCCTTCGGGACGGGGATCAAGACGCGCGAGATCGTGATCTTCACGCGCCAGTTCGCCACGATGATCAACTCCGGCCTCCCGCTGGTGCAGAGCCTCTCCATTCTGGCGGAGCAGACGGAGAACAAGCGCTTCGCCAAGATCATCACCCAGGTGCTGCACGAGATCGAGTCGGGGCAGACGCTCGCCGACTCCATGCGCCGGCACCCGCAGGTGTTCACGGAGCTGTACGTCAACATGGTGGCGGCGGGCGAGGCGGGCGGCATCCTGGACGTGATCCTGCTCCGCCTGGCGGCGTTCATGGAGAAGAACGACGCCCTGGTCCGGAAGATCAAGGGCGCCATGACGTACCCGGCGGTGATGCTCTTCGTGGTGCTCGGCGCGACGACCATCCTTCTCTGGAAGGTGGTGCCGGTGTTCGCCGGCATCTTCCTGGACGCGGGGCTGGCGCTCCCCACGCCTACGCGCGTGGTGCTGGGGGTCAGCAACTTCCTCCAGAGCTACATCCTGTACCTGTTCGCGGCGGTGGTCGGGGCGGTGTTCCTGCTGAGCCGCTACTACAAGACCGACCAGGGGCAGCTCGTCATCGATCGCATCCTGCTGCGGATGCCCATCCTGGGGACGCTGCTGCGCAAGTCGGCGGTGTCGCGCTTCACGCGGACGCTGGGGACGCTCATCTCCTCGGGCGTGTCGATCCTGGAGGGGCTGCAGATCACCGCGCGGACGTCGGGGAACCGCGTGATCCACGACGCGGTGATGGCTTCGCGCACGTCCATCGCGGGAGGGGCGACCATCGCGGAGCCGCTCAAGGCGTCCGGGGTGTTCCCGCCCATGGTGGTGCAGATGATCAACGTGGGCGAGCAGACGGGCGGGCTGGACGAGATGCTCTCGAAGATCGCCGACTTCTACGACGACGAGGTGGACGCGGCGGTGTCGGCGCTCACCTCCATCCTGGAGCCGATCATGATCGTGGTGATGGGCGTGGTGATCGGCGGGATGGTGGTGGCCATGTACATGCCGATGTTCGACATGATCCAGACGGTGGGGGGGTGAGGGCGGAACACAACCCTTGATGGTACAAGAGATTGCACGACAGGGCGCCCGGACCGATCCAGGCGCCCTGTCGTGCGTTTGAGATTCGCGAAGAGTAGTGCTAATAGCTCGCGATGTCCTCGATGGCCTTCGCCACGTCCTCCGGCTCGGGGAGAATGGCGCGCTCCACCTGCGGCGCGTACGCCACCCAGGTATCGAGCGAGGCCACGCGGCGCACCGGGGCGTCCAGCCAGGGGAAGAGCTCGTCCGCGATGCGGGCCGCGAACTCCGCCCCGATTCCCCACGAGAGCGAGTCCTCGTGGACGATCACCACCCGGTTGGTCTTCTTCACCGACGCCGCGATCGTCTCCATGTCGAACGGGGAGATGGTGCGCAGGTCGATCACCTCGGTGGAGACGCCGGAGCGCTCCTCCACCGCCTTGGCCGCCACCAGCGAGCGCTGCACCAGCGCGCCGATGGTCACCACCGTCACGTCGGTCCCCTCGCGCACCACCCGGGCCTTGCCGAAGGGGATCATGAAGTTCGGCCCGGGATACTTCCCCTTGTTGTAGACCTGGCGGTACAGGTGCTTGTGCTCCAGGAAGAGCACCGGGTCCTCGCTGCGGATGGCGGTGCGCAGGAGTCCCGCCGCGTCCACCGCGTTGGACGGGAGCACCACGCGCAGCCCCGGGCAGTGCGCGAAGATGGACTCGCCCGTCTGCGAGTGGTAGATGGAGCCGCCCTTGAGGTAGCCGCCGTACGTGGAGCGGATCACCACCGGGGCCGCCCACGTGTTGTTGGAGCGGTAGCGCATGGTGGCCAGCTCGTCGCGGATCTGCATCATGGCGGGCCAGATGTAGTCGAAGAACTGGATCTCCACCACCGGCTTGAGCCCGCGCACCGCCATCCCCACCGCGCGCCCCACGATGTTGGCCTCCGCCAGGGGGGAGTTGAAGACGCGCGTCCCCCCGAACTCGCGCTGCAGCCCGGCCGTCACCTTGAAGACGCCGCCCTTCCCCTTCACGTCGGCGAGCACCTCCTCGCGCGAGCAGTCGGCCACATCCTCGCCGAAGACCACGATGCGCGGGTCGCGGCGCATCTCGTCGCGGAGCGTCGCGTTGATGAGGTCCACCATGGTGGTCTCATTCCCCGACCAGCGCGGATCGTCCTCGGTGTCGAACTGCTCCGCCGTGGGGTCCACGTCCGGCGAGTAGAGGTAGAGCATGGCGGTGGAGGGGTCGGGCTGCGGCGAGGCGAGCGCCTCGTCGGTGGCCCGCTGCACCTCTTCGTTCACCTCGCGGTCGATCTGCGCCAGGTCGTCCTGCGTGGCGATCCCGCCGTCCACCAGCGCCTTGGCCATGCGCACCAGCGGGTCGCGCTTGGCCTCCTCGGCGCGCATCACCTCCGTCTTGTAGAAGCGCTCGTCGTCCGAGAGGGAGTGCGAGTACGGGCGGATCACCTTCGCGTGGACGAAGGCGGGCCCCTTTCCGGCGCGGGCGTACTCCACCGCGCGCCCCATGGTCTCGTAGCTCTCCCAGACGTCGGTGCCGTCGCACTGCTGCACGTAGAGCCCGGGGAAGCTCGACACCAGCCGCGAGATGCTCCCGCCGGCGGTGTTCACCTCCACGGGGACGGAGATGGCGAACTCGTTGTCCTCCACGATGTAGACCACCGGGAGCGCCAGGTTGCAGGCGGAGTTGAGGCTCTCCCAGAACTCGCCCTCGGAGGTGGTGCCGTCGCCCGTGGTGACGAAGACCACCTCGTCGTCCTTCGCGCCCGTGGTCTCCACCACTGCCTCGCCCAGCTTGCGGGCGCGCATGGCCGCCTCGGCCGTCCCCACCGCCTGCAGGAACTGCGTCCCCGTGGGGGAGGAGGTGGAGACGATGTTGAGGTCCCGGCGCCCCCAGTGCGAGGGCATCTGGCGCCCGCCGGAAGAGGGGTCGGCCTCGGCCCCCACGGCCTGGAGGAGCTGGTCGAGCGCCGTCATCCCCAGCGCCAGTGAGAAGGCGCGGTCGCGGTAGTAGAAGTAGAACCAGTCGTACCCCGGGCGCGCGTGGGCGGCGGCGGCCACCTGAATGGCCTCGTGCCCCGCGCCGGAGATCTGGAAGAAGATCTTGTTCTGCCCCTTGAGCTGGATCTCCTTGTCGTCCAGCCGGCGAGCGAGGAGCATGGTCCGGTAGAACCGGAGGAGGGTGTCGCGGTCCAGCTCCGGGCCCGTGCTCTGCTTGGGCTTCTGTCTGGTCTTGGTAGCCATGAATTTAGCCAGGAAGATCGGATGTCGGGCACGGCGAAGGGCCGCGCCTCCGGGCACAATCCCGGTCCTGTACCGACGGGCGACAGTATAGTTTCCCGGAAAGATCCGGGCCAGGGCGGCGGCGGCCCTTTCTACTCCCCGCCCCTGGGTGTACCTTCGCCCGGAAAGCCGAGCCGTCCACTCC
>Ga0247718_1000518_pt1 | contig 11042 bp, 9 predicted proteins | sample 21E_DmetaG_FD_189045 | JGI IMG/M metagenome (GOLD analysis project Ga0247718, IMG submission 189045) | Soil microbial communities from hillslope of Landscape Evolution Observatory, University of Arizona, Oracle, AZ, United States - 2-1-E_D | ecosystem: Engineered > Artificial ecosystem > Mesocosm...
ACCACGGACAGGGCCCGGCCACGCGCGGCGAGCGCCAGGGCCAGCCACCCGCCCAGCGAGTTGCCGACCAGGTGGGCGCGCGGCATGCCGGCGTCGTCCATGGTCGCCGCGACGGCGTCGACCATGCCGGGCAGGGTCGGCGGCGCCGACAGCGGCGCGCCCCCGGTGTGGCCCGGCAGGGTCGGTGCCAGCACGTCGTGCCGCGCCTGCAGGCGCGGCAGCACGAGCTGCCAGGAGCGCCAGGTGTCGGTGACGCCGTGCAGGCACACCAGGGGCGGCCCATGGCCGCCCCGGTGCGCCGCCGTGAAGGGGTGGATCACCCCCGCAGGGTAGGGCGCGGGCCCCGCGGCGCGCGGCCGGTCAGCCCGCGGGCGGGTTCCACCCCGGGGTCACCGGCGCGTACGCCGGGGCGGCCGAGAAGAACGCCATGAAGGGGGTGCCCTCCGCCGCCGCCCCGGGGGCGTCGGAGTCGGTCTGCATCAGCGAGGTCGTCCACAGGAACCGGGACCGGCCGGGGAAGTTGGGGTCGTAGACCTCGATGACCACCTCGCCGTCGACGACCGAGCGCCCGATGGCGAGGACCTGGTGGTTCTCCCAGATGGGGCGCGAGGCGTCGACCAGGACGACCCCGAGGGGCACGGGCCGTCCCGCCTCGAGAGAGGCGCGGATGGCGGCGGCCTCCGACTGCGTGACCGTACGTCGGCCGGGCACCGGACCGACGTCGCCGAGCGGCAGCGCCTGCAGGGTCGCGTAGCGCGCGAGGAGGTCCGGCGTCAGCGAGTGGGTCAGGCGCGCGAACACGTAGTCGAACACCGGGCCGCTGTTCGGGGTCGCCGTGTCGTCGGGCCGTGTGCGGCCGGCGAGGAACGTGTCGAGCGCCCCGAACGACATCCCCCCGCACAGGCCGTAGGGGATGCTCGCCAGCGGCACGGTGCCCACGCCGGGGAAGGTCACCGCCGCCGGCGTCGAGAACAGGTTCACGAACCGGAAGCCGTGGACCGCGGGGATGAACCGGGACACCGTCTGCGCCGTCCCGGCCTGCCGGGTGACGACGGCCCGGTGACTGCGGCGATCGACCACGACCCTGCGCGCCGCGGTCCCGACGGGACGCGACTCCACCGTGGTCATCACGTTGCCGGCGTCGAGCTGGATCCATCGCAGCCGCGAACCCGTGGGCGCCGTCGTCAGCACGGCGAGGCGGTCCGTCGCCTCCGAGACCCCGACCGACTCCGCGGTCCCGCCGACCGCGACCGTCGCCACCACGCGGGCCTCCGAGGCGCCGCCCGGTAGCGGGCGGCGCGGATGGATGAGCTGGACGCGCCCGCCGCGGGCCGCGAGGGCGACGCGGTCCCCGTCCGGGCCGTCCACGCGCGTCAGCTCGGCGGGCCGGTCGGCGACGGCGAGCCGCTGCCCGGTGTCCGTCAGCGCGCCCGTGCCGGCGCCGTAGGCCACCACGGCGACGGCGTTGCGCGCCCCGTCGGCCACCAGCACCCGACGCAGGGCCGGCGAGTACGCCAGGCCGGTCGCACGCTCGCCCAGGTCCGTCGCGAGGCCGACGCGCTCGCCGGTCGCGACGACCACGGTGCGCAGGCGGACCTGCCGGGCCTCCGGGACGCCGATGCGGTGCGAGACCACGAAGAGCCGCCCGCGCGCGAGGTCGATGTCGAGGTGGAGCGCCCGCTCGGCGGCCGGCAGCGCGATCACGCGCAACCGGGCGAGGGTGTCGAGGCGCCGCACCACGATGCGGTTCGTCTCGAGGTCGTAGAGCCGGTTGCCCCCGGCGTCCACGGCGAGGTCGTGGACGGGCCGCGTGCTCTGCCGGTCCCGGTCGCGCAGCACCTGACGCGTCTGTGCGTCCAGCAGCAGCAGCCGTGCGCCGTCGGTGGTCGCGGCGACCACGCGGCCGTCGCCGGCGGCGACGGCGAGGTCGGTCCCGGTGCCCGTCGGCACGGTGTCCACCGCCGACACCACCGCGCCGTGGGCGAGCGGGGCCCCCGCTCCGAGGGCGGCCAGCGCGACGCCGGCGAGCAGCGGCCGGCGGTGGGTGCGGTGCGCGGGACGGCGGATCATGGCGCCTCCTTCGGGGTGGGGACACCCCCCACACCCCCGATGCACCGAGGCGTTACCGGCGCCCCCCGCCGGGCGCTAGGGCGCGGGCGCCGCCGCAGGGCGGTCGGAGGACACCCGCGCGAGTCCCGGCACCGCGGGCCCGAGTTCGTCCCCGTAGGCGCGGCGGTAGACCGGCGCCAGGTCGCGCACCCGCCGGACGAAGGCGCGGGTCTCGGCGAACGGGACGTCCTCGGGCACCCGGAACGCGCGGCCCTGGGCCCGCGCGCGCGTCTCCCAGCCGCGCACCACCCCCTCGCCGGCGTTGTACGCCGCCAGCGCGACGTCGACCGACCCGTGCCGGTCGACCAGGTAGCGCAGGTACCACGTGCCGTAGGCGATGTTGACCTCGGGCTCCTCGAGCCGCTCCGGCGAGGGGCTGGGGCGGTCCGGCCGCGACGCGATGAAGCGCGCGGTCTCGGGCAGCACCTGCATCAGCCCCACCGCACCCGCGCCCGAGCGGGAGTCGGGCACCCAGCCGCTCTCGGCATGGATCACGCCGGCGACGAGGGCCGGGTCGAGGTCGTGGCGGTCGGCGTTCTGGCGGATGGCCGTCTCGTGCTCGAGCGGGTACCACAGCCGGGCGTACCAGGCGGGCATCGCCTGATGCACCGCCCACCAGCCCGCGGCGAGCCCGGCCAGCACCAGCAGCGCCGCGACGAGGCGGCCCGCGCGGTGACGCGGACGTGCGTGGGGGAGCAGCCCCGCAATCACGGCCGGAGGGCGTACGCGGCGAACACGTCGCCCACCCACGCGTCGAGGTCGGCGAGGTCGCCGTCGTTGACCAGGTGGTGGTCGGCGGCGGCCACCTTGCGGTCCTCGTCCCACTGCAGGCCCGCGCGCTCCGCGAACGCCTGGCCGCGCGCCTCCACCCGGCGGCGGCGGATCTCCTCCGGCGCCGTCACCACGACGACCGCGTCGAAGCGGTCGGCGAGCCCGGCCTCGAACAGCAGCGGCACCTCGCACACCAGCAGCGGCGGCGGCGGCACCCGCGATCGCTCGGCACGCAGCCACTCCTCGCGGGCCGCGCCGATCCGCGGGTGCAGCAGCCCCTCCAGGAAGCGGATGCCGTCGGGCTCGGCGAACGCCCGGGCGCCGACGGCGCGCCGGTCGACCCCGCCCTCCGCCCCTCGCACCTCCGGGCCGAAACGCGCGACGACCGCCGCGACGACGTCGGGGCGCGTGTACAGGGCGTGCACGACCTCGTCGCTCGACAGCGTCGCCGCGCCCCGCCGGGCGAAGGCGGCCAGCGCCGCCGACTTGCCGGCGCCGATGCCGCCCGTGAGACCCAGGCACGCGGGGACGCCGGGGGCGGGCGCGGCAGCGCGCGCCCGGAGACCCCCCTGCGCCTCGCGTCCCGCGGGGACCGCTACTCCTCGGCGGCGTCCACGTCCGCGTAGCCGTCGTCCTCGTACTCCTCGTCGGCCTCGCCGCGGTGGTGGATCTGCTCGCTGTCGGCCACGCGCTTGAGCGACAGCGACAGGCGCCGCCGGTCGGCGTCGATCTCGATGATGCGGACCGACAGGACCTCGCCCTGGCTGACGACCTCGCGCGGGTTCTCGACGTGGTGGGCGGCCAGCTCCGAGATGTGGACCAGGCCCTCCACCCCCGGGTGGATCTCCACGAAGGCGCCGAAGGTGACCACCTTGGTGACCTTGCCCTCGACCACGTCGCCGATGTCGTACGCGTCGATGACGCTCTGCCACGGGTCCGCCTGGGTCTGCTTGAGACCCAGGGAGATGCGCTGGCGGTCGCGGTCGATGTCGAGCACCTTGACCTCGACCTTGTCGCCGATCGTCAGCACCTCGGACGGGTGGTTGACGTGGCTCCAGGAGAGCTCGGAGATGTGGATGAGGCCGTCGATGCCCTCGAGGTCGACGAACGCGCCGAAGTCGACGATGTTGCTGATGGTGCCCTCGACCACCTGGCCGGGCTGCAGCTCGTCGAGGATCTTCTGGCGCACCTCGCGCCGCTCGTCCTCCAGCACCGCGCGCCGCGACAGCACGACGTTGTTGCGGTTGCGGTTGAGCTCGATGACCTTGCACTCGAGCTTGCGCCCGAGGAACTCGTCGAGGTCCTGCACGCGGCGGATGTCGACCAGGGACGCGGGCAGGAAGCCGCGCACGCCCAGGTCGAGGATGAGCCCGCCCTTGACCACCTCGATGACGGTGCCCTCGACGTTCTCGCCGGCCGCGGCCGCGGCCTCGATGCGCTTCCAGGCCTTCTCGAAGCGGGCGCGCTTCTTGCTGAGGATGAGCCGGCCGTCCTGGTCCTCCTTGACCATGACCAGGGCGTCCACCATCTCGCCGAGGCTGACCTCCTCCTCGACGTTGACCGACTTCCGGATCGAGAGCTCGGCGATCGGGATGACGCCCTCGCTCTTGTATCCGATGTCGACCAGGACCTCGTCCTTGTCGACCCGGACGACCCTCCCCGTGACCACGTCCCCCTCGTCGAAGAGCGGGATCGTCAGGTCGTAGTTGGGGACCTGGACGCCGTCGACCTCGATGTACTCGGGGCCGTCGAGCGTGCGGACGGGGGTGTCGAGATCGATGACGGGGGTGTCGAGATCAGTGGTTGCCATGAAGGAGCGGTCGTTTCCTCGTTGTCAGGATGATGGTGCGGGGGCGCGCGGACGCCGACGGACGGCGCACGACGCCGAACGACCAGTATAGGGCGGTGTGCGGCCCCCTGCACGAGGGGCGGCGGGGGTCAGACCGCCTGGGCGACCGCCTCCAGGTCGCGCCGCGCCAGGCGCCCCGCGCGCAGCGCGCGCACCCGGCCGTCGGACCCCACGGCCAGCACCGCGGGCACGCTGCGCACGGGCAGGCGCCCGGCCCGCGGCCGCCGCACGATGTCGACGCGCGCGACCGGTCCGCCCGCAAGGCCCTCCAGTTCGCGCGCGGCGGGCTCGCAGCGCGCGCAGCCGGGGGCGGTGAGCACCACCAGCCAGGGGCCGGGGCCCTCCAGGCCGAGGTCGCCGCGCACGTCGCCCTCCCCGCCGCCCCGGCGCGCGAGCGCCAGCCGGTACACCTCGCAGCCCACGCAGACCCCGGCGAGGGCCGACAGCAGCGCGAGCGCCGCCACCATGCCCGCAAGCACCCACTCGGCCGTGGGGACGCCGGCCGCGAACAGCACCAGGGCCACGCCAAGGAACAGCACGGCGAGCGCCTGCGAGAACCGCACGGGCGCGGCCGGCTCCATGCGCTGGGGGGGCGGCGCGATCCGCCGGAAGACCCAGCCCACCGGCGACAGGCGCGGGGCCGCCAGCGCGATCGCCACCAGGGCGAACGCCACCGCCACCGCGGCCGGCTGCCCGAACAGGAGACCCTCCAGGCACAGGACGCCCGTGACGCCCTGGGCGAAGCGCGGCGCGAGGGGGTGGACCGCGGCCGGGGCGCTCACGTCCCGGCCCGCCGGGCGTCGTAGCGGGCCCGCGCCTCGGCGTCGGTCAGCACGCGATGGGCATGGTTGAGGGCGATCAGCATCCGCAGGCCATTATCGCTCTCGTCGCGGCAGGCGATCTCGCGGAGCGTCGTGAACGCCGCGCGGATCACCTCCACGCGGGCCGTGACCGACACCTCGAGCACGGCGTAGTGGTCGGGCTCCGGCACCGCCGGGCCCGCTAGGCCTTCGCGTCCCGCCACGTCGTCCCCACCCCCACGTCCACGGCGAGCGGCGGGTCCAGGGTGAAGGCGTTGACCATGGCGGCCCGTGCGTGCGTGATCGCCGCCTCCACCTCGTCCTCGGGGGCCTCGAACAGCAGCTCGTCGTGGATCTGCAGGATCAGCCGCGTGCGCAGGCCGGCGGCGCCAAGGGCGGCGTGCGCGCGCACCATCGCGAGCTTGATGATGTCGGCGGCGGTGCCCTGGATCACCGTGTTCACCGCGAGCCGCTCTCCCAGCTGGCGCTGCTGCAGGGTGCGCCCGGTGAGCTCGGGGATGGGGCGGCGGCGGCCGAGCAGGGTGGTGACGTACCCGTCCTGGGCCGCGCCCGCGACCGTGCGGTCGATGAAGGCGCGCACCCGCGGGTAGCGGGCGAGGTAAGTCTCGATGTAGGCCTTCGCGTCGGCCCGCGGGATGCCCAGCTGCTCCGACAGCCCGAAGTCCGAGATGCCGTACATGATCCCGAAGTTGACGGCCTTGGCGCGGTCGCGGGTGACGCGGTCGACGTCGCCCGGGGCCATCCCGAACACCTCCGCCGCGGTGGCGCGGTGGACGTCCTCGCCGCGCAGGAAGGCCTCGCGCAGCGTGGGCTCGCCCGATGCGTGCGCCATCAGCCGCAGCTCCACCTGGCTGTAGTCGCACGAGATGATGCGGTGGCCCTCCTCCGCGACGAAGGCGTCGCGGATCTCGCGCCCCACCGCGGTGCGGATCGGGATGTTCTGCAGGTTGGGGTGGGTGGACGACAGGCGCCCCGTCTCGGCAACCGTCTGGTTGAAGGTGGTGTGCAGGCGGCCGTCGGCGCCCACCAGATCGGGCAGCGCCGACAGGTACGTGTTGTCGAGTTTGGTGAGCTCCCGGTACTGCCCGATGAGCCCGATGACCGGGTGCTTGGGCTCCAGCAGCTTCAGCACCTGGCGGTCGGTCGACCAGCCGGTCTTGCCCTTGCGGAACGTGGGCAGCCCGAGCACCTCGAACAGGATCCGGCCGAGCTGCTTGGGCGAGTCGATCACGAACTCCTCGCCGGCCATCTCCCAGATCTGGTCGCGCAGTTCCTCGGCGCGGTCGCGGACCCGGGCGGCGATCTCCGCGAGGCGCGCCGTGTCCAGCCGCACGCCGGCCCGCTCCATCGCGGCCAGCACGTCCACCAGGGGCATCTCGATGTCGCGGTACAGGTCCTCGAGACCCCCGTCCGCGAGGCGCGGCCCCTGGCGGGCGGCCAGGTCGGCCACGAGGGCGGCCTCCCGGGCGAGCTCGTCCTCGGTGCCCTCCACGCCGAGCCCCGCGTCGTGCGCCACCTCGGCCAGGGGGTAGCCGCGCCGGCGCGGTTCCAGCAGGTAGGCGGCGACCATGGTGTCGTGCGCCACCCGCAGCCCGGCGTCCTGCAGCGCGTACGGGAGCGCCTTGGCGTCGTGGGCCGCCACCCGCAGGCCGGCGAGGGCGGCCACCAGCGCCCCCTCGCCGCCGGCGAGCTCCCCGGTCAGCACGCCGCCCTCCGGCGGCGCGACGGCGAAGCGGCCGTCCCGGGCCACGAGGCCGGCCTCGGCGGCGCCGGCGAGGCGCATCGCAACCGCCTCCGGGGCCACCTCCTCCACCTCCACGGTGCGGGTGACCGCCGCCACCGCCGCGTCGGGGCCCGAACCGTCCCGGGAGAGCTCGGACAGGCGCCGCACCAGGGAGGTGAACTCCCACCGCGTGAACAGGTCCCGCAGCAGCGCCAGCCGGTCGGGGTCCATCACCAGCGGCGGCACCTCCTCGGGATCGAGGTCCACCGGGGCGTCGCGCACGATGCGGGCGAGGTCGCGGGTGGTGCGGGCGTCGTCGGCGCCGGTGATCAGCGCCTCGCGCCGCTTGGGGGTCTGCTCCTCCGCGTGGGCGAGGACCTCGTCCAGCGAGCCGTACTTCTGGATCAGCTGCGCCGCGCCCTTCTCGCCGATGCCGCGCACGCCCGGCAGGTTGTCGCTGCTGTCGCCCACCAGCCCGCGGAAGTCGGGCATCTGCTCCGGGGGGAGCCCGTAGCGCTCCACCACCCGTTCCGGCGTGTACCGCACGGTGTCGGTGACCCCGCGTCCGGTGGCCAGCACCGAGATGCGGTCGTCGACCAGCTGCAGGGCGTCGCGGTCGCCCGTGAGGATGACGACCTGCCGGCCGGCGTCGGCGGCGCGCACGGCGAGGGTGCCCAGCACGTCGTCGGCCTCGTAGCCCTCGAGGTCGACGTTGACGAAGCCGAACGCCTCCATCAGCGGGCGGAAGTGCGGCTTCTGCTCCCGCAGCAGGTCGGGGGTCGCACTGCGGCCGGCCTTGTACTCGGGGTAGCGCTCGTGCCGGAACACCGGGCCCGGCGGGTCCCAGGCCACCACCGCCCGGCCGGGGCGCTCGTCGGCGAGGACCTTCATCATCATCGCGGCCAGGCCGTAGAGGGCGTTGGTGGGGAAGCCGTCGGCGGTCGCGATGGTGTCGGGCAGCGCGAAGAACGCCCGGTAGGCGAGGCTGTTGCCGTCGATCAGCAGCAGCGGGCCCTCCGGCGCGCCGTCCCCGTCGCCGGGAGGCTCCCCCGCCTCGGCCGCGGCGAGCGCGGCCCCGTCCAGGAGCGGGACGTCGTCGTCGGTGGCGGCGCTCACGGCCCGAGTCTAGTCGCGGCCGGTCCCGCCGCCGGACCGGTGCGGACGGGGCGCCGGGGCGGCGGGTGCGGGGTTATGCTGCCCCCCGCTTCCCCGACTCCGGCAGGAGGGACCACACGTGGCCGTCACCCCGAGCGCCCAGTACTCCGTCACGCTCCGGGTCGAGTTCGACTCCCGCGACCCCGGCGCGTTCAGCCGGCTCGCCACCGCCATCGGCGCCGAGGGCGGCGACATCGGCGCGGTCGACCTCGTCTCGACGGGGAGCCACTCGGTGGTACGCGAGATCGTCGTCAACGCGTCCGACCTGGAGCACGCCGAGCGCATCACCGAGGTGGCGCGCGGCCTGGACGGCGCCACGCTGCTCGACAGCTGGGACCGCACCTTCCGCATGCACCGGGGCGGCAAGATCGAGCTCTACGGGCGGCTGCCCCTGGAGGACCGCGACGACCTGTCGGTGGCGTACATGCCCGGGGTCGCGCAGGTGTGCCGGGCCATCGCCGAGGACCGCGAGCGGGTGTTCGACTACACCCTCAAGCGCAACATGGTCGCGGTGATCACCAACGGCACCGCGGTGCTTGGCCTGGGCGACATCGGCGCCGCCGCCGGGATGCCCGTGATGGAGGGCAAGTCGATGCTGTTCAAGGAGTTCGGCGACGTCGACTCCTACCCCATCTGCGTCGACTCCAAGGACCCCAAGCAGATCATCGCAATCTGCAAGGCCATCGCCCCGGCCTTCGGCGGGATCAACCTCGAGGACATCGCCGCGCCGGCCTGCTTCGAGGTGGAGGACACGCTCAAGGAGGAGCTGGACATCCCGGTCTTCCACGACGACCAGCACGGCACCGCGATCGTGCTGCTCGCGGCGCTGATCAACGCCCTCAAGATCACCGGGCAGCGCATGGAGGACCTGAAGGTGGTGGTCTCGGGGGTCGGCGCCTCGGGCGTCGCCTGCTCCAAGATCCTCATGAACGCCGGCGTCACCAACATCATCGGCTGCGACACCCGCGGGGCCATCTTCAAGGGGCGCACCGAGAACATGAACTTCATGAAGGAGTGGTACGCCGAGAACACCAACCCGGAGGGCGTGCGCGGCACGCTCACCGAGGCCATCCGCGGCGCCAACATGTTCATCGGCCTGTCCGGGCCCAACACCTTCTCGGTCGAGCAGCTGAAGACCATGGACCGGGATCCGCTGGTCTTCGCGATGGCCAACCCGGTGCCCGAAATCATGCCGGAGGTGGCCGGGCCCCACGTGCGCGTCATGGCCACCGGGCGCTCCGACTACCCCAACCAGATCAACAACGTGCTCGCCTTCCCGGGCATCTTCCGGGGCGCGCTGGACTGCGGGGCCCGCCAGATCTCCGAGGAGATGAAGGTCGCCGCCGCCGAGGCCATCGCCGCCTGCATCTCCGACGACGAGCTCAACGAGGACTACATCATCCCCTCGGTGTTCAACCGCTCGGTGGCGCCCGCCGTCGCCGCGGCGGTGGTGCGCGTGGCCCAGGAGCAGGGGCTCGCGCGCCGCACCGTGACCCCCGCCTGACACCGTCACGCCCGGGCGCCCCGCCGGGGGCGCCCCGGGTACGATGGCCGCGACGGGGACGTGGCGGAACGGCAGACGCGGCGGTCTCAAACACCGCTGAGGGCGACCTCGTGGGGGTTCGAGTCCCCCCGTCCCTATCGGCCGCGAAGCGCACCTGCCCGCGGCTCTCCCGGCTCGCGCCGAGGCGATGCGCCCCGCGATCCTCGCCGCCGTCCTGGTTCGGAGGCCGCGGGTGCCCGTGCGCGGCGCAGACCCCGGCGGCGACGGCGCGCCGGCGCAGATCGGCCCGCGCACCCATGTCCCGGTCCTCCCGGCTGGGTGACCGCCCACGAGCCCGAGGCGGGCGCGCGGTGCCGGCGGTCGTGGGCGGGTGAGGCCCGGAGCTCGGCGGCGGCGGCGGGGCCCGAGGTCGTTTCCCCGGACCCCGGGCGGGGCAGATGGCGCCGTCCCCGATACGGGGGGCCCGTCGAGAGGACCGCATGACCGGTTACGGACAGGACTCGGCGCACCAGACCAAGGAGCAGGCCATGAGCACCAACGACCTCGAGCAGCAGGTGCAGGACCTGAAGACGTCGCAGGCCGTCATGCAGGCGGAGTTGATGGGCGCGCAGTCGACGCAGGCCGCCACCGAGGCCGGCCACGCCGCGACGAACGCCGCGACCGCGGCGGGCACGTGGTCGACGATGATCGCCGGCGCCGCGGGCTTCCTGCTCGGCATCTTCACCGCGCTGGCATTCGTCGCGGTCGCCAGGGACTGACGGCGCGCGGCCGGCGCGGGGGGAAGGGGGTTCCCTCCCTCGCGCCGCCGCGGCGCCCTGACCCGGGCCACGGCCCCGCGCGGCCTCGCCGCGAGATCACCATCCACGCCACCGGCCCGGCCGGGGCCGGCCAGGGGGAGCGGCGCCGCCCGCCGCGTCGAAACGGCGCACCGTCGCGGTGCTGCGGAGCCACCCGGCGGCCGCCCCCACGGACGCGGGCGGCGAGGGTCGTGCTCACCCGGAGCGGGGCGGCGTCACCCTCGGCACCCCCGTGCGGCGGCGGCGGGCGCGGGTGACCGCCCGGCTCCACCCGCGGGCCGCGGTGAGCACCGGCCCCGCGGGTGGAGCCGGG
>Ga0247718_1000519_pt1 | contig 11041 bp, 8 predicted proteins | sample 21E_DmetaG_FD_189045 | JGI IMG/M metagenome (GOLD analysis project Ga0247718, IMG submission 189045) | Soil microbial communities from hillslope of Landscape Evolution Observatory, University of Arizona, Oracle, AZ, United States - 2-1-E_D | ecosystem: Engineered > Artificial ecosystem > Mesocosm...
GACGGCGCCATGGTGGCCAACCAGCCGATCGGTGCGCCGTCGTGGTTCCCGTGCAACGACCACCCGGCGGACAAGGCCCGCTACCGGACCTCGGTCACCACGGCCGCGCCGCTGACGGTCCTCGCGCACGGTCAGCTGGTGTCCTACCGGGCCGGTGCCGGAACCGGCACCTGGGTGTACGAGCAGCCGGTACCCACACCCACGTACCTGGCCACGGTGCAGATCGGCCGTTACCAACGGCTGCGGACCCGGGCCGGCGACGTACCGGTGCTCGCGGCGGTCCCGCGCGCGCTGATCGGGGACTATCACCTCGACTTCGCCCGTCAGCCACAGATGTTGGCGGCGTTCACCCACTTCTTCGGGCCGTACCCGTTTCCCGACTACTCCGTGGTCGTGGTGGACGAGGAGCTGGAGGTGCCGATCGAGGCGCAGGGCCTGTCCGTGTTCGGACGGAACCACCTCGACGGCCGGCGGGGCCATGAACGCCTGATCGCGCACGAGTTGGCGCACCAGTGGTTCGGCAACAGCGTCACGCCCGGGGACTGGCGCGACATCTGGTTGAACGAGGGCTTCGCCAGCTACGCGGAGTGGCTGTGGTCGGAGGCGTCCGGTGGGCCGCCGGCCGGACACCACGCCCTCCGCTGGCACGCGCGGCTGGCGGCGCAGCCGCAGGATCTCGTGCTGGCCGACCCGGGGGTGCGCCGGATGTTCGACGACCGGGTCTACCGTCGCGGGGCCCTGACCCTGCACGCGCTGCGGACCGTGCTCGGTGATGTCGCCTTCTTCTCGCTGTTGCGGGCGTGGACGGCCGAGTACCGGCACGGCAGCGCGGGCACGGCGGACTTCGTGGGCCTGGCCCAGCGGCACACGCCCGTACCGCTGGGCGAGCTGTTCGGGAGCTGGCTCCACTCGGCGCGGCTGCCGGCGCTACCGACGCCCGGGGAGAGTCGATGAACCCCTGACTGCGGCGCGAGGAGCCCGCCAGCATCCGCGGCGCCCGTGCCGACCACGCCTCGCCGCCGGCTCCACGGGCCCCAGGCCGGCGGTGCGGGCAACGGCGCGGTCAACAGTCCCAGGGTGGTCCGCAGAGTGCGTGGAAGTCGAACGTCGCGGTGCGCGTGACATACCACCCGGTGGCGACGATCGTGAGCGAGTAGACGTTCGTCGGGGTGCTGGGCGCGGTGGTCACATAGAGCCGGGCGGAGCCGCCGGAGGTGACCGACGGCGGGGAGAAGTAGTAGGTCGCGCCGTGAGGCAGGCCGCGCACCGAGAAGGTGACCCTCTGCGCGGGCCACGTCGTGGTGGTGGTGATCGCGTCGGTCAGGACTGCCTGGTAGCCGATCGTGCCCTGTCCGCTGCTGGGAGAGACCCGCAGGCTGAAGTCGGGTGTCGCGGTCGTCATGGCGGCCCGACCGGGTGCCGCGATCGATACCACCAGCAGCATCGCGCAGGTCGTGCTGATAAAGGCTCGGCGCACCGAGCGCAAGATTCCCATTGCGATCCTCCATCGACGGAGTCCACATTGTGCAGCCAACGGTAGACCTGCGCGGCGTCGTGGACAAGAGGCGCACCGAGCGAGGGCGTGGGTGCGATCCGGTCGGCCGACGTGCCCTTCGCGCTCTGCGCATCCGGGGAGTTGGCGCGCCGCAGGTGTCGGCCGGCACCCCACCACGACGTCGCGAAACCGTCGGACGATGAGTCGGGCGCCGCCGCCCCAGGAGGCGCAGAGATCGAGGAAAGCACACAGATCGGGGAGCATGTCCGGCGGTGACTACCGCATGGCCAGGCATGTCGGCGGCCGATCAGAGGACGGCCAGACGTACGGTAGGTCCTCGGGCACCGGGGCGAACCGCGGGCCGTAGTGTCCGGGGTCCTTGCGCAGCAGTGCCGTCCGGTGGCTCAGGTGCAGTCGCGGGTCGCCCAGCCAAGGGGGCAGGTCCCGGGTAGCGGCGAGCTCCGGCTGCCCGCGTACCGGCGACACGCCGCACCGGCCCTGCAGCTCCGTTGTGAGTGACGTGGCGCAGGTGTCCGCGTGGCCGCGTGCGCTCCACATCCGGCAGATTTCCAGCCCGTACCGGACCAGGGCCTCCTCGTACCCGGCCCACATCTTGACCGCGGGGTGGTGCCGCCAGCCGTATCCGGGCACCGTCAGGCCGCGCAGGATCTGCAGCGCCTCGACGCGTTGCTTGCCCAGCCGGCGGGGGTCGAGCGCGGCGGCCGTCGCCGCGAAGTCCGGGTAGGGCAGGAAGGTCTGCACGCCCTTGGCGTACCCGTCCCGCGCCTGCCTAACCCGACCCGTGCTGCCGGGGCTCGGCGAGTCCTGCCCGGACGCGTGGTACCCGCCCGGATGGGTGGTTGCGAGGCACCCGGCGGACCGTCGGCGGCGGTGAGGAGCTGCGCCGACCACGAGGCCAGCTCATGATGCCAGGAGATCCAGCAGGAAGCCGGGTATGAACAGCGCCACCGCCAACCAGCGCAGCCCGTGAAACGGTCGTGACGTGCCGATGAGCCACACCGCGAGACGGCGGGCCGTGAGGGTCGGCACCTCCCGGAGCCAGATCATCGGTGCGCCCAGGCGCCAGCCAGTAGGCGCCGCGGCGAGCGACATCACCGTCATGAGGATCATGCTCAACAGCAGGAGGACCGCGGTACGACCGACCGACTCCTCCTTACTGGCCATCGCCATGGCCCCCACCCCGCCGACGCCTGCGACCATCCCCGGAATCATCGCTCTCCTGCGCTTCCGGCGCGCCATCTCGATCAGCCTCCGCTGCTCGGGCGACCATCGCGTCTCCAGGAAGCGTGCCACCGCGGTGTTGACGAAGCGACCCTGGTCGGTGCAGACGTAGTCGGGGTGATGCGCGCCCGGTGAGCACCGATGCCGGGACGCGAGGGCCCCGAGAGTCGTCGCCCGGAACGCCGCGTACTCCTCCTCGGTGAAGGGCACCGTCGGTCCGAAGCTGGCGGGGGCGTGATTGACGTACCAGCTGGCAACGGCCGCATCGTTCGCGCACTCCGCCCGGACGAGGCTCAGCGTCACCTCCTCGCGTACGTCGTCGAGCTCGAACATCCGGCGTGCGGCCCGAGCCCGGCTGCGTAGCTCGTTGATTCGCTCCTGAGCCCGCGTGACGCTGTCGCGGAGCTTCTTCTCGTCCAGGAGATCAAGTACCACGGCCAGGCCGGCGAAGAACTGGAACGCCTTACCCCACCGGCCCAGCGCGAGCACCGAGAGCCCAGCGAGTTGGCACTGGTCGACCTGGTTTCCTGCCCACCAGGCCGCCCACAGGTCGGCGCACTCCACCACAGTTCGCCCCTCCCACGGACACGCCGGCCGTGACCGGCACGTGACGATTGTGGGGGAGCGCGGCAACGTGGCCGCTGGCCGGTCGGCTTGGCGTGGGCAACATCTGCGCGGTCAAGTCGATCGGCCGGGGTCCACTCCGCCGCTCGTCCCGGAGTCATCAGCACCCTGCGGCGACACCTCCTCACCGGCCGGCGGTGGACCGCCGCGCCGTCGCATTCACGGCTACTGACGACTCGGCCACCCGGAGCCGACCTCACCGCGCGATGGGACGGCCAGGTCCGCCCGAGCTCGTGATCGCCCGAGCACTCTTGGCGTCGCCGCGGACCGGCGGTATCGTATTAGTAATCGTATACGATCTGGTCGGTGGCGAGGGGGTGGCGACATGGCGGCGACGGTGCCGGCCGAGGAGGACGCCCGGGACGCGGTGACGCGCGAGCGGGGGCACCGCCCGGGGAAGGTGGTCGCGGTCCACCTCAACTACCCGTCCCGGGCGGCGCAGCGCGGGCGTACGCCGGCCGCCGCGTCCTACTTCCTCAAGCCCTCCAGCTCGCTGTGCGGCAGCGGGGTCGTCGCGCGACCGCGCGGCACCGAGCTGCTCGCGTTCGAGGGCGAGATCGCCCTGGTGATCGGCGCGGCGGCGCGCCACGTGCGCCCGGCGGACGGCTGGGCCCACGTCGGCTGGGTGACGGCCGCGAACGACCTCGGCCTGCACGACCTGCGCGCCGCGGACCGGGGCTCGAACGTGCGGGCCAAGGGCGGCGACGGCTACACCCCGCTCGGCCCGAGGCTGCTGCCCGCGGCGGAGCTGGACCCGGCCGCCCTGACGGTGCGGACCTGGCTGGACGGCGCGCTCGTGCAGGAGGACACCAGCGCCGCGCTGCTGTTCGACTTCGGCCACCTCGTCGCCGACCTGTCCCGGATGCTGACCCTCGAACCGGGCGACGTCATCCTCACCGGCACGCCGGCCGGCGCCTCGGTCGCCCGGCCCGGCCAGGTCGTCGAGGTCGAGGTCGCCGACGCCGCCGGCCGGCACCGCACCGGCCGGCTGCGCACCCGCGTGGTCGAGGGGCCGGAGCTGGGGCCCTGGGGGTCGCCGCCGCACGTCGACGACGCGGTGCGCGCCGACGCCTGGGGTCGGTCCCCGGCCGAGCCGGGTACCGCGCCGGGCCTGGACGACGAGCTGCGCGCCCGGCTGGCCCGGGTCGCGGTCGCCACGCTGTCGGTGCAGCTGCGCCGGCGCGGCTACGACGACGCCAGCATCGACGGAGTGCGCCCGCTGGTGCCCGGCCGCCGGCTGGTCGGCGTCGCCCGCACGCTGCGCTTCGTCCCGCACCGCCCGGACCTGTTCGCCAGCCACGGCGGCGGCCACAACGCCCAGAAGCGCGCCGTGGACACCCTGGCCGCCGGTGAGGTGCTGGTGATGGAGGCGCGGCGGGACGCCACGGCGGGCACCCTCGGGGACATTCTGGCCCTGCGCGCGCAGGCCCGCGGGGCGGCCGGCATCGTCACCGACGGCGCCGCCCGCGACGCCGCGGCGGTCGCCGCCGTCGGCCTGCCGGTCTACGCCGCCGGTGCCCACCCGGCGGTGCTGGGGCGCCGGCACGTGCCCTGGGAGACCGACGTGACCGTTGCGTGCGGCGGCGCCACCGTCCAGGTGGGGGACGTGGTCGTGGGCGACGACGACGGCGTGGTGGTGATCCCGCCGGCCCTGGTGGCCGAGGTCCTGGCCGACGCCGAGCGGCAGGAGCGCGAGGAGGCCTGGATCGCCGAGCGGGTCCGCGAGGGCGCGGGCCTCGACGGTCTCTACCCGCTCGCGGGGCACTGGCGGGCCCGCTACGACGACGACCGGCAGGCCGGCGACGACCGGCGGGCCGAAAGCGCCCCGGGGGCCGAAAGCGACCGGCGGGCCAAGGGCGAACGGCAGGCCCCGAGCGAACGGCAGGCCCCGAGCGAACGGCGGAACCAGGACGAGCACCGGAAGGGACCAGCATGAGATTCCGCGCCAACCCCGCCCAGATCACCGGCTCCATCGCCCCGCTGGTCACGCCGTTCACCGCCGCCGGCGACGTCGACCACGACGGGCTGCGCACGCTGGTGCGCTGGCAGCTCGCGCACGGCTCGCACGGCATCTCCATCGGCGGCTCCACCGGGGAGCCGTCGGCCCAGTCCGTGGCCGAGCGCGCCGCCGCCATCCGGACCGTCGCGGCGGCCGTCGACGACCGGGTGCCGTTCCTGCCCGGCACGGGCTCGGCCAAGCTGGACGAGACCCTCGAGCTGACCGCCGTCGCCGCGGACGCCGGCGCCGACGCCGTGCTGGTCATCACGCCGTACTACGCCCGCCCGACCCAGGAGGCGCTGTACGCCTGGTACGCCACCGTCGCCCGCGAGTTCCCGGACCTGCCGATCGTGGCCTACAACGTCCCGTCGCGCACCGCCGTGGAGATCGCCCCGGAGACCGTCGGGCGGCTGTTCCGAGACCTCGACAACTTCGTCGGGATCAAGGAGACGACCAGGGACTTCGAGCACTTCTCGCGGGTGCTGCACGCCGCCGGGCCGGAGCTGCTGGTGTGGTCCGGCATCGAGCTGCTGTGCCTGCCGGTGCTGCCGCTCGGCGGCGCGGGGTTCGTCTCGGCGCTGGCCAACATCGCCCCGGCGGCCGTCGCGGAGATGTACCAGGCCGCGGTCGACGGCGACGCCCACCGCGCCCGCGAGATCCACTACGGGGTGCACCCCCTGGTGGACGCCCTGTTCGTCGAGACCAACCCGGCGCCGGCCAAGTGGCTGCTCAAGCAGCGCGGGCTGCTCGCCAGCGACCACGTCCGCGCCCCGCTGATCCCGCTCACCGAGGCCGGTCAGGCCAGGGTCCGGACGCTCGTCGCGGCCGGCGAGCGGTACCTGACCCCGACCGACCTCCCCACCGCCGCGAGGTGACCGCATGAGCACACACCCGACCACCGACACGCCGCGCGGCGAAGCCGCCGGCAGCGGCGCCGGACCCGCCGGCCCCGGCCCCGGGTCCGGCGGCATCGGAACCGGGCCAGGCGGCAGCGGAACCGGGCCAGGCGCCGCCCGCCGGGGGCCCGACGGCCTGCCGGCGCACCTTCAGCACTTCATCGACGGCCGGCTGCGGGACTCGGCGGCCGGCGGCGTCTTCGAGGTGCTGGACCCGGTGTCCAACCAGGTCTACGCCACCGCCGCGGCCGGGCAGGCCGAGGACGTCGACGCCGCGGTCGCCGCGGCCGCGCGCGCCTTCGCCGAGGGGCCCTGGCCGCGGATGGCCGCCCGCGCCCGGGCGAGGGTGCTCAACCGGGTCGCGGACCTGGTGGAGGCGCGCGACGCCCGGCTGGCCGAGCTGGAGACCTTCGACACGGGCCTGCCCATCACCCAGGCGCTCGGGCAGGCGCAGCGCGCCGCGGAGAACTTCCGGTTCTTCGCCGACGTCATCGTCGCGCAGGCCGACCACGCGTACCAGGTGCCCGGGAGGCAGCTCAACTACGTCAACCGCAGGCCGGTCGGCGTGGCCGGGCTGATCACGCCCTGGAACACGCCGTTCATGCTGGAGTCCTGGAAGCTGGCCCCGGCGCTCGCCGCCGGCTGCACCGTGGTGCTCAAGCCCGCGGAGTTCACCCCGCTGTCGGCCAGCCTGTGGGCCGAGATCTTCACCGAGGCGGGCCTGCCCGAGGGGGTGTTCAACCTCGTGCACGGTATCGGGGAGGAGGCCGGCGCCGCGCTGGTGGCGCACCCCGGCACCCGCCTCATCTCGTTCACCGGGGAGACGACCACCGGGCAGATCATCTTCCGGGAGGCGGCGACCCACCTGAAGGGCCTGTCCATGGAGCTGGGCGGCAAGTCGCCGGTGGTCGTGTTCGCCGACGCCGACCTGGACTCCGCGATCGACTCCGCGCTGTTCGGCGTGTTCTCGCTCAACGGCGAGCGGTGCACCGCCGGCTCGCGCATCCTGGTCCAGCGCGAGGTCTACGACGGCTTCGTGGAGCGGTTCGCCGCCCGCGCCCGCGACATCGTGGTCGGTGACCCGGCCGACCCCCGCACCGAGGTGGGCGCGCTGGTCCACCCCGAGCACTACGCCCGGGTCATGGACTACGTCGAGATCGGCAGGGGGGAGGGCCGTCTGGTCGCCGGCGGCGCCCGGCCGCCCCACCTGCCCGAGGGCAACTACCTCGCGCCCACCGTGTTCGCCGATGTGCCGCCCACCGCCCGCATCTTCCAGGAGGAGATCTTCGGCCCGGTGGTGGCGATCACCCCGTTCGCCGACGAGGACGAGGCGCTGCGCCTGGCCAACGGCGTCCGGTACGGGCTGGCCGCGTACGTGTGGACCGCCGACCTCACCCGCGGGCACCGGATGGCGCACGCCATCGAGGCGGGGATGGTATGGCTGAACTCGCACAACGTGCGCGACCTGCGCACCCCGTTCGGCGGGGTGAAGGCGTCCGGCCTGGGCCACGAGGGCGGGCACCGCTCCATCGACTTCTACACCGAGGAGCAGGCGGTGCATGTGACCCTGGGACCGGTGCACCCGCCGCGGTTCGGCGCCCGCGCCGCCCGCGCGGCGGACTCCTGAGCCGTCGCGGGGAACCACAGCCGTGGCGGGACGGGACCGCAGCCGTCGCGTGGGCGGGACCGTCGGCGGGCCGACCGACCGGATTGCGGCGGGCGGCCGGGTCGACTAGCTTTCGGGTACGCCATCGAGCCGGAAGGAGGTCGCAAACAGTGTCCGATGTTCTGCGCCCCGTCCGCGTGCCGGCGTTCCCGCGGGTCTGACCGGGGCGTTCAGCCCCGGAGGATCCAACCTATGACCGATCTGGTCGTCCGTCCGCTTGTCGCGGGCGAGGAGAGCCTGTTCGACTCCATGCCTGATCCGCTGCCTCGGCTGCGCCAGGCCAGCTACGCCGACGGGATCGCCGGCGGCGGGTACCGGCCCGAGCGCACCTGGGTCGCCCTGCGGTCCGGCCGCGTGGTGGCCCGGGCCGCCTGGCTGCTGCCGCCGGGTGCCGTCGGCGCGCCGTGGCTGGAGCGCTTCGACCTGGATGCCGAGCCGGCGGTGGGCGCCGCGCTGCTGCGCGCCGCCCACGAGGCCCTCGGCGGTCCCCGGGAGTACCACGCCACGGCGCCGGCGTACTGGCGGCGTCAGCCCGAGGTGCGGGCCGTGGTCGAGCGGCACATGGCCGCGGCGCGGCTCGCCGGCTTGGTCCAGCGCGGAGAGCGGGTGCGGTGCTCCTGGACGGGCGCGCCGCTGCCGGCGTCCACCGGGCGGTACGTCTTTCGCCCGGCCGCGGACGAGGCGGAGATCAACGCCCTGGTGGCCCGCATCGCGGACCCGGACGTGCTGACCGGCGTCGAGATCGCCCGGGCGGTCGGTGGCGTGGACCTGGCCGCCGACCCGCTGGCCTGGCTGACCGGTCCGGCCGGGAACTGGCGCGTCGCGTCAGCCGCCGGGCGGCCCGTGGGCCTGGCCGGACTCGCCGGGGACGCCTGCTTCCCGCTGGTCGCCTACCTCGGCGTGCTCGACGAGGCCGTCCGGGGCCAGCTGATGGCCGACGCGGTCCGGGCGTTGGCCGTCGGCGGCGCCCGGGAGGTGGTGGCCGACGTGGACGCCCGCCGGACGGCGGTCCTGGCGGACCTGGAACGGACCGGCCTGCGGCGGCTGCGGTCCCGGATCCGCTTCGTCCCCCGTCACCGGCGCCCCGCCCGGGTTCGCGGGCGCCTGACCCGAGCGGGCGGCTGAGCCGGGCGGTCGCGTCGGCTGGCTCGGCGGGGCGGCTGAGCCGAGTGGTCGCCCGGCGGCGGGGCGGGTGCGGCGCGGCGGGCTAGTCCGCTCGGGCGGCCGCCCGGCGGCGGGTCAGGCGCAGCACGACGAGCCACACGAGCCCGGCCGCGACGCCGCTGGCGACGGTCTGGGTGAGGCCCATGGACAGGTCGGTCGCCCCGCCGAGGGACACCACGGGCGCCACCAGCGGCCCTACCGCATACGTGGACATGCCGATCAGCGCCGCGGCCGTGCCGGCCCGCTCCCCGTGGTCGCTCAGCGCCAGGGTGGAGCCGTTCGGGCTCATGATCCCGTAGCCGAACAGCAGCAGGGCCAGCGCGCCGACCAGGGCCGGCAGGCCGAGGTCGCCCAGGGCGGCGGCCAGTACGCCGGCCGAGGCCAGCAGCGTCCCGGTCACCCCGACCACGTACATGCGCACGGTGCCCACCCGGCGCACCGCGCCCCGGTTGAGCTGCGAGCCGAGCAGCGACATCAGCGCGTTCAGCGCGAAGAACAGGCTGAACGCCTGCGGCGTCACCCCGTACTGCTCCTGGAGGACGAAGCTGATGGAGGCCAGGTAGGTGAAGAAGGCCACCCCACCGGCGGCCGCCACCGCCAGGTAGCTGACGAACAGGCGGTCGCGCAGCACCGCGCCGAACGCCCCGACCGTGGCGGCGAGCCGGCCGGGGTGGCGCAGCGGCGGCGGCAGGCTCTCGGGCAGCAGGGTGGCCGCCATGACGACGAGCGCCACGCCGATACCGGCGAGCACCAGGAAGATGCCGCGCCAGTCCATGACGGCGGCGAGCTGCCCGCCGGCCACCGGCGCCAGGATGGGCGCCAACGCCCCGACGACCGCCAGCAGGGACAGCAGCCGGGCCAGCTCCACACCGGAGGCCATGTCCCGCGCGACGGCGAACGCGATGACGATGCCGGCCGACCCGGCCAGGCCCTGGAGGAACCGGGTCACCAGCAGGACCTCGATCGTCGGGGCCAGCGCGCACAGCGCGGAGAGCACCGCGAACAGGGCCACCCCGACCAGCAGGGGCCGGCGCCGGCCGAGCCGGTCGGACAGCGGGCCCGCCACGAGCTGACCGAGCGCCAGGCCCAGCATGCACGCGGACATGGTCGCCTGGGCGAGGCTGTCGTTGGTCTGCAGGTCGCGGGCGAGCTCGGGCAGGGCCGGCAGGTACAGATCCATGGAGATGGGTCCGAAGACCTCCAGGGCGCCGAGGACCAGCGCGGCCCGGCGCATGCTCATCACCGGCCGGCGGGCGCCGGCCGTCGGCGTGGTCACCTCGATCGCCGGGGTGGCGGCCGCGACGGGCGCGACGGCCCCGCCGCCGCTGTCGGCCCCGGGCGCGACGGCCCCGCCGCCGTCGGCGACGGGTTCGGTGCGGCCGCTCACGGCACGCGGAGGATGCGGCGCATCCAGGACAGCCGGGCGGCCGCGGCCGCCCGGGACACCTCGGCGCCGGCGGAGAACCCGGCGAAGCCGTGGTAGCCGCCGGACCACACGTGCAGCTCGGCCTGGCCGCCGGTCGCCCAGATCCGCGAGGCGTAGTCGACGGTCTCGTCGCGGAACACCTCGGCCGCCCCCACGTCGAGGTACGCCGGCGGCAGGTGCGACAGGTCGGTGGCCCGCGCGGGCGCGGCGTACGGCGACACCCGGTCGGTGCCCCGCAGCGGGCCGAGGGCGGCGTTCCACGCGGTGTCGTTGTTGGTGCGGTCCCAGGCGCCGATCCCGTCGTACTGCAGGCTGGACACGGTCTCGTTGCGGTCGTCCAGCATGGGGCACTGCAGCAGCTGCCCGCACAGCGCCGGCCCGCCCCGGTCGCGCGCCATCAGCGCGACCGCCGCACCCAGGCCGCCGCCGGCGCTCGCGCCGGTGACCAGGATGCGCGCGGGGTCGACGCCCAGCTCCGCGGCGTGCCCGGCGAACCACCGCAGGCCGGCGTGGCGGGCCTCATCGAGGA
>Ga0247718_1000521_pt1 | contig 11017 bp, 9 predicted proteins | sample 21E_DmetaG_FD_189045 | JGI IMG/M metagenome (GOLD analysis project Ga0247718, IMG submission 189045) | Soil microbial communities from hillslope of Landscape Evolution Observatory, University of Arizona, Oracle, AZ, United States - 2-1-E_D | ecosystem: Engineered > Artificial ecosystem > Mesocosm...
CCTATCCACAGGGCTACAGAGACGATTGCAAATAATAGAAATACTTTTCTCATCATCGAGAAATCTCCTAAAAAATTCGTATTCTGTTCAGGAAATATCCTATCAGCAGGTCATTCAAATTGATAATGAATCTACGCGGAATACATGTGGAAGGTTCGAGAATTCAGTCGTTTGGCGGCCGAGTCAAATCATCCTGCCGATCCAATCTTTGGCGTGTCATTCTTGAAAATGTAGGCAAGCGATTTGTACACGAGTTTTGCGCACAGAAAGGCGGGGGCGTCGGAGTTGGTGGTTTTTGAAAATTCGACAAGGTCCATCCCGACTACGCGTTTCTTCTCCGCGAGCCTGCGGATGAGAGCCAGTGTCTCATACCAGCCCATGCCACCGGGTTCCGGCGTCCCGGTCGTCGGGACCAGGCTCGGATCCAGTCCATCGATGTCGATAGTGAGATAAACATTGTCTGTGAGCGAATCGACGGCCTTATCGATCCAATCTGTCCGCCCGACTATGTCGCGTGCCCAAAAAATCTTCGTCGGAAGCCCAGCATCAAGTGAACGAGCCTCGTCCGCCGAAATAGAGCGGATGCCAACCTGAACCGACGGGACCCCCAAGTCCTTCACGACGCGAGCCATAATGGACGCGTGTGAGTGCGGAGTGCCGTCGTATGAGTCACGCAGGTCCGCGTGTGCGTCTATCTGGAGCACGCTGAGATCGTGAAACTTCTCCGCGTGTGCACGAATCACCGGAGCTGAGACGGAATGTTCGCCACCGAGCATACAAAGAAACTTTCCCGATTCGAGCAGCTCCTTTGTCCTGGTGTAGAGAGACTCCATCATCTCGGCCGGCGACTCTAGGGGAGGGAACTCATCAAGAGTGTGGATGCCGATCTTATAAACCTCTGAATTCGTGTCCTCTTCGTAGAGCTCCATGTTGCGCGACGCATCCACGATCGCCATCGCTCCCTGCCCGGTACCGGTTCCATATGAGACAGTTCCTTCATATGAAACAGGCCAAACGATGACCTGGGCTGCATCGAACGACGAATATCGCTCATCCTCGATGCCGCCGAAATTCATTGGCAGAGCTGCTGATTCGGACATTGGATACTTCTCGATCCTCGGTGGTCGGCCGCCAACGCTCAGTTACGAGCTACGATCGGGCCGTTTCTGTGGACTGTCACTCCGAGCCTGTTCAGGGAACATCGATGGCAAGTTCGCGATTGGCGAAGCTGAAATTCGGCCGTTTGCGGCCCTTCATGAATTTTGCCGCCGTCTGGGAAAGTGCCGTGATTATCATCGGCAGCGCGATCGACGGGTCGCACGGCACCATCGCCGTTGTTGCACCCTTTGCGAGCTTGCCAAAATGTTGCGTATGAAGTCCTCCATACGAAGGAACCCGCACATCGAGCGGTTCGCAGCTGGCCGACACACTGACTGCATATTTATGGCCGCGAGGTGTGGTTCGCGTGATGTACGACGATATCTCAGCCACATTGACCATGCTCTGCGCGTTGCTGTCGCCCAGCGTAATGATCGCCGAATTACGGGTCTTCTGAGCGATCAGCATCATGTCCATGGTGTCCTGGGTCAGATCGAATGCGATGCTCAGCTTCTTCTCAAAGCGTGCACGAGCGAATCCGACAGATAGGGGCGAGTTTTGAAGATCAGGACAAAAAACCGGTATTCGGGACTTGAAAGCCGAGGTCAAAATTCCGTCCTCGTGTGCGATCTCAGCGAGCTCGCGGCCCATCAGGTGAAGAAACTCGCGAACCGAATAGGGGCGGCTTAACTCGAGTTGGTTAATGATGCTGCCCAACCATTCGTCGGCTTCCTGATATTCTTCGCGGTTGGCGAGAACGTCGCCGATCCGCATCACGTTTGAGGCCTCGAGCTCCTCGTCGTTCATGCTGGGATGGGCCTGATAGTGGTTGCGGCCGAGCGTTTCGTGGATATCGTGGAAAAGCACCGTGCCCGACATAACTATCACGTCCACGAAGCGGTTTTTGATCACATAAGAGATCAGTCGCCGCATTCCCGAAGTGATCAGGTTGCCCGACCCGCAAAGAAAGATGGTCGAGTTGTCGTCGAGCATATCGAGCCAGATGCGGTGGGCCTCGGCCAACTGCTTGGCTCCGAAGCCCGCGCCTTCCATTTTCTCGAGAACCCCGGCGATCGATCTGTCTCTGTCGATCGGGACCGGCCTCGTCGGCACGGTCAGAAACTTGGAAGACTTTGTTTTCTTTTGAGTTACCATAAACTTTCCACGAATTCGTCGCTAGGACTAAAAAATCTCTAAATAATTAATTGAGCTCAGCTTCCCGCCCCGTTCGGCGTGAGGTAGGTGTATGCGTCCGTCTGGTTCTCGTAGAATTCGATCAGTTGGTTGCCCTCTTTCGAAGAAAGATCGCCACTCTTAATTCGGCTCATCACTGCCCGGCGAAAATTGTCGTGCAGTTGCGCCGGTTCGAATCTGACGGTCGAAATAGCTTCGCCCAGTGTCGTTCCGTACAGCACCTTTTTGATGATGTGTCCGTCCTCGCCGATATGGATGTGAGCCTCATTAGGTACGCCAAAGAGATTGTGATTATTCCCCATGACCTCCTGGTAGGCTCCGACCAGCATCATCGCGAGATAATAAGACTCATCCTTTTCGAGTTTGTGCAGTTCGAGAACCTGCTTTACGTCGTGGAGGTCGACGAATTTATCAACGATCCCGTCCGAATCGCACGTAATATCACAAAGCGTAGCATATTCAGTCGGCTTTTTGTTGAGCTTATGTATTGGGATTATTGGAAATAACTGTTCGAGTGCCCAGTTGTCCGGCAACGAGCGAAAAACTGAGAAATTTGCCAGATACTTAGCACAAAGCAGTTGGCGAAGATCGCCGAACTCCTCCGCCACATACTTTTTCTGCTGGGCAAATTGATCAGCCCTCTCGCAAACATCCCAGAAGAAGACCTCGCCTTTCCCCTTGTCCTCCAGCGAGATCAGACCCAGGTTAAACATTGTGAAAAGATCCTCCCGGGCCTCTAGCGCGTCATGGTAATATTCGCGGTAATTCTTGGAATTGATCGTTTCCCGAAGGTCGTGCAATTCTCGGACAACCGGCGGATCTTCCTTACCGACGGTGACCGGTGAAATGTCTTCGACGACAGTCTCGATCTCGTCCTGAACGTTCGTCACGAGGATCGCATGGTAGGCCGAAAGGTAGCGGCCCGACTCCTGGATGATGGTCGGATGTGGCACGTTCTCATCGTCGCAAACGGTCTTGATCACGTAGATTACGTCGTTCGCGAACTCTTGGGCGTTGTAATTTGCCGATGACTCAAACGATGTTCGGGAGCCATCGTAATCGACCGCCATCCCGCCGCCTACATCCAGAAAGTCGACGGGAATACCCATCTGACGGATCTTCGCATAAGTGCGGGCAGCTTCCTTCATTGCATTCTTGATTCGCTTGATGTCAGTAAGCTGCGAACCGATATGAAAGTGAAGGAGCTTAAGCATGTCCACGCGGCCAGCTTCCTGGATCTGGCGAATCACGTCGAGAATCTCGGTAGTCGTCAGTCCGAACTTGGCTGCCTCGCCGCCAGATTTTTCCCACTTGCCGGAACCCTTGGAGTAAAGCTTTACGCGCACGCCAATCATCGGGAGATTCGCGTCCGGATTTTCACGCGTTAACTCGTCGGCCAGATCGAGCGTGTGGCGAAGCTCGCTCATCTTCTCGATCACGATGACCACGTTTTTGCCAGCACCCGCTCCCGCGAATGCTAGCTTGATGAAGTCTCTATCTTTAAAGCCGTTGAGTACAAGCAGGCTATCCTTGGACTGCTCTATCCCAAGGGCCGCGTACAGCTCGGCTTTCGAGCCGGCCTCGAGTCCGAAATTATACCGGGAACCTTCGCGAAGATACTCCTCGATCACGGCCCGGTTCTGGTTCACCTTCATCGGGTAAACGCAGAGGTGCCCGCCGTCGTATTCAAATTCCTTGATTGCGCGACGAAATGCGCTCTGAAGCTTGCGAATCTGGCCAAAAAGAAGCTGCGGGAAGCGAAGAAGCACGGGCGTGCTGATCCCTCGTTTTTTCAGGTCCTCGATAATCTCCCGGACGTCCGCCGTGAGTTTCTCGTCGTCAGGGGAGTAAACTACAAGATTTCCTTTACGGTTAACGCCAAAATATCCAGCTCCCCAGTTCTCAATTCCGTATGTTTCTATGGTCTTTTCGGTGATTGCGCTCAATTACAGAATACTCCCTTGGTGAGCCCGGCTGAGCGGGGTCGGCGAATAAGAAAAGATAGAGCTTAGTAAAAATCTATCAGAATTCAAAATCGAGAACAACCACATGATTTTCTCGCATATAGCCGCGCCCTTTTACGTGGCATAAGCGTTGCTCAAATCCGATGGCGGACACACCGGGCCGGCGGGGCATTAGGTCCAATTCCTAACAAAAATCGAAAATCGAACCGGTCAGGTTGACCGGCAAAAGCAAGTAATTGTCATTATTGCCTAACAAAAAATGTCATATTGAACGATCGCTGCCGGCACACGACGAGCTATTCACTTAGTTCCAGACGCTTTCATCGCATCCGGCAACCACGTTAATAAAGCCATTCAGTTTGAAAGTTATGTTTATTAGGGATCAAAAATGAACGTTTTCGAAGACCTGATAGTTGAGTTAAAGGAAGAGAATCTACTCGAGGAGACGATCCTTGACTTCGAGTTCGATTCCGGCCTCTCGGCCATTGAGCACGGCGATCAAAAGAACGGCTCATTTGAAAGCAATGCCTGGACGGGTATTAATCATTCCACCCTAGCTTCGGCTCCGAAGCCAGAAGTGATCAAGAAGCGCGTCAGCGAGCAGATAGTCTCGCTGCAGATGGTCGACCACGTCATAACAGCCGTTGAGCGCGGCTTTCTTCAGGTCGAGCCGGAGGCATTTGACGATCTGTCGGCGAGAAAGGCTCTTCATCGCTTTGCTCAGGCCTCGGTAAAACCTGGGAATGACGAGTACTTCGAAGCCGAATCCCGGCTGCTGCTTGAAATGGAAGCCTGGATGATGGCTCTAGCCGCAAGGGACAAGGAAATTCCGGTTGCCGCCTTGCGGCGCTATTGCGAAACCGCGCAACCACCGCTCAGCCCGCAGGCGATGTTCTCATTGGTCAGGTTTTATCGAAGCTCTGCCCCTACGGAGGAATCAATCGGGAAATTCGATTTTGTACTCACGCGACTTTTCTCCAAACCTGGGGAGGACAGTCGTAGGACCCCACTTTGCGCAAGGCAGGATGCAGTGGGACATCTCCGTAAGCGGTATGCAGAGTGGGGCGTGGCGCCGTATGCCGGCGGGGAAGGGGAAGTTCGAGAATCAAACTCGATCGTGCGTGAGATCGATGAATTTATTGCCGAGGCCGAGCAATCTGAGTCCTTGACCGCCCTGGCTCGCGGGGACTATTTCGAGCGCCTGCTTGAGCTCAAGAAGGGTGTGGGTGAGCTTTTCTTCTCACCCGCTGTGGCCGCCGCCGCTATCGACTGCAACCTGCGAGTTTCCAATCGGCTTATGGAGTTGCTGCAACGCGAGAAGGCGGCTCTTGGCAGCTCGGAAGCAGTCCTTCGAAAGCACTCGAGGCTGAATTATCTAATGATTTCCGACGCCGTCGGCCGCACCATCGTTCCGGACGAAGTTCTCGATCATGTGGTAGGGACACCGGCGTTCGACGCGGCGAAGGACGTTGCGAGGCCAGTGAGACCGAGAACTTTTAAGCGCCCTCCAGAACCAAGGCCACCTCAGAAACCTATTACACAACCAAAAGAAAAGAACACGATCCTGGGTGCGAATCCTGTTGTAGTGGTGGTATTCGTATTAACGGTGCTATTCGGGGTTGCATACTTTTTTCTATTGTAAGGATCGCCTAAAGTTGCGGGGCCCGGCGTCTCTAATGGCGCCGGGCCATAATTTCAATAAGTGTAAGCTGTCAAAATTGGCGTGCCAGCGGCCGAATAGTGTTTTTCGGAGCTGTCGCTTTGCGCTTCGATTCTCGTGTTGTAGAATCTCGTCTTTAAAATTCACCGTCCGCGGCCTCCTAGCATCCACTCGGACATTTGTGAATAACCACCAGGAGAACAAATGAACGCCAAAAATGTTTTGACTTATGCCGCTGACCAGGGGGCTAGGTTTATCTCTGTGCGCTTTACCGACCTTCCGGGCTCGTGGCACCACTTGACTTACCCGATTGATCAGCTGAGCGAGGATTGCTTTGAAGAAGGCTTTGGCTTCGACGCATCCAGTCTTCGCGGTTGGGCTGCCATCAACGAGTCCGATATGCTGCTGATCCCAGATCCAACCCGCTTCTGGATCGATCCGTTTGCTGAGGAGACTACGCTTTGCCTTTTCGCTAATGTCGTCGACCCGATGACCAAGGAAGGTTATGGCCTCGATCCACGTTCAGTGGCGGTCCGGGCCGAGAGCTATCTAAGGTTCACCGGCATCGCTGATACGGTGTATTTCGGACCGGAGGCAGAGTTCTTCGTGTTTGATGAGGCCCGATTCCACAATAATCAAAATTCTGCTGGTTATTTTATTGATTCCGAAGAGGGTCACTGGAATACGGGTCGGCATGGCAATCTCGAAAACCCTAATTACGGCTATCACATTCGGCCTAAGGAAGGTTACGTGCCGGTCGCTCCGCTTGATAGTCTGATCGACCTTCGAAATACCATTTCATCAGTCCTCGGCGAAGTCGGCGTAACGGTCGAGTGCCATCACCATGAAGTCGCGACGGCTGGGCAATGTGAGATTGATTTCAGGTTTTCGAATCTGCTGCACAGTGCCGACAACCTGATGCTCTTCAAGTATGTGGTCAAGAATACTGCCTGGGCCAACGGTAAGACCGCGACATTTATGCCAAAGCCGCTTTTTGGTGACAACGGTTCAGGAATGCACTGCCACCAGTCGCTTTGGAAAGACGGGCAGCCGCTTTTTGCCGGTGATCAGTATGCCGGATTGTCCGAGATGGCAAAGTTCTATATTGGGGGGCTGCTGAGGCATGCTCCGGCGATCGTCGCATTCGCCGCACCGACGACGAACAGTTATAAACGACTCGTACCCGGTTTCGAGGCTCCGGTCAACCTCGCCTATTCGGCTCGCAACCGCTCCGCTGCGGTCCGAATACCGATGTTTTCTCAGTCGCCTAAAGCTAAGCGGTTGGAATTTCGTCCGCCGGATCCGACGTGTAATCCGTATATCGCTTTCGCGGCGATGCTGATGGCGGGCCTCGACGGCATACAAAACCGCATCGATCCCGGCGACCCGCTGGATAAAGATATCTATGACCTACCGCCAGAGGAACTGGCAAACGTGCCATCGCTGCCCGGAACGCTTGACGAGTCGCTCAAGGCATTGGAGGCGGACAATGATTTTTTGCTAAAGGGCGACGTATTTACGACTGAGCTGATTGACCGTTGGATCACTCACAAACGAAAAAACGAGATCGAGCCGCTTAGAATGCGGCCGCACCCGATGGAATTTGCGATGTATTACGATATTTGAGACCGGAATATACGGTCGGTCGGCGTGGGCAGTTTGTCTGATTTGCCCACGCTTTTTTTATTCAATAGAATTTCGGCAGACGGCTTTCGTCAACCGACCTTCATTCACGCAGGAGATCTACTTATCATGAAGCAATTCTTTCTCGCGGCCGCGGTGGCCGCTATGGCGGCAGGGTGCGGTTCGCAGGGCGAGGCGGGTTCGGCTAATGCGAACGCTTCCAACCCTGCGGACGCTGCCAATACTGCCGTTGTCAGTGTCGATACGAGCAATGTGGCAGTCATCAACCCGACTCAATCGGCGCTAACTAATTCGAAATTTGCTAATCGGGCCGTACAGAATCCAACAATCGGATCGCAGGCGGTGAAGCCGACGGCGTTTCCGGCCCCGGATAATTCCGAATATGTCACCACGATGAGTAAAGAGGGTACGCCGGTCGAGACGCGGACGTTTAAGAATCATCCGCAGCTGAGCAAAATCGTGCGGACATGGATCAGCATCAAGGATAAGAAGACCGAAGTGTATCTTAAGAACGGAAAAGTCGTCAGCGTCCCTGCGGACAAGCTGGAGAATATCAATTCGGTGCCCGCCTCACTGATCCTGCAGGCTGCCGGAGTCGGCGACAACGCGGCCGCCCCTTCAGCGGCGGCATCTAAGTCTGAAACCAAGGAAAATCCGTGATCTTCGCCGGGGTACGTTATAATGTCCGCGGGTTATGGAGAAGATCAGCATCATTTGTCCATGTTGCGAGGCTACGATAACGATCGACGGCCAGACCGGAGCCGTCCTCGCGCACGAAGAAAAGAAGAAAGTTCACGGCTCGTTCGAAGAACTTGCAGGAGAGCTTGACAAGCAGAAACAACTTCGCGAGCAGTTGTTCCAACAGGAAATGTCATCACAGAAGGATCGGGAACGACTGCTCGAAGAAAAATTCAAGGAAGCCCTTAAGCGAGCAAATTCATCCGACGACAAGCCGTTCAGAAATCCTCTGGACCTAGACTAGTAATGACCAACCTGAGCCTCGCGCGCAAACCGGAAAAGTCGGCGGGAGCGCGTCTAATAGTCGCTCTCGACGTCGATGACCCGGCCCGCGCTCGCGATCTCGTAGATCGGCTTCGCGGCTATCAGTGCGCGTTTAAGGTTGGCCTGCAGTTATTTTGCTCTGGGGGGCCGCAGTTCGTCCGGGAACTCTGCGAGGGGGGCTTTCGTGTATTTCTCGACCTGAAGTTCCATGACATCCCTAATACAGTTGCCAAGGCCGGTGTCGAGGCGGCGAGGCTCGGCGTCTGGATGTTCAATGTTCACACGCTCGGCGGAAGCGAGATGATCCGTCGGACTGTCGATGAGGTCGGCAATTTTTGCGGGCGGCACAATGCAGGAAAACCGTTGATGATCGGGGTCACCATCCTTACAAGCTCGACAGATAGGACGTTAGAAGAGGTTGGACTTGGCTGCGACGTACCGGACGAGGTTACGAGGTTGGTTAATATTGCCGAAGCATCGGGGCTCGATGGCGTGGTAGCTTCACCGCTTGAATCGGCACTCATTCGAGAGCAGATCAATAATCTGTCTCGGTTCGTCATCGTTACGCCGGGCGTCAGACCCAATAACGGAACGCATGATGACCAGAAGCGTGTAATGACACCGGGCGAGGCCATTTCGGCAGGTTCCGACTACCTCGTTATCGGTCGGCCGATCACGGAAGCGAACGATTCGGCTTCGGCGGCGGAGGCCATCATCCGCGAGATAGAACAGGCAGCTCAATGAGACTTATAATTTCCAATCTCAGTTTCAGGATCCGGCCAGTGCGATCAGCCCTAGTCCGCGTCGTCGTTGGCCTTTTGCTGCTCGCCGCTCCGGTCGTTTTGCTGTATGCGCAGACACCGGTCTTGGTCAGCCCGGCGCAGTTCAGAATCGGCGAGCGGCTTTCCTATAGTGTCTCATTTGAGCGGTACCGCGACATTGCGTTCGCGGAAACGTACGTTGTATCGCGAGGGAAGTTGGGCGAAGCGGATGCGATTGAACTTCGCTCACGTATAAAGACTCTTGAACTACTTAGCGCCGCGTTCTATACGGTAGATGAAACGCGGACCACCTACGCGTCGGCCGAGACCGGTAACCCACTGTTTGTGCGGCGCTCGAACAATTCCGGCGTTCAGTCAATCGAGTCAGTGAACAGTTATTTGACCAGCCCCGCCCTGGGTTTTGATCTTTTAACGTTGATCTATAAGGTTCGAGCAACTGGTGGATCGGGCTCATTCATCCTGGCCGAGAACGATCGCACGTACCCCGTCACCATTCAGATTAGCGGCAGCGAACGCGTTAGGACCGGCGCCGGCGAATATGACACGACGGTTTCAACTGTCCAGAGCGAATATCTTACTGATCTCGGAATCCAAGCTCTGAGGGTGTACATCTCAAATGACGCTGACCATTTGCCTGTGATGTTCCGCTTCAGGACGACGAAAGGAAATTTCACGGCAGCATTGTCGGGTCTTCAGATGATCGTGCCCGAGGTCGCACCTCGCACGGAACCCGCAGCCGCGCCCACGCCGCGTCCAACTGTGACTCCTAGACCAATTCCCACCCCGGCTTTATATGTTCCGAATCAGCCGCTCGGTGGCGAGCTTGGTTTTGAGTTGGGTGAGCGTCTGGAATATCGGGTCTCGACCGCTGGTCGGATGCTGGCGAGTGTCGTCTTTCAGGCGAAGGAACGTAAGCAGTTCATGGGAGAGGACAGTCTCCTTCTAGAGGCTCTCGCTACCGCGGCCGAGCCGGGTAATGGTATGTTTGCGCCCGGCGATCGCGTCGCCGTGCAAGTAAATCCGGAAACATTGGCGCCGAGACAGATCGAGATGAGGTTCGGCTCTGGACTTAGCGGACTTACTCAGACCGTCCAGCTCGATCAGAGGACGGGCAGCGTGAGCGTAGGAGCCAATAGGACAGATGTCCCGGTGGGTACCCATAGTATGCTTTCATTACTCTACGCGCTGCGCTCATTCAATTTGCGGCCCAGCGGGGATCTCAGCAATCCGGTAAACGACATTCGGGTCGCGGTGTTCTGGGATTCAAAAGCTCACACCTTTTCGCTTCGTCCTTCCATACCTGAAACATTCACCCTGAATGGCGAAAAAGTCTTAGCGCAACAGGTGGCGGTGAATACCGGAATTCCGCAACTCGACATGTTATCTCTTCGGGTATGGCTCAGTAATGATAATCGTCGAGTCCCGCTTCGTATTTCTATTGGCCCTTACCAAGCTGATCTCGTCGGGCGCTCAATCGTCCGGCCGTAATAATGTTACGACAGATGATTAAACCTTGGGCGGCCAACGCGCGTGGCTTATTGAAATTGAAATTGCTTTTCAATTAGGCTAAACTTCCTTTCAAACATTATTTAATCATGTCGCATGTAGAACCGGTTTCGTCGGTAAAAACGTTGACCACATTATCGCCGGGCGAAACAGCGCGTGTCTTCGCG
>Ga0247718_1000522_pt1 | contig 11014 bp, 8 predicted proteins | sample 21E_DmetaG_FD_189045 | JGI IMG/M metagenome (GOLD analysis project Ga0247718, IMG submission 189045) | Soil microbial communities from hillslope of Landscape Evolution Observatory, University of Arizona, Oracle, AZ, United States - 2-1-E_D | ecosystem: Engineered > Artificial ecosystem > Mesocosm...
TCGCCAACCTGGTGGGGCTCCGCGTGGGGCTGGCGGAGCGCCTTCCCGGGTCGGTGGAGGGGGGGCTCCAGGCGCTCCCGGGGGCGCCGGTCTTCTACGCCTCGGCCGAGTCGCACTTCTCCTTCGCCAAGGCCGCCGCCACCCTGGGGCTGGGGCGCCGGGGGATGCGTCCCGCCGCGGTGGACGATCACGCCCGCGTGGACCCCGCGGCGCTCCGCGCGCAGATCCGCGCCGACCGCGCGCGGGGGCTCCTCCCCTTCGCCGTCGCGGCGACGGCGGGGACCACCAGCTCCGGCTCGGTGGACCCCCTGGAGGCGCTGGCCGACGTGGCCGCCGAGGAGGGGCTCTGGTACCACGTGGACGCGGCGTGGGGAGGCGGGGCGCTGGTTTCCACGCGGCACCGCGCGGTGCTGCGGGGGATCGAGCGGGCGGACTCGGTGACCCTCGATCCGCACAAGTGGTTCTTCCTCCCCATCGCCGCGGGGGCGATCCTCACCCGCGACGCCGGCGCGCTTCCGCGCACCTTCGGCACCGAGGCGGCGTACATCCCCACCGCGGCGGACGAGCGCACCGACCTGCGCCGCTGGGGTCTGGTGGGGAGCAAGCGGATGGACGCGCTCAAGCTCTGGCTCTCGCTCAAGACGCTGGGGCTTGCCTGGTACGAGGAGACGGTGGACCGGCACCTGGAGCTCACCCGCTGGCTGGTCTCCCGCCTGGAGGAGAGCCCGGAGTGGGAGGTAGTGGTCCCGCCGGACCTCAACATCGTCTGCTTCCGCTTCCGCCCCGCGGGCGTCGCGGAGGACGATCTCCCGGAGCTGCAGGAGCGGGTGGCCGGGGCGGTGGTGCGCGACGGGCGCAGCTGGATCTCCACCACCGTGGTCAACGGGGTGAAGGCGCTCCGCTGGATGGCGCTCTCCCCCGCGCTCACCCGGGAGCACATGGAGGGGTTCTGGAGCTCCCTGGGAGAGCTGGCGCATCCCTTGCGCGCGGCGGGGGAGGCCCGGTCCGTGCCGGGAGCCGGTACACCCCGCTCGTCTGCCCCATGAACGAGATTTCCCAACACGTCCCCGCCTTCCGCACCGCCACCGGGCCCCCGGAGGAGGGGCTGGCGCAGCTCGGGCCCGAGGAGCTGGCCAAGCGGTACGGGACGCTGCTCGGCGCCACCGACCCGGGGCTGGCCCTGCTCCCCCTCCACGAGCTCCTGGAGACGCTCATGGACCGGGTGCGGGCCGCCCTCGCCACCGACACCGCCACCGTCCTGCTGTGCAGCGACGGGAGCGTGCTCCGGGTGCGCGCCTCGCTGGGGCTGGAGGAGGAGGTCCGCGACGGGGTGGAGATCCCCATCGGGAAGGGGATCTCCGGCACGGTGGCCGTACGGCGCGAGGCGGTCATCGTGGACGACGTGCGGCGCGTGCCGGTGGTGAGCCCCGCGCTGCACCGGCTCCACTCCATGATGGTGGCCCCCCTGGTGGTGGAGGGCGACCTGCTCGGCGTCTTCCACACGGGGACGCTGGGGCCCCGCACCTTCGCCGACGCCGACCTCCACTTCTTCCGGGCGGTGGCCGACCGGGTGGCGCTCTCCATCCGGAGCGCGCTGCTCCACGACCGCACGCGCGAGGTGGAGTCGCAGCGGGACCGGGCGGAAGGCGCCCTCCGGGAGAGCGAGAGCCGCTTCCGCCTGCTGGTGGAGAGCGTGGTGGACTACGGGATTTTCCTCCTCGACACGGAGGGGCGGATCACGAGCTGGAACCGCGGCGCGGAGCGGATCAACGGGTACGCGGAGGAGGAGGTGCTGGGGCGGCACTTCTCCCTCTTCTACACCCCGGAGGACGTGGAGCGGGACCACCCCCGGTGGGAGCTGGAGGTGGTGGTGCGGGAGGGACGCTACGAGGAGGAGGGGTGGCGGGTCCGCCGGGACGGGAGCCGCTTCTGGGCCAACGTGGTGATCACCGCCCTGCGCGCCCCGGACGGGGAGCTGGTGGGCTTCGCCAAGGTGACGCGCGACCTCACCGAGCGGAAGCGGGCGGAGGCGGAGCGCGAGGAGATCCTGGCGCGCGAGCGGGCGGCGCGCCGCGAGGCGGAGGAGGCCAGCCGCGCCAAGAGCGAGTTCCTGGCGGTGATGAGCCACGAGCTGCGCACCCCGCTCAACGCGGTGATCGGCTACACCGATCTGCTGCACGTGGGAATCCCCGAGCCGCTCTCTCCCGCGGTGCTCCGGCAGTTGGACCGGATCGGCGGGGCGGCGCGGCACCTCCTCCTCCTCATCGAGGAGATCCTCACCTTCTCGCGCATTGAGACCGCCGCCGAGGAGGTGCGCCCCCTCCCCACGAACGTGGCGGAGGTGGTGGAGGAATCCGTGGAGCTCGTCCGCCCGGTGGCGGAGCATAAGGGGCTCTCCCTCTCCGTCCGGGCCACGGGCGGGCCGCTGGTGCTGGAGACCGACCGGGGGAAGCTCGGCCAGGTGCTCGCTCACCTCCTCTCCAATGCGGTGAAGTTCACCCCGCGCGGAGAGGTGCGGGTGGAGGCGGAGCGCGTGGAGGACGGGGTGGAGGTGCGGGTGCGCGACACGGGCGTCGGGATCGCTCCCGAGCACCTGGAGAAGGTGTTCGAGCCCTTCTGGCAGGTGCAGCAGGGGAACACCCGCGAGGTGGGGGGAATGGGGCTGGGGCTCGCGGTGTCGCAGCGGTTGGCGCACCTCCTGGGCGGCCACCTGCGGGTGGAGAGCATCCCGGGCGAGGGGTCGGTGTTCACCCTCCGGCTCCCGCTCCGGGCGCCGGCCCATTCCGTGGCGGAATGGGCCGGAGGGGGGGTTGCCTGAACCGGCGGGCGGGGTTATCGTCCCCGCCATGCCGAACCACCGTCACGCGGGCTCGATGTGCTGTCGCTGCATGTGCTTCCGGGAGACCGGGAGGGCAGGCCGCGATGCCGCGCGAGCGTGAGGTGATCGGCGTGAGCTGATCCGGGGCCCCGAGCCCCGCACGAGAAAGAGCAGGCCGCGACCTCCCCCGGAGGTCGCGGCCTTTTTGCATTCATCCCAGCCCGACGAGGACCGATGTCGTTGAGCACGGAACGCCCCATCGCCATCTACTACGAGCACCCCGAGTGGTTCAAGCCGCTCTTCGCGGAGCTGGAGCGCCGCGGGGTGCCCCACGTGAAGCTGCACGCCGCCGAGCACCGCTTCGACCCCGCCGAGGAGCCGCCGTACTCCCTGGTCTTCAACCGCATGAGCCCCTCGGCGTACAACCGGGGGCACGCCAACGCCATCTTCTACACCACCAGCTACCTGGCGTACCTGAAGCGGCGCGGGGTGCGGGTGGTGAACGGCTACGAGGCGTGGCTCTCCGAGACCTCCAAGGCCGACCAGCTCGCCCTGCTGGAGAGCCTGGGGCTCCCCTACCCCAGGGCGCGGGTGATCCACCACGCCGGCCAGGCGCCCGCCGCGGCGGAGGGGCTGCGCTTCCCGGTGGTCATCAAGCCCAACATCGGCGGGAGCGGCGCGGGGGTGCGGCGCTTCGACTCGCCCGAGGCGCTGCGCGCGGCCGCCGGGAACGGGGAGCTGGAGCTGGGCGTGGACGGCACCGCGCTGATCCAGGAGTTCATTCCCCAGGAGGAGAGCCGCATCGTGCGGGTGGAGGTGCTGGGCGGAAAGTACCTGTACGGGATCCGCATCTACACCCCGGGGAACTCCTTCGACCTCTGCCCGGCCGACGTCTGCCAGCGCGTGGACGGTGTCCAGCTCGACGCGCAGGTCTGCGCCGTGGACGCCCCTAAGCGGGGCTTACGGGTGGAGGGGTACGAGCCCCCGGCGGAGATCCGCGCGCAGGTCGAGCGCATCATGCAGGCCGCGCACATCGACGTGGGCGGCGTGGAGTACATGGTCGACGCGCGCGACGGCCGGCTCTACTTCTACGACGTCAACGCCCTCTCCAACTTCGTGGCCGACGCGCCCAACGTGGTCGGCTTCGACCCCTTCGCGCGCCTGGCGGACTACCTGGTGCGCGAGGCGGGGGCGGGAACCCACACCGGGCAGGAGGCGGCGTGATGCGCTTCGGATACTGGATGCCCGTCTTCGGGGGGTGGCTCCGCAACGTGGAGGACGAGGGGATGCAGGCGAGCTGGGAGTACGTCTCCCGGCTGGCCCGGCGGAGCGAGGAGCTGGGCTTCGACCTCTCGCTCATTGCCGAGCTCAACCTGAACGACATCAAGGGGGTGGACGCCCCCTCGCTGGACGCCTGGAGCACCGCGGCGGCGCTGGCGGCGGTCACCGAGCGGCTGGAGCTGATGGTGGCGGTGCGCCCCACCTTCCACGCCCCGGCGCTCCTGGCGAAGCAGGCGGCCAACATCGACCACATCAGCGGGGGAAGGCTCTCGCTCAACGTGGTCTCCAGCTGGTGGGCCACCGAGGCGCGGAAGTACGGGGTGCAGTTCGACGAGCACGACGACCGCTACGCCCGCACCGGCGAGTGGCTGGACGTGGTGCAGGGGATGTGGACGGAGCCGGTGTTCAGCCACCAGGGGAAGTACTACCGGGTGGAGGAGGGGGTGCTGGAGCCCAAGCCGGTGCAGAAGCCCTGGCCCACCCTCTACGCCGGGGGCGAGTCGCCCGCGGCCAAGGAGCTGATCTCGCGGAAGTGCGACGCGTGGCTCACGCACGGCGACCCGCCGGAGACCATCGCCCGCAAGGTGGCGGACCTGCGCGAGCGGCGCGAGAAGCTGGAGCTGCCGCCCATGAAGTTCGGGGCGGCGGGGTACGTGGTGGTGCGCTCCACCGAGCAGGAGGCGCGGCGCGAGGTGGAGCGGATCACCGACGTGCGGCAGAGCGCCAAGGGGTTCGCCAACTACCAGGACTGGATCGGCAACACGCAGCTGGAGCAGCGCGTCTCGCTGGAGGACTACTCCGTCTCCAACCGGGGGCTGCGCAGCGGGCTGGTGGGCACCCCCGAGCAGGTGGCCGAGCGCATCCTGGAGTTCGAGCGGGCCGGGCTGGAGCTGCTCCTCCTCCAGTTCTCCCCACAGCACGAGGAGATGGAGCGCTTCGCGGAGGAGGTGATCCCGCTGGTGAACGGCGCGGCGGTGCGGTAGCGTAGCTCCCGCCCGGCCGAAGCCCCTCCCGCAGGGCCGGCGCTCAGCGCCAGCCCTGCGGGAGGTCCACCGCCTCGGGACTCCCCTCCAGCCGCAGGAGGAAGCGGTCCACCTCCGCGTGCGCCTCGCGGTCGCCGCCACGGAGCGCCGCTTCCCGGGCCCTCCGCGCCGCCTCCTCCGCGCGCCCCCACTGCTCCATCTCGGCCGCGGCGTGCGCCAGCTCCAGGAGCGTGCGCGCGTCGCGCCCGCGCGGCGGGGGGCTCCCCCCGCCCAGGATTCCCCACGCCGCCTCCCACGCCTGCTCGAAGTCGCTCCGGGCTCCGGCCCCGGCGGCGCCCCGCGCCACCGCCGAGAGGAGGAGGGCACGCACGGGGGCGCGGCCTCGGAGCCGCGTCGGCCGCCAGGAGCCGCCGGGGAAAGGGACCCCCACACCGCGCACCAGGCGGTGGCGGGTCCAGGCGCGGAGCAGCTCGGCCGCGCGGGGATGACGGGTGCCGTAGCTGCGGAGCGCCCTCTGCGCCAGCGCATCGGCATCGTCGGAGATCCCCCCGGTGCAGGCCAGGTCGAAGAGCGCGTGCAGCGCCTCCGCCCGCACCCTGCGCAGCCCGCTCCTCCGCGCGCGCCGCAGGGCGAAGAGGTAGAGGCGGCGGGCGGTGGCCGCATCGCCCCGCCGGGCGTACAGGTGCCCCAGCGCCAGGCGGGCGTCGGCGTACGCCACCCCGTCCCCGCTCCGCCGGGCCAGCGCCGTGGCGCGGCGGAGCCAGCTCTCGGCACGGGCGTCCTCCCCGCGCTCGCTCGCCAGGCGGGCGGTCACCAGCGCGGCCGCCGCGTCCTCCGGGGCGGCGACGGCCGCCGCCTGCGCGTAGGCGAGCGCCGTCCCAGGGAGTCCCCGCCCCTCCGCCCACCGCGCCACGCGCCGGCAGGCATCGCTCACCTCACCCGGCGCCGCGGCCGCGGGGTCGCGCACCAGCGTGGTGAGCGCCGCGAGCGGGGCGCAGAGCTCCGCCCCCGCCCCCGCGCTCCGGACCAGGGCGAGCCTGCCGTCGAGCGCGCGCGGGGCGAAGAGCTCCCCGCGGCGGGGGGGAGGCGCCCCCGCCCAGAGGTGCACGTCCTGGACGGTCTGCCAGAGGAGCACCCCCAGCGGCGAGCGCAGCTCGTTCAGGACCTCCATTCCCATGAGGGTCTCCTCGGGACCCAGGAGGAGGGCGGGCGGGGGAGGAGAGGGACGTCCGGAGCGCTCGGTCATGGTTCGCCTGTGCGTGCGGGTGGATGCGTCTGGCGAGTGCACGCTAGGCGCGGGAGAGGGGCGTCGCGGGGCGACGGGTCCAACAAAAACAGGCGGAAAATCCGCTGAGAGGCAGGAGCGCTCCAGTGCGGGCACGCGTCGCATGCGACAGGAACCGGAAAAAGCCTCTTTTTGCGCGCGGTCCGGATTGGGGGAGAGGGAGGCGGAGGAGCTAATTCCAACCCCCGAGCGGGGTTCTTCCGGGGGAGATGTCGGTGACCGCCGGGAAAGTTTCGGAATAAAAGGTGTGGCGGACGGCGGCCCCCCGCGTTATTCTGTCGGATAGAATGCGGTAAGTGCCGAATCCGTTGTCCGCAGGAGCAGCATGGGAGGAGAGAGCACGGCAGGGGCGCGGGCGAGGCGCCTCCGCACCATCATGCCGGCGCCACGGCCGCAGGGGTGGAGAGTGGAGCTGGCTGCGCTGGAGCAGGCGGGGGGGGACCTCGCGCTGGTGCTGTGGCGCGTCCTGCGCCGGGTACGGGAGTGGGCGGAGCACCCCGCGGAGACGCGGTCGGAGGTCTTCCGGTTCGCCCCGGACCACGCATCTGCGCGCCTCACCCTGGAGGGCGAGCGCGAGCCGGAGCTGGTGGAGGCGTTCGCCACGGTGGCGTCGCTGCTCCGCGAGCCGGAGTCGGTGCCGGCGCGGCGGCTCGCGGAGGCGTGCCACCGGGTGTACGCCTGGGCCGAGCGGCGGAGCCTGGTGGAGGTGGCCATGCTCTTCGCCGAGGCGACGGCGCTGGTGGAGCCGGAGAACCCCGCCTGGGCGAACGACGCGGGGCGCCTGTGCCGCCGCGCGGCCCGCGACGACCGCTCGGTGTCATGGTTCCACCGCGCGTACGGGCTGGCCGCGCGGACCAAGGAGCAGCCGGAGATGATCCGGGCGCTGCTCGGGTACGGGACGCTGATGAAGGACGCGGGGGAGTACGACGAGGCCAGGCGCCACTACGAGAAGGCGGCCACCCGGGCGCGCTACACCGGGCGAAGGCGTCAGGCGGCCGAGGCGCACCACGACCTGCTGGCCATCGCTGCCGAGACGGGGGCCTGCGCCGAGGGGGAGAGGCACGCGCGGCGGGCGCTGGAGCTGTATCCCATCCACCACCCCGCCGTCCCCGCGCTGGCGCACGACTGGGCGTTCCTCCTGGTGCGCTCGCGCTACTACTCGCTCGCCCTCCCGCTGGTGGAGGCGGTGCTTCCCCGGATCCTGCTCCCGGAGGTGCAGACGGTGGTGTGGGGAACGGTGGCGCGCGCGGCGGCCGGGGCCGGCCGGAGGGACCGCTTCGAGGAGGCGGAGTGCAGGGTGGCCCGGCTCATCGAGCTCCACGAGGAATTCGCGCCCTCGGCGCTGAACGGCCTCGCCCAGGGCTCATGGGCGTTCGGGCGCTGGGCCGAGGCGGAAGGGTACGCGGCGCGGGCGCTGGAGACGGCCCGGATGCGCCGGGACGGTGGGGAGGAGCGGATGCCGCGCGATCTCCTGCGCGGCATCCGCGCCCGCGAGGCGCCGCCGCGCGAGGAACAGGCGCAGAACCGGGAGCGCGTGGAGGCACTCGTCTCCCGCTTCCTGGCCCGGCTGGAGAGGTGGAGAGCCCCGGGCACGGGGGCGCCCGGGGCCGTCGTGGTGGGAGCGGGCACGCCGGGGGCGCGCCACTAGTTCCCCGACCCGATCGTGGAGCCCCCCCGGTCGATGGAGGAGGCACCCACGGTGGTGGTGTCGGACTGGATCCCGGCGCCCGCGGAGTACCGGGCGCCCTCGGGGGCCATAACCGTGGGGGAGGAATCGCCGCAGGCGGCGAGCGGCAGGGAGAGGGCGCAGGCCACGAGCAGTACGCGGGTCTTTTTCATCGATCGATCCTTGGGAGGAGGGGTAGCGTGAACGAGCCAAGCCCGGACGTTACCCTCTCCACATGTTATACGCCAGCACTATCCGCCCGTTCTGCGCCGCGATCGGTACGTTTCGTGTTCTCCGGCCCCGGTGCGGGTGGTCCGGGAGGGTGGGGGCAGGCGCACCGATCAGGAAGAAGTGTTATCTTGGGGAGGTAGCAGGACGTTTCTCTTCTCCCGGAGGTGGTCGTGTCCGTAATCATCGATCTGGCAAGCGAGATGGAAGCCGCCCGCAAGCGGCGCGAGGAAAAGACCGCCACCCTGCTCCGGGAGGCGCGCGTGCAGACCATCCGCACGAGCGTGCGCCCGGGCTCCACCCGCGCCGAGATCGAGGAGCGCGCCCGGAGCTTCTATCCCCGCTTGAGCGAGGAGCTTCTCAACGAAGCCATCGACCTGGTCTGCGGCCTCCAGCGCACCCCCGCACCGGCTCCCTCCGAGGGCTGAGGCTCCTTGACGCCCGGGTGAAGGATGCCGTACCCTGTCCGGGTGGAGCCTCGCGGCTCCGCCCGGGGAGGGGTCCGGTCACTGGTGTGGCCCGCGGTCTTCAAAACCGTGGCGCGGCATTGCATGTCGTGGGTAGGTTCGATTCCTGCATCCCTCCGTCCTTTCTTCCCTTCCGTTCCCGTCCGCCGCACCCGCGCCTCCTGGAAAGCGCACTCCCGTAGACCATGGAGCGTCTCCTCGCGGCCCTTCCGTCCGTTCACGAGGTCCTGCGCCACCCCGCCTTCACGGCCGCGAGCGCCGGGCTGGCCGATCCGTACCGCGCCCGCCTGGTCCGCGAGGTGATCGCCCGGCAACGCGAGCGGCTCCGCGGGGACTCGTCTGCCGGGGCGGAGCCCGGCGGGGTGGCCGCCGCGGTGGTGGAGGCGTGCGTCCGCGAGGCGGAGGCGCTCGCCGCCCCCTTCCCGCGCCGGGTGGTCAACGGCACGGGCGTGCTGATCCACACCAACCTGGGCCGCGCGCCGCTCGGAGAGCTGGTGGCGGAGATGGACACCCGTGCTCTCTCCGGCTACTCCGACTTGGAGTGGGACCCGGAGACGCAGCAGCGCGGCAACCGCGACCTCCCCCTGCAGCGGCAGCTTTGCCTGCTCACGGGGGCGGAGGGCGCGCTGGTGGTCAACAACTGCGCGAGCGCGCTCTTCCTGGCGCTGCACACGCTGGCGGCGGGGCGGGAGGTGCTGGTGAGCCGCTCCGAGCTGGTGGAGATCGGCGGGAGCTTCCGCGTCCCCGACATCATGGAGGCCAGCGGGTGCCGGCTCCGCGAGGTGGGGACCACCAACCGCACGCGCCCGGCCGACTTCGAGCGCCACGCCAGGGCGGGGGAGTCGGTGCTCCTCAAGGTGCATCAGTCCAACTTCGTGCAGCGCGGCTTCGTGGAGCGGGTGGAGGTGGAGGCGCTGGTGGCGCTGGGCCGCCGCCTGGGCTGCCCGGTGGTGGAGGACAACGGCTCGGGGCTGGTGGCCGGCGAGGGCGAGGCCGAGCTGGCCGGCGAGCCGCGGGTGGCGGAGAGCCTGGCGGCGGGGGTGGACGTGGTCTGCTGCAGCGCCGACAAGCTCTTCGGTGGAGTGCAGGCGGGGATCCTCCTGGGGCGGGCGGAGCTGATCGGCCGGATGCGCGCGAGCCCTCTCTACCGCGTGCTCCGGCTGGACAAGGTGCGAATGGCGCTCCTGGACGGGGTGCTCCGGCGCTACCTGGCCGGGGGCGCGGCCGGCCTCCCCCTGTGGCGCCTGTTCCACGCGACGCCGGAGGCGCTGGAAGCGCGCGCGGAGGCGCTCCGCCTCCCGGGGCCGGAGACGCGCTGGGAGAGCGTGCGCCGCGTGCCGCTGCGGGCCGCGCTGGGGGGCGGGACCAACCCCGAGACCACCTTCCCGAGCGTGGGACTGGAGCTGGTGCATCGCGACCTCTCGGCCGCCGCGCTCAGGCGGCGCTTCGCGGCGCGCCCGGTCCCCATCGCGGGGTACGTGCGGGAGGACCGCTTCTACCTGGACCTGCGCGGCTTCTTCCCGGACGACTGGGCGGAGCTGCAGCGGGCGCTGGACGCGCTGGGCGAGGGGTGAGGGAATGCGGCTGATCGGCACCGCCGGGCACATCGACCATGGGAAGTCCACCCTGGTGCAGGCGCTCACCGGGACCCACCCCTCGCGCCTCCCCGAGGAGCACGCACGGGGGATGACCATCGACCTGGGCTTCGCCTGGCTCGACCACCCGGACGGGCACCGGCTGGGGATCGTGGACGTCCCCGGGCACGAGCGGCTGGTGAAGAACATGGTGGCGGGGGCCACGGGGTTCGAGCTGGCGCTCTGGGTGGTGGACGCCCGGGAGAGCGTGATGCCGCAGTCGCGCGAGCACCTCCAGATCCTGGACCTGCTGGGGGTGCGCTCGCTGATCCCGGTGGTGACCAAGGCGGAGCTGGCGCCCGAGGAAGAGATCGCCGCCACCCGGGGCGAGGTGGAGGCGCTGCTGCGGGGAGTGCGCATTCCCGTGCAGCCGCTGCACGTGGTGGACTCGGTGAGCGGGCGGGGGATCGAGGGGCTGAAGGAGGCCGTCTTCGCCTCCTGCGGGGGCGCGGGCGGCGCGGAGGCGGATGCGCTCCCCTACCTCCCGGTGGACCGCGTGTTCACCCTCCGGGGGATCGGCACGGTGGTCACGGGAACGCTGGCGCGCGGACGGCTGGCGGAGGGGGACGCGGTGGCGCTCTCCTCGCTCCCCGGGACGTGGCGGGTGCGCTCGCTCAGCAGCCACCACGCCCGCCTGCGCGAGGTGGGGCCG